>Ga0070665_100000171_pt1 | contig 115314 bp, 85 predicted proteins | sample KBSS13metaG_FD_65862 | JGI IMG/M metagenome (GOLD analysis project Ga0070665, IMG submission 65862) | Switchgrass rhizosphere microbial communities from Kellogg Biological Station, Michigan, USA - KBS S1-3 metaG | ecosystem: Host-associated > Plants > Roots > Rhizosphere > Soil ...
TGCCCCGCGAAGCTCGCCAGCGAACCGTGGCTGACCGCCACACCCTTCGGCTCACCCGTTGATCCCGACGTGTACACCACGTACGCCAGGCTCTCCGGAAGCGGCGCCTCCAGCACCCCAACGCCGGGATCGCCGCCGGTCCATGGAGCGTCCAGCCGCACCCTCCGTGCTCCCCAGCCCGGCAACTGCTCCGCCACGGCTCCCGCCGTCACCACCACGCCGATCCCGGCGTCGGCAGCGATCGTCCGCAGCCGCTCCGCCGGCAGTTCCACGTCCAGCGGCACGTAGGCTCCCCCGGCTCGCCAGATCCCCAGCAGACCAGTCGCCAGCTCCGTGCTCCGCTCCACGCACAGGCCTACCCGCACCTCCGGCCCCACCCCCAGCGACCGCAGGTGGGCGGCGAGGACCCCCGATCGCCGCCAGAGCTCCCCATGGGTCAGCTCGCCGCTTCCGTTGACCACCGCCAATGCCTCCGGACGGCTCCGCACCCCCTCCTCCAGCCGCTCCAGCACGGTCCTCGAGGGAGCTCCCACGGCGGCTCCGCAACCCCACTCCGCCAGGAGCTGATGCCGCTCCCTCTCGTCCAGCAACGGCAGGTCGCCGAGACGGCTCTCCGGGGCCGACGCCATCCTCGCCAGCAGGTTTCCCAGATGCCGCAGCAACCGCTCGACCGTCGCCCCGTCGAAGCGGCGACGGTCGTATTGGAGATGGATGGCGAGCTCCGGCTCTTCGGCGATCGTGAGGCTCAACGGGTACTCGGTCGCCTCACGGGAGTGGAGCTGCCGCACCTCCAGGCCGGCGCCGGCCTCCCGCAATCCCTGCGTGAGCTGATGGGTCTCGACGCTGAGCAGGCTCTCGAACAGCGGCACGCCCGCCGGCACGCCGCTCCAGTGCTGGACCTGCACCAGAGGCGTGAACTCATACCGGCGGGCCTCGACCTGGTGCGCCTGAAGGTCCCGCAGCCATGGCAGCAGGGGGCTCCGCGCCTCCGGGCGGACGCGCGCCGGCAGCGTGTTGATGAACAGCCCGATCATCGACCCGACGCCGGGCAGGTCGGCGGACCGGCCGGCGGTGAGGACACCGAAGACCACGTCCTCGCCGCCGCCATAGACGGCCAGCAGCCGCGCCCACGCCCCCTGGGCCAGGGTGCTCAAGGTGAGTCGTTCCCGGCGGCAGAGCTCGCGCAGCCGGCGCGCGTTCTGCGGCGGCAGGAGCACCCGCATCTCGCCGAGGGAGTCGCTGTCCGCCGGCGCGCTCCAGGGGCGCGCCAGCCCGAGGGGCACCGGCCCGGCGAAACCCTCGAAGGTCCGCCGCCAGAACGCTTCGCTCGCCGCCAGATCCTGACGGTCGAGCCAGGCGATGAAGGCCCGGTAGGACGGCGGCGGCGGCGCGGCCTCGCTCCGCCGCTGGAACGCCGCGAAGAGATCGAGGACCTCCCGCATCAGCAGCGTTCCGGACCAGGCGTCGACCAGCAGGTGATGGATGGTCCAGACGAAGTAGTGGCCGCCGTCCACCTTCAGCAGCGCGAGCCGCCAGAGCGGCGCTTCACCGAGCCGCACGCCGCGGTCGTGGTCCTCCCGCAGGAAGGTGGCCAGCCGCTCCTCGGCCTCGCTCGCCGCGACGCCGCTCCAGTCCCGCTCGCTCCACTCGAGGGCCACCCACGGCCGGACCACCTGAAGCGGCCGGTCGAATCCTTCCCAGACGAAGGCGGTGCGGAGGATCGGATGGCGCGTCACGGCCTCCGCCCAGGCCCGCTGGAAAGCCGCCGCGTCCAGGCCGTCGCCGGCCAGGAAGAAGGCGTACTGGTTGAGGTAGAGGGAGGTCTCCGCCTGGAAGAGGCTCTGGAAGAGCATCCCTTCCTGCATCGGCGAGAGGGGGTAGACGTCCTCGAGCTCGCCGGTGGCGGTCAGCCGGTCGATCCCGGCCTGCTCCAGGCCGGCGAGGGGGAAGTCCGAGGGTGTCCAGCCGCGCACCCCCGGGGTGACGCAGTGGCGGATCAGCCCCCGCAGCTCATCGAGGAAGAGCTCGACCACCGCCGTGACGGTCTCGCGGCGATAGACCCGCTCGCCGTAGCTCCAGACCACCCGCAGCCGCCCTTCGACGACGCTCGCCAGGATCTCCAGACGGTAGCTACGGCGGGCCCGCGGACCGCGCACCGAGCCCGAGGAGTGCGCGCTGACGCCGAACAGGGGATCGCCACGGAGCGCGGCGTCGAGCTGGCCCAGATAGTTGAAGCTCACGCCGGGTCGCGGCAGCGCGGCGAGATGCCCGCGGACCTCGGGATCCGGGCTCAGGTAGCGCAGGAGGCCGAAACCCACGCCGTGGCGGAGGATGCGCCGCAGGCTCTCCTTGGTACGCTTCAGCGTCTCGCCCGGACCTTCGCCGTCCGCCATCGCCAGCAGGACGGGGAAGACGGCGGTGAAGCAGCCGACGGTGCGCGACAGGTCGAGATCCTCGGCCAGTTGCTCCCGCCCATGCCCCTCGACGTCGACGAGGATCCGTGAGCCGGCCGACCAGCGGGCGAGCGCCCGCGTGAGCGCCGCCAGCAGCACGTCGTTGATCTGGGTCCGGTAGGCTTTCGGCACCTCCTGGAGCAGCGTCCGGGTCTCCTCGGCCTCCAGGACGCCGACCAGGTTCTGCGAGGCCCCCTCGACGTCCTCGTCCAGGGCTTCCGGCCGGTCCAGGGGGAGCGCGGCCGCGCCGTCCCAGGGCTGGCCGAGCCAGGTCGCGAGCTCGCCCGCGGCAGCGGCGGCGGCGCCCTCCAGGCTGCGCGCCCACGCCGGGTAGGAGCTGGTCTTCGCGGGCAGGCGCACGGGCTCGCCCTCGCCGAGCTGGCGGACAGCCGTCTCGAGATCCTCCAGCAGGATGCGCCAGGAGACGCCGTCGACCGCCATGTGGTGGATGACGAGGACGAGGCAAGGGGGGGCGCCCGGCCCGAGGTCGAAGAGAGCGGCCCGGAGCAGCGGGCCCGCCCGCAGGTCGAGGCTGGCCTGGAGCTGCTCCGCCGCCTGCCGCAACGCGGACGCCCGCGCGCCGGCCGGCAGCGCCGCGAGATCGAGCCGGTGGAAGGGCACCGCGCCGCCAGCGGCCTCGACCCGTTGACTCCAGTCGCCGTCCTGCCGCGCGAACCGCATCCGCAGCGCGTCGTGATGGTCCAGCAGGCGCGCCAGCGCCGCCTCCAGCACCGCGGGCGATACGTCGCGGCGCAGGTCCACCGCCGCCGACATGTTCCACTGCGAGGCGCCGGCGAAGTCCTGCTCGAAGAACCAGCGCTGGTAGGGGGCGAGCGGAACGGGCCCCACCACAGGGCCTTCCTCGGTCCGCGGCCGCGCGATGGTGCCGACCGCGACCGCGAGTTCGGCCACCGTCTGGTGCTCGAAGAGCTGCTGCGGCTGCAGGCGCAGCCCCGCCTGGGCCGCCCGGGCGACGACCTGGATGCCGAGGATCGAATCGCCGCCGAGTTGGAAGAAGTTGTCCTCGACGCCCACCCGCTCGACGCCCAGGGCCTCCGCCCAGATCGCCGCCAGCCGGGCTTCGGTCTCATTGCGCGGTGCCACATAGCGCGCGGCGGTCTCGGTCTGCACCGCGTCGGGAGGGGGCAACGCCCGACGGTCGACCTTGCCGCTGGCGGTGCGCGGCAGCGCCAGGAGGATCCCGAAGAACGCCGGCACCATGTAGGAGGGGAGCCGCGCGGACAGGAATTCGCGCAGCTCCTCCACGGTCGGCGCGGGCTCCCACGCGGGCACCACATACGCGATCAGCCGGCTGGCGTCGCCCGCCCCCACTCGCTCGGCCAACACCGCCTGGTCGATGAGACCGGGATGCCCGCGCAGAGCCGCCTCGATCTCGCCGAGCTCGACGCGGAAGCCGCGGATCTTGACCTGATCGTCGCTGCGTCCGCGGAAGTCGAGGTCGCCCGTGGGCAGGTGGCGCACCCGGTCGCCGGTTCTGTACAGCCGCTCCCCCGGGACGGCGGCGAACGGGTCGGGGACGAACCGTTCCGCGGTCACGTCCGGCCGCCCGAGATAGCCGCGGGCAAGACCGGCGCCGCCGATCACCAGTTCGCCCACGGCGCCCAGGGGCAACGGCCGCAGCTCGGCGTCGACGCCATAGGCGCGGACGTTCTCGACCGGCCGGCCGATCGGCACCGGCCCCCAGTTCCAGGCGGGCTCGGACACCGGCCAGGAGGTGGCGACGATCGTCCCTTCGGTCGGCCCGTAGGTGTTGACCAGCACCGGGTAGCCCCGCGTGGCGCGCCGCCACTGGTGCACCCTCTCCGGCAAGGCGCGCTCGCCGCCCAGGATCACCAGCCGGACCGCGGCCGGCAGCGCCTCGCCCCGGTCCAGCCCCGCCGCGATCTCGTGCCAGTAGGCGGTGGGGAGGTTGAGGACGGTCACGCCCCAGCGCCCACAGGCGGCGAGAAAAGCCGCCGTCGAGCCGAGCGACGCCTCGTCGCGCAGCACCAGGGTGGCGCCCCGCGCCAGGGTCGGGAAGATCTCCTCGGCGCTGGCGTCGAAGCTGATCGAGGCGAACTGGAGAGCCCGGTCTCCCGGCGCCAGGCCGTAGGCGAGGGCGGCGGCGCGCGTGTAGTTCGCGAGGCCGCCGTGCAGGGCCATCACCGCCTTGGGCCGGCCGGTCGAGCCGGAGGTGTAGATGAGGTAGGCCAGCCGCTCCGGCGAGGGCGCGTCCGCTTCCGGCAGGGCCTCGGCGGCGAGGAATTCCGGCAGCGGGTCGTCGAGGAGCAGCATGGGCCAGGGTCCGGACGGCAGCCGGACGGCGAGATGCGACTGCGCCAGCACGGCGGCCACCGGCGCGTCCGACAGCAGCAGAACGAGCCGTTCCCGCGGATGGCCCGGGTCCAGCGGGAGATAGGCCCCGCCAGCCTTGAGCACCGCCAGCAGGCCGACGACCATCTCGAGGCCGCGCTCGACGAAGAGGCCGACGATCGACTCGGGACCGACCCCCGCGCGGCGCAGCCAGCGGGCCAGCCGGTCCGCCCGCGCGTCCAGCTCGCCGTAGGAGAGCGCCGCGCGCTCGGTGGCCACCGCGATGGCGTCCGGGGTGCGGGCGGCCTGCGCGGCGATCCACTCGTGGACCGCCCCCTCCCAGGGCTCCGGCCGGGCGCTGTCGTTCCACTCCACCTCGATCTGGTGGCGCTCGGCGGGCGTGAGCAGGGGGAGCGCCGAGACCGGCCGGTCGGGATCGGCGGCCACGGCCGCCAGCAGCGCCTCGAATTGAGCGAGCATCCGCAGGATCGTGACCCCGTCGAAGAGGTCGCGGTCGTATTCGAGGTTGGCCGCGAGCTCATCCTGACCTTCCAGCCAGAGCGTAAGGTCGAAGTTGGCGCGGGTGTGTTCCGGGGCGAGCAGGCGGGACTCGACGCCCGCGAGCTCCAGCGCCGGCATCGGGGTGTTCTGCAGCACCGACATCACCTGGAACAGGGGGGTACGGTCCGGGGTGCGGTCGAGCTTGAGCTCCGCCAGCAGTTTCTCGAACGGCAGATCCTGGTTCGCGTAGGCGCCGAGGGTGACTCCCTTGACACGCCGCAGCAGCTCGCGGAACGTCGGCTGCCCCGAGAGGTCGATGCGCAGCGCCAGGTTGTTGACGAAGAAGCCGATCAGCCCCTCGGTCTCCGCGCGGTTGCGGTTGGCGATGAAGGTGCCTACCGTGAGGTCGTCCTCGCCGCTGTAGCGCTGCAGCAGCCCGGCGAGCACGGCGAGCAGCAGCATGAAGCGCGTCGTGCCCCCCTCCGCGGTTCCCCGCTCGGCCCCGGTCAGCAGCTCCGGCGACAGCCGCCGGGAGCGGTGGCCGCCGTGGAAGTTCTTGGCCGGCGGCCGCGGCCGGTCGGTCGGCAGCTCCAGCGGTCTGCCACCGTCGGCGAACCGCTCTCGCCAGTAGCCGAGGTGCTCTTCGAACGCCGGGCCGCTCAGCCATTCCCGCTGCCAGCGCGCGAAGTCGGCGTACTGGAGCGGCAGCGGCGGCAGCTCGGCCCGCCGCCCCTCGACCACGGCGCGGTAGAGGGTGTTGACCTCGCGCACCAGCACGCCCATGGACCAGCCGTCCGAGACGATGTGGTGCATGTTGACCAGCAGGAGGTGATCCTGGTCGCCGCGGCGCAGCAGGCAGGCCCGGAACAGGGGGCCCACGGCGACGTCGAACGGCCGGTGCTCCTCTTCATGGACGAGCGCGCGCGCGGCGGCGGCCTGGAGTCGCTCGGGCAGAGCGCCGAGATCGATCCGGGGGAGGCGCCACGACCCCGGGGGTTGAATGCGTTGCACCGGCCGGCCGGCGACCGCGGCGAATACGGTCCGCAGCGCCGCGTGGCGGCGCACCACCTCGCCCAGGCTCGCCTCCAGAGCCACGGCGTCGAGCCGGCCGCGAAGCTGCAGCGGGGCGAAGATATTGAAGGAGGCGCCGTCGTCCCGGATCTGCGAAAGGAACCAGAGGCGCTCCTGGGAGAAGGAGAGCGGGAGGTCCCCCTCCAGGGAGCCGGCGATGATGGGCGGCGACTGCGCCGCCGCCAGCTCCACCCCCGAGCCCTCCAGCCGGACCGCCAGCGCGGCGATCGTCGGCGCCTCGAACAGCGCCCGCAGCGGGATCTCGACCGCGAGCTCCTGGCGCAGGCGGGAGACCACCCGGGTGGCGAGCAGGGAGTGGCCGCCGAGCTCGAAGAAGTCGTCCTCGACGCCGACCTCCCCCACCCCGAGGACCTCGCACCAGATCGCGGCGAGCCGCGTCTCCAGCGCGGTGCGCGGCGCCACCGCCGAGCGCTCGCGCCGCGCTCCCGCGGCCGGATCCGGCAGTGCCCGGCGATCGACCTTGCCGGTCGGCGTCAGCGGCAAGCCGTCGAGGGTGACGAAGGACCTCGGGATCATGTAGTCGGGGAGCCGCGCCGCGAGGTGGCGGCGGAGATCGCCGGCGGAGATCTCGGCGCCGCGGGAAACCAGATAGGCCACCACCGACAGCTCTCCGTCGCCGAGGTCGCGCGCCACCACCACCGCCTGCCCCAGCCCCGGATGGTCCGCGAGCGCCGCCTCGATCTCGCCGAGCTCGACACGGAAGCCGCGGATCTGGATCTGATGGTCGATACGCCCCAGGTACTCCAGGTCGCCGTCCGGCCGGTGGCGGGCGAGGTCGCCGCTGCGGTAGAGGCGCGCCCCCGCCTCCGCAGCAAACGGGTCGGGGACGAACCGCTCCGCCGTCAGCTCCGGCCGGCCGAGATACCCCCGGGCGAGCCCCGCCCCTCCCACGTGGATCTCTCCCGGGACGCCCACCGGCACCATCTCGCCGCCGGCCCCCAGGAGGTAGACCTGCAGGTCGGGGATCGGCACGCCGACCGGGCTCACTCCCGGCCGCGCCAGGTCCGCGGCGCAGACCGGACGGCAGGTGACGTGCACGGTCGTCTCGGTGATCCCATACATGTTGACCAGCGCGGGCCGGGCATCGCCATGCCGCGCGATCCAGGGCGCCAGGGCGCTGAGATCGAGAGCTTCGCCGCCGAAGATCACCAGCCGCAGCGACAGGCGGCCCACCCCCTCGTCCCCCTCGGCCTGCACGAGTTGCCGGAACGCCGAGGGGGTCTGGTTGAGGACGGTCACCTCCTCGGTCTCGAGCAGGCGGTAGAAGGCCCCGGGGTCCCGGCTGACGGCGTGGGGGACCACCACCAGGCGGCCGCCGAAGGCCAGCGCGCCCCAGATCTCCCAGACCGAGAAGTCGAACGCATAGGAGTGGAACAGCGTCCACACGTCCGCGGGGCCAGGCCCGAGCCATCCTTGGGTGGCGGCGAAGAGCCGCGCCACGTTGCCGTGCGGGATCGCGACTCCCTTGGGGCGGCCCGTCGACCCGGAGGTGTAGATCACGTAGGCGAGGTTCGCCGCCGACGTCTCGACCGCCGGCGCCTCGGCGCTCTCGGCGCGGAGCTCCGCGTCGTCGAGCCGCACCACCCGCTGAGGCCCGCCCGCCGCGAAGGCCCCGGCCAGGCCGCCGCGGGTCACCAGCACCGGCGCGCGGCTGCCGCTCAGCGCGTCGGCGAGGATGTAGGCGTTCCGCTCGGCCGGGTAGGCCGGGTCGAGCGGGACGTAGGCCCCCCCCGCCTTGAGGATCCCCAGGATCCCGACCGCGATGTCCAGCGAACGCTCCACGCAGAGACCCACCGGCACCTCGGGGCCCACCCCCAGACGGCGCAGCCGGTGGGCCAGGCGGTTCGCCGCCCGCTCGAGCTCGCCGTAGGAGATCTCGGCGACACCGCAGACCACCGCCACGGCGCGCGGGTCGCGCGCGGCCTGGATCTCGAACCGGCGGTGGAGGGTGGGCTCGGCGGTGAACCGGGCCAGGGGGTCGTTCCACTGGTGGCGAAGCTGGGCGCTCTCGGCCGCGGTCAGCAGGGACAGCTCCGGCAGCCGGAGCGCGGCCTCGGCCGGGACCGCGGCGACCAGGGTCTGCCAGTGCCCCAGCAGCCGGTCCATGGTGGCCGCGTCGAACAGGCCGGTGCTGTACTCCAGGGTGGTGCGCAGACCGTCCGGCTCATCGAACAGGAAGACCGTGAAGTCGAACTTGGTGGTGCGGTTGTGCACCTCGAGCAGCCGCAGCCGCAGTCCGGGCAGCTCCAGGGTCTCCGCCGGAGTGTTCTGCAGCGAGAACTGCACCTGGAAGAGGGGCGCGCGGCTGAGGTCGCGCTCCAGCGGCAGGGCGGCGACCACCTGCTCGAACGGCACCTCGTGGTGCGGCGAGGAGCCCTGGAACCCCTCGGCCACCCGCGCGAGCAACTGCCGGAAGGTGGGAGAGCCGCCCACCTCCGTGCGTTGCGCCACCATGTTGAGGAAGAAGCCGATCAGATCCTCGACCTCGGCCCGGGTGCGGTTGGCGACCGGGATGCCCACCAGCAGGTCGTCCTGCCCGCTGTAGCGGTGGAGCAGCGCGGTGAAGGCGGTCAGCAGGGTGAGGAAGAAGGTGGTGCCCTGGCGGCGGCTCCAGTCCTTGACCCGATCCGTGGCGCCGGTGGAGAGGGTGCGGGTCAGCCGCGCCCCGTGGAAGGTCTGCACCGGCGGCCGCGGCCGGTCGGTGGGGAGCTGCAGGGCCGGTAGGGGGCCGGCCAGGCGCCGCCGCCAGTAGTCGAGGTGGCGGTCGAGCACCCCGCGGGCGAACCAGCGGCGCTGCCAGCCGGCATAATCGGCGTACTGCAGGGGCAGCTCCGGCAGCGGCGACGGCTGCCCGGCGGCGAACGCCCGGTAGAGCGCCGACAGCTCGCGCATCAGCACGCCGATCGACCAGCCGTCGGAGACGATGTGGTGCATCGTCACCAGCAGCACGTGCTCCTCGGGGCCGAGACGCGCGAGCAGGGTGCGCAGCAGCGGCCCGTGGGCGAGGTCGAAGGGGCGGCGCCCCTCCGCGAGGCAGAGACGGTCGAGCTGCCGGCGGCGCGCGCCGGCCGGCAGTCCGCCCAGGTCGACGATCGGCAGGGCCGCCGGCGCGGTGGAGACGAGTTGGACCGCGCCTTCCATCCCATCGGAGAAGGTGGCGCGCAGCACCTCGTGGCGTCGGCGGACCTCCGCGAAGGCCTGGCGCAGAGCCGGCTCCCGCAGATGCCCCTCGAGGCTCACGGCGGCGGGCATGTTGTAGACCGGGCTGGCCGGGTCGAGCTGGGCGAGGAACCAGAGCCGCTCCTGCGCGAAGGAGAGCGGCAGGCGCGGCTCCGGACCGTCCCGCGGCACCGGCCGCGGCGCGAAGTCCGGCGCCACGGCCACCGGCGCCCGGTCCCCCTCTTCCGAGTAGCCCAGGAGCTCGGCGAGCGCGGCGGTCTCCTCCCGCAAGGGCCCGCCCGTGTCCTCGCGGCGCCAGCGCTCCGCCACCTCCGGATCGATCCGCCGGTGCAGGTGGAACTTGGGATCGCCCATCATCCGCGACGCTTCGCGGATGCCGTCGGTCATCCGGCCCGCGGCGTACGGCTGGAGCATCCCCGGCTCGAGCTCGAGGCCGAGGAAGGCGCTCAGCTCCTCCAGGACCGGGCGCGGCGACGCGAGCAGATCCTCGAAGCTCAGGCGGAGCCAGCGATGCCGCGGAACCCCCGCCAGGTGCTCGCCGATGTTGCGTTGGCTGAGCAGCCAGACCAGCTCGGCCTGCTCTCCCGGCGGGAACGGAAAATCGTGGTAGACGCGGTCCATGCGGGCTTCCACATAGGAGCGGATCACCGCCCGCGGATGGCGCACGAGATGGATGTAGAGCGGCTCCCGGAACAGCGCCTCGGCGCGTCCCAGGGTGGCGGGATCGAGGGCGTAGCTGGGGGTCTTGTCCACCAGCATCCGGCCGCCGATCCACTCTTGCAGCAGGCCGTAGAAGCGCCGCGTGGAGGTGCCCGCCGCCTCGTGGCCGGCGACCATGGCCTCGGCCTCCTCGGCGCCGCAGCCGCGGATCTCCATGACCGCGCGCAGCAGGCCTTCGCGGGCGAAGGCGTCGCGCCCCGAGTAGGCCTCGCGCCGCTCCTTCAGGGTGGCGAACGCCAGCAGCTCGAGCTCCGGAGGCGCGAACAGCCGCGAGTGCCCCTGGAGCATCACCCGCAGCAGGGTCGAGCCCGAGCGGAAGGGCGAGAGGAGAAAGACCGCCGGCGGGTTCCTCTCCCCGTCTCCCGCGGGGAGCTGCGCCGCGCCCTCGCCGCGGCCGAGCCGGCGCGCCACCGCGGCCCGCAGCCGCGCCAGGGCCTCGGCGGTATCCGCGGGCACCTCCCCGGCGTCGGCGCCGCCGCCGAGTCCGCCCAGGCGCACGGCGGAGGCGGGATAGCTCCGCTCCAGATAGGCGGCGAGACCGGCGATCGTCGGCGCCTCGAAGAGAGCCATGACGTAGACCGTCTCGCCGAGCTCCTTCTGCAGCCGGTTGACGAACATCGCGCCCTGGATCGAATCGCCCCCCAGCTCGAAGAAGTTGTCGTGCACGCCGACCTCGGCGACTCCCAGCAGCTCGCGCCACAGTTCGGAGAGCCGGCTTTCGAGAGGGGTCCGGGGAAGGACCCGCAGGGCGTCGGAGGCGCGCTCCGCCGGCGGCGCGGGCAGCGCCCGGCGCTCGATCTTGCCGTTCGGCGAGAGAGGGAGGGCGGCCAGTGGGACGAAGACCGCCGGCACCATGAAGTCGGGCAGCCGCTGCGCCAGGAACCGGCGCAGCTCCGCCACCGGCGCCGGCGGCTCCGTGGGCACCAGATAGGCCACCAGCCGCGGCTCCCCCGCTCCCTCCCCCTGTCGGGCCACCACCACCGCCTCCCGCACCGCGGGGTGCGCGGCCAGGGCGGCCTCGATCTCCCCCAGCTCGATGCGGAAGCCCCGCACCTTGACCTGGAAGTCCAGACGGCCGAGGAACTCCACCTCCCCGTCCATCCGCCGCCGCGCCAGGTCTCCCGTCCGGTAGAGACGCGCCCCCGGTGCCGCGGAGCACGGGTCCGGCACGAACCGCTCCGCCGTCAGCTCCGGCCGGCCCAGGTACCCCCGCGCGAGACCCACGCCGCCGAGGAACAGCTCCCCGGCCACTCCCACCGGCACCGGTTGCAACTCCCGGTCGAGCACGTGAACAGCCGTGTTGGCGATCGGACGCCCGATCGGCACCGCCGGTCGCGAGCCGCCCGGCGCGCAGGCGTGGAAGGTCACGTCCACCGCGGCCTCGGTCGGACCGTACAGGTTGTGCAGCTCGGCCGCCGGCAGCCGCTGGAAGAAGCGCTCCTTGAGCGCGTACGGCAGCGCCTCGCCGCTGGCCACGACGCGGCGCACGCTGGCGCAGCGCCGCGCCAGTTCCGGCTCTTCCAGGAACACCTGCAGCATGGAAGGCACGAAGTGCAGGGTGGTAATCCCATGATCGCGGATCAGCCCGGCCAGCAGAGCGGGATCCTGGTGCGCTCCCGGCGGAGCCACCACCAGGCGCGCGCCGGTCAGCAGCGGCCAGAAGAACTCCCAGACCGAGACGTCGAAGCTGAACGAGGTCTTCTGGAGCACCCGGTCGGCGGCTTCCAGCCGGTAGGCCTCCTGCATCCAGAGCAGGCGGTTGACGATGCTCCGGTGGGAGACGAGCACCCCTTTCGGGTTGCCCGTCGAGCCCGAGGTGTAGATGGCGTAGGCGGGGCTTTCCGGCCCCGGGTACGCGGCTGGCGGAGCTTCGCCGCCGTCCTCCCCGGGGCCGGAGAACGCTCCGGGATCGAGCCGCAGAACGGTCCCGCCATAGGCGGGGAGACCCTCCTCCAGACGGCTCTGGGTCAGCACCACCTCGACCGCGGAGTCGGCGAGCAGAAAAGCCAGGCGCTCGCGTGGGTAGGAGGGGTCGAGCGGCAGATATGCGCCGCCGGCTTCGAGAATGCCCAGGAGCGCCACCACCAGCTCGGCCGAGCGCTCCATGGCGACCCCCACCAGGCTTTCGGCGCCCACCCCGAGGCGCCGCAGGTGGCGGGCCAGGCGGCCCGCCCGCCATTCCAGCTCGAGGTAGGTCAGCCCGGTATCACCGAAGACCACCGCCAGCGCTTCCGGGGTGCGCTCCGCCTGTTCCCGGATCAACTCGTGCAGCAGGCCGGCCCGTTGCGGGTAGACCACCGCCGTGTCGTTCCAGTCGCGCAGCAACTGGTGCCGCTCCGCCGCGTCCAGGAACTCGCCGCGCGACAGCGGCAGCCCGGGGTCGGCCAGGGCCGCCCGCATCAGGTTTTCGAAGTGCCGGGCCATCCGCTCCAGGGTGATGCCGTCGAACAGGTCGGTGCTGTACTTCCAGACCGCGAGCCAGCCGCCCGCCACGGGAGCCAGCGAGACCGCCAGGTCGAACCGCGCGATACCGGCATCGACCTCGGCGGGCTCGATGGTGAGTCCCGGCAGCTCGATGGCGCGCAAAGGCGCGTTCTGTCCCACCAGCATCACCTGGAACAGAGGGGTCCGCGACAGGTCGCGCTCGGGGCGCAGCGCCTCGACCAGCAGCTCGAAGGGCAGCTCCTGATGGGAAAAGGCCGCGAGGAGCGTCGAGCGCGACCGCGCCAGGAGGTCGATCAGCCCGGAACCGCCCTCGACACGGGTGCGCAGGACCAGGTTGTTGAGGAAGATTCCGATCAGGCCCTCGAGCTCCATCCGGTCGCGGCCGGCGACCGGCGTGCCGACCACCAGGTCCTCCTGACCGGTATAGCGGTGAAGGAGGGCCAGGAACCCGGCCAGCAGCACCATGAAAGGCGTGGCTCCATGGTTGCGGCCGAAGGCGGCGGCCGCTTCCACGAGGTCTGCCGGCAGGAGGCTTTCGCAGTGGGCTCCGCGGTAGGAGAGGACCGCAGGGCGCGGCCGGTCGGTGGGCAGCTCGAGCATCGGCAGCTCGCCTCCCAGCCGGCCCCGCCAGTAGGCGAGGAGATCCTGGAGCTCCTCTCCCCGCAGACGATGCCGCTGCCACCAGGCGTAGTCGGCGTACTGCAGGGGGAGATCCGGGAGCCCCGCGGGCCGCCCCGAGAGGAACGAACGGTAGAGGGCGGTCAGCTCCTCGAGGAGAACGGCGAGCGAGCCGCCGTCCGCCGCGATGTGGTGGATGGCCAGCAGCAGCGTGTGCTCGTCGGCCCGCCGGCGCAGCAGCGCGGTCCTCAGCACGGGCCCCCGTTGCAGGTCGAAGGGCTGGCGCGCGGCTTCGAGAGCGAGCCGGCGGGCCTCGTCCCGCCATGCCGGTTCGGGCAGGCCCTCCAGGTTCACGACCGGCAGCGGCCGCGGGACCGGTGGGAGAACGGTCTGGAATGGCTCCGACTCGCCCGCCGAGAAGACCGTGCGCAATGCCTCGTGACGCCGCTCGATCTCGCCGAACGCGTCACGGAGGGCGGGCACCACCAGTCTTCCGGCCAGCCGCACCGCGGCCCCGAGGTTGTGCACCGGGTTGTCCGGTTCGAGCTGATGGAGGAACCAGAGGCGCCGCTGAGCGAACGAGAGGGGCAGCTCGCGGTCGCGCGGCGCCGGCGCGAGCGGGACGGACTCCCGGGCGGCCCCGGACCCGGCATCGAGCCAGGCCGCCAGCTCGGCCAGAGTGCCGGCCGCGAACAGATCCTCGACGGCCAGCTCGACGCCGAAGACGTCGCGGATCCGCGCCAGGAGCTGGACCGCCCGCAGCGAATCGCCGCCCACCGCCAGGAACCCTTCCTCCACCCCCACCCGGGTCCGCGCGAAGACCTCCCCCCAGATCGCCGCCAGCCGCTCCTCGGTCGGCGTGCTCGGGGCGCTGCCGGCGGTGGGCAGCCCGTCGTCGTCCCGCCATTCGCCCGCCACCGCGAGACGCCCGGCCAGGTAGTCCTCGCGGCAGGCGCGGCGGCGGATCTTGCCGCTCGACGTCTTGGGGATGGTGCCGGGCTCCAGGAGCACGGCCGCATGGACCCGGACCTCATGCGCTTCGGCGACCGCTTCGACCACCGCCCGGGCGACCGCCGCCAGATCCTCCTGGCCGTCCCCCCTGCGGTTGCGGCGCTCCACCTCGTGAACGACGACCAGGCGCTCCTCGCCATCGACCTCGACGGAGAAGGCCGCGCCGCCGCCGGGGCGCAGCTCGGGGTGGCTGCGCTCCGCCGTCAGCTCGATGTCCTGCGGGTAATGGTTGCGCCCCCGCAGGATAATGAGGTCCTTGAGCCGGCCGGTGATGAACAGCTCGCCGCCGTCGACGAAACCGAGGTCGCCCGTGCGCAGGAACGGACCCCGGTCCGGCGCATCGGCCAGGCGCGCCGCGAAATCGCGAGCCGTCGCCTGCGGCTGGCCCCAGTACCCCTGAGCGACACTCGGTCCGGCGAGCCACAGCTCCCCCACCCGCCCGGGCGGGGATTGGGTGAGGTTCTCCGGATCCACCACCGCGAGCTCCAGGCCGCGGACGCGGCCGCAGCTCACCAGGCGCCGCCCCTCGCGGGCCGACCGGCTCCGCGTCACCCTTCCCGCTTCGAGGTCCGCCGGCGCGAAGCTCCGCGTCAGCGGCGCGGTGCGCGGCGAGCCGCCGGCGACGAAAAGGGTCGATTCCGCCAGACCGTAACAGGGATAGAAGGCCTGCCGGCGGAACCCGCAGGACGCGAACGCCCGGGTGAAGAGCCCCAGGGTCTGCTCCCGCACGGGTTCGGCGCCGTTGAAGGCGACCGTCCAGCACGACAGGTCCAGCGCCGCCTTCCGCTCCTCGCTGATCCGCCGGGCGCAGAGCTCGTAGGCGAAGCTCGGACCGCCGCTCGTCGTCCCCCGGTACCGCGAGATCGCCTCCAGCCACCGCACCGGCTGCTGCAGAAAGGCCTGGGGCGACATCAGCACGCAACGAGCGCCGGCGTAGAGCGGCTGCAGCACGGTGCCGATCAGCCCCATGTCGTGGTAGAGCGGCAGCCAGCCCACCACCACGGACTCCTCCGACATACCGAAGCTGCGCCGGATCACCTCCTCGTTGTGCAGCAGGTTGGCATGGGTCACCATCACGCCCTTGGGGTCGGAGGTCGAGCCCGACGTGTACTGCAGGAAGGCCAGCGAATCGCCGGAGAGCGCCGGCTCGCGCCACTGCTCGGGGCCGGGCCCGGTGCCGTCGTCGGTGGCGTGCCAGTCGATCCCCGCCAGCTCCGGGACCCGCGCCCGCAACGCCTCTCGCTTCTCGACGGTGGCGGCGTCGGTGAGGACGAGCCGCGGCCTCGCGTCCCGCGCCAGCACCCGCAATCTCTCGTCGACGGAGTGCCCCCGGCCGGGCCGGGCGCGCCGGGGCGGGTAGGCCGGCACCGCCACGACCCCCGCGTAGAGACAGCCGAGAAAGGCGGCGATGAACTCCAGGCCGGGAGGATAGAGCAGCAGGGCGCGCTCGCCGAGGACATCGCCGCCGCCCTGGAGCCGGGCGGCGAGCGCACGGGCGCGAGCGTCGAGCTCGCGGAAGCTCCAGCTCTCCGCTTCCACCTCACCGTCACGTAAGAAGGTAAAGGCAGGACGGTTGGGATGCTCGGCGATTCCCTGCCGGACAATCTCGACAATCATGAGGCGTGAAGCTGAATTACTGCTCAAATACTTCTTCCTAACCCGTGAAGCCAGTGGATTGTGCTGCATTCCATATTCACAGTGCAAGCGGCCGACGGAAGCGGGTCACTCCAGCTCAATCGGTTTCGCGGCCTAAGCCGGCCTCTCTCCCGGCAGGGCGTGCCCCATGCTCGCACCGCCGTCGACCTCCAGGATCCTGCCGGTGAAGAAGCCGCACTCGATGATGAATCTGACCGCCATCCAGACCTCGGCCGGCTCCGCCGTGCGCCCCAGCGGCGTGGATTCCACCAAGTCCCTCAGGGCCGTCTCGGAGATGCCGCTCAGAAAGGGGGTGCGGGTAACGCCTGGGGCCACCCCCCCTACCCGGATCCGGTACGGAGCCAGCTCCAGGGCCCAGGTGCGCGTGGCGGCATCCAACCCGGCCTTCGAGGCCGCGTAGTTCGATTGCCCGGGGTTGCCGGCGCGGGCGATGGAAGAGAGATTGACGATCACTCCCTCCTCGAGGCCGGCGGCGACCATGCGCGCGGCTACCTCCCGGGTCATCAGGAAGGGTCCCGTGAGATTGACGTCGAGCACCTTCCGCCACTGGGCGAGCGTGAGGGAGCGGACCTCTCCATCCTCGCGCTGCAGGATCAGCCCATCGCGCAGGATCCCGGCGCTGTTGATCAGGACATTGACGGGGCCCAGATCCGCTTCGGCCTGGTCCATGAACTCCCGGACCGACACCTCGTCGGTGACGTCGAGCACCGCCACGAACGGCGGCTCGATTCCCTGCGCCTGCGCCTCGGCACGAAGGCTCCGCAACTTCGCGGCGTTGGCGTCCCCGGCGGCCACCCTGGCGCCCTGACGCATCATCTCCAGGGCAAAATGGCTGCCCAGGCCTCCGGCGGCGCCGGTGACGACGGCGCGGACCTCCCGCAAATTCATCCTCCACCTCCGTTTAGAATGTCATTTAAAATAATAATATTGCGCATATCTTCTCGTGTCAGAAAGGAGAGTGCGAGTCGCGGACTTTAACGAGCCGCGGGCTCGCTCTGGCGTGCTGCCGACACTCTGGGAAGAGGGACGCCGGATCCGCCGGCGGCTCTCCGGAGCGGGGATGGAAGCCGCTGAGATTGCTTGACGACCTATAGAGAGCTCACGATAATGGCCCGCGTGGAGCTGACCAGAACCCGGCGCAAGCCGGTCCCCCTTGCGGCTCTGGAAGCCGCACCCGCTGAGTCACGGAGCCGGCCCATCTTCGTTCTCGGAATCGACCGCAGCGGTACCTCCCTGCTCTCGGAAATCGTCTTCCACTGGGGAGCTTATGCCGGCGACCCCGCGCTGCTCGGGGCCCCGGACGAGGGCAATCCCCAGGGATACTGGGAGTACAGGCCGATGCAGGAGCTGGTCAGCGAGCTGCTCATGGGCGCCGGAGTCTCCCCTTGGGACCCCGGGTTCAAGGAGCAGGTCCGGCAGTGCGCCTTCGACCCGCGATATCGGGACAAGGCTCTGGCCATGATCTCGGAAATGCAGGCGGCGGACCGGCCGTGGCTCTGGAAGGAGCCGAACTTCGCCTTCACCCTGCCCTTCTGGCGGGAGCTGGTCCCCGATCCGGTCTGCCTAGTGACCCTGCGCAATCCCTACCACTCCGCCAAGTCCTATGAGAAATTCATCCTGCCTCCAGCCCTCAAGGGGCAGGTCCATCTGGTGGCCTACTTCTTCCTGCGCTGGCAGTACTTCATGAATACGGTCATCGCGGAGCTGAAGACCGTCCGCAGCAAGCTCTTCATCCCTTATGAGGCGCTCCTCTCCTCTCCTGCCGAGCAGTGCGCGAGGATCTGCCGCTTCCTCGACACCGAGTTCGCGGGCACGGACGGCGACCGTGCCGAGAGGGTTGGCCGCATGACGCAGGTGGTCAATCCGGACCTGTGGCGGAATACGTCCCCGGTGCCGTTCTCGGAGGCCCCGGAAAGCTCGGCGGAGCAGCGGGCGCTCTACTCCTACCTGTCCAGCCGGCTGGCCGGCGACATCAACGATTTCGATCCGTCGCAATATCCGCTCCCCCCCTGCTGGCGGGAGTACATGTCGAACATCGGACTGATCCGCCGGCTCCTCGAGAGCCTCGAATGAGGCCAGTCGACCCACCCAATTTCAGGAGACTGCGATGAATCCTTTTCTCGCAACGGTGCTCAGCGATCTGCGATACGGCTTTCGCAAGCTGGTCAGGCAGCCCGGCTTCAGCGTGATCGCCATCCTCACGCTGGCCCTGGGGATCGGCGCCAACAGCGCGATCTTCAGCTTCTTCAAGAAGGCTCTCCTCGACCCGCTCCCCTATCGCAACGCCGATCGGCTGGTCATGGTCTGGCAGGACTTCCAGAAGCGCGACGGACCGCAGCGCGAATGGTTCTCCTACCCCAATCTGATCGACTACAAGGCCCAGAGCTCCGTGCTGGCCGATCTCGCCGGCTTCGACTCCTCCCTCTACACCGTGACCGGCGACGGCAGCGAGGCGGAGGCCGTGCTCGGCCAAGTCGTCACCCCGTCGATGTTCAACGTCCTGGGAGTCCGCTTCGAGAGGGGCCGCGGATTCCTCCAGGAGGAGGGCGATCAGCACCTGCCGGTGGCCGTCATCAGCCATGGCTTCTGGCAGCGGCGGTTCGGCGGCGATCCGCACATCGTCGGCAAGCGGATCACCGTCGACGACACACCGCGCACCGTGGTCGGCGTGCTGCCGCCGCAGTTCTACTTCCCGCTGGCGACCGGGGCGGACCTCTTCACCCCTTTCCGCGTCCCCGAGCCGCGCCCGGAAGAACGCGGCAACGTCAACCTGCGCACGATCGGCCGCCTCAAGCCGGGGGTCACGCTGGCCGAGGCGCAGGCCAACCTGAGCACCATGGCCGCCCGCATCGCCAGCACATACCCGGAATCCAACGCCGACGTCGGGGCTTTCGCCTCGCCCTTGCGGGACGAGATCATGGGCCCGGTCAAGACAGCTCTCCTGCTGCTCCTCGCGACGGTGGGGCTGGTCCTGTTGATCGCCTGCGTGAACGTCGCCAACCTGCTGCTCGCGCGGGCCGTGTCCCGGCGCGGCGAGGTGGGTATCCGCACCGCCCTCGGGGCCGAGCGCCGTCGGCTGTCGCGGCAGTTCGTCACCGAGTCGGTCGTGCTGGCCCTCATGGGTGGCGGAGTGGGAGTTTTCCTGGCCTTCCTCGGCGTCGAACTCCTCAAACGCCTCGCGGTCCTGGCCTCGTTCCCCCTGCCGCAGGTAGAGAACGTGACGGTGGACGCCACGGTGCTGCTGTTCACCATCGGGGTCTCGCTGCTCACCGGCCTGCTCTTCGGCCTCGCCCCGATGATCGAGATCCGCCGCGCCGACATCCGGCGGGTGCTGCAGGAGGGGGCCGGCGCCTCCGCGGGGCGCGGCTCCAGTTGGCGGGCCGGACGGCTGCTGGTGGTGGTGGAGACCGCCCTGGCGTTCATGCTCCTGGTGGGGGCGGGACTGACCTTGCGCAGCTTCGAGCGGCTGCGGCAGGTGGATACCGGCTATGACCCCAAGGGGGTGCTCGTCTTCCGGTTGCTGGCTCCCTCCAGGCACTATCCGCAACCCGCGCAGGTCAGCGACTTCTACCGCGAGCTCATCGACAGGCTGCGCGGTCAGCCGGGAGTGACCGCGGTGGCCGGAGTCTCCACCCTCCCGCTGACCGAGAACAACACGGACACGGGCTTTTCGATCGAGGGGCGCCCGGCGTCGGAAGGCACGATCAGAATCTGGTACCGCGCCACCACCCCTGGCTACTTCGAGGCCATGCATCTGCCCGTTCTGCGCGGCCGGGGCATCGAGGAACGGGACCAGATGGGAGCCCCGTTCATCGCCGTGATCAACGAGTCCCTGGCCAAGCAGTACTTCCCGGATCGGGATCCGCTCGGCAGGGTCCTGAAATCGAAGAAGAACTCCTTCACCGTCGTAGGAGTGGTGAAAAACGCCACGAGCTTCGGCCTGGCCAAGGCGGAGTCCCCCGCGGTCTACTTCTCCCATGCCCAGTTCCCGCTGCGGCCGATGGGCATCGTGCTGCGCACGACGGGAGATCCGAACCAGCTCGTCCGGCCGGTGCGGGCGGTGCTGCAACAGATGGACCCCACAATGCCGCCGTTGAACATGAGGCCGCTCTCGGAGATGGTGGCCGCCTCGGTCGCGCCCGAACGGGCTCTCGGCGTTCTGATGAGCGGGTTCGGCATCCTGGCCCTGATCCTGGCAGCGGTCGGGTTGTACGGTCTCATGGCCTACGTGACCGGCGAGCGCGTCCGTGAGTTCGGCATCCGCATGGCACTGGGCGCCGACGCGCTCTCCCTCCGCGGGCTCGTCCTGCGCCAGGCGCTCCTCTTCTCCCTGGCCGGCGCCGCCCTGGGAGTGTTCGCCGCGATGAGCCTGACGCACGTCCTGCGCGGGGTCCTGTTCGAGATCCAGCCGTTCGATCCGCTCTCCTTCATGCTCAGCCTGGCGGTGCTCATCGCGGTCACGCTGATCGCCAGCTATGTGCCGGCCTGGCGCGCCAGCCGGGTCGATCCCTCGGCGGTCCTGCGGTCCTGATGAAGGCGGCCAGCATGGACGATCCATCCGCGCCCACCGTATTGACGCGCCGCGCCTTCCTGCGGCGCGCGGCCTTGTCGGTACCGGCGGTGGCCGCCGTCCACCGCCTGTCGTACGCCGCCGAGACTCCGGAGCCGGAGCGCGCCGCCACCCCGCGCAAAGTCATCATCGTGGGAGCGGGCCTGGCCGGCCTGGCCGCCGCCTACGAGCTGGTCGCGAGCGGCCACGACGTCACCGTGCTCGAAGCCCAGCGGCGCCCGGGCGGGCGCGTCCTCACTCTGCGCAGCCCGTTCTCCGACGGGCTCTACGCGGAAGCCGGGGCGGTCAGCTTCTCGGATGGCTACCGTCATCTTCTCCGTTACGTCAAGGCGTTCGGCCTCCCCACCTCACCGCTGCGGGGAAACCCTCTGCCCACGGTCTATCATCTCCGCGGCAAGCGCCTGGAGGTCAAGCCGGGAGGGAAGGCCGACTGGCCCTTCGAGCTCGCACCGGCGGAGCGCGGCCTTGCACTGGGGGAACTGTCCGACAGGTACTTCGCGCCCGCGGACAAGCTCGGCGACCCCGCGGACCCGGCCTGGCAGGCCGCCCCCTTCGCCGGCTACGACCAGATGACCATGGCCGAGCTCCTGAAGAGCCAGGGGGCCTCCGCCGGCGCCGTCGAGCTCCTGGGCAAATGCCTGTGGTTCGGCTATGGGTGGTCGAGGATCTCCGCCCTTCACCGCCTCCTCTCCGATCTGGCTCTCTACCGCAACCAAGCGGCGCGCGTCATCCAGGGCGGCATGGATCTGCTCCCGAACGCCTTCGCCAAGACCCTGCGGGAACGGATCTACTATGGAGCGCCGGTGGTGAGGATCCTCCAGGAGCCCGGGAAGGTTCGGGCCGTCTTCCGGGAGGGCGGCAGGGAACAGGTTCTCGAGGCGGACCGCCTGATCTGTACCGTGCCCGGCCCGGCGCTCCGGAAGATCGAGATCACCCCCGAGCTGCCGGCCCCCAAGCGCGAGATCCTCCGCAAGCTGGAGTACACCCCGGTGACCCGCATCTACCTGCAAGTGCGGCGGCGGTTCTGGACCGAGGCGGGCACCGCCGCCAACGCCTTCACCGATCTGCCCATCCAGCTCGTGACCGAGCACCCCTTCGCCCGGCCCGCCGACCTCGGGCCGCGGGCGATCCTCGAATGTCACATCAAGGGCGCCGAGGCGGAGCGCTTCGCCGGCAAGGCGCAGGACGCCCAAATCGCCTCCGCCCTGGCCGAGCTCGAAAAGGTCCACCCCGGAGTCGGACGCTACGCCGAGGGGGGCACCGCCGTGAGCTGGGGGACCGACCCTTGGGCGGGGGGAGGTTACGCCTTCTGGAAACCGGGGGAGCTCACCCGCTGGCTGCCGGAGCTCGTCCGGCCGGCAGGGCGGGTCCATTTCGCGGGGGAGCACACCTCCTGGCTCGGCCGCACGATGGAAGGCGCCCTGGAGTCGGGCAACCGCGCCGCCCGTGAGATCCAAGAGTCTACATGACAACCTGGAAGCCGCTGAGAAACACCCCGTTCCCGAGAATATTCTGAAAATATTCTGAAGGAGATGCCGCCATGCTCTGCCGTCTTGCCCTTGCCCTCCTGGCCCTCGCCGGTGCGACCGCCCCGGCGTCTCCACCCGCCGGCAAACCGGATCCCAACCAGGTCGCCGCCACTTTCGAGCGCATGGCCAAGATCAAGTCCAGCTTCTCGCCCAGCCTGTCTCCCGACGGCAAGCAGGTCGCCTTCGCCAGCAACCGGAGCGGCGGCGTGCAGCAGGTCTGGATTGCCGACACCGAGAAGCCGGGACAGCCGCGGCAGGTGAGCACGCTCGAGGACCCGGTGACGAACATCGCCTGGTCCCCGGACGGCAAGTGGCTCGCCGTGTCGGTGGTGACCGGCGGCTTCGAGCAGGTCTACGTCATGCACCCGGACGGCTCGGGCCTCCAGCGCATCACCGGCGGCGGCAAGGAGAGCAACCGCCTCTCCGGCTGGAGCGGCCGGTTCATGCGCTATCGCTCAAGCCATGAAAATCCCGGCACCCTGGAGCCTTGGATCTGGGACTCCGCCTCCGGGACGAGCCGCAAGGTGGCCTCCAGCTCCGGCTTCGCCAACCCGACCGACGTCAGCCTCGACGGCAAGCGGGCGGTGTTCATCCGCCTCGTCACCCGCGGCACGGACGACAACGTCTACCTGACCGATCTGACGACGGGCAAGGAGGTGCTGCTCACGCCCCACACGTCGCCTTCGCTCTACGGCGGCGGCAAGCTCTCCCCAGACGGCTCCGTGGTCTACATCACGTCCGACCAGGATCTGGACAAGCTGGTCTTCGCCAAGGTTGTCCTCGGCAAGGACGGCACACCGGGGCCGATCCAGCAGCTCATCGCTCACCCAGAGGGCGAGGTCGACGCCATGGCGGTCACCTCCGACGTCACCCGTGCCGCCCTGTCCTTCAACGTCGCCGGCCGCTCCGAGCTCGTGCTCGTCGATCTGGCGACGATGCGGCGCACGCCGGTCCAGCTCCCCGGCGAGACCATCGACGGTCTCAGCTTCTCGGAGAACGGCAAGCGCCTGGCGTTCGCGGTCAGCGGCTCGAAGCTCCCCAGCGACATCTGGATGCTCGACATCGGTTCCGGCGCGGTACGCCAGATCACCTTCAGCCCGCACGACGGGGTCGATCTCGACAAGCTGATCGCTCCCGAGCTGGTGCGCTTCAAGGCGCACGACGGCGTGGAGATCTCCGGCTGGCTCTACCGGGCCCCCGGCGCCCAGCCCGGCATGGCGTTGATCAACGTCCATGGCGGTCCCCAGGTGCAGGAGCGGCCGCTCTTCAGCGCCACGTACCAGGCCCTGCTCGCCAGCGGGATCAGCGTGTTCGCTCCCAACGTGCGGGGCTCCTCGGGCTTCGGCAAGAAGTTCCTCGGGCTGGACGACGGCCCCCTGCGGGTGGAGGCGGTGAAGGATCTCAAGGACTGCGCCGACTTCCTGGTCCAGCGCGGCGTCGCCGCCCCGAAGCGGGTCGCCATCATGGGCGCCGCGTACGGCGGCTACATGGTCCTCTCCGCCCTGACCGAGTTCCCCGACCTCTTCGCGGCCGGGGTGGACCTCTTCGGCACCACCAATCTCGAGACCTTCTTCCAGCAGACGGAATTCGCCAACGTCTACATCAAGGAGTACGGGGATCCGGCCACCCAGAAAGATCTGCTGCGCCAGCTCTCGCCGATCCACCGGATCGACAGGATCAAGACCCCCCTCCTGCTGCTCCACGGCGAGAAGGATCCCGCGGTCCCAGTGGCCGAGGCCAGGGAGATCGCCGATCAGCTTCAGAAGCGGGGTGTCCCGGTACAGCTCACGACCTTTCCCGACGAGGCGCGCGGCCTGCTCAAGCTCCCCAACCGCATCCGTGCCACGACGGAGATGGTGCACTGGCTGGAGCGATACCTGAAGCCGGGTGCCTGAAGCGCTCGTAGAGGTCTAGTCGGCAAGCCGGCGTGACCAATACGCTCAGAGTCCAGGCAGAGGAAATCCCAGCATTTACCCGGGCCAGATTCTGTAAGATCTTTCAGATCAGTCACTTCAGGAATCACCCTCCCCTCTCCCGGTAAGGGAGGGGGGAGGGAACGGGAGAAGAGGGCCGGGGTTATGAGGGACCCTGGCATCACCTTCGCTTACAATCTGCCGCGGTGTGGAAGCGCGGGGCGGTAAGGACGTCGGGACCCCTACAAAATCCTGGGATTCGCAGTTCCTTTCACGGGTGGATCGGGCAGTCTTGAAAAAAATCACTGGCAGCTTCTTCATCGTCATGGCATTGACCGGGACCGGCTCCGGCGTGGCCCAGACGCCACTTCCGGACATGTCGGCGCCGCCGGTTCAGGACGTCAGCGGGCCGAAGGTGGTCCTGCTGTCGCTGGAGGACGCGCTGCGCATCGGCTCCGGCGAGAGCGAGACCGTATGGGTGGCCGAGGCGGGCGTGATGCGGGCGGTGGGCTCGGAGATCGTCTCGCGGAGCGGCCTGTTTCCGCAGGTCTCGGGCACCGCTTCCTATACCCGGACGCTGCGCTCGCAGTTCAGCGGCCTCTTCTCCGGCGGCGGCGGGAGCGGCTCGGGCGGCGAGGTTCAGGACCTCCCCTTCGGGCGGACGAACCAGTACAGCCTCGGGCTCACCCTCTCGCAGTTCATCTTCGACGGCGGCCAGACGGTGGCGCGCCTGCGCGCCTCGCGGGCCCGCCGGCGCTCCTCCGAGATCAGCGTCGACGCCGCCCGCGCGGAGACCCTGCTGGACGTCACCAGCTCCTACTTCGACGCCCTGCTCACCGAGCGGCTGGTGACGATCGCCGAGGCCTCGCTCGCCCAGCAGGAGGAGATCCTGCGGCAGACCACCGTCGCCTTCCAGGTGGGGGACAAATCGGAGTTCGAGCAGCTCCAGGCCCGGGTCTCGCGTGACAACCAGTTGCCGCTGGTGCTCCAGAACCGCAGCCGGCGCCAGGAGGCCTATCTGCGGCTCAAGCAGCTCCTCAACGTGCCGCTGGCGGATGAGATCCATCTCACCACCCCCCTGGAGGAGCTGCCGACGCGCTTCGCCACACCCTCGGATCTGGCGGCGGACGCGCGGGCGCCGGTGCGCCAGGCGGAGGAAGAGGTGAACGCCAACGAGTCGCTGCTCACCGGCGCGCGCGCCGAGCGGTGGCCGTCGATCTCGTTCAACTCGCGCTACAACCCGGTCGCCTACCCCGCCAACGGCCTGCCCGAGTTCGGCGATTTCCGGGAGGACTGGACGGTGACGCTCAACCTGTCGATCCCCATCTTCACCGGCGGCCGGATCACCGGCGACCAGTTGGTGGCGCGGGGGAACCTCTCCGAGGCGCGGGCGCGTCTGAAGCAGACCCGCGAGGCCGCGGAGCTCGACGTGCGGACGTCGCAGCTCGACCTCGCGGACGCCGAGGCGCTCCTGAAGAGCAACGAGAGCACGGTCGAGCAGGCGCGGCGGGGGTACGAGATCGCCCAGATCCGCTTCCGCGAGGGGATCTCGAGCCAGATCGAGCTCCAGAACTCGCGGCTCCTCTCCGAGCAGGCCGAGGTCAACCGGGCGCAGGCGCTCCGCAACGTGCAGGTAGCGCGCGCCCGGCTGGCGCTGATCCGCGATCTTCCCCTGAACGGCGGCCAGTCCACGGCCCAGGCCGGCACGGGCGCCACGGGGACGACGTTCGGATCGACACAGAGCATGCAGCCGAACCAGACGACGGCAACACCCTCGGCGGGCGCGGGTGGGACGACGGTGCCGGGACAGCCCGGTCCGGGGGGAGTGTTCCAATGAAATCTTGCCATTCGAATCGACACATCCTGCTGATCCTCCTCGCCCTGGCTCTCGTGGCCGGAGCGGGTTGCCGGAAGGGAGCCAAGGACGCGGCGGCCAAGGCCAACGCCGCTCCGCAGCCGATCGTGCTGGGCCCGGAGGACACGGCGGTGGTTTCCAAGGGACCGTTGCAGAGCGGTCCCTCGCTCACCGGCACGCTGGCGGCGCAGCGGCAGGCGGCGATCCGGGCGCAGATCGCCGGCTCGGTGCTGACGGTGACGGCCGAGCCCGGCCAGGCGGTGCGCCGGGGGGAGACCCTGGCCCGCCTCGACTCGGCGGCGCTGACCGACGCCTACAACTCGGCGCGCTCGGCGGTGACCAGCGCGCGCAACAATCTGGACGTGGCCCAGCGCGAGGCGCAGCGGCAGCGCACCCTGGTGGCCGCGGGCGCCGTGGCCCAGCGCAACGTCGAGACCTCCCAGCAGACGGTGGTCCAGGCCCAGGCCGCCCTGGCCCAGGCGCGGTCACAGGTCGCCAGCGCCGAAAAGCAGCTCGGCTACACCGTGGTGACCGCGCCGTTCTCCGGCGTGGTGAGCGAGCGGCCGGTCTCGGCGGGAGACGTGGTGCAGCCCGGCACCGCTCTCTACACCCTGGTCGACCCCTCCAGCCTGCAGCTCGAGGCGTCGATCCCCGCCGAGCAGATCGGCCAGATCCGGGTGGGCGCGCCGGTGGAGTTCACCGTCACCGGCTACGGCAACCGCGCCTTCCGCGGCGAGATCTCGCGCATCAACCCGAGCGCCGATCCCACCACCCGGCAGGTGCGGGTCTACGCCGAGATCCCCAACCCCGGCAACGATCTGGTGGCCGGCCTCTACACCGAGGGGCGCATCGAGAGCGAGTCCCGCAACGGGCTGACGCTGCCGACCGCGGCGATCGACCGCCGCATGGCCCGGCCGGCCGTGCTGCTGGTCCGCGACGGTAAGGTGGCGCGGGTCGACGTGCAACTGGGGCTGGTCGACGACCGCGAGCAGAAGGTGGAGGTCCGCGCCGGCGTGCAGGCCGGGGACGTGGTCCTCCTCGGCGCCGCCCAGGAGATCGCGCCGGGGACGCCGGTCACGCTGGCGCCGTCGGTCCAGCAGGCTGCGGAAAGGCTGGCGCAGACGCTATGACCATCTCGGATTTCGCCATCAAGCGCCCGATCGTCACCGTGGTGACGATGCTGGCGCTGGTCATCTTCGGCATCTTCGCCCTGTTCAATCTCGACATCGACGAGTTCCCGGATCTCGCCAACCCGATCGTGTTCGTCGCCGTCCCCTACCCCGGCGCCTCCCCCACCCAGGTCGAGCAGGAGGTGGTGGAGCGCATGGAGGAGGCCTTCAGCGGCCTGTCCGGGATCGACAAGATCAGCTCCACCTCGCTCGACGGCTTCGCCACCATCGTCGTGCAGTTCGTCTTCAGCAAGGACCCGGACCAGGCGACCCAGGATGTGCGCGACGCCATCTCCGGGATCCGCAACGACCTGCCGCCGGAGATGGAAGAGCCGGTGCTGCGCAAGTTCGATCCCGACGACCAGCCGATCGTCTCGCTGGTGCTGGCCTCGGACCGCATGTCCCCGCCCGAGATGACCCTGCTTGCCGATCCCGGCATCACCCGGTCGCTGCGCGGCATCAACGGCGTCTCGCAGGTGACCGTGGTGGGCGGCGCCAACCGGGAGATCTCGATCGACGTCCGGCCGGGCGACATGGCCTCGTCGGGAATTACCATGGCGCAGGTCGTCCAGGCCGTGCAGGGGCAGAACCTGGCGGCTCCCGTGGGGCAGCTCCAGGGGCGCCTCACCGAGCAGTCGATCCGCCTGAAGGGGCGTCTGGAAAGCCCCGAGGACTTCGCGCAGCTCGTGGTGAGCTCCCGCAACGGCCAGCTCGTCCGCCTCGGGCAGGTGGCCGACGTGCGCGACGGCACCGCCGAGCAGCGCTCGCTCGCCCTGTTCAACAACCAGCTCGCGGTCGGCATCGACGTCACCAAGTCCAAGGGGGCGAGCACGACCACCGTCTCCGACGCGGTCAAGGCGGCGATCGCGAAAATCCAGCCGACCCTGCCGCCGGGGGTGAAGCTGTCGGTGGTGCGCGACGCCGGCGAGCGGGTGCGCAACTCGGTGCGCAACGTCGAGGAGGCTCTGATCGAGGGGGCGCTGCTCACCGTGCTGGTGGTCTTCGTGTTCCTCAACTCCTGGCGCTCGACAGTGATCACCGGCCTCGCGCTGCCGGTGTCGGTGCTCTCCGCCTTCATCGCGGTCTGGGCCTGCGGCTTCACCCTCAACACCATGTCGCTGCTCGGGCTGTCGCTCGCCATCGGCATCCTGATCGACGACGCCATCGTGGTGCGGGAAAACATCGTGCGCCACGTCGAGATGGGCAAAGACCACATGACGGCGGCGTTCGAGGGGACCAACGAGATCGCGATGGCGGTCGCGGCCACCACCTTCTCGATCGTGGCGGTGTTCGCGCCCGTCGCCTTCATGCAGGGGATCGCCGGCCAGTGGTTCAAGCCGTTCGCGCTGACCATCGCCTGCGCGGTGCTGGTCTCGCTCTTCGTCTCCTTCTCGCTCGACCCGATGCTGTCGGCGTACTGGCCCGATCCGCAGCTCGAGGCGCACGAGCGGCGCAACCCGATCGCCCGCGCGCTCGACCGCTTCAACCAGTGGTTCGACCGCCAAGCCGACCGCTACAAGGGGGTCATCGCCTGGGCGCTCGACCACCGGCTGGCGATCATCGCCATCGTCACGGTGTCGTTCTTCGGGGCGATCGCCCTGCAGATGCTCTTCGGCGGCGGCGGCTTCATCCCCGAGAGCGACCGCTCGGAGATCTCGCTGGCTCTGGAGACGCCGCCGGGCTCGAACCTCAACTACACCTCCCTCAAGGCGCGCCAGCTCTCGAACCTCGCCCGCTCGCACAAGGAGGTCGCCTACACCTATACCAGCCTCGGCAGCAGCACCGGCTCGGGGGACGTCGACACCGGCAGCATCTACATCAAGCTGGTGCCCAAGAAGAAGCGCGACGTCTCCCAGCAGGAGCTCGCCCGCCAGATCCGCCAGGAGGCGCAGCGGATCGGCGGCGCCACGGCCTACCTGTCGCAGGGCGGACCGGGGGGCGGCCAGCGGCAGATCCAGGTGCAGCTCCGCGGCCAAGACATCGGCCCCCTCAGCAGCGCGGCGCTGGCGATCGAGAACGAGATGCGCAAGGTCCCCGGGGCGACCGACATCGGCCTCTCCACCCGCGGCAACCGGCCGGAGCTGGAGGTGCAGCTCAACCGCGGGCTCGCGGGGACCCTCGGCCTCACCGTCGCCCAGGTCGCCCAGTCGCTCCGCCCCGCCTTCGCCGGCATCGACGCGGGAGACTGGGTCGACCCGCTGGGCAAGACCCGGGACGTCACCGTCCGCCTCGCCCCCGAGGCGCGGGCCAACCTCACCGACCTCGAACGGCTCCCCCTGCTGGTGAGCGGCGCGGCGCAGGGAGCGGCGGCAGGCGGCGCGGTGCCGGGGGTGACCGGCGCGGCGGCCGGCGGCGCGCCGGTCCTGATCCCTCTGGGGCAGGTGGCCACCATCTCCCGCGGCGTCGGGCCGGCCCAGATCGACCACCTCGACCGCGACAAGGTGGTCTCGGTGGAGGCCAACACGCAGGGTCGCTCGCTCTCCGAGGTGACGCGCGATCTCAACCGGCGGGTCGCCAAGCTGCGGCTCCCTCCGGGGGTGACGCTCTCCCAGGGGGGTGAGGTGGAGAGCCAGAACGACGTCTTCGGCAAGGTCTTCGCGGCCCTCGGGCTCGCGGTGCTGCTGATGTACCTGATCCTGGTGGTCCAGTTCGGCTCGTTCCTCGATCCGCTGGCGATCCTGCTCTCGCTGCCGCTGTCGCTGGTGGGGGTGGTGCTGATGCTGCTGATCACCGGCGACACGCTGAACATCATGAGCCTGATCGGCGTCATCCTGCTGATGGGCATCGTGGCCAAGAACGCCATCCTGCTGATCGATTTCGCCAAGTGGAACCACGAGAAGGGGATGCCGCTGCGCGACGCCCTGATCGAGGCCGGCCGGGTGCGCCTGCGCCCGATCCTGATGACCACGGTGGCGCTGATCGCCGGCATGATCCCGGTCGCCCTCGGCGCCGGCGAGGGGGCCGACTTCCGCGCCCCCCTCGGCCGCGCGGTGATCGGCGGCACCATCACCTCGACCCTGCTCACCCTACTGGTGATCCCCACCGTCTACGAGATCATGGTGGAGACGCGGGAGAAGATCCGAGGGAGGTTCCGGAAAAAGAGCCCGGCGCACGTCCAGCCCAAGCAGGAGCCCACCGGAGCGGAAACGTAGGGGCGGGGCTCAAAACACCCTGCCCGGCAGGTACGGCCTTCGAATCCTCACCCTCGATCCCTCTCCACTCCGCGGAGAGGGAGGGCCCTCGCGGTCGCTCCTGCCGAGATACCGCCACATCAGGTACGCACACATCTTGTGATTGCCGTAGACCGCCCCGAAGGGGCGGCATTTGAATAGCCTGTGGTTTCAACCCACCCTCCTATACACATCTTCCTCCAGCCCCACAGGGGCGTCAGGAAGTAGCCCGGCGGCGTAAGCCCCGGGAAATAAGGAGCTTCAGTCTCTCCGAAGCCCCGCCAGGGGCGACAGGAATTCCTCGACGTACCCGATCTTGCTCTGCGATCTCCGGCCTTATGGAAGAAGACCTGCCGCCCCTGGCGGGGCTTCGGAGAGACTGAAGCTCCTTATTTCCCGGGGCTTACGCCACCGGGCTAATTCCTGTCGCCCTACGGGCTGGAGGAAGAGATGTGTATAAGGGGTGGGTTTCACCCCAGGCACCGCCCCCTCGGGGCGGATATTGATGAGAACCCGGATATCTGGGGCTGAAACCCAGGCTATTCAAATTCCGGCGCTCAACTTTCGGCGTCGTACTGGAACTCGCGGAGTTCCTGCGAGCAGCGGCAGGCCTTGGCAATTCTGGCAGCCCAGGCAATGGCGACCTCACGAGACGGAAGCTCTAAGACGCAAAAGCCGCCGTTGAACTCTTTGGTCTGCGGGTACGTCTCGTTCGTGAAGGTTCCGTCGGCGGCGACCAACAGCGGCAGGACGCCCTCATTGATACCGCCACCGAACACGTAGACGCCAGCACTCTTGGCCTCGCGGATGACCGCATGCGCCGCTTCGCCGACATCTGCCAAGTCCTTCTCGGGTACGTTCATCGCCGGAGCAGGGAAGGAGATCAGAAACTTCGTCACTGCTCGGTTCTCCGGTTGCGCATTTGGCGTTCGTTGTGAGGCCCAGCGGGTTTGCCGATGAGCGGCGGCTCTGTCGTTCGCTCGATCGCTGTGTTAGCCGATCCTTCTACTAGATTCACTCATTGTCGTTCTTACCCTGGGCGGAAATACCTTGATCTTTAATTTTGAGCCCATCTGCTAACAGCAAATTCAGATAAGTGTAGCCCACTTCCCGGAGACGAAGTATACAAAACCCAAAGGCTAGAGCCAAAGCGGCTAAGCCAGAAAGAATGGCACAAAGCATTCCCTTCGGGTAACCCCAAGCATATAGGACTGAATGAAGCAGGACCGAATATGCTGCCGCAAGAAAAAGGGTTCCAGACATTCTAACCTCTGCCTCCATCCGCTCACTCTCTTCCCATAGTGCCGGTAAAGTGGCATGCAGATATCGCTTCGCAGCCGCGTAAGGAACGGTTCCCGGCAACTTGTCCACCCGTTGAAATCCTGTTGCCTCTGCGAGAATCTTAATAACACGAGGGTAGTATTCCTGATGCTCAAAATAATCACGAAAAGGGAAGCTCATCTTCCACCAGTGCACCTTACGCTGGCGCACCGACGACAATAGGAAAAAAACTGGCCTGCAAAGAATACCTGAAGCAGGCATGGCAAGCGGCTTTAAACTATAGCCTGCCACAAGGGACGCAAATATTGCCGTCAGAGGACCCAGCCAACCTCTTTCCATTTGGGCAAGACTATTGATTCTGGCCCAAACTTCAGAGATTCCAGAGACCCTAGCCGAGGGTTCGGAGAGAGCGTAGTACGTTTTCAGCAGAAGGATCGACCACAGGAAACCTGGGACAAGCACTCCAAGAAAATCCATTATGGTTATAGGTATTGGACGGAACTTTGCTTCCACTATAGCGTGACCTCCGGCGGCTAAGCCTTGGACGCTCACCCCACGGCGAGCGCGCAAAGCGCAGTTGACGTCCAGCGCAGCGTGATTATGCGCGGTTTCGCGAAGCCCCAGCGCATGCATTTAATACCGAAGACATTGTCTCTCCGAACCATATTACCGTATCACGAACGTCCTTTAGCGCAGTGCCTGAGATCATAAACTCGCTCGGCTTCTTGGGATGTGTAACCGCATTACGGACCTGAATGGCACGCAGAAAGGTCGGCCACCCTACATCACCTTTGTTCAGCCTGAAGTTGGCCCCGAATGCCTGAGGAAAGTATCTAAACGCCAACTCGAAATTTTCTTGGAACGAATTGAACCGCTTCTTCCGCCGCTTCTGGTCTCCCTCACCGATGACTTCTTCCTCAGCAAGCTTTGCTGCCTCGGATTCGGTTAACGAAAGCTCTGAGCGTTCCCAGGCCCAGATTGCGAATTGGCGCATAAGGAATGCAACTCCTTCGATATGAGCGAAGGAGGTCCGAATGAGTCCACGAAGCCAGAATCCGTACTCTTCGTAGGTTACCGCTTCTTGCCTAAATTCCTCTTCCTTGGTGCGACAGAGTTCAAGTGCACGCATGGTGTCATAGTGAAAAAGCCCGTTCATCTGGTTCAGGTATCCCAGACTAAGCCGGATATCTCGCTTCACCAACTCGAGCATCTCGTCATCTGAAGGTGGAGACTTCCTTGTAGTTTCCATTTAACCCCCTCTGCCCTGCATGCCTTGATGCATAACGTTCAAAGGTGAGCGAGCGGAAACCGTGCTGTTTGCGGTTCCGTCCGCTCGACCGCATCGGGTTGGCCTTATTGTCCTTTATACCCCACGACCTGCTTCAAGGATTCGTAATACCATACCCGTGCGCTCGGCATGATCTTCATAATGGTATCAGCATCGAGTATAAGCCGGACCACCTCCTTGGGGTGTGTCAGTTCATGCCTAACCTCAAGAAGTTTTTGGAAGTGCTCCCAGCCATTATTTGCAAGATCAGGCTGAAACCCAGGATTTGTTAGCCGTGGAAGAAAAGTGAAGACAAGAAGTAACGCCTCCTTGGTCGTGTTGAAGGCTGACCGAGATTCTACTTCCCTCGTCCGGGTATTAAACTTGTAAGTCTCTTCTCGAAGGACCGCGATCTCAGCAGTATTTAGCGGGAGTTCGCCCCGCTCGTTTGCCCATAGAATGACTCGACGTGCGGCGTATAGCGTCCCCTCAACCTCGGCAAAAAAAGTACGGATAAGCTGTCGAACTCTAAACTGCATCTCCTCAACAAGTTCAGTATTCTGGCTATCATCTGCCCAATTCGAGAACGACTCTTCAAAAAGACTAAAGCTCCGATCAGAGTCCTTGCGCAGCAGGCCAACAGCTCTATTAAGGTATCCAAAACTCTCCATGAGATCGACTGGTTTAAACTCTCTACTGATCGAGGAGATTGTTTGCTTCATGGCTGCCAAGAATTTCTTGGGGTCTCCTGTAAGCTTCTGCAACTCGGCCATGTCCGGAACTGTTTTTTTCGCGTCACCCATAATGTCAGTGCACCTTGAAGTGTCGAATGTCATTCAGCGCGATGGGGCTCAGCGGCGGAACCGCGCAGTATGCGGTTTCCGTCCGCTGGAGGCCCGGTGTTGGGCGGCCCCGATGGCCGTGATATAGTATTACACATGGCATTTACTCTCCGGGCATTTGACAGAGTTCTCGAGGATATCCGGGAGGCACGAGATTGGTACTCAGAGCTTGGAATCAACACCGCCGGCACTAGGCTCGAAACTATCGAGCAAAGAGCAACCTTGCTTCTCGGCGACATGGAGAGATTGCCGAGGGAGGAAGTCGTCGAGCGCTGGAGTAACACCGACACGTACTATGTCCTTAGTGATGGCGTGGCCTTCGGGAGGATCGCCCGAGAAATTGGCAAGCTTGGCCCCAATCTACTTCCTCGGAGAAAACTGCGCACAATCCTTGAGGGCCCACTAGTCCCTACCGATGAGGTTGCAGGCCATTCATCGGTGAACGCACGAAACATCTTCACTGAACTTGAGCTCGCCGCCAAAATGTCCGAGTGTGGAATCATACCGACTGGCTTTGATGATCTCCAATTCTCTTTTCGCGGGACTGACTTTGCGCTTGAGAGTAAGCGTCTCGTGAGCCGGAGGCGAGTCCGGTACAACGTTGAAGAGGCATATGGACAACTCCATCGCCGCCTCAGTACTGACCAGCATCGCGGACTTATTTCTCTAACCTTGGAAAAAGTGATGGATCTTGAAGGCAAGATCCTTCGTTTGGAACCGGGCGATTCTCCAAACGAGGCAGTCATAGAGGTCATTCGTGATTTCGACAGCAGATTCGGACAGCCATGGAAGAATTTCGTCGATACCAGGGTTGTCGGGATTCTACTCATCGTTCGCTTCCTCTGCTTTACGGTGTCGAGTAATGTGATCGGGCCAGCTTACTATCTCGTCATGAGACCGCTTGTGAGGCCTGACAGATTTCAGAGCAGCGATCGCGAGATTCTCTTGGCTCTCGCCGACCAACTTTCGACTTCTCGTTAGCTCGGCGCCCAACGTCGGTTGCGCCTCAGCGGTGGATGGCCCTCCGACTGTAGGCGCAGAGTTGGGCGGCAGAAGATTCTCTTTTTAGGCATGCGCTGCAGCGCCCTGGTTAGGCATTTTCGTCATGAGATCCGCTCCTCACTAAGTGGAAACATGAAGAGCGTGATCTGTGACTCGCGCTCCCGAGTCACCATCGCACATATAGCCATCCACAATCATTACCTCGGCCGGGTTGGTCATGGCGATACAGCAAAAGTTGCCGCCGTCACGCTCGACATGCAACGATGCGAAACGCTTCCGGTGCTCCGCCTGCCAGTTGTCAATCGTTGAGTATAGTTCCTTCATCGACGGTGCTTCGAAATACAGCAGATTTCTCTTATTGTCGCTGGACATATGACCTCCGTGGTTGTGGTTTATGTTGATTTTTCGGACAGAATGATCGGTGAGCAAAGGCAATGCAAGCCACTCAGTCACCTCGCGCCCAACGTCGGTTGCGCCTCAGCGGCAGACGGCTAAGCCGGCCATCCGACTGTAGGCGCCGGGTTGGGCGCCGCTCAGAATGGCCTCTTCGACTTAGTTTTGACAGGCTCGCCGTCGGATGCTGATTCAAGTACATGAATCAACTTCTCCGTCTTTGCAAATAGCTCGTCAAAGGTGATTATATGAAGGCCTGGGAACTGACTCCGAAAAAGTTCGAAGCTCCTTCTCTGCTCTTGCCCCACAAGTTCGTTTGACGCATTACCGATGATGATAGCACAACCTGGATCGAAGGCGTCAAAGAGATTACCTTGGCCATGAGTAAGCGCATGATAGTTTTGCAGCAGATCATTTTTGTAGCTGAGTACCTGTAGCGTGGCTCCAGACAACTCCTCGCCTACGTTGTATACGCCCTGTCTGTACTCTCGTCCGAGCAGAGATGTTGCAGGCGTCTTGATTTCAATCAATGCTGCGCTCCCCGTCATTCCATTCTTGACCAGAAAATCGACAATGCCACCACCGGTATTCATAATGCTCTTGCCACCAACATAGGCCTTTCCCTTTACGATTGTCAGGGGCCAAGCATAGACCTGTTCCAGCACAAACGAGTTTGACGTAAGCTCCCTTTGCCAGAACTCCTCTGATGGGTTGCTTGCGTTCGCCTTCCACATCTCCAGGGCGGCCTTTAAGCTCCCCACTCCCGCCGCAATATTCAACTTCTTGATCGTCTCGATGCCGAGGTCAGACAGTCGCTCTACCAGGGACTGCACATCCTCAACCTCTGTAGCCCATGTGAGCAACTGAGATACTAGCTTCGACCCAAGAGCTTGGTTGACTCTCAGATACTCAGAGAGTTGTTGTGGTTCCATCTGCGCCAGTTGTGACAGTCCCCCACCTAGCCGAAGGTACCGCAGATCTCCCCGCGGCACTCCTTCCCTCGTGTGAAGGTCGTAGAGAGCGCCCACCTCCTCATAGAACCTCAGGAGTTCGTCAGAATGGAGTTCAAGTTGATACTCCTCCCCCTTTTTCAAGGTTCCCAGGCTAGTTCGTTCGACATCCTCCCACTTCCCGGTTCGTCCCTTTTTTTGGTAGACAAACCGACCCTTCACTGCCGCACGTTCGTCATGGACATTGTCTATAATCAGAGGACGAAATAGTAGCCGAACGGTCTCAGTCTCGCGAAGAACTATCGCTGAGACCATCGCAGACGACGCTGAAGTCGACTTAACACGTATCTTTGTCATTGGTTCAGTCTCAGTAAGGCGCCCAACCTACGAATTAGCGTTTCACCGCCCCACCCCAGAATCCTTCTTGCTACTTGCTGAATGCACAGAAGGGTGGCGTGACGGAAAGTATATTACTGATTCCAGGTTACTTGGATCCTATACCTCTTCATCAGGATCGTCAATACCACAAAGCGAAGACGGATTGAGAAGCCGTGGCCCCCTTCTGCTACCCTGGCTTATCCAGCCCGCATTGAGAAAAAGCCATTTATCACTAAATAGAGAGGTTTGCCGATCTCTCGAAGCGTATAAGATTCCAAAGAGATCGAGGTGCACGGATGTTTATACGTGCCGATATGCAGGGCTCGGCTCGGGGTGACTGGGTGCCGACATTCCGTCCAATCAGGGAGTTGCCGGAGAGCGACGTCCGAAGGACGGGAGTCTTATCCGTTTGCCAGTGGACAGATAAGGTGTAGCGGACAATCGGTGGGCTGAGCGGCGGTCGCTCCCCCTCGGGTGGCTGACCAACGCAGGACGCCGGACCGAGACGGAGACGCTCCATCCCGGGACGGAGAGCCGCCGTTGGCAACCCAAACCGGGATTCCTCGCGAGAGATTCACCGCTCGCGCTCGGGGGCGATCCCCTCGGGGCAGGCCATGGCACCGGAGGGTGGTGATGCAGGGACGGAGGCGGAGCCCGCGGGAGCGCCGTAATGGTAGGCTTGCTGCCATGGCGGGCGCCGCGGCCAGAACTCTCTCCAACGCCGAGATCGAAGGCGAGATCCGCGCCTTCGCGGCGAGCGATCCCCCGGATTCTCGCGGCCTATCTGTTCGGCTCCCGTGGGAGGCGCGAGGAGACCGAGCAATCCGATGTCGACGTCGGCGTCCTCTTCCGGCAGGAAGAGTCCCTGCGCGAGGTCCTGCTGCTCGAAGACGCCCTCGAACGGCGGTTGGGCCTGCCCGTCGATCTGATCGACGCTGGAAAGGCCAGCGCCTTCCTTGCGCTCGACATCATCCGCGGCGAGCGAGTCTTCTGCGCCGATCCGGACCGCTGTGACGAGTTCGAGCTCTATGTGATGCGCCGCGCCGGCGACCTCGCGCCGTTCGAGAGGGAGCGGCGCCGGCTCCTGCTCCAGCCATAAGCCCCAGCAAGATCCGGCTCAGGACCGTGACGGCCAAAGCGGGCCTGATCCCCTGGCCTCCGAAGCCGAGTTCTCCGCGGACCCGCGCGCAGCTCCGGATCGACGCCGGAAACCCGGATTTCCGGCGCAGAAACTCGATTTTCTGTCCGAGGGGGTGTGACTTCTGTCCGGGATTGTATGAATTCCGGGTCAGAACCTCATGCTTCCAGGTGAAAATCTCGCTTTTCCAGCGCCGATGGAGTGATTTCTGTCCGAGAACTCCCCACTTCTGTCCGGGAATGTATGAATTCAGCGCCAGAATCTCGTGCTTCTGTCCGAGAATGCGGCACTTTTGTCCTGGAATCCCGGGTTCCGGCGCAGAATCTCGGGTTTCGGAAGTGGAATCTCGAGTTTCGGAAGCGCAATCCCGGGTTTCCGGCGCGGAGTCTCAGCTTGCAGGACGGAAACCCGGTTTTCTGGGCCAGGGTCGAGGCCCCGAGGGCCGTCGCCCGCTTTTTTACGGCCGCGACGGCACGCCGCTCACCGTCCGCGCGGTCAGCCCCTTCTTTCCCGTCACCTCGACCTCGATCTTGGTCCAGGCGGCGGGGGGCGCGGTGTCTTTCGGGTAGAAGGCGACGGTGTACTGGCTGCGCAGCTCGGAGAGGATCTGGCCGTAGACGCCGGCGAGGTCCTCGTTGGGGTGGATGAAGTAGACCTGCCCTCCCCCGGCGTCGGCCAGCTTCTGGAACTTCACAGCGGCGGGCTCGGCGAGGAAGCCGCCGTCCTCCCCGCGCTCGGCGCGGGGGTTGGAGACGATCAGGTAGATCGGGACGCCGCTCTCGCGGGCCGCCTTCAGGCAGATCGAGAAGGTGGCGCGCTCCGCCTCGTCGATGCCGTCCGAGTAGACCACCAGCGCCTTGCGCCCCGAGATCCCCCGCAACTGCCCGAGCGAGAAGGAGATCGCCTCCCAGAGCGACGTGCCGCCGTCGGGCTGGAGCTGGTCCAGGGCGGCGGAGACCGCGTTGAGGTCGCGGGTCACCGGCCGCACCAGCCGCGGCTTGGTGTCGAAATCGATCAGCATCGCCCGGTCGCGGTCGGTGAGGCCGGTCGCGAGAAGGGAGGCGACCGCCTTGCGCACGTCCGGCAGCTTCAGGAACATGCTGGCCGAGCTGTCGATGGCGAGCGCCAGGGTCAGCGGCAGCTCGCCGGCGTTCTCGAAGGTCGAGATCTCCTGCGGCTGGCCGTCCTGGCGGACGCGGAAGAGCTCTTTCGGCAGCCCGGGGACCGGCCGGCCGTTGGCGTCGGTCACCACCACGGCGAGTTGGACCAGGCGGACGTCGATCCGCGAGCCCAGGTCGGAGGCGTTGAGGGGCATGGCGTCCTCGGCCGTGGAGCCGTCGTCGAGCCGGGCGGCGACCCGCAGGTAGCCCAGCGGGCGGTTGCGCGGCACGGTGATGCGATGCCGGAACGGCGGCGCGTAGAGGGTGGCCGCCAGCTCGTCGTTCCAATAGATCTCCACCCTCTCGATCCGCCGGCCGGACGGCGCCCGCACGTCGGCCTCGACGTCGACCGGGCCCACGGCCTGGCGGACGGCGGGCTCGACGATGCGCACGCCGAAGCTCTCGTCGGGATCGTTCAGGCGCACCCAGTCGCGGGCCAGCTCCCGGCCGGCGGCGTCGTAGGCGACCCCCTGGACGATCTGGGGGCGGACACGGCGGCCGAGATCCACCTCGGCCTCGCAGGGAACCTGGGCGCAGCTCGCGGCCGTGCGGTCGCCGAGCTTGACGTCGACGCGGGCGATCCCCTTGCCGTCCCCGTTCACCCGCAGCCGGATCTTGCCGGCGAGCGAGGCCCCGGCCGGCGCCACCAGCCGGATGCCGGGGCGGGCCACCGAGATCGCGGCGGGCTCGGCCGGCGCTCCGCCGCCCAGGGTCACCACCTGCCCTCCCCAACCGCCTCCAGCCAGGGGCTCCACCAGCACGGCCACGGTCTCGGCCCCGGCCGGCAGCGTCACCGGCAGATGGTAGACGTTGGGCTCCGGGCCGGGCCGGTCGGCGGCGCTCAGGATGTGATGGAAGGCGGGCTGCTGTCTTCCTCCCTCAGCCAGAGCGGCAAGAGTGACGCGCAGGGGACCGGCGGGGATCTCCGCCGATTCGAGACGCAGATCGAGAGTCCCGGGCGCCTGGACACGCGAGGAGATCTCCAGGCCGATCCCCTCGTCCTCCCCTTCCAGCAGGCGGAGGGCGCGCTCGGCGGCCACGAACTCAGGGGTGCCGGCGACGTCCCATCGCCGGGAGCGGACCCGGACGTCGGAGCGGGAGGTGCGCACCTCCACCGGGAGCGGCTGGCCGTTCACCGCGCGAGGCGCCTCGTAGCGCAGCTCGAAGCGGGAGCGCAGGCGGGTGAGGGCGACGGCCAGGGCCGAGGGCTGGGCGAGGACCTCGCCGCCGGTCGCCTCCGCCATCCAGCTCAGCGGCTCCTGGGGCGCCAGCAGGGCCGGCGGCGGGGGCGGCGGCGGGGGCGGCTGGTCTTTCGCCGCCGGCTTCTTCCCGCCGAGGGTGATGGTGCCGCCGATGGGCACCTGGGGGGTCGAGCGGGGGCGGACCTTCCGCAGGTCCGGCAGGGTCGAATCCCCCACCGGCAGAGGGAAGACGATCCAGCCCAGGGCGGCGGCCGTGCGGGCGGTCTCCAGCGCCGTCCTCTCCAGCGCGCCATCCCCCTCGGCGAGAGAGCCGCGGTAGAACTTCGCCGGATTGACGTCGAAGCCGTCGCTCACCAGGAAGACGGCGCGGGGGGCGTCCCCCTCCTGGGCCAGCAGCCACTCGGCGAAGGCGTCCTGCTGATGGCGGACGAGGCGCGCCTCGTCCTCGATCCCCTGCGACGCCCGCTCCGCGGGGTCGGCGCCATTGTCCTTTTCGTCCCGGAAGCGCTGGCGGAGGACGCGGACGTCGTCCCTCCCCTCGCTCTCCAGCCAGAGCTTGGAGAGCGCCTCGTCGATCGCCTGGACGTCGCGGGTCGGCCCGGCGGCGACGCGCGGGCGCGGCTCGGCGACCACCACCTCCACGGAGCCCAGGGCAGTGAGGGCCGCCGCCTGCTCGGCGAGAGTGCCGGCCGCGGCGCGCAGGGTGCGGGAGCCGGTTAGGACCCGGTCGACATAGACCACGATCCGCCAGGGGCGGGAGAGCGGCGCCAGCGCGAGCGCCGGCCGGGCCTGGCCGCCATCCAGGACGGTGAAGTCCCCGGGCTTGAGGGCCCGGGGGATCTCCCCCTTGGCATCGAGGATCTGGACCGGAATGGAGACGGAGGCCTGGGGAACAACCGGCGGCGGCGCGTCCGCGGCCGGGGTTTGCATCGGGAGGGCGAGGGCGGCTAAAAGAACGAGTGAGGCAATCACGGTCCTATTCTACGCGTCCGTGGCCTGCGACCTCCTCCTCTAGCTCCTTCTCCTCCTGAGGAAGTGTGGACATCCGCGAGGCCCGGATTTTTCCTCCACCCGGAACGGGGGGAGGCCAGGAGGGGGGCTTTGCGGAGTCCGGGACCGCTCCTTGTCTGGGGCGCCCCCTCCTGACCTCCCCCTGAAGGGGGAGGAAAAAGGCCCCTTCTCATCACTCTCTAATTGCCCAGGCGAGCTGCCTTACGTCTCCTTCGGAGGCTCCACCCGGGCGGGCTGCCGCAGCTCGGCCACCAGCCCCAGCAGCTCCTTGAGGAACGGCCGCAGAAGGGGGAACTGGAAGAGCGAGACCAGCCGCAGGATCAGCTTCACCGTGCGCTCCATCAGCAGATAGCTGCGGGCGCACCCCGGCGAGCTGTCGTGGATCCAGAAGAGGATGATCCCCATGTGGTAGACCCAGAGCAGGTTCGGGAGCGCCGCCGCGAGGTCCGGGGTGAGACGGGTGTCCGCCCCCGCCACCACCTCGGCGAAAAGCGCGGTCGACTGCTCCCGGGTCGGCCTGGACTCCTCGCTGAACGGGTTGAGCGGGCTCGCCGGGTCCGCCGCCGTCTTGAAGAGGACGCCGGAGAAACGGTGGTAGGGCATGATCGTGTCGAGCTTGGCCCGCATCACTCCCAGAAGCCGCTCGCGCAGGCCGCGCTCCCGGGCCAGGATCTCGCGGCTCGCCTCCAGGTGCTCCATGTGGGTGCGCTCGTAGAACGCCTGGATCAGATGCTCCTTGGAGCGGAAGTAGTAATAGGCGTTCCCCACCGCCACCCCCGCCCGCTCGGCGATGGCCCGCATGGTCGTCTCGTCGTACCCCCGCTCGCGGAAGAGCTCGAGCGCCGCTTCGAGGATCTGGGCCCGGGTCTGCTCCCCCTTGCGGGTCTTCTTCGGCTCGCGAGAGGAGGATTCCACGGGCATCTCATCGTCCGTCACCGCGGCCATCCGGCGCCCTCCGGGATCGAAAACCGGTGCCTGGAGACCCAGGCGATCGTCCGCCGGGCGATGGGCATCATCTCGGGGGTCGACAGGCGCAGAGCGGCCGAGCGGTAGTTCTTGAGCGCCCAGAGACACATCACCCACCCCTTGGCATTCCGGTAGACCTCTCCCCCACACCCCACGACCGTCAGTTCTTCGAGGGTGGTGTCATGGTCGAGATCCGGAAAGCGCTTCCGCGCCTCCGCGGACCCGGCCTCGACGAACGCCAGGGTGACGTACTTGGGCTGCTCCTCCAGCCACATCCGGGCCCGGCGGCAGAGTGCGCACCGGCTGTCGTAGAGGACAGTGAGCACGGCATGCGACGGCTGAGTAAGGCGAGAGCTCCGCGCGGCAGCGGGACCCGCGTAAATCCTCCAGACCACGCGGAAAGCGAGGAATCCGCTCATCACCCCCGCAGCCAGCCAGATCACGGCAGAGAGGAAACCCGTCCCATCGTTCACTTGCGGACGCCCCGTCCACGAGAGCAGGAAGACGAGGCCGCCCAGAAGAGCGCCGGCGATGTCCAGAGAGCGGCGGTGGAAGCGATCCCCCGAGCGGAGAAAGGAAATCGTCGGCAACCCCAGGAAGAGCATGAACATGTAGGCCCAGAAGAGCGCGGTAAAACTGCTATCCCTGCTCGACCGCCACAGCTCGAGGGCGGGTTCCGGAGCGCCGGCAAGCCAGGCCTGGAGCAGAGCGTTGGCCATGAACACCGGCAGGGCCGCCAGCGGCGCGAGGAGGAAATACAGAAAGGGGCGATGAGGTCTCATCGTTCCATCCTCCGCCCAGGCTAGCGGCTCACCATCACGCAGGCGTCGGGCTCGACCGGCGGCGGCGCGATCTCCAGCACGGCGCGGCGGCGGATGCGGCTGAACACGAAGAGGTTGAAGAAATGCATGCCGCCGAGGACCAGGAGCACCCAGCCGACCTTCTGCGATAGCGCCTCGATCGAGCCGCGGGCGTTCGTGACGTCGTAGCCGAGCTTGAGGGCGAGCGTCACGTAGCCGAAGTTGATCAGGTAGAAGCCGACCACCAGGAGATGGTTGACCGAGTCGGCCAGGGATTCGTTGCCGTGGAAGACGTCGACCAGAAAGATCCGGCCGTTGTGGAACAGGGTGCGGGCGACCCAGATGGTGAGGCAGATGCTGATCGCGAGGTACAGGCAATAGGTGACGACGACGGGAGAAGCGAGCGCCATGACATCTCCTCCTGAGAGTGAACGCGCTGAATTGAACGCGTTCAACAACAGAATAGGAGCGCTTCAGCCCCGTGTCAAGGGTTTTTGAACCTGTTCTAATTTCGATTCCGCACCTACCCCACCGTCACCTCGCCCGTGTAATGCTGCCGCACCAGCTCGTGGGCTCGCTGGGCGTCCTCGCGCGGCTCGACGACGCGCTTGAAGAGGGTCTTGTAGGTGAGCTCCAGGGTCTCCAGATCCTGCTCCTGGAGGAGCTTGACCATCTCGTCGATTGCGCGCTGAGAGGCGGCGGGGTGGATGCGCCGCTCGGACTCGCGCTCCAGCAGGAGGAGCGCGAAGAGGAGCGGCTCGGGGAGCTCGGCCGGCGAGGGTTCCGGCGGCGGCGCCGGGAACTGGGCGCCGGTGACCACCTTCTCCTCGGGGAGAGGCGCCTCGGGCAGCTCCGCCGGGGCCGGCCGGCGATCGAAGAAGGGGAGCGAACGCACCTGATGGGTGAAGCGCGAGAACAGCCCCACCAGCTCCCGTTCGGAGGAGAAGTTCCCCACCAGGCGCGCGTCGCGCCCGATCTCCAGGCGCTCGGTCTCCTGGAGCACCACGTGCGCCCGCGCCGACTCCTCCAGGTGGAGCGCGCGGGCACTCACTTTCCAGGCGGTCAGGAACCCCTGCACGTAGCAGGTCTCGGCGCAGCGCACGGTGACCGCCTCGACCTCGACCCCGCGGTCGATGCGGATCGAGCCGCCGAGCGATTCGAGAACGCCGTACTTCCCGGAGTTCTGGACCACCAGGTTGCCGGGCGCGTGGATCGAGAGCTGCCCTTCCGGATTGATCTCGATCCGGAGGCCGCGGGGGATGATGAGGGTGGGCGCGACTTCTTCGGCGGTGCTGCGGCTCATGAAGCTCCTGCTTTCCTGCTTGCTTGGGTCGGACCGACCGGCAGCGGCTCGAAGTCGCGCACCGGCGGAGCGGTGCGGGCCGCGAGCAGCAGCCGGTCCTCGTTGGGCCAGCGGTGGTCGAGGATGTAGATCAAGGGGTCGACCGGACGGTACGTGCCGTCGGCACCCCTGCGGCGGACCTCGTAGTGAACGTGAGGACTGGTGACTCCCCAGCCGGTGTTGCCCACGGTGGCGAGCGGGTCCCCCCGCTTCACCCTTTGCCCCGGCCGGACGTCGACACGGTCGTCGTGCCCGAAGATGGTAAAGAAGCCGTCGCCGTTCTCGACGATCACCACGTTGCCGTAGCGCCACCACTCTCTGCTGCGGTGGATCGGCACCTGGCCCGCGAAGACGACGACGCCGTCCGCCGTGGCATGGATCGGGGTGCCGACCGGCGCCGAGAGATCGACGCCGGGGTGAAACTCGAGCTCGCGGGTGAAGGGGCTGCGGCGCTTGCCGAAGGAGCCGACGAGCACGAACTCCCCCTGGAGAGGGCAGGCGGACGGGGTGACCCGCACCTGTTCCGGGTGCGACCCCTCGAAGGCGCGGACCGCGCCGAGCGAGCCGTCGAGCTCCTGGAGACGCTGCCGCAGGCGGAATTGCGACCGGCGAGCCTCCTCGAGCGCCTCGGCGTAGACCGACCGCCGGTCGGGCTCCGCCGCCGGCGCGCCCGCCTTCCCGGGTTGCGCCGGCAGCGGCAGGCCATAGGCCAGGGAGACCTTGGCCATCCGGCGGTCGAGCTCCTGGGCATGCCGGTCGAGCTCGTCCACACGGCCGGTCAGCGCCCGCAGCCGTTCCCCCTGGAGCCGCCGCTCGGCGAGCAGCCCCCGGACCTCCAGCGGGTTCGCCAGGCTGGCGATCACCCCCGGCGCCAGGGCGGCGGCGAGCGCGACCCCCGCGATATAGAGCAGGACGACGACGGAGAGGGCGGTGAGCTGCCGGCGCGACAGGAAGAGGTAGCGCACCCGCTTGCGGATGTCGCCGGGGTGGATCTGGACCTCCAGGTTCCAGCGGGGAGCGACCGCCGGGGCGTCCGCCGGCAAGCCGAATCTCATGCCGCGTCCGGCCTCACGGGCGGACGGGCTCCGGGGAGGCTTCGGTTTGCAGAGGATTCACCCGTTCGATCGCCTGCTCGCTGGCATGGCGCCGGACGATCGCGAGCAGCTCGCGGTGCACCGCCGGCCCCCCCGCCACGACGTTGCCGCTGGCGAAGGATCCGTCCCCGCCGTCGAGGTCGCTGACGATCCCACCCGCCTCCCGCACCATCAGGATGCCGGCGCCGATATCCCACGGCGAGAGGCGGAACTCGAAGAAGCCGTCGTAGACCCCCGCCGCCGTATAGGCGAGGTCGAGGGCGGCCGAGCCGCAGCGGCGGATGGCCTTCGACAGCGGGAAGACGTCGCGGAAGATGCCGAGATAGAAGTCGAGGGTTGGCAGGGCGCGCCAGGGGTAGCCGGTGGCCAGGAAGGAGCCCTTCATGCCGTCCTGTCCGGAGACCCGCATGGGCCGGCCGTTCCAGGTCGCTCCCCCGCCACGGACGGCCGTGAAGAGGTTCTCCCCCTCGGGGTCCGCGATCACTCCCACGAGCAGCTCGTCGCCGCGCCGGCAGGCGACGGAGACGCAGTACATGGGCAGGCCGTGGAGGAAGTTGGTGGTGCCGTCCAGGGGATCGATCAGCCACTCGTACTCGCCGTGCCCCTGGCCCGCGCCGCTCCCCTCCTCGGCGAGGATGCGGTGGTCGGGGAAGCGCTTGCGGATCTCGGCCACGACGGCGGCCTCGCTCTCCTTGTCCGCCTGGGTGACGAAATCGTTCTCCCCCTTGCTCCGCACCTCGAGACCGGCGTCGCGGAAATAGCGGGAGATGATCCGGGAGCCGGCCTGGGCGGCGGCGAGGGCCGTCTCGAGGAGATCGCTGAGGAGGTCGTCGTGCATGGCGGCGCCCATTATGAAACAAAACCATGAAGCAAATTTATGAGGCGGATCGCCGGAAGGAGCTCGCGGACACGGTTTCGCCGTTCCGCCGCACTCTAGAGAAGACCGTAGGAGAGAGTATTGATTCAACCGATCGAGCAGACCCTTCCGGTAGTGAATTCCTATAACGAGTGGGACCCCCTCGAAGAGGTCATCGTCGGGGTGGCGGACGGAGCGTGCATCCCCGGCTGGCATGCGGCGATCCAGGCGACGATGCCCGAGAGCCATTGGGATTTCTTCGCCGGGCAAGGCGGCAAGCCCTTCCCCCAGGAGATGATCGACCGCGCCAGACGCGACCTCGACGGCTTCGTGGCGCTGCTGGAGGCCGAGGGGGTGACCGTGCGCCGGCCGGAGAAGGTCGACTACGCCCGGCCTTTCGCGACCCCCGACTGGCAGTCCCCCAGCGGCGTCTACGCCGCCATGCCGCGCGACACCCTGCTGGTGGTCGGCGACGAGATCATCGAGGCGCCCATGGCCTGGCGCTCGCGCTACTACGAAGCCAACGCCTACCGCCCCCTGCTGCGCGAGTACTTCGACCAGGGCGCGCGCTGGACCGCGGCCCCCAAGCCGCGGCTCGCGGACGATTTCTACCGTCAGGACCACGAGGAGTCCGGAAAGGAGGGGGAGATCGGCTACGTGATCGGCGAGTCCGAGCCCACCTTCGATGCCGCCGACTTCGTGCGCTGCGGCGCCGACCTCTTCGTGCAGCGGAGCCACGTCACCAACGACTTCGGCATCCGCTGGCTGGCGCGCCATCTGGGTCCCGAGTACCGCATCCACCGGGTCCACACCCGCGACAGCCACCCGATGCATATCGACGCCACCATGATGCCGCTCGCCCCCGGCAAGCTGCTGATCAATCCCGAGCGCGTCCCCGAGGTTCACCCGCTGTTCAAGTCCTGGGAGGTGCGGGCGGCGCCGGAGCCCTACTCGCGCGAGGACCACATGCTGTGCAGCGCCTGGGTGAGCATGAACGTGCTCTCGCTCGACGAGAGGCGGGTGGTGGTCGAACGCCACGAGGAGGCGACGATCCGGGAGCTCGAGCGCTGGGGGTTCGAGGTCCTCCCCTGCGAGTTCCGGAGCTTCAACCTGCTCGGCGGCTCCTTCCATTGCGCGACCCTCGACGTCAGGAGGCGGGGCGGCCTCGATACGTATTTCAAGGGGGTGGATGACTGCAATGCTGTTCCTTCAAGGCATTCTGAACGTAGGGGAGGGGCTTGTCCCAATACGGTTCATTTAAGGAGTTTTTCGTAGGGGAGGGGCTTGTCCCCTCCCTCGCCCTGAAGGGGCGGAATTGAGGAGTCGCCCCTTCAGGGCGCGGGAGGGGACAAGCCCCTCCCCTACGAAAAACGCAAGAACGCCTTAAATGAACCGTATTAGGGTAAACCCAGAACACGGACGCAAGGGACGGACACGGACGAACAGGACACGGACGAGTCCGGAGTCGTTTCTGATCGTCCCTGTCTGTCCCTGTCCGTCCTTGTCTGACCGTGTTCGTCCCTGCTGTTTTCCGCGCGCGGAAGTCCCTGGAGAGCGTGCAATGTTCCCGATCTGCGGGCGCTTGCAGCTAAAATAACCGCCATGGCCTTACCCGAGCGTCAGTCCAGCCCCCAGGTGACGTTACGGCCGGCGGCGCCCCGGGACGCCGACCTCCTCCGGCAGTGGCGCGCCGAAGCGAGCGTGCGCCGCTATCAGCCCCTCAACGAGCTGCCCACCGCGCAGCTCCGCGCCGACGTCGCCAGCCAGCGCATGGCCGATCTCTACCGGGGGCGGGGTGAGAAATTTCAGTGGATCGTGCAGGTGGACGGCCAGCCCGCGGGCTGGATCACCCTGGTGGTGAGCAACTGGGAGCACGGCCTGGCCGAGGTCGGCTACGCGCTGTCGACCGTCTTCCAGAGCCGCGGGGTGATGAGCGACGCGCTGGCGATCCTCCTCGACGACCTCTTCCACAACACCCTCCTCGAGCGGGTCGAGGCCCGTTGCGCGGTCGAGAACGTCGGCTCGCAACGGGTGCTGGAGAAGAGCGGCTTCGAGCGCGAGGGGCGGCTGCAGGGCTATTTCAAGCTCCGCGGCCGGCGGGTGGACAACTTCCTCTATGCCCTGCTGCGCGAGGCGTACCTGAGTCAGCGGGGGCGGGGGTAGGGCCCGCCCGCCCCAGCCATTCCCTCCCTACGGCAACGCCACATCCGTCTCCGCCGTCGCGAGCTTGCCGCTCAGCGGATCGTAGACCGCCACCACCAGATGGTCGGCCTTGCCGTGCAGCTTGACCTTGGTCTCGTATTTGACGTACTTGCCCGGGACGGGAGGATGGTCGGAGCTGAGGTTGACCGGCAGGGTCGGGATCTCGGCGGTGTTCCCCGACGCGTCCGAGGCGGCGAACCGCAGCTCGAGATGGGCGGCGAACTTGTTGCCTTCCGGCAGCACCGTCATCACGTCCACCGGCAGGGCGAGGGTGAGCGGGATCTCCACCTCCCCCACCTTCGAGCGCGCCGGCGTCCCCACCTTCATCGGCATCTGCAAGCCGTCCGGAGGGTTGCCGAACAACAGCGCGCTCTCCACCTTCATCGTCACCTCGGCCTTGCGCGAGAGGTCGAGGAACCCTGAGCGGGTACGGATCCTGAGATCGTTGCGCCGCGCGTCCAGCTTGACGTCGTGGGTCTTGTCGTTGCGCTGCCAGCTCGGCGAGAAGCCGAGCCAGTAGAAGGAGCGGGTATCCTCCTTGGCACTGGCCAGGGCCAGCGCGCGGTTGCTGTTGAGGATCGCCTTGCCGCCGGTCTGCTTGGCGAGATAATGGAGCGATCCCTCCACCTCCTGCTCGGAGCTGCCGATGGCGGCCGGGGTAGGGCCCGTGGCCTCGGCGTCCGCCGCCCCGGTCTGGATCCCGGGGACGTCGATCGGGTACAGGGTGTAGCCCAGGAGATTGGCCGTGCTGGCCAGGTGGCGGAAGAGCTGCTCCCCCTCGGGCAGCTCGCGGGTGGGGGTGCCGCCGCCGGAGGTGTAGCTGGAGACCGAGTAGGGCCAGCCGCCGGAGAGCAGCAGCATCACTTTGCGCCCGCGGGGGGCCGCGAAGCCGCGCATGGCGCTCACCGCCGCCTGGACGTCCCCCTTGACCTGGCGGACCAGGTTCTCGGCGTAGGCGAGCTGCAGGTTGTTCAGCCCCCCCTGGGTCACGGAGAGGTCGAGAGGAGCGTTGTCGGCGGTGGTCTGGCTGGCGAACGCCTGGTCGCTCCGCAGGGCGCGGCGCTCGACGACGCGCTCCAGGCCGTGGGTTTTGCGCGCCATCGCCCGGTCGAAGGCACTCGCGAGGTCGGCCTGCGATCCCGACCAGTTCGAGATCATGGCCAGCCGGCCGCCGTCGTAGGCGACGATCGCCATGCGGTCGCCCGGCCCGAGGCGGGCGAGGTCGGCCTTGAGCCCCTTGAGCACCAGGTCGCGCTGGAGGGCGATCGAGAAGTAGTCGTCGATGAAGACCAGGTAATAGGTCCCCACGGTCCCCTCGGCCAGGCCCTGCACGGCGGCCCCGGCCTCCGGCTTGCCCTCGGGCGCTCCGGCCGGCGTGGCGAGGGCCTGCCCGTCGTGCACCTCGCTGAAGTACTCGATCGGCACCTCCTTGCCGTCCACGCGCAGCCGGAAATCAGACGGCTTGAGGCCGGTCACCAGCTTGCCGGAGCGGTCGGTCACCACCGCCTCGAGGTTGACGACGCGGACGTCGATCGCCTCGTCGAAGGAGGGGGGCGTGTCCGCCGCCCGGGCCGTGGCGGCGGGATGGATCGCGAGGGCGGAGACGGCGAGAAGAGGGGCAAGGGCGCGGAATGTTCGTCTCATGGAGGGTTGTTTCTCCCAGGGTGGCTCGCGCCGGATTCGCTATCGGCGCTCCCAATTAGTTTTGACTTGGATCTGAAAACGTTTCACATCCAATTTTACCGCAAACAGGCAACGGCCCCTTGAAGGGCAAGGAAGGTGCCAGAGGATCCAAAGATGGAAAACCTTTATGGCTGTAGGAAATAGGAGCGGAGGAGCGGGCGCGGCCGTCCTCCCCCGAGGACGGCCGTCCTCTTCAGGGCTCAGGGTGTCGCGACGCTCACCTGGCCGGCGGCCATCTTGCCGGTGAGGGGATCGTAGACCGTCGCGACGAGGCGGCTGGTATGGCCGCGCAGCGAGATCCGGGTCTCGTAGCGCAGCTTGGCGCCCGCCGACGGCTGGCGCGGAGAGACGAGCCGGAGAGGGACCGTCGGGATGTTCGACTGATTCCCCTTCTCGTCCATGGCCGCCAGCCGCAGCTCCGCCTGGCCCGAGTAGCGGCCGTCCACGGCCAGCAGGGTCACCGCGCTCGCCGGGATGTCCAGGGTGATGGGGATCTCGGTGACCCGGGGATCTTTCCCCTGGACCGGCTGGCCGAGACGGATCGCCAGCGGTTCGGCGTCCGGCAGCTCTCCGAACAGGAGCGCGCTCTCGACGGTCATCATCGCCGTCTGCGCGGGCGAGAGGTCGATGAAGCTCCGCCGCGCCCGCGTCTGCACCTCCTTGCGCAGCACCTCGACCTCGACCCGGTGAGCGCGGCCGTTGCGCTGCCAGGCCGGGGTAAAGCCGAGCCAGTAGTAGGCATGGGTGTCTTCATCGGCGGTCGCCAGGCCGAGCTTCCGGTTGCCGTTGAGCAGCGGCCGGCCGCCGGTCTCCCGGGCGAGGAACAGGAGCGTCGCCTGGTTCTCCTGCTCGCGCGCCGAGTCATGCGGCCGGGTGAGGGCCACCGGGGCCGGCATCTGCGGGGGATCCATCGGAAACGCGTACTGGCCTTGCTGGTGGTTTTCGATGCGGCGCCCCGAGCTCGATTGCCCCCCCAGCGGATTGTCGCGGATGTCTCCCAGGACGGACGTGAGGCCGGGGACGTCGAGCGGGTAGATCGTGTAGCCGAGCAGGTTGGCCGTGGCCGTCAGCGCGTGCAGGGTGATCTGGCTGTCCGGCAGCTCGCGGGCGAGGCCCGCCGGCTGACCGGCGCGGACGAAGTTCTCGACCGAGAAGGGCCAGCCGCCGGCGAGCAGCAGCAGCACCTTGCGGCCCGGCGGGGTGCCGGCTCCCCGCATCGCGCTCATCACGGCCAGGGAGGCGTTGCCCACCTGCCGGGCGAGGGTCCGGGAGTAGGCGATTTCGGAGAGGGTCAGGCCCGGAGTGGGCCCGATCACGCTGTCGAGGACCTCGTCCACCCTGTCGGTGGCCCCCCACGTGACGCTTCCGTCGGAGCCCACGATCAGCTTGCTCTCTTCCAGCAGGCCCGCCAGCCGGAGCCGCTGCTCCAGGCCGTGCGACGGCCGCGCCCTCGCCGCATCCAGGGCCTTCGCCAGATCCTGGCGGGAATTCGTCCAGCCGGCGAGCTGCACCAGCCGTCCCCCTTCCCAGGCGACGATCATCATGCTGTCCTCCGGTCCCACGCGGTCGAGATCCTTTTTCATCCCGGCGAGCAGGTCGTCGCGCTTGCCTTTCAGCGGGAACAGGTCGTCGACGAAGACCAGGTAGCGGGTGCCGATGGTGGAGCCCGCCGGAATGCCCGGCTGGGCCGCGGGCTGCTGCGCACCGTCCCCCGGCTTCCCGGCGGCCTCGACCGCCTGGCCGTCCTTCACTTCGGTGAAGTACTCGACCGGCACGGGGTTGCCGTCCACCTTCAGCCGGAAGTCCCCCGGCTTCAGGCCGCTCACCGGCCTGCCCCGGCGGTCGAGCGCCAGCACCTCGATGTTGACCACGCGGACGTCCATCGCCTCCCCGACCACCGGTATGGGCTCGGCGGGGGCCTGCTGCGCCACTGCTGCCGGCACCTGAGCGGCCGCCCAGGCGATCCAGACGATCCCGGCGAGGCCCGGCGGGCAACGCCAAACTGATTGCTTCATGGCTCCTCCTCAATCCTGGTGAGAGAGTCCCCCGCCGCCCCTGATCTTTCGTGACTTCCGTCAACGATACGTTTCAGGCCCCCTTCAGGTCTACCCGGGAAAACAAAAAGGCCCTCCCGGAGGAGGGCCTTTCGACAGCCGGGCCGGCGGAGCGATCAGTAGCCGGTCAGGCCGTAGCGGGCGCGGAAGCGGTCGGAGCGCACGATCCCTTCGACCACCCGGGCGATCTGCCCGTCGCTGAGCAGCCGCAGGTCGGAGCGCCAGGTACCCGGATCGGCCTGCTCGGGGGACATGCCGAGGAGGCTCCGGTACATCGCCTCGAGCCGCTCCTGGGCGGAGACTCTCCGGCCGGGGATCTCGTAGCGGCTCTCCCGGCTGTTGGCGATGTTGACCGCCTCGTCGATGACGGCGTTATAACCGCCATTGCGGATCGCGCTGGCCGTGCCGCTGGAGGACGGATCCGGCTCCCGCATCAGGATGCCCCGGTAGAGCACCTGGGTGAGGTCGCGGGCCCGGTCGCTGCCCCAGTCGCTGCTCCCCGGCCGGCCCGGGTAGCCATGGCCCGACCCCTGCTGATCGTTCGTGCCGATCGTGGTGGGAGCGACCACCTGGATGTTGAAGGTCCCCGTCCGCATGTTGGCCGGCACCCGGTTGTCCGTGATGCGGTAGCCGATCCTCTGGATGCGGTTGGGGTTGCGCTTCGAGATCACCTCGAGGTCGACCGCCGCGTTCGCCGCGTTGCCGCGGGTGATACGGACGCCGCCGCGGTCGAGGTCGGTGAACTCGGTCACCGGGTACATCGGCACGCGGGAGCCGTTGAGCACGGCTTCCACGTTGACGCGCACCCGTGCCCCCTCGGCGACGCTGACGGTGCCGCCCGGATCGATCCGGGTGCCATCCGTCTTGTCGTCGATGGCGCGCACCAGGATCTGGATGCCGGCGACGTCATTCCTGGAGACCGACCGCTGCCTCTGCGCATGGGCCGGCTGAGCCATCATCGGGCAGAGCAACGCCACGACGGCGGCTGAAACGATGGTTCTGCTGGCTATTCTCATAAGAGTTCCTCTCTGGTCGTTCGGTTCGGAGGGACCGGCGGCGCCGGTCCGTTTGTTCCTCACGACCAGAGAGAGCAAGAAGGGTGCCACCAGGCCGGGGCGCTAGGCCACAGTGCGGACCGCCGCCCAGGCCACCCCGCCGAGCAGGAGCAGCGGCAGGGCGAGGATCATCAGCGGCACCGCCACCACCAGCAGCACCGGGCCGAGCACCGCCACCAGGACCAGCCCGACGACGCCCAGCAGCACCAGTTTCAGGGCGCCGAAGACCAGCGCCAGGGGGAGAAGCGCGATATTGAAGACCAGCTTCAGGAGCCCCGCCAGCACCGCGAAGGCCACGCAGGCCACCCCCGCGAGGGCGAGCAGCAGGAAGAAACCGGCGATCAGAGTCATGGTCGTTGTCACCTCCGGGAGTCACTACGGAGGGGCGGCCGCGGGAGTTTCAGCCTCGCCCGGGATTGAAATCCCGGGCGGGGAGGCGCCAGGAGCCAAATGGACCCGGGCTTGGCGCCTCACAACCCCAGTTTCGACAGCGGCACGGCCCGCGGGCGCACCTGCTCGAAGGTGCACTGGTCCGGCCTCTTTTCAGGACGCCAGCGGAGGAACTTGGTGCCGTGGCGGAAGCGGCCGCCCGAGAAGTGGTCGTAGCGGACCTCGCAGACCAGGGCGGGGCGCAGCGGCTCCCATTCGGTCGAGCGCCCCTGGCTCCAGCGGCTGGGCCCCCCCGGCGCCTTGCCGGTGAAGCCGGGGGGCTCGCGCAGCGGCAGGAGGATCGGCGCCAGCTCGCCGCGCTCCCCGGCGGTGAAGCTGGAGGAGAAGCCGACGTGGTCGAGCCGCCCCTCCTCGTCGTAGAGGCCGAGCAGGAGCGAGCCGATCTGCCCCTCGTTCTTGCCGCCGGCCTGTGCCCAGCGGAAGCCGCCGACGACGCAGTCGGCCGTGCGCACCCGCTTGACCTTCACCATGCCCTCGCGCTCGCCAGTGAGATAAGGAGAGTCCGCCAGCTTGGCGATCACGCCGTCGAGGCCGGCGGCGCCGAGCTCCCTCATCCAGCGCTCGGCGGTCTTGCGGTCCGGCGTGGCCGGCGAGAGGAGGACCCGCTCGCCGGCGGGGAGCTTCGTGAACAGCTCCTCCAGCCCCGCCCGCCGCTCGCGCAGCGGCCGCCCGGCCAGCGATCGGCCGCGCGCGTCCACCAGCAGGTCGAAGGCGTGGTAGCTCGCCGGGGTCTCGCGGGCGAGCTTGCGGATGCGGCTGGCGGCCGGGTGGATCCTCTGGAGCAGGGCGTCGAAGTCGAGCCCGCCGCCGGTCTGGATGACGATCTCGCCGTCGAGCGCGAAGGTCTTCACCGGCAGGGCGGAGAGGGCCTCCACCATCTCGGGGAAATAGCGGTCGAGCGGCTGCCCGCTCTTCGACTGCAGGGCGACCGTATCCCCCTTGCGGAATGCCAGGCAGCGGAAGCCGTCCCACTTCGGCTCGTAGAGCCACCCCTCGCCGGAGGGCAGGCGCGCCGCCGGCTTCGCCTCCATCGGCGGGTACGGCGGGCGGACCGGGAGGTCGAGATCGGGGAACTCCCCCGCCAGCTCCTCGGCGGGGACGGCGGCGGTGGCGACGCGGTCGGTCTTCGGTTTTCTGGCCATGCGGGAGGGGACTGCAAACGGCAGGCCCTCGGCGGGCGCCCTCAATTCACGGCGTGCGGGGCGGCCAGCGGAAAGGGGGCGATCTCCGCCTCGAAGCGCTCGCCGTTGGCGAGCACCATCAGATAGGAGCCGTGCATGGAGCCCACGGGGGTGGGCAGGGGGCAGAAGCTGGTGTACTCGAACTCCTCGCCCGGAGCCAGCGTGGGCTGCTCGCCGACCACCCCCGGCCCCTGCACCCGCTGGATGTCGCCGTTGCCGTCGGTGATGATCCACTCGCGGCTGACGAGCTGCGCCGTCTCCTGGCCGACGTTGGAGATCGTCACCCGGTAGGCGAAGAAGTAATAGTCGTCCTGCGGGGAGCTGCGCTCCTCGTCGTAGTAGCTCTCCACCTGGACCCGGATGCCGCGGGTCGTCTTGTCGCTCATGAGGCGGATTATTCCATGAGATCCCGAACTTCCTAAAACCTCACCGGCTCAAAGGCGCACGGGCCTTTCAGGAACCGGATAGAATCCGCCCGCCCTGGGAGGGGCGGAGAGCGAAGGAGATTCTGATGGAGTGGATGACGGACCCCCAAGCCTGGATCGCGCTGTTGACCTTGACGGTGCTCGAGATCGTCCTCGGCATCGACAACATCATCTTCATCTCCATCCTGGTGGGGAAGCTGCCGGAGAAGCAGCAGCCGAAGGCGCGGCGCCTCGGCCTCTTCCTCGCCATGTTCCTGCGCATCGGCCTGCTCGCCTCCATCGCCTGGATGGCGAAGCTCACCGCGCCGCTCTTCACCGTGCTCGGCCAGGGGATCTCCGGCCGCGACCTGATCCTGCTGACCGGCGGCGTCTTCCTGCTGTTCAAGGCCACGCGCGAGATCCACGACCGGCTGGAAGGGGAGGAGGAGGGGGCGAACGCCCGCGCCGTGGCCTCGTTCACGGCGGTGATCATCCAGATCCTGCTGCTCGACATCGTCTTCTCGCTCGACTCGGTGATCACCGCCGTCGGCATGGCCGATCACCTGCCGGTGATGATCGCCGCCGTGGTGATCGCCGTCGGCGTGATGATGTTCGCCGCCGGGCCGATCAGCAACTTCGTCTCCCGGCACCCCACGATCAAGATGCTGGCCCTCTCCTTCCTCCTGCTGATCGGCATGTCGCTGATCGCCGAGGGGCTCGGCCGCCACATCCCCAAGGGGTACATCTACTTCGCGATGGCGTTCTCGGTCTTCGTCGAGATGCTCAACCTGCGGTCGAGCAAGAAGGGCAAGCCGGTGAAGCTCCACGAGCCGCAGCCGTAGCGCGATCCACGAGAAGGGAGTAAAGTCCTCTCAAATTCTGGAAAACGCGAGCTCACGCCACCGGGCCACCGGTGGCCGGCCGAAAGGAGAGGACGATGATGCGCAGCGCAGCTCGAAGCATCGCGTGGATCGCCGTCGTGGTGGCCGTGGGTTTTCCGGGCCACGGTTGGGCCCAGCCGGCACCCGGGGAGGTGTGCGTCAACTGCTATCACCCGCAGTCGCCCCGCAGGCTGACCGCCGCGGATTGGAACTGGACGTCGAGAACTCCGACGGTGTCGCGGCGTACCACCAACTCCATCCTCTATTCGCCGCGCGCGGGGGTCCCCGCGCTGGTTCTTTATGCCTGCAGTCAGCACTACCATTGCCGGATCGAGAACTTGCAGAACTGCCCGGATCAGAGCGCGTCGACGATTCCCGATCTGACACAGTGCCCCGAGCATCCGCCGGTGGGGAGTTGGGTCGAGGTCCACACCGCCTATCACGACGGTCCGGTCCCCAATCCACTGCCCGAGGATCTCGAGGGCTGCGACAAGACGAAGCCCCTGGTCGTCGTGGGGTATCACGCGAGAGTGACGGCGGGAGGGACCGCCCTCCCTCTCCCGGTTCACTTCGGGCCGCCGTCGGCCGAGTGGTCGGGGTCTTCCACCAACGCCGATCCCGCGCCTCCGGAGCCCCCCGCCTGCAAGCTGGCCGCCTTCTGGAGCTTCACCCTGGGGTGCGATTTCAGGTTGAGCCAGAAGCAGCTCGAAGAGTTCGATCACCCGGACCGGGCGCGCGCGCTCCAGCCCCCCGATCGCCTGAGCCGTGACCTGACGCACATCGTCCGGACGAAGCACCCCTAGAGACGAAAAAAATCATCTTTCGGTATGATCGCGCCATGAGCTTGACCGTCGCCACCTGGAACGTCAACGGCATCCGCGCCCGACAGGCGCAGTTCCTCGAATGGCTGGAGCGCGACCGGCCGGACGTCGTCTGCCTGCAGGAGATCAAGGCCTCCCCCGCGCAGCTCGCCGAGGAGCTCTGCGAGCTCAACGGCTACTGGTGCTACTGGCACGGGGCGGGGGGTTACTCGGGGGTGAGCCTGCATCTGCGGCGGGAGGTTTTCCCGGCGGAGCCCCGCTTCGAGCACCCCGCTTTCGACCTCGAAACCCGCATCGTCACCGCCACGGCAGGCGATCTCGTCCTCGCCTCGATTTACGTCCCCAACGGCGGCAAGGACTTCGCGGCCAAGATGGACTTCCTCCGCGGCCTCGAGCGCTGGGCCGGCGAGCAGGACGCGCTCGGCCGGCGGCTCATCCTCTGCGGCGACATGAACGTCACCCGCAGCGACCAGGACCTCCACCCCAAGGAGCGCAAACCGTTCGTCATCGGCCAGCGCCCCGAGGAGCGCGAGCTCTTCGCCGGCATCCTCGCCCGCGGCCTGGTGGACGTCGGCCGCGCCCTCGACCCGGACAACGACGGCCTCTTCACCTGGTGGGCCCCCTGGCGGAAGATGCGCGAGCGCAACATCGGCTGGCGGATCGACTACATCCTGGCGAGCGAGTCGCTGAAGCCGGTTGCCAGCAAGGTGTTGGCGGACGTCGGGACGAGCGACCACGCGCCGGTGGTGGCGACGTTCGAGGTCTGAGCTTGCGAATCTATGCTGATGAAGCGGGGACGCATGGCGGGGATTGGCTCATTATCGGAATGTTGTTTGTTCCAGATCATGGACAATTGCATTCTGATCTATGCGCTGCCAAGGAAAAGGCCGAGTACTTCAACGGTACCGTCAAGACGGCGCGGTACAAGGAGACTCATTTCGCCGAATTCAAGTCCCCGCGGGATGCGGAGGTCGCGGAAGCCTGGATCGATTGCTTTCTGGCCAGCAGCGCCGTTTTTCGCTCTGTGGTCGTCGAATGGAGCATCTTCGAGGGGCGGCACTTCGGAGGTCCATTCGAGCCGGATGCTCTCAAGAAGCGCCGCGCTTATAAGAAGTGGGCGGAACTGCTGTTGCAGCCGGAAGTAGGAGCGTTGACCGACGCCCGATTCTATCTGGACAGGCTAAGAATCCTTTACGGCTATGACGTCATCCGAAGCCTGAAGGAGAGATTTCAACATGACGAGTACGGAGAGATTCTGTCTCGGCCTCGGATTACAGAATTTCAAGCAACAGAGTCTTGGAAGGATGCGAATCAGTGCCTGCAACTCAGTGACCTGTTGACAGGCTGCGTCTATCAATCGTTGGTGCCCAGCAAGAACCCTGTCAAGCTTCGGGTGATGAATGACCTGTACAAGAAGCTTGAAGCTCACGGGGTAAAAGGCCGGACCCCTGGGTACTGGCGCGGCTTCGGCAGCACGACTCGAAAACACTTCAAAAAGTTCAGCGAGTGGTTCTGGAAGCCCACAGAGTAGACCCCAAAAAGAAATACCTAGCAGGTGGGCCGACTGTCATAGGCGGTCGGGGCATCCCCCAAACCCTCGGTCGGTGCCCTGGCTAGGCGTTCCTATTTTAGAGCTTCCAACCGCGATCGTCAACAGACCTATAGAAGGCGCGGGCGCATCCATCCTGCCTTCGAGAGGCGATATAGTCCACAGGGAGAGGATTGCCCCATGGCCGAACCGGTCGCCCTATCCGTTCCCGCCCCCAAAGCCGCCAAGCTCGCGGCCCGGCTGAAGAATCCGTTCCTGTTCCGCGGCTTCCTGCTCGCGAAGCTGCCGCTAGCCCTGTTCGCCGGCCTGCGCGTGCGGGAGCTGGACGCCGGGCGGTGCGTGGTCACCGTCCCCTACGGCTGGCGGACCACGAACCCGTTCCGCTCCACCTACTTCGCGGCCCTCAGCATGGCCGCCGAGATGTCGACCGGCGCCCTGGCCATGATGGCGACCGAGCTGGCCGAGGCCCCGGTGGCGCTGATCATCGTCGACCTGGAGGCGAGCTTCGAGAAGAAGGCGCAGGCGCTCACCACTTTCACCTGCGTGGACGGCGCGAAGGCGTTCGCCGCCGTGGCCGAGACGGTCCGCACGGGCGAGCCGGCCACGGCGCGCATGGAGACGGTCGGCCGCTCGCCGGACGGCACGGTGGTCGCCCGTTTCGCCTTCACCTGGTCGTTCAAGCGGCGGTCCAAGAGGTAGCCGTGAGGATCGCCCTCGCGCAACTCGCCGCCTCTCCGGACCGCGCCGCCAACCTCGACCGGGCGCTGGCGACGATGACCGCCGCCCGCCAGGCCGGCGCCGAGCTGATCGTCTTCCCCGAGGTGATCCTCGATCCGTTCTTCCCCCAGTATCCGGGCGACGAAGCGGCGCTGAGCCTCGCCGAGCCGATCCCCGGTCCCACGACCGGGCGGATCGCCGAGCGCGCGGCGGAGCTGGGGCTGGTCACCGTCTTCAACCTCTACGAGCTCGACGAGCACGGACGCCGCTTCGACAGCTCGCCGGTGATCGACGCCGACGGCCGCCTGCTGGGCGTGACCCGGATGATCCACATCACCGACTACGAGGGGTTCCACGAGCAGGACTATTACCATCCCGGGGACCGCGGGGTGCCGGTCTACGACACCTGGGTGGGGAAGATCGGGGTCGCCATCTGCTACGACCGCCACTACCCGGAGGTGATGCGCGCCCTGGGAGTGGCGGGCGCCGAGCTGGTGGTGATCCCGCAGGCGGGCACGGTGGGCGAGTGGCCCGAGGGTCTCTACGAAGCCGAGGTGCGCACCGCCGCCTTCCAGAACGGCTACTTCGTCGCCCTCGCCAACCGGGTGGGTCCCGAGGCGGGCCTCCACTTCGCGGGCGAATCCTTCGTGGTCGATCCCGAGGGGAGGGTGGTCGCCCGCGGCAAGAGCCTGAAGGAGGATCTGGTGGTCACGGACATCGATCTCCGGGCCTGCGAGACCTCCACGGCAAGGCGGCTGTTCTGGCGGGACCGGCGGCCGGAGCTGTACCGCGGGTGGTTGGGGTGAGTTAAGCTGATGCCATGGTTCGCATGACGATCGAAGTTCCCGAAGGCGCCTTGGCCGCTCTCCATGAGGACCCGCAGGGGTTCGCGCGGGAGATGCGCCTGGCGGCCGCCGTCAAGTGGTTCGAGATGGGGACCGTCTCCCAGGGCAGGGCCGCCGAAATCGCTGCCTTATCGCGGAGCGAGTTCATCGACGCTCTCGGAAGATTCGGGGTCTCGCCATTCCAGTACGGAGCCGAGGAGATCATCGCGGAAGCCGGCGGTGAATGAGACCTGGATTCTCAACGCCTCGCCCGTGATCACCATGGCGAAGGCGGGTTATCTGCACCTCTTCGACCAACTCGCCGCGACTCTCCTGATTCCAGATTCTGTCGTCCGGGAAATCCTGGCGGCCCCTCCTTCCGATCCGGCTCGTAAAGCTCTGGAGAGCGGATGGGGTGGGCGGGCTTTTCCCGGGGAAGTTCCGCTAGCGGTCCTGGAGTGGGGGCTTGGGAGCGGCGAGTCCGGCGTGCTGGCCTTGGCGTTGGAACGGCCGGGCTGCATTGCGGTGCTGGATGATGCCGCCGCCCGGCGTTGCGCCCGTGCTCTCAACGTTCCCTTGATCGGGACGCTCGGCACCATTCTGAGAGCCAAACGTCTGGGCCTGATCGCCTCGGCGGCTCAGGTCCTCTCAGCTCTGCTTGCTGCGGGTCTACGCTTGGACGAAAAAGTCATCCGGATCTCCCTCGAACGAGCCGTCGGAGAGACGTGGCCGGTCGGCTAAGGCCGCTGCCGCCCCGCCCGGCCGTCACTACCGCCCAGGCCTTCACCGGGAGCGCCCTCGCGTAGGCGGCAATCCCCCAGCTCTCCGGCGCTCCGGCCCTGGAATGGGCCGGAACGCCCTCCGAACTGGGCGCTTTGACGGAGGAGATCGCTGCTCTGGCCCACCAGTGGGCCGCTCCGCCCCATCAATGGGCCGCTCCGGCCCACTACTGGGCCAGCCGGTCCCCGGACGGGGGCGCTCCGGCCCACTGGTGGGCCCGCCGGCCCTAGTGCAGGGGCGGTCCGGCCCATCAGTGGGGCCGAGCGGCCCATTAATGGGCCAGACCGCCCCGGTCCGGGGACTTACGAGATCTCGTATGGGCCGGACGGCCCCCGTCCGGGGGCAGCGCGGCCCATTACTGGGCCGGAGCGGCCCAAGCGTGGGCCAGAGCCTCCCCTACGCCCCGCCACCCTCCGTACCCGTCCCCTCCGGCCCCTTAACATCCTCCCCGCGCTCCCGCTTGGGCGGCGGCGGGGTGGCTCCACCCTTGCCGCGCTCGACCGTGTAGAGGACGTCCACGCCGGTCGCCTGCCCCTGGCCGTTGAGGGCCGCTCCCTGCTGGGCCTGGATGCTCCAGGTGCGGCCCAGGAGGTAGCGGATGGTGAAAGTGTTGATCGGCGAGAACAGGCCGATCCCGTAGTTCACGTAGAGCCGCGGCGAGAGGTACTTGCCGACCACCACCGAGGCCTCCTTGATGCCCCCCTTGGATTCGAACCGCGCCTCCTCCAGACCGAAGCGCGAGGCGATCTTCTTCGCCACCAGGTTCCCACCCTTCAGGCCCAGCGAGTTGACGGCGTTCGCCACCAGGTCCCCCTCCTGCGCCGAGGCCTGCCCGAGGGGGTGGCCGAGGAGGAGGTAGGCGAGCGCGTTCGCCTCGTCCATCGCCGGGTCGGAGTAGATCGTCGCCTGCGGGGCGCGCAGCGTCCCCGAGATGTTGATGCCGGCGACCGTGCCGTCGTCCGCCTTGCGGTAGGCCTTGAGGTCGAGCCCGGGGTTGTCGATCGGCCCGCCGGCGAAGATCACCCGGCCGCGGTCGAGGGTCAGATCCTGCCCGTACGACTTGTAGACGCCGTCCTTGACCTCGAGCTCGCCGACCGCCGTGGTCGCCTTGCCGGGCTGCTCGATCGCCAGCACGCTGCCGGTGAGGCCGCCGCTGAAGCCGGAAGCCTTGACGGTGACCTTGTCCCCCAGGATCACGCGGACGCGGGCGAAGAGCTCCCGCGAGGCCGCGGCGGGCGCCTTGGCCGCCGCCTCCGCCGAGGGGGGGAGGATGATCACGTCCTTGGAGACCTGGACCGTCCCGCGCCGCTTCTTCTCCTGGTTGACCGTCAGCTCGGGGATGGTGATGTCGCCGGTGACGTCCATCCGCGGCCCGTTGAGCGCGACCTGCAGGCTGGGCGAGACGATCGCCTTGATCTCGTTGGTATTGGAGGCGAGGAAGTTCCGGCCTTCGATCGTCACCTTGCTCGGGCTGCCGTCGAGGGCGATGCCGCCGCCGACCGTCACGTTGCCGGTGCCGGAGCGGGCGGAGCCCTGGAGCTGGATCGGTCCGGTGCCCGCGGCCCTGGCGGTGAACTGGATCTGCCGCACCTGCAGGCCGTATTTCGGCACGTCCACCTGTGCCTGCTGGAGCTGGACGGAGCCATTGGCCGCCGGCTTGGCGACGGTGCCGCCGATCGTCAGGTCGGCGTTGAGGGCGCCGCGGGTGTTGTCGAGGTCGGGCACGAAGGCCTCGACCAGGCCGAGGTTGGAGAAGTTGGCGACGATGCGCCCGCTGACCGCCTGGGTCTGGAGCGGGGCGCCGATCTTGTTGTACTGCGGCAGCCGCAGGTCGGCCCGCAGCGCCCCGGTGTTGACGAAGGTGAGATCGGCGTGGCCGGTCAGCCCGTCGCCGCCGGCGACCATGCGGACGGTCCCCTGGTCGAAGCGGATCTGGGCGGTCTGCCCCCCTTTGGCGGGGTAGCGGATCTCCCCCGGGCCGGGGCGCAGATCGAGATTGGCGGTGACGACGCCGGTGGGGCTCCCCGTGCCGGCGAAGGTGCCGCCGACCGTGCCGGTGATCTGGAGATCGGGCGGCAGGAAGGGCTTGAGCAGCGAGAACGGCACGGCGGCGACGGTGCCGTTGCCGCTCCAGGGTCCGTTCTTGGCCCACTGGCCGTCGGCGCACAGGCGGGCGTCGCCGGAGGTCCAGCAGAACCCCTTCAGCGCCGCCTGGGTGGTGCCGGCGGTCAGCCCGGCCGGGCCGGCGAGCCGCCAGTTGCCGGTCTGCTGGTTGGTGAGGTCGAGGCGGCGGATCTCGCCGCTCCAGGAGGTCGTCCCCCGCAGGCCGCCGGCGAGGGCCAGGTCGAGCGCTCCGGGCCCCCCCACTCCGCCCGTCTGGCGCACGGCGAGGGCGATCTGGTGGGCCTGGCGGGTCCCCTGGCTGGTGAGGGTGACGGTGTCGTACTTCTGGCCGTTGAGCCCGACGTTGGCGGCCTTGACGTTGAGCACGAGCGGGCCGTTGGTCCCGAGGTCGACGTCGCCGTTGAGGGAGGCGGTCTCAACGCTATAGGTCTGATAGACGATCGACTGGCCCGACGCCTGGGCGGTGATCCGCGGCGTCTTCCAGGGGCCGGCGAGGTGCCCCTGGGCGGTCACCGCGCCGCCGGCGTTCGCCAGGGCCTCGGCGAGGTTGGGCGCGGCGAGCCGGAAGTCGAGGTTGCCGGCGGTCTTGGTGAAGGTGCCGCTGGCGGTCAGCCGGGCGGTGCCGGAGCGCAGGTCGAGCCCGGGGAGGCGGTAGTTGTTCCCCGCCATCTCCAGGTGGGCCTGGCCGGCCAGCGGATTGCCCCGCAAGCTGCCGTTGAGCTGGTTGAGGTCCACGCGGCCGTAGATGGCGTCGCCGCGCAGGTTGCCGGCGCTGGTGGCGGCGAAGGTGATGCGGCCGGGGTAGTCCGGGACCTGGACGCCGGGATCGATGCCGTCGCCGTTGACCCGCACGTTCCAGGCGACCTGCGGCTTCCAGGCGACGCTCCCCGCCGCCGCGAGCTGGCCGCGCAGGACGTCGCCGCGCAGCGAGCGGATGTCCATGCGTTCCTGGTTGCCGCGGCCGGCGAGCACCCAGTGGCCGGGCGGGAGGTTCGGCCCCGCGAGCTGGGCGTCGACGTCGAGTTGGTAGTCGGCCAGCGTGCCGGTCACGTGCCCCTTGCCGGTCTGGCTGACCACCACCGGCGGCCCCCCCTTGAGCGGGTAGGCGAGCCGGTTCCAATCGGCCGTCACGTCGAGGCGCCCGTTTTTTGCGATGCTGGCCCGGCCGCGGGCGTTGAGGGTCGCCCCCTGGTCCGTCCGCAGCTTGACCGTCTCGAAGGAGAGATCGTCCCCCTTGCGGGCCACGCGGTAATCGACCACGCCGGCGGCGAGGTCCTCATAGCTCCCGGAGACCCGCCCCTGGGAGGTGAACTCGCTGAGCTTGCCCTGGATCGCGACGCTGGCCTCGCGGACGCGGGCCGCCGGCCACTCCGGGTTGAGCGCGTGGACGTCGATCCCCCGCGCGTCGGCGGTGACGTCCATCGCCAGCTCGCTCTGCGGGGTGGGGAGGGTGACCTTGCCGCGGGCGGCGATGGCGGCGCCCTTCTCGGTCTTCAGGTTGAGGTACTCGAAGATGAGATCGTCCCCCTTGCGGGCGAGGCGGTAGTCGGCCTGCCCGGCGCCGTAGTTCTCGTAGGCGCCGAGGATCCGCCCCTCGGAGGTGAAGTCGTCGAGCTGCCCCTTGATCGTCAGGTTCCCCTGGCGGATCTGGGCCACCGGCCACTCCGGGTTGATCGTCTTGGCGTTGAACCCGCTCACCTGGGCGGCGAGGTCCATGCCCAGCTCGCGCATCGGGGTGAGGACGTTCCCCTGGACGTGGGCGTCGAAGGGCTGGCTCAGGGTGGCATCGATCCCGAGCTTCTCCAGCGTGCCGTTGAACCGGCCGCCGACCACGAAGGGGGGCATCTTCGGGTCCTTGTAGGTGGCCTGCGCCTGGAGATTGACGGCGTAGTCGCCGACCGGGTTGAGGTCGCCGCTGGCCCGGAGCTGGAAGATCGGACCGTCCACGGCCAGGCTGCGGACGTGGAGGACGTCCCTGGCGCGCTCGCTGACGGCGTCGAGGGCGATGCGGTCGAGGCGGAAGGGGGGCTCCCCCTCGCGGAGGATCTCGACGTCGCGGATCAGCGCGTCGCGCACGACGATGTTGACCGGCAGGTGGAGGTCGACCAGCTTGCCGTTCGAGGTGGTGTCGCCGCTCTTCTTCAGGGCGACGCGGATCCCCTCGGCGTGGAGCTGATCGACGTCCAGCATGCGCTGGCGCAGCCGGCCGGCCTTCCAGGCCAGATGGACGTGCTGGATTCGCGCGTCGATGGTGGCGTTGCGGAAATGCACGTCGCGCAGGTCGAGCGGACCGGTGATCGGCCCCTTCTGGGAGCCGATCGTCAGCTCGCCCGGGATGTACGTGCCGAGATGGCCGAGGAGGAAGCGGGTGCCCCCCTCGGTGGAGACCGCGTACCAGCCGAGCCCGGCGGCGAGGACCACCAGGAGGACGAGGGCGAGCAGCAGGCCGAGCAGCCAGCGCAGGGGCCGGCGCCGCTTGCGCGGGGGCTGGGGGGGCGGGGAGGAAGGCGCCTCGGGCGCCGGAGTCTGGGTATCCGTCATAGGTCAGGCCCGATATTGAGGTGAAACACGATGGGGTGATTGGGATCGGAGAGACCATAGGCGACGTCCGCGCGGACGGGGCCGATCGGCGAGCGCCAGCGGATGCCGACGCCGGCGCCCTGCGCGAGATTCAGGCCGCTGAAGTCGTGGAAGGCGTTGCCGGTGTCGTAGAAGACCGCGACGCCCCACTTGGGGCGGAACCGGTACTCGTATTCGAGGCTCGCCACCAGGAGAGCTTCGCCGCCGATGACGTTGCCCTCCTCGTCCTTGGTCCCGAGCGACTGATAGCGGAAGCCGCGCACGCTCTGGTCGCCGCCGGCGAAGAAGCGGAAGCGCGGGGGGAGGATGCGGAAGTCGTCGGTGGCGGTGTAGCCGATCTGGGTGCGGCCGATCAGCCGGTTGCGCCCCCCCAGCCCTCCGAGGGTGCGGATCGCCTTGGCGTCCGCCAGCCCCTGGACGAAGGTGGCGTCCGAGAGCGGGTTCTCCGCGGTCCCCTGGAGCGTGAAGCGCAGGCGGTCGCCGTTGGTGGTGTCGATCCGGTCGTCCGCCCGCACCCGCTCCAGGCCCGCGCTCGGCACCAGCAGGTTCGAGTTCCCCTTGTCGACCCCGACCTCGTAATTCTCGCGCTGGAAGTTGAGGGCGAAGGTCTCGTTCCAGCTGCCGAGGAGCCGGGAGTACTGGGCGCCTACCAGCCCCGACGTGCTGTCGAGGGTGTTGGTGCTCTGCCGGTCATAGGCGAGGTTGAAGGCGAGGGTGTCGGTGCGCGGGTAGGGGCCGGGGATCAGGTAGCTCGAGAGGAAGCTCTGCTCGATCTGCGAGACGCTGGCCTCGATGTGGGCCCGGTGCCCCCGGCGGTTGATCCGGCGCAGGTCCCAGGTCCCCTTCACCCGCGGCCCGGTGTCCGTGCCGTAGCCGGCGCCGCCGCTGAAGCGCATGGTCTTGGCCGGCACCAGGTTGACGTCGATCGGCACCTCCAGGGCCTCGGCTTGGTCCTGCCGGGTCACCACCTCGACCCGGCTCCAGTAGGGGCTGTCGGAGAGCGAGTTCTGGAGCTGCAGGACCTTGTTGACGTCCAGCGGCTCGCCGGGCTTGAAGTTGATGTAGCCGGTCAGCAGCCCGCCGTCGAGGACCGACTGGTGGAAGAACACCGGGCCGAACAGGTAGCGCGGGCCGGTGCTGTAGTGGAGGACGACGTCGGCCTGGTAGCGCTCGAGATCGACGCGGACCTGGTTCGCCTCGAAGGTGGCGTCGAGGTAGCCCGCCTCGGCCGCGAGATCGGTCAGCAGCTTCTTCCCCTGCTCGTACTCCGGATGGTGCAGGATCTCCCCCTTCTGGACGGGGAAGTGGCGCTCGATCTCCTGGAAGCGGGGATCGGTGGCGCCGGCGCCGGTGATTTGCAGGTCGACGCTGGCGATCTTGATCGCCGGGCCGGCGTCGACGTCGTAGTGGGCGATCCAGGTCGATCCCTCCTGGCGCAGCTCCGAGCGCACCTGCGGCTTGTAGTAGCCATAGGGCTGGAGCGCCTCGCCGATCTCGTCGGCGGCCTGGGCGTGGAGGCTGCGGATGCGGTCCTCGGTCAGCTTGCCGTCGTTCTCGCGCGCCAGACTGAGGGCCGAGAGGATGTTGAGCCGGAGATCCCGCCGGACGCCGTCGACGTCCACCTTGACCTTGTCGGCGTGGAGAGGGGGGGCGAAGGCGAGGCAGACCCCGAGGGCCAGGACGCGGGCGGCGAAAGATTTGACGTTCATCATCCCTTCGAAGCGGCGACAGGAGCGGAAGAAGAGGGAGGGGTGGTCTCCACGGGCACCTGGATCGTCTCCACCCGCACGGCGCCCGGCGTGGCCGGCGCCTTGCCGTCGCGGTAGCGGCGCGAGTGGACGCGGGTGAACTCGGCGCCGAGCAGGAAGATCATCGAGGAGAGATAGATCCAGACCAGCACCAGCACCAGCGAGCCGGCGGCGCCGTAGGCGGTGGTGACGCCGGTCCTCTGGAGGTAGAAGCCGATGGCGTACTTGCCGAGCGTGAACAGAATGGCGGTCATCGCCGATCCCCAGGCCACGTCGCGCCAGCCGATCTCGACGTCCGGCAGGAGCCGGTAGACCATCGCGAGCAGCAGCGCCATCACCAGCCAGGAGAGCACGACGTCCGCGCCGCCGAGGAGCGTCGAGAGGCCGATCTCGAGCCGCGCCTCGAGGAGGCGCTGGAGGGCGGCGAGGCCGGCGCTGGCGGCGAGCGAGACGAGCAGCAGGGCGCCGGCGCCGAGGATCAGCAGGAAGCAGAAGAGCCGCTTCTTGAACAGGGTCTTGAGGAAGAAGCCCGGCTTGGGCGTCACCTCCCAGACCGTGTTGAGGGTGTCCTGGAGCTGGATCAGCACGCCGGTGGCGCTCACCAGGAGGGTCACCAGGCCGAAGGCGGCGGCGATCCGTCCCGTCCGCGGCCGGGCGCTGGCCGCCGCCACCAGCGACTGCACCGCCGCCGCCGCGTCCGACCCGATGAAGCGGCCGAGCACCCGCTGGATCTCCCCCTGGGCCGCCTCGGCCCCGAAGGCCCAGCCGGAGAGAGCCACCACCAGGATCAGCAGCGGCGCCAGCGAGAACAGCGACAGATAGGCGATCGCCGCGCTATGCGTGGTCGCCGCGTGCTTGCTCCAGTTGGCGATCGTCTCGCGGGTGACGTACCAGATGTTTTGGGGCTTCGGGCGATGCATGGCGGACCCGAAGCCTTTTGCAAAAGTCTTGCCGGGGGGTGGCTCCCAGGAAGACCAGGGACCCAAGAGACCGCAAGGACACCAGGGACACCAGAACTGCCAGGGGCTTCTTTTTGTCCCTGCTGTCCCTGGAGTCCCTGCAGTCCCTGGCTTCTGGTTTCCGGCGTGAAGGCCCCCTACGGCGCCACGTAAACCTCCCCCCGCGGATACGCCGCCGACCACGCGGCCTGCGCGGCGAGCCGGCCGGGGAGGCGGGGGAGCTTCCGGCCGTCGGGGGCGTTGAGCGATTCCTCCTCGATCTTCCAGGGGCGGCCGTTCTGGTCGTTGAGGAAGCTCGCGCCCAGCAGGGCGTGCCCCGAGCGCATGAAGGTGCGGTCCCCCCGCTCGAAGGCGCGGACGGTGCGGTTCGCGGGATCGGCGCCCGGCTCGGACACGATCACCACCGGGCGCCCGCCGAGCTCGTCGTTGATCACCCCTTGTCTGGCTACGAGATCGACCGGGTACGCCCTGGCGGCGCCGCCCAGCACCAGCCCGAAGACCCCGGGAGCCGCCGGATCGCCGCCGGACGCCGCCGCCGGCTTGTCGTCGCCGCCGGAGCCGGTGAGCACCCGGGTCTCCAGGCGGGATTCGAACCAGCGCTTCCAGGAGGTCAGCACGACGGGCAGGGGCTGGAGCTCGATCCCGGAGCCGGCGAGGGGGCCTTCCACCGGAGTGCCGGTGAGCGGCTGCCAGAGTGTGCCAGTCTGGCGGTCGACGAGGAGCGGGCCGCCATCGCGGGAGCGGCCTGAGAGCGCGAGGATCAGGATGCCCTTCGGCGTGTCCGTCCGGTAGAGGACGGCGGAGCCGCAGGACCGGCAGTAGGCGAGGGCGACCGGGATGCCGTTGATGGTGTCGTCGGCCACCCCGTGCCCCTCGAGGAAGCGGAGCGGATAGGCGCGGGCGTCCCCTCCGATCTCCACCCCCAGGACCAGCTCGTCCGGCGTCATGTGGGTCGCCGCCTTCGCCCGCACCTGGGGGGCGTGGTCGAGCGGCGGCAGAGCCTCGGCCGAGGCGGCTTGACTGGTGGTGGTGTCCGGTTTCGGGGCCGTAGGTACCGGGGTGGATACCGGGGCGGACACCGGGGCGCCGGCACAGCCCGCGAGCGAGAGCGACAGGAGGAGGGCGGTGAAGGAAAGAGCACGCATGGGTGCCATCCTAAAGGCTCCGCCCCCTCCCGCTCAATCCTCCAGCAACCCCTTGGCCGCCATCCACTCCTTGTTGAGCTTGGAGAGGTAGCGCTCGCCGGAGTCGGGGAGCAGGGTGACCACCAGCGCGTCCTCGCCCAGCCGCTCGGCGACCTGGCGGGCGCCGGCGATGGCGGCGCCGCCCGAGGAGCCGGTGAAGATCGACTCCCGGCGGGCGAGCTCCATGGTGGCCCGGTAGGCGGTCTTGTCGTCGATGGTGACGATCTCGTCGATGTAGTCCCACCAGACGGCCGAGGGCATGAAGTCCTCGCCGATGCCGTCGATCAGGTACTGGTGGATCTGCTCGGGCGGCGGGAGCTGGCGGTGCTTGTGGTAGTAGGCGTAGACGCTCCCCACCGTGTCCACCCCGACGACGTGGACCGCCGGGTTCTTCTCCTTCAGGAACTTGGCCGTGCCGCTGATGGTGCCGCCGGTGCCGACGCCGACCACCCAGTGGGTGACCTTGCCGTCGGTCTGCCGCCAGATCTCCGGGCCGGTGGAGCGGTAGTGGGCCTCCGGGTTGGCCTGGTTGTAATACTGGTAGGGGAGGAAAGCCCCCTCCTCGTCGCGGATGCGCTCGGCCACTTTGTAATAAGAGCGCGGATCGTCCGCCTCGACGTTGGTCGGGCAGGGGAGGACGGTGGCGCCCATCGCCTCGAGCAGCGCGATCTTCTCCTTGGGGATCTTGTCGGCGCAGGTGCAGATCAGCCGGTAGCCGCGCAGGTTGGCCACCAGGGCGAGGCCGACGCCGGTGTTGCCGGAGGTGGGCTCGACGATCGTGCCGCCGGGCTTCAGCAGCCCCGCCTTCTCGGCCGCCTCGATCATGGCGATGCCGATGCGGTCCTTCACGCTGCCGCCGGGATTGAAGGACTCGATCTTGGCCGCCAGCGTCGCCGGTCCGGCATGGAACCGGCCGAGCTTGATCAGGGGGGTGTTCCCCAGGGTTTCCAGGATGTTCTCGTAAATCTCCATGAGCTTCTCCGCGCTTCTGAAATTTGAGGGCCGGATGCTAGCACACCGGCCACGGACCCCAGGTTGGCCCCGGCTTTGCAATGAACAAAAGTGCTCCGGAAGCTCCGGAAGAACGACAACCAGGAGGTACACCATGAACGATGAGAAATACGGTACGGGTACGGGCACCAGCGTGACGGAGATGGACACCACGAATCAGGCGCACGACAAGGTCCATCCGGTCGGCAGCGGCGTCGGCGCGGCGGCGGGTGCCGCCACGGGCGCGGCGGTCGGCACGGCGGTCGCCGGTCCGGTCGGGACGCTGGTCGGCGCGGCGGTCGGCGCGATCGCCGGCGGGCTGGTCGGCCACGGCATCGCCGAGGGTGTCAACCCCACGGTGGAGGACGCCTACTGGCGTGAGAACTATCGCAACCGTCCGTACGTGAACGCGGACCGCACCTATGACGACTATCAGCCGGCCTATCGGTATGGCTGGGAGTCGCGCGCCCAGGCCGGCAACCGGAGCTGGGACGAGGTCGAGCCCGAGCTGGGCCGCAACTGGAACGACTACAACCGCGGCGCCGCCCGCCAGACCTGGGACGAGGCCAAGCTCGCCACCAAGGACGCCTGGCATCGCGTCGAGAGAGCCATCCCCGGCGACGCCGACCGCGACGGCCGCTAGGCTTCGAGGATCCGGTGATTGACAGGAGAGGGGCGGGGACGAGCTCCCCGCCCTGCAGGTTCCTTCTTCTTCAGCGGGTCGCCGTGGAGTCCTGGGCGCTCGCGAGCTCGGCGGTCTGGGGCGCCGCCGGAGCGGGCGTGGAGGAGAACCCCAGAAGGCCGAAGATCTTCTGCACGTAGCTCTGGGTCTCCTGATAGGGCGGGATGCCGCCGAACCGCTGCACCGCACCCTCCCCCGCGTTGTACGCGGCGAGGATCTTCTGGGTATCCCCGCCGAACCGGTTGGCCAGCCACTTGAGATAGCGGACCCCCGCCTCCAGATTCTTCTTCGGATCGTAGAGATCCTTCTTCTTCGTCAGCCCGAAGCGCCGCGCGGTCTCCGGCAGGAGCTGCATGAGGCCGCACGCCCCCTTGCGCGAGACCGCCCTCGGATTGAAGGAGGACTCGACGTGGATCAGCGCCGCCACCAGGTGCGGGTTGATCGAGTGGCGGATCGCGACGTCGTAGATGATCTTCCCGTAGGGGGACTGCGGCTCGCCGAGCGCCGTATTCACCTGCACCAGCAGGTCGGCGGCCTTGCGGAGGCGCTCCACCTCGTCGACGGGCTTCACGATCTCGGGCTTCGGGATCTCGGGCTTCGGGACGGCGGCGTGGGTCACGGCGGGCACGGCGGCGGGCTTCGGCGCCTCCACCGGAGCCGGCGGGGGCGCCACCGTGGGAGCCGGCGCCGCCGCCGCGGGAGCCGGGGCGGCTACGGGAGCCGGGGGAGCCGGGGGAGCTGGAGCCGCGGCGTGGGCCTGCAGGGCGGGCGGCTGCACGGCGGGCTGGGCCGGGGCGGCGGGCTGCACTCCGAGGGCCGAGAGGTTGACGAGGCTGAGCGCGAAGGTACCCACGCAGAAGGTGTTGGACCCTCTCCCGAGCTGCCGGACCTGGGAAAGAATTGGGGCGAAGAGGGTCGAAATCGCGCGCTTCCTCTGCAAACGTGCCTCCCGTCTGGGGTCGCTCAAAAAATCTTCCTACGAGCAGGCAAACGCTGCTCCGGGCCCTGCATCTGACGGCTTTGGGCAGGACGATAAATACACAACCATCGATGGGATGTCAATCTTTCGCCCGATGGCCGCCCCCTTCGACGCAACTTTTTCCCGCCGTTCGCGTATCCGCCGAGTCTCCGCCTGGAGCCAGGGGATATCCTTGTGCCCGTGCCGGCAGTTCCCCGCATTTTTTGAGTCTTGATGGGTCGATACCCGGGAGAGCTTCATGAGAAAACCGGTCCTCCTCGCCCTTGCCCTCGCTCTTCTCGCCACCTCCGCCCGCGCCGCTCTCGATCCCGGCCTGCTCGCCGGGTTCAGCGCGCGCTCGATCGGACCGGCGGGGATGAGCGGCCGCGTGCCCGCCATCGCCGCGGTCGAATCCAACCCGAACATCGTCTACGCCGGCGGCGCCGCGGGAGGCGTCTGGAAATCCACCAACGGGGGGCTCACCTGGACGCCGGTCTTCGACGACCAGCCGGTGGCCTCGATCGGCGCGATCGCCGTCGCGCCGTCGAATCCGGACGTCGTCTGGGTCGGCACCGGCGAGGGCAATCCGCGCAACAGCGTCTCCATCGGCGGCGGCGTCTACCGCTCGCTCGACGCCGGCCGCACCTGGACCCACCTGGGGCTCGACAGGACCGAGCGCATCGACCGCATCGTGGTCCACCCCACCAATCCGGACGTCGCCTGGGTGGCGGCGCTCGGCCAGGCCTGGGGGGAGAACCCGGAGCGCGGGGTCTACAAGACCGAGGACGGCGGCAAGACCTGGAGCCGCGTGCTCTACGTCGACCCGCGGACCGGCGCCGCCGAGCTGGTGATCGACCCGCGCAATCCAAACAAGCTGTTCGCCGCCATGTGGCAGTACCGGCGCTGGCCCTGGTTCTTCAAGTCGGGCGGCCCGGGCTCCGGGCTCTACGTGACCTATGACGGCGGGCGCGCCTGGAAGCGGTACGCCGAGGAGGACGGGATGCCGAAGGGGGATCTCGGGCGGATCGGCATCGCCGTCTCGCGCTCCAACCCCGACGTGGTCTATGCCACGGTCGAGGCCGCCAAGAGCGCGCTGGTGCGCTCGGACGACGGCGGCCGGAGCTGGCAGACGGTCAACGACCGCTACGACGCCAACCCGCGGCCGTTCTACTTCGCCCACCTCGAGGTCGACCCCGAGCTCCCCAACCGCCTCTACAGCCTGGACTTCAACATCCGGGTCTCGAACGACGGCGGCAAGAGCTTCGACGACCTGATCCCCGGCTCCCTGATCCACGGCGACTACCACGCGATCTGGATCGACCCCCGCGACCCCAGCCGGTTCTACGTCGGCAACGACGGCGGCGTGGCGCTCACCCACGACCGCGGGAAGACCATGCAGTTCGTCTCCACCCTGCCGCTCGCCCAGTTCTACCATGTGGCGGTCGACGACCAGATCCCCTACAACGTCTACGGCGGCCTGCAGGACAACAGCGCCTGGCGCGGCCCCAACACGGTCTGGCAGCAGGGGGGGATCCGCAGCCATGAGTGGTTGAACGTGGTAGGCGGCGACGGCTTCGAGACCCGGCCGGACCGCGGCGATCCGAACTACATCTACTCGGAGTGGCAGGGGGGGAATCTCTCCCGTTACGACGCGCGCACCGGCGAGGAGCGGGCGATCAAGCCGAGCCCGCCCGACGGCGTGAAGCTCCGCTTCAACTGGAACGCCGGCTTCGCCACCGACCCGCTGGACCCCGGCGCGATCTACATCGGCAGCCAGTTCCTCCACAAGTCCACCGACCGCGGCGAGACCTGGACGGCGATCAGCCCGGACCTCACGACCAACAACCCCGACTGGCAGCACGCCGGCGAGAGCGGCGGCATCACCCCCGACGCCAGCAACGCCGAGAACCACACGACCATCCTCACCATCGCCCCGAGCCCGGTGCAGAAGGGGGTGATCTGGGTGGGGACGGACGACGGCCGCCTGCAGGTGACGCGGGACGGCGGCAAGACCTGGACGAGCGTCGAGAAGAACGTCCCCGGAGTGCCGGCGAACACCTGGATCCCCAACGTCCTCGCCTCCCGGTTCGACGCCGGCGCGGCGTTCGTGGTCTTCGACAACCACCGGCGGGCGGACTTCAAGACCTACGTCTACCGCACCGCCGACTACGGAAAGACCTGGAAGAGCCTGGCGACCGCGGACCTGCGAGGCTACGCCCACGTCATGGAGCAGGACCCGGGGGACCGGGATCTCCTCTTCCTCGGCACCGAGTTTGGCCTCTGGATCTCCAACGACGGCGGCGGGCGGTGGATGAGGTGGACGCACGGCGTGCCGCCCGCGCCGGTGATGGGGCTCGCGATCCAGCCGCGGGAGCTCGACCTGGTGATCGGCACCCACGGGAGAGCGGCCTACGTGATCGACGACATCCGGGCGCTGCGGACGCTCTCGGAGAAGACGCTGGCCGAGCCGGTCCATCTCTACGAGATGGGTCCCGCCCAGCAGCATTGGAACGCGCCCGAGCCCGGGGGGTTCGGGCTGGGCTCCAGCGAGTTCCGCGGCGAGAACGAGCCCTACGGGGCGATCCTCACCTTCTCGCTGAACGGGCCGGGGCTCCCCTATCCCGACGAGAAGAAGGAGCGCGAGCGCAAGGCCGGGGAGCGGGAGGCGCGGCTCAAGGCCGAGCAGGCCCAGCCGGTCGAGGGGATGCCGCAGACCGCGCGGGAGCTCGCGGCCAATGAAAGACCGGGCCCCGGCAAGCCCGCGGCCGAGGAGGCCACCCAGGGCAAGGAGGCCGGGAAGAAGGACGAAGGCAAGCCCCCGGAGGTCGAGATCCGCGTCGCCGACGCCGCCGGTAAGACCATCCGCACCTTCACCGCCCCGGCCCGGCAGGGGGTGAACCGCGCCGTCTGGGACCTGACCACCGACGGTCCCAAGCAGTTTCCGGGCGAGAAGCCGCCGACCCCGCACGCCTCATCAGGGGTCGAGGTCCCGCCAGGCTCCTACACGGTGACGGTAAAGATGGGGGACCACGAGGCCCGTGGGACCGTCCAGGTGGTGCCCGATCCGCGGTCGCGCAACACCGAGGCCGACTGGCGCGCCCGCGACGCCGCCGGCAAGCGGGCGCTGGCGCTCGCGGAAGCTCTGGCCGAGGCGGTCGAGCGCATCCGCAACGCCCGGACGGATGTCGACACGGTGATCGCCAGGGTCGAGAGCCGGAAGCAAGCCACTGAAGCCAGGGACGCCAAGCCGGATCCGCTGGTCGAGGCCGCCGGCAAGCTGAAGGGGGATCTCGTCAAGCTGGAGCGTCAGGTCTGGGTGCCGTACGACGCGGTGGGGATCCAGCGGGAGTCGGACGCCCTCTCGAAGGTCAACTACGCCACCGGCTATATCCTCTCCTCCATGTCGCCGCCGAGCCCGACGCACCTCGAGTACCTCCGGCAGGCGGAGCAACTGGTCGACGCCACCCTGGCCGACGTCAACCGCTTCTTCGAGACCGACGTCGCCGCCTTCCGTAAGTCCGCCGACGCGGCGGGGGCGCGGCTGCTGCCGGATCTGGGGAAGGTGGAGGTGAAGCGGCCGTAGGGGGCTCGGCACCTCTCTTTGAGATTGCCCCGCAAGGGGCAACGGCATGTAGCCTGGGGCGTCAGCCCCAGGTTGCGGCGGTCCCAAAAATCACAAGCCCCGGAGGGGCGACGGCAGCCCGCAACGGAGCGGTGAACTGCCGTCGCCCCTTCGGGGCTTGTGTGGGTAGGTTGGGCGCCTTTCCTGGGGCTCACGCCCCAGGCTACATGCCTGGGCTCCTTCGGAGCCCCCTCACCGCGCCGCGCAAACCTCCGCTTCCGCTTCCTCGGCAACCACCTTCTCGGCCACCGCCACCGGCTCCTCCTCCTTCTTCCCCTGCGCGCTGGAGATCAGGGCGACGCCGGTCAGGATCACCGCGGCGGCGATCAGGGTCCCCTTGGTGAGTGGCTCGCCGGCGAAGGCCCAGCCGAGGAGGACGGCGACCACCGGGTTCACGTAGGCGTAGGTCGAGACCAGCACCGCCGAGGCCGACCGCAGCAGCCAGACGTAGGCGGTGAAGGCGATGATGGCGCCGAAGACCACCAGGTAGGCCAGGGAGAGCAGCGACCGCGCCGAGACCTCGGCGAGGGCGAAGCGCGCCGGCTCGCCGGTGATCGCCGCGGCGATCATCAGCAGGGCGCCGCCGCTGAGCATCTGCATCCCCGTCGACAGCAGTTGCGAGGAGGGGAGCTTCGCCCGCTGGCTGTAGATCGAGCCGCCGGCCCAGCACAGCGAGGCGATCAGCACGGCCGCCACGCCGAGCGGGTCGAGGCCTCCCGAGGAGGAGCCCGGACGGACCAGCAGCACCAGGCCGGCGAAGCCGAGGAGCAGGCCGGCGATCACCCTGCCGCCCGGCCGCTGCCGGCGGTCGCGCTGCCAGACCAGCAGCACGATCCAGAGCGGCTCCGTCGAGATCAGCAGCGCCGCCAGCCCCGAGCTCACCCGCTGCTCGGCCCAGACCACGCCGCCGTTGCCCGCCAGCAGCAGCAGGGCGCCGATGATCGCCGCCGGGCGCCACTGGGCGAGGCTCGGCCGCGGCGCCCCGCGCAGGCGGCTCCAGCCGTAGAGCAGGGCGCCGGCGGTGAGGTACCGGGCGCCGGCCATCAGGAAGGGGGGGATCGTCTCGATGGCGAAACGGATCGCCAGATAGGTCGAGCCCCAGATCAGGTAGACGGCGCCGAGGGCCACCGCCACCCGCAGCATCGAAACGCGCGCGCCCTTGGAATCACTCATTCGACACCTCCTCCTCCGCTACTTCCTGGGCAAGCCCGAGCGGTAGCTGTCCGCTCTCGCGGACCGTCTCCAGCACGATCGTGGTGCGGGTCGACTGCACGGTGCCGGTCGACCCGATGCGCTCGCGCAGCAGCCGCCCGAGCGACCTGGTGTCCCGCGTCCGCACCTTCATCAGAAAGCAGTCCTCGCCCGCGATGTGGTGCGCTTCCAGGACTTCCGGGATGTTGGCCAGCAGCTCGGCCGTCTTCGCCTCGCCGTCGAAGTCAGTCGAGCGGACGAAGACGAAGGCCAGCGTGGTGAGCCCCAGAGCCTCGGGGTTGATCCGCGCCTCGTACCCCTGAATCACCCCCCGGGCCTCGAGCCGGCGGATGCGCTCCAGCACGGCGGAGGGCGCCATATCCACCTGCCGGGCGATCTCGGCGTTGGAAGTCCGGGCGTTCTGCTGAAGGATGTTCAGGATCTGGCGGTCTATTTCGTTGATCATTCGGAATCTCTCCCCATTCACAGGATACTCCCGGTGAACAGGGAAGGCAAGAACGATCGACGGAAAAATCATGGCTGCGCCGATGTTTCTTCGGCGCGAGCCAGGAGGGACCGACTGCTTAGAGCGGAATCCGGCTCTCGGCCTCGGCGGCGAAGGGGTCGTCCGCGATGCCGCGGCGATGGCGGAGCAGGGCGGCGTGGGCGATCATGGCGGCGTTGTCGCCCGAGTAGACGAGGGGGACGAGGCGGAGGTCGACGCCGTGGCGCGCGGCCCAGGCCGGCAGCTCCCGCCGCAGCAGCCGGTTGGCGGCGGCGCCCCCGGAGACGGCGAGCAGCCCGAAGGGGCTCCGCTCGTGGAGGCGCTCCAGGCGGTCGAGCACCTGGCCGACGGCGGACTCGCGGAAGGCGGCGAGGAGGTCGAGCACCGGCTGGGGCACATTCTCGGCCGCGCCCAGATCGATCGCGCCCAGCGTCCGCTCCAGGCGCTGGATCTCCAGCAGGGCCTGGCTCTTCAATCCCGAGTAGGAGAAGTCGAGCGTCTCGCCGAAGCGGGAGACGGGGAAGCGCTGGGCGCCCGGGGTGCCCCGCTCGGCCAGCTCGTCCACCTTCGGCCCCTGCGGATAAGGGAGGCCGAGACGCTTGCCCACCTTGTCGAAGACCTCGCCGATGGCGTCGTCGCGGGTCTCGGCCAGGGTCGAGACGGCGCCGTCCTCGACCGCGAAGAGGGAGCTGTGCCCGCCGGAGAGGACGAGACCGACGAAGCGGGACGGCGGCAACTCGGGAGGAGCGGGATCGCCCGGCGGGCGCAGGAAGGGGGAGTAGAGGTGCCCTTCCAGGTGGTGGACGGCGTGGAAGGGGCGGCCGCCGGCGAAGGCGATCGCCTTGCCGATCGACAGCCCCACCAGCAGCGCCCCCACCAGCCCCGGACCGCGGGTCGCCGCCACCACCTCCACGTCGCGCGCCAGGACCCCCGCCCGCTCGAGCGCCTCGCCGCTCACCGCCGGCCAGTTGGCCAGGTGCTCGCGCGAGGCGATCTCCGGCACCACCCCGCCGTAGGGGCGGTGCGCGGCGAGCTGGCTGGAGACCACCGACGACAGCACCCGCCCGGCGCCGTCGAGCAGCGCGCAGGCGGTGTCGTCGCAGGAGGTCTCGATGCCGAGGACGAGCGGGTGGTCCATGCGCACCCGGAAGACAGGGATCCCTTAGCCGTTGGCGGCCGGCGTCTCGACCGGCTCGGCGCGCTGGATCTCGATCGGCTCGTAGACCGGGATCTCGAAGGCGAGGTCCTGATGGCAGAACTGCTGCCACTCGTCGGTGACGTTGTCGAAGATGATGTTCTGGTCCTTGAAGATCCCGTCGGTGACGACGTAGTTCTCCTGGAGGTAGAGGATCGACTCGTCGTCGAGCGTGCGGTCGACCTCGACCTCCTTGCCGTCGACCTCCTTCTTCTCCTTGCGGACGTTGGCGGCGTTCTCGCTCCAGCCCGGGTAGGCCCGGAACTGCTTCGCCAGGTATGCCTTGCAATATTTGCCCATTTCAGCCATTGGTCGATCTCCTGCTCAGGTCTTCAGTTCCGTATCTGTGCTTGAAGAGATTCAAGCTGGAAGGTCAAGAGTACCCCACTGTAGAAGTGCCACAAACCCCCAGGGCGGGACACCGCTGATAAACTCCCCCTCCGGCTGAGGCGTTTCTCATCGTGCTCGGGCTGACGAGAGGGAGGGAATCGATGGCAGACCTGTTGACCCTGGACGATCTCGACTTCGACCATCTGGAAGGCAAGCGCGTCTTCGTGCGCGTGGATTTCAACGTCCCACTTTCCAAGGACCAGAAGGTGGTGGACGCCACCCGTCTGCAGGAGGCGGTCCCGACGATCCGCGAGCTCGCCGGCGCCGGCGCCGTGGTGATCCTCGCCTCCCATCTCGGCCGCCCCAAGGGGCAGCGCGATCCGCGCTACACCCTGCTGCCGGTGGCCGAAGCGCTGGTCCCCCTGCTCGGCCAGGCGGTCCGCTTCGCCAGCGACTGCGTCGGCCCGGAGGTCGAGGCGCTGGTCCGCGACATGGACCCCGGCGAGATCATCCTGCTCGAGAACCTCCGCTTCCATGCCGAGGAGGAGAAGAACGGCCCCGCCTTCGCCGACCGGCTCGCGGCGCTCGCCGAGATCTACGTCGACGACGCCTTCGGCGCCGCCCACCGCGCCCACGCCTCGGTGGTCGGAGTGCCCGAGCGGCTCGGCTCCCGCGCGGCGGGCCGGCTGATGGAGCGCGAGGTGAAGGCCCTCGGCCGTCTGCTCGGCGAGCCGGAGCGCCCGTTCGCGGCTCTCCTCGGCGGCTCCAAGATCGAGGGGAAGATCGACACCCTGGAGAACCTGCTCCCCCGCCTCGACCTGCTGCTGCTCGGCGGCGGCATGGCCAACACCTTCCTCGCCGCCGAGGGGTACGAGCTGGGCTCGTCGCTGTTCGAGCCGGACCGCCTCGACCTCGCCCGCGCCATCCTCGCCCGCGCCAAGGAGAAGGGGACCGAGGTCCTGCTGCCGCTGGACGTGGTGGTGACCGACGACCTCGACATCCCGGGGCGGATCGAGACCGTCCCCGCCGACCGCATCCCGGCCGGCATGAAGGCGGTCGATATCGGCCCGGAGACCCGCAAGGCGTTCGCGGCGGCGGTCGGCCGCGCCCGCACCCTGTTCTGGAACGGCCCGCTGGGGGTCTTCGAGAAGCCCCCCTTCGACGCCGGCACCCGCGAGGTGGCGCAGGCGCTGGCGGGCTGCCCTGGCTTTTCGGTGATCGGCGGCGGCGAGACGGTGGCCGTCGCCCGCCAGGCCGGCGTCGTCGACCGCATCGGCCACGTCTCGACGGGCGGCGGCGCCTCGCTCGAGTTCCTCGCCGGCAAGACCCTGCCCGGGGTGGCCGTGCTGGAGCGGGGACGATGAGCGCCGAGCGGCGCCGGCCGCTGATCGCCGCCAACTGGAAGATGAACCTGTTGAAGGCCGACGCGGTGGAGTACTGCCGCGACCTGCGGCGCGGGCTCGCCGCGGCTGCTGGCACGGAGACAGTGGCGCCGGTGGACGCCCGCGTGGTGATCTTCCCCTCGTTCCCGCTGATCCCGATCGTCGCCCGCGAGCTGGTGGACAGCGCGGTCGAGGTCGGCGGCCAGGACCTCCATCCGGAAGACAAGGGGGCGAACACCGGCGACGTCTCGGGCCCGCAGCTCGTCGACGCCGGCTGCACCTGGGTGCTGTGCGGCCACAGCGAGCGGCGGCAGAACCATGGCGAGAGCGACGAGTGGGTCGGCCTCAAGGTCGCCGCCGCGGCGCGCCACCACCAGCTGACGCCGCTGATCTGCGTCGGCGAGACCCGCGACGAGCGCAAGGCGGGCCGCACCTTCGAGGTGCTGGCGCGCCAGCTCGGCGCCGCCCTCGCCGGCGGCCCCGAGCCGTTCGCCCTCGCCTACGAGCCGGTCTGGGCGATCGGCACCGGCGAGACGGCCACCCCGGAGATCGCGCAGGAGGCCCACCGCTACCTGCGCGGACGGCTGGCGGAGGAGCTCGGCGAAGGGGCCGCGGCGGCGGTTCCGATCCTCTATGGCGGGTCGGTGACCCCCGACAGCGCGCCCCATTTGATCGTCCAGCCGGACCTCGACGGCTTCCTCGTCGGCGGCGCCAGTCTTGACCCACAGAAATTTCTCGCTATCATTCGGGGTTCCGGCTAGGGTCGGGAACGTTCCAAGCGCCCATTGGAGGCTTCGCACCGTGATCTATCTGTTGTACGTCGTACATGTACTCGTCTGTGTGTTTCTGATCCTCGTCGTCCTGCTCCAGCAGGGCAAGGGTGCGGATCTTTCAGTCTTTGGCGGTGGCAGCACGCAGACCGCCTTCGGCGCCCGCAGCGCCACGACGATGCTCCACAAGCTGACCGTGGCCTCGTTCGTGATCTTCATCCTGACCACCATCTCGATCGCTCTCTTCAAGGGGGGCCCGAGTGGCGGCACGGTGATGGCGGGCCACGGCAAGAGCGCGGCGGCCAAGACGGCGCCGGCCAAGCCCGGCCCGGCCAAGGCTCCGGTGGCCCCGGTGGCTCCGGCCAAACCGCAGTAAGTAGGTTGTAGCAGCAGGTTCTTTGAGCCCAAGTGGCGGAATTGGTAGACGCGCACGTTTGAGGGGCGTGTGGGGCAACCCGTGCCGGTTCGAGTCCGGCCTTGGGCACCATCTTTTTTTCCAGAGCTTTCCCGTAGATCCTTCCTGGCGGCGCCAGCTTGCTTTTCCCCTGCGCCGGTGAGACGATTCCTGAAATTCTGAGATGAAGTTCGACCTGCGGTGAAGGTCCGGTCGCGCCTGCTTTTTCAGCGGAAAGGAGTGGCGGCAGATGGCTCAGCAGGGAACGGTCAAGTGGTTCAACAACGCGAAGGGGTTCGGTTTCATCCAGGCCGAAGAGGGGGGAGCGGACATCTTCGTCCACCACTCGGCCATTGTCGCCGAGGGGTTCAGGACCCTCAACCAGGGGGAGAAGGTGAGCTTCGAGCTCGTGGAAGGGCCGAAGGGGCTCCAGGCCCGGAACGTCCTGCGCGGCTGACGGTCCGGGCTGGTTCCGGGATCTATCCTGCCGCCGGCCGGACCGTCGCCTTGTCGATCGTCACCTGCTCCTGCGGGACGTCGTCGCCCATGCGCCCCGGTCCCGTCCTCACCTTGGCGATCTTGTCGACGACCTCCATCCCCTCGATCACCTTGCCGAAGACGGCGTAGCCCCACCCCTGGGGGTTCTTGCCCGAGTGGTTGAGGAAGCCGTTGTCCTTCAGGTTGATGAAGAACTGGGCGGTGGCGCTGTGCGGATCGTTGGTGCGCGCCATGGCCACCGTCCCGCGCTGGTTGGTGAGGCCGTTGTCCGCCTCGTTCTGGATCTGCGCCCGTGTCGGCTTCTGCCGCTGCTGGACGTCGAATCCGCCCCCCTGGATCATGAAGTTCGGGATCACGCGATGGAACAGCGTGCCGTCGAAGAAGCCGTCCCGGACGTACTGCAGGAAGTTCTCGACCGTCTTGGGCGCCTCGGTGGAAAACAGCTCCAGCACGATCGTCCCGTGGTTGGTGTCCAGAGCGACGGTAGGGTTCGCCATGGTTGTGTCTCCTCTCGCTCGTTCGCTGGTTATTTTTTGATGGCGGGCTTGACGGCCGGCAGGATCGAAGCCTTCTGGATCACGATCGGCTGCACCGGCACGTCCCCATAGGGGCCCTTGGTGGTGGTCGGGACCTGCACGATCGCGTCCACCACGTCCATCCCCTCGAGAACCTTGCCGAACACCGCGTAGCCCCAGCCCTCGACAGTCTTGCCGCGGAAGTTGAGGGAGCCGTTGTTGGCCACGTTGATGAAGAACTGGGCGGCGGCGCTGTTCGGATCGCTCGTCCGGGCCATCGCGAGGGTGCCGCGCTCGTTCTGCAGGCCGTTGTCGGCCTCGTTCGGGATCGGCGGCCGGGCGCTCTTCTCGGTCATGTCGGGGGTGAAGCCGCCCGCCTGGGCCATGAAACCGGGGATCACCCGGTGGAAGATGGTGCCGTTGTAGAAGCCGGCCCGGGTGTAGTCGAGGAAGTTCTTGACGGTCTTGGGAGCCTTGTCGGCGTAGAGCTCGATGACGATCCGGCCCTTGGTCGTCTGCAGCGCCACCCGGGGATTCGCGGCCGGTGCCGCGCTCACGCTCTTCTTGGGCGCGGCCGGATGCGGGCTCTTCTTCGCGGGCGCCGCCGGAACCAGGAGTGCCAGCAAGCAGACCAGAGGGGCTATGCTCACGTTCATTTGAAGAATTCTCCTTTGGCAATGAATAACGCGACGGATGGTAGCACGGGCCCCCGTTCCGACGATCCGGTCGGCATCGTCCTCGCCGGAGGCGCGTCGAGCCGCATGGGGCGCGACAAGGCCCTGCTCGAGGCCCGGGGGGGGATCCTGCCGGCGCTGGCGGCGCGGCGGCTCGCCGCGGTCTGCGCCGAGGTGGCGGTGGCGGACGCCGGACGGGGCCTGCTGCCGGCGCTCCCCTCCCTGCCGGACGGCCCCGGCCGCGGTCCCGCCGCCGGCATCCTGGGGGGGGCGGCGGCGTATCCGGGGCGGCGGCTGCTGGTGCTCGCCTGCGATCTCCCGCGGGTGCCGACCGCCCTGCTCGCCGAGCTCGCCCGCCCACCGGCGGCCGACTGGGTGATCCCGCGCTGGAGCGGCGGCGTCGAGCCGCTCTGCGCGCTCTACGGACCGGCGGCGCTCGCCGCGCTCGGCCGCCGGGTCGAGCGCGGGCGGCTCGCCCTCCACGCCCTGCTCGAGGAGGGGCTCGCCGCGCGCGTGCTGGAAGGGGAGGAGCTCGCCCGCTTCGGCGAGCCGGGGGAGATCTTCCTCAATCTCAACACCCCGGAGGACTGGGAGCGCTACGTCTCGACGGAGCCGGGCGACCCGCCGCAGGACGGGCAAGGGCAGATCTCGCGCAGAAAATCGTAGCGGTAGATGCCGGTGCCGTGGCCGTCCGAGAAGGCGATCGAGATGGCGTAGTTGCCCACCGGCCGCACCGACTCGGCGGTGACCGGATGGGCCGGCGGGTGGTAGACGATCTTCTGGCCGGAGTGCCCCTGGCAGCCGGCGCAGGGGCACCAGCCGCGCAGGTACGCGTAGGGATATTCGGCGGCGTGGCCGTCGCTCCAGGTCAGCCGCAGCCGGCCTTCCTCGGGGAGCCGGCGGGCCTCGGTGAGAACGGGTTCCATGCCCCGATCTTACGCTACCCGCGGGAAGACGCGGTTCCTGCCGGCGTGCTTGGCTTCGTAGAGGGAACGGTCGGCGGCGGCGATCAGGTCGCGGCCGCGCACCTTCCCCTGCCCGGCGGCACCGTCCAGGGAGGCGAGGCCGATCGAGACCGTCGCGCGCGCCGCGGCGCCGTCGTCCAGCGGCACCGGCGTCCCCTGCACCGCGTGGCGGATCTTCTCGGCGACCGCGGCGGCGCCCTCCATCCCGGTCTCGGGCAGCACCAGCAGGAACTCCTCGCCGCCGTAGCGGCCGATCCAATCGGTGCCGCGCAGGCCGCCGGCGATCACCTGCGCCATGCGCCGCAGCAGCGAGTCCCCCGCCAAGTGGCCGTGGCGGTCGTTGATCGCCTTGAAGTGGTCGAGGTCGGCCATGGCGACGGTCAGCGGCCGGTCGTAGCGCAGGGCTCGTTCGAGCTCGCGGTCGAGCTGCTCGAGGATCGCCTCGCGGCGCAGCAGGCCGGTGAGCCCCTCGTAGGTGGCCGAGGCGAACAGCCGGGCGTTCTCGAACACGATGGCGACGTGGTGGGCGAGGAGGTTCAGCAGGTCCAGCTCCTCGGCCGGATAGGCGCGGCTCCCCTCCTTGGGCCCCACGATCAGCAGCCCGATCAGCCGCTCCTGGCCGAGCAGCGGCACCGCCAGGCCGTCCAGCGCCGGGCCGTACCGGGTGAAAGCGGAGCCGCGGGCCGCGAGCTGCGCGGCGGGGAGCGGGCGCCCGGCGCGCCGCAGGTGCTCGACGCCGGGATCGTCCAAGGGGAAGATCCGGCCGGTTTCCATGCCGATCCCAAGATTGCCCCGCGTCGAGGCGAGGACGGTCAGCAGGCCGGTCTCCGGATTGGCGGTCAGCAGCGCCGCCGAACGCGCGAGGAAGATCGCGGCCAGCCGTTCGACCAGGTGCTCCCCCATCCGCGGCAGCTTGCCGAGGGCGGGGAGCTCGCCGGCGAGGGCGATCAGCCGCTGGCGCAGGGCGTAGCGCTCGGGGAAGAAGCGGCGGCCGATCAGCCGCTGGAGCCAGCGGCGCAGGGGCGCGAACAGCAGGCCCAGCAGCAGCGTCGCGCCGGAGGCCGCCCAGACCGACTCCCGCCCCTCGACCAGGCGCGAGAAGATCACCCCGCCGGCGCCCAGGGCGGCGTAGAAGACGAGCACCAGCGAGCCGGTCAGCAGGGTGTAGATCAGGCCCCGCCGCACGGCGAGTTCGATGTCGAACAGGTCGTAGCGGAAGATCGCGGCGAACAGGGCCACCGGATAGCAGAGCAGGACCAGCGTCTCGAGCGGTCCGGTCCAGTCCGGCGGCGGCGAGCCCGCAAGCTCGAGCGCCGTGTTCGCGATCGTGAACAGCATCCAGGGGATCGCCGCCGCCAGCACCAGCCCGGCCTGCTGGCGCCCCCGGGGCTCGGGGGAGCGCAGGGCCTGGGACGCCAGGAGCAGGGTGACCGCCAGCGCCCAGGCCGGGAGGACGCCGAACCGCAGCAGCCCGTCCACCTGTTCCATCGTCCAGGGGAAGGCGCGGCGGCCGAGGACCTGCTCGGCCAGCGAGGTGGCGGCGCTCGCCCCCCCGATCCCGAGGCCGGCGCCGTAGTAGAGCGGCACGATCCAGGGGCGCCGGCAGAGCCAGCCGGGGCGCTCCGGGATCAGCGAGCTGAGGTGCATCTCGAGGCCGATCTCGAGGCCGGTCAGCAGGTAGTACGAGGAGAACGCGGCGGCGCTCAGGAGGGGCCGGCCGATCAGGCCGACCGGCAGCGAGATCTCGACCGCCGCCACAGAGGAGAAGGCGAACAGCAGGCCCACCCGCAGATCGTCCCCCTGCGCCAGGGCGAGGAGCGCCACGGCGAGGAAGCCCAGGGCGGTCAGGCTGGTGAGGAGGAGCGGCAGCCAGCGGGGCGGGGTGCCGGGGACGGGCGCGAGATCGAGGAGCCGGCCGCCGCGCGCGATCCGCAGCGCCACCGATCGGCCGCGCTCGAACCCTCCGGCCGCCGTCTCGTACTCCGCCACGCTCGCCACCCGCCGGCCGTCCGCGGAGAGGATCTCGTCGCCGGCCCGCAGCCCGCCGCGGTCCGCCGGATCGCCCGGGCTGACCTGCGCGACGCGCACTCCCCGCGTCCCCGTCTCCGGCTCGAAGCCGAGCCGGCGGCCGGAGCCGCGCACGGCTTCCCGCGCCTGGAGGAAAAGGAGGCCCGAAACCCCCAGGACGATCGCCCAGCCCAGGGCGGCGCGAGAGACTCTATGAAGTCGCAAACCGGTGATCTCGTCGTGTTGGACGGTGAATAGTACCGCAAAGAGGTGTTCCGTCGTCCCGACCGGGCCTTGAGACCTGGGCGGGGGTGGCTGTACGATCCACCCACTCGACGGGAGCCCCGATGCCGCGCCATCCCCATTTTTCGCCCTCCGTGCAAGACATCGCCGACTCGGTCTACTCCGGGCTGGCCCACCGGCTCGCCACCTACCGCGGGGAGGTCTACCCCCTGCACGTGGGGGATACCTGGATGGAGCCGGCGGAGGGGTGCCGCATGGAGGACCTGCGCGTCGCGGATCATCCGGGGCTCCATCGCTATGCCCCGCCCCAGGGGATGCCGCTGCTGCTCGACGCCATCGTCGAGCGGGTGCGGGAGCGCACGGGGGTGCCCACCGGGCGCGAGAACGTCCTGGTGGCGACCGGGGCGACCGGGGCGCTGGGAGCGGTGGCGGGGGCGATCCTGGCGCCGGGGGATGAGGTGCTGCAACTCGCCCCGCACTGGCCGCTGATCACCGGCATCATCCGGTCCTTCGGCGGCGTGCCGGTCGACGTCCCATTCTTTGATGCCGTGGACTCCCCGGAAACCGCCGTCGAGGCCGTGCGCGCGCTGAAGACCGGCCGCACGGTCGCTCTCTATCTCAATACCCCGAGCAACCCTACCGGCCAGTTGATCCCGCGCTCGTGGATCGAGGCGCTGGTCGAGTGGGCGGTTCGCGAGGACCTCTGGATCATCGCCGACGAGGTCTACGAGGACTACGTCTACGAGGGGGAGCACGTCTACACCCGCCCGCTGGCGCCCGAGCGCACCTTCGCGGCCCACTCCTTCTCCAAGGCTTACGGCATGGCGGGCAACCGCTGCGGCTACGTGGTCGGGCCGGAACCGGCCGTCCGCGAGCTGCGCAAGATCGGCATGCACAGCTTCTACAGCACCCCGACCGCCTCGCAGGTCGCCGCCCAGCGGGTGCTCGCCGGCCCCGGGGACGCCTGGATCGCCGCCGCCCGGGAGCAGTACAAGGCGACCGGCGCCCGGGTGGCCGCCCGCCTGGGGCTGCCGGCACCGCTGGGCAGCACTTTCCTCTTCTTCGACGTCGCCCACGTCCTCGACGAGACCGGGCTCGGCGGCTTCCTGGAGCGCTGCGTAGAGCGCGGCCTCTTCCTCGCCCCCGGCCCGAGCTTCGGCCCCTATCCGACCCACGTGAGGCTCTGCTTCACCGCCGCCCCGCCCGACGTCATCGACCGCGGCGTCGAAGCGCTGGCGCCGCTGCTCGGAAGGTAGGCGCCAGCAGGACGAGCAGGGCCGCCAGTGAGACCGCGAAGGCAACGCAGCCGGCGATCAGGCCGGGCGGCCTGAAGCGCAGCTCGACCCGCGCCACGCCGCCCGGGAGCCGCACCCCCACGAAGGCGCCGTTCACCTTCAGGACCGGCAGGCGGCGATCGCCCGAGCGGGCCGACCACCCCTTCGACCAGACGATCGAGGTGGCGAGGAGACGCTCGCCGGCTGCGGGCACGTCCAGGATGATGTGCCCGGGCTTGGTGAGGACGGGGCGCGGCGGCGGCTCCTGGCTGCCGGTGGGGCGCCAGGAGCCCGCTTCGTCCTGGAAGACCGCCACCCGGCGCGCGTCCGCGAGCCCGGCGATCCAGCGGTCGATCTCCTGCTTCGCGATCACGTCCACCGCCCGCGGGAAGAACCAGCGCGGCAGGGCGTCCGGGTTGCGCAGCAGGGTGTACGGCGCGAACCGGCCGGGATCGATCTCCACCAGCGTGCGGCTGGGGGGCACGCCCGGGCTGCCGGCGACGGCCTTGACCCCCAGGAAGTCGAGCAGGGGGTGGTCGAGATTCCGCAGCGGGGCGAAATACTCTTCCATCGTGGGGTGGAAGCCGAAGGCGGCGGTCAGCACCCGCAGATACCGCGCGGGGACGAGCGGGTTGTGCGGCCGGAAGTCCGCGACCCCGTAGACCGAGAGCAGGTTGGGATAGAGGAGATAGTGCCCCCCGGCGCCGCGCCAGACCGCCGGATCGCCGGCCTCGCGGGCCAGCAGGGCCATGAACTCCGTCCGCGGATAGAAGAGCGACGGGTGGCCGCGCGGCAGGAGGCTGCGCGACCAGGGGATGAGGTCGAGCAGCAGGACTCCGGCGAGCGCCACGGCGCCCCAGCGCGGCCGCCACCGCGCGATCAGGGCGGCGGCGGCGAGGAGCCCCCAGAGCCAGAAGGTCCAGCGGTCCGCCGCCACCGCGAGACTCACCGCGGCGGCGAGGGCGAGCCCGGTCCAGGCCCGGACGCCCAGGCGGCGCGCCCGGGAGAGCAGGAGATCGACGCCGAAGGCGCCGGCGATGCAGAGCGCCAGGGAGCCCGGCAGCAGGCAGCGCGCGTAGGCGGGGACCCGTAGCGGCGGAACCATGTAGAGAAGATGGGTGAGCGGCAGGAACCGCGACGCGAGCAGCAGGGCCGCCGCCGCGCATCCCAGGAAGGGCCAGACGCGGCGGTCGCGGGCCGCGAAGAGGGCGATCAGGGCCGCCGCGAACGCCACCAGGCCGGTGTAGCCGGGCTCCGAGTCCGCCCAGTTGATCGGACCGTTGAACGGACCCTGATAAGGGAGGCCGTAGGCGTGCGGGCTGACCGGCGCGAGCACGAAGCTGGCATAGCCCCGCTGGAACCAGGATGGCGGGTAGGCGAGATGCACCGGGCTGGAACGGACGGTTTCGGCCAGCGTCTCCCCGGCGCGCTGCGAGTCCGGCACCACCGCCAGGAAGGGGAGGAGCTGCGGGGCGGCGAGGCCAAAACCCAGGAGAGCGGCGAGGGCGGCGGCGCCGAACCCCCGGGCCAGTCCGGTGGCCTTCCGGCGCAGGCCGAGGCCGCAGACCGCGGCGAAGAGCCCGCCGAAGCCGGCGGTCTCCGGGTGGCCGGAGATCAGGAGGATGCCGGTGATCGCGGCGGCCGTGGCGATCACCCGCGGCCCGGGATGGCGGAAGAGCCGGATCACGCCGGCCGCCAGCCAGGGCACCCAGGCCATCGTCGCCGTGACCGGGAACAGCGCCCAGGAGAAGAGGCCGCCGCCGAGGGAGAAGCCGGCGGCCGCCAGCAGCGACGAGGCGCGGCCGCGGCCGGTGGCGCGGGCGAGCAGCCAGGTCCCCTGAAAGGCGACGAGCAGCTTGAGGACGAGCCCGGCCAGCAGGTGGTGCTGGATGGGAACGGCGCGTGCGGCCATCTGCAGCGGGGAGAGGGCGCCGGCCTGGGGATTGGCCCAGGGGGAGCTCCCCCCCTCGAGGGTGTCGGCCCAGAAGGGGAGGCGGTGGTCGGCCAGAGCGTGCCGGACCTCCAGTTCCCAGGGGAGGATCTGGTAGACGGTGTCGTTGAGCAGGTCGTGCGAGCGGGTGCGCTCGATCACCGGCGCCCCGGGAATGTTCCACAGGATGTCGCTCGGCATGAGGATCTCGCCGCCCGCAAGCCAGGGCGCGAGCATCACCAGCGGCGCCAGCCACCCGCAGAGTACGGCGATCCTCTCCAGTTTCAGCCCCAGGCCCTTCGCGAGCAGCCAGCAGACGGCCTGGAGCAACAGCATCAACACCGCCAGCGTGCCCAGTAGCCTGCCGTCGATCCAGGGCATTCGGACTCCTTCCAAAGTGAGCATCGTACTTTACGGAGGAGCCGTGTCCCAGTCTTCCTGGTATGAGGTACTTCTATGGTTGAAGGACGGTATCGCCGGCGGTGATCCTGCCGTTCGGTCGTCGATTCCAGCAAAGGAGGGCGGAATGTTCTCGAAACACGTACGTCTCTGTCTGCTCGTCGTGGCGCTCGTGGCGCTCGGCCTCACCCCCGCGGCCCAGGCCGGCACGCGCTCCGCCGGGAGAGCCACGGCGCGGACCGCCAGGACCCACGCGTCGCAGCCGGGATTCCTGCAGATTTTCTGGCGAGGTGTGGGCCAGATCCTCGAGAAGGAAGGCGCGGGGCTCGATCCTCACGGAATCCCCAATTCGAACACCGGTTCCTCCGGAACCAACGACGAGGGCTCTGGCATCGACCCTTCCGGAGTGACTCACGGGTAGAGCTGGATGTTTCAAGTCTTCGCTGGATGACACGATTTCCCCCCCTCATGATACTTATGTAATTGGGAGACTCGTTTGGAGGCTCCTTTTTCTGCCGAATCGAGGGAGATCATCTTGAGTCATCCATCCATTGAAACGCTGGCGAAGCTGCTGGCCGGCGATCTCAGCCATGAAGAGCTTCTTGCCGAGGTGGTTCCTCATCTGCTGGAGCGGTGCCCGGAGTGCCGGCAGCGGCATGAGGAGATTCTCCGGCTCCAGAAAGAGGTGGGCCACTGGGATGAGCGGGTGGCTGTCATTGAAGGGCCGCAGGCCTCGGAGCTTTTCGCGAAGCTGAGGGACCTCCCCTTCGACGAGCAGCTCAGCCTGGTAGTCGACGACGAAGCCTTTCAGATCTGGGGCGTCTGCCAACTGTTGCTCAAGGAGAGCCTGGAGGCGGCATTCGAGGATCCGGGCCGGGCCATCAACTTCGCCGAGCTGGGCGTCAAGGTGGCCCAGACTCTCGGGGACGCCTATGATCCCTATTGGGTTCTGGACCTCCGGGCGCGAGCGTATGCCTACCTGGGAAATGCTCAGCGTGTTCTGGGGGAGTTGCGGAGTGCCGAGACGGCTTTCCGGGAAGCGGAAGCGCTCCTCGCCCGTAGCATGACCGGGAACGAGCTTGTCAGAGCGGAGCTGATCTATTTGAAGGCCTCCCTTCGGCGGGCTCAGCGGCGTCTCGGAGAGTCGATGGAGATGGTGATGCAAGCCTTGACCATCTATCGGGAGCATGATGATCCTCAAGGTGTGGGAAATACCCTCTTGAAGAGATCCAGAATCCTGGAAGAGCTCGGAGACACTGAGGAGGCTATTGCGTCGCTGCGGGAAGCGATCGTGATCGCAGAGCCACTTTCTCGCCTCGATCTCTATGCACGCTACAACCTCCTTAATACCTTGGCCTTGGCAGGCAGATACGCCGAGGCTGATCAGCTTCTTCCAGAGGTGCGCGAGATATTCGCTCAGGGAGGGCGGCCACTGGATCTCCTGCGTCTCCGCTGGATCGAGGCCAAGATCTCTCGGGGCCAGGGTCGGCTTCGGGACGCCGAGGAGTCGTTCCGGCAGGTCCAGGGGGAGTTCCTGGCCCGGGGGATGGGCTACGACGCCGCGCTCGTCTCTCTCGACCTCGCCATCCTCTTCGCCCAGGAGCATCGGACCGAGGACCTGAAACGGCTCGCCGCCCAGATCCTTCAGGTCTTCGAATCCCGCGACGTGCACCGCGAGGCCGTGGCCACCCTCATCCTCTTCCAGAGCGCCTGCGAAGAGGAACGGCTGAGCGCCGACCTCGCCACCCAGCTCGCGACCGTTCTCCAGCGCGAGCGGCGGACGAAGTAACTATTCTTCGACCGGCGGTTCGATCCGCCCGGCCGACGGCTCCTCCGCCTTGCGCAGCAGGCCGATCACGTACTCGAGCAGCGCCACGTCCGCGATCCGCCGCTCGCACCCCTTCTTGAGGAGGAGCACCGAGACGCCCGCCTCGCGCGCGATCCCCAGGGACTGGAAGACCTCGACCGCCGCCAGCACCTCCGCGATCGCCGCCTCCGTCCGCCCCCGGCGGAGCATCACGGCCCCCAGCTCCAGCCCCGCCAGCGCCGCCTTGTAGCCAAGGCCGGCCTCGGCGAAGCCGCGCCGGACTTCGAGCAGCGCCGGCTCGGCGCGGTCCAGCTCGCCCAGCCCGGCGTTGATCTGCCCTTCGAGCCAGCGGACCTTCAGCCCGCTGATCCGGCCGCCCGGATCCAGCCGGCGCGCCTTCAGCTTCCAGAGGGCGATCCGGGCCTCCCGCAGCCGGCCGCAGTCGGTGAGGAAGCGGGCTTGGTTGTGGAGAGCCGCGAACAGAAGCCGGGGATCCTGGCTCTCGTCGATCAGCCCGAGCCCCTGCTCGATCAGGCGGACCGATTCTTCCGCGTCCCCCTGATAGCCGACATACGTCCCCTTGCTGATCAGCGCGCGGCCGGCGAGGTGATGATCGCCGCGCCGCCGGTGAATGGCGAAGACGAGGTCGAGCGCGGTCTCCGCCAGATCGAAGCGGCGGCAGGCGCCCAGCAGGGAAGCCTGGACGTCGAAGAGGCGGGCGGCGAGGACCTCGTCCTGGGTGCCCTGGAGGTAGAGCTCCGTGGCATGGCCGAGCGCCTGCTCGGCGTTGGACAGATCGTCCGCGACCCGGTGGGCATTCCCCAGCTCCATCCAGGCCCGGCACCGCAGGTCGGCGAGGCGCCGCTCGCCCAGCGCCTGGGAATCGGCCCCCACGGCCATCACCAGGGCGAGCTCGGCGAGCCGCACCATCTCCCCGGGGTGTTCGTGCCGGAAGGCCCAGCTCTGTTCGAGCAGAGCCTCGAAGGCGGGGATGTCCCGGGGGTAGGGGACCGGCTGGGCGCCCGCCTCCAGATGGGAGCCGGAGAGAGACGGGAAGGTTCTCTCCCGGTGTTTTCCCGCGAGCTGGAGAGCCGTGGCCAGGGCGTGGTCGATGGTGGCATCGTATTCAGCATCCTCCCGCGGCGAGAGGGCGAGCTCGGGAGGGTCCTCGAGGCCGAGCAACCCCTCCAGGTGAGGGGCCAGCGTGATCGCGCAGGTGTCGCACCCCTGGACGAGGTGCGCGACGACCGCGCGGGAGCGTTCCGCGGAGAGGCGGTTCCAGACGAACTCTTCCAGCTCCGCCATGGTGGGATGATCGTTCACGCGGGACCTCCTTGACCTCTACATTCTCTCATAGCAAAGAATCTGTTACCAATGCGGGGCGGCCGCGGCGGCCGCCCCGGAGAATGGTTATTTGCGGCCGTTGGGATCGATCGCGCTCCCCTCGTCAGAGGTGCCCGTCGTGGGGGCCGGAGGGGCCGGCGAGGTGAGGATGTCGGCGGCCGCGGTGGTGGATACCTGCTTCTCCCCTCTCGCCGCCAGCCGGTCCGGCAGCAGGTTCTCCAGCCAGGTCCAGGCGCGCGCGGCGAATCCGGTAACGGACGGGAGCTCCCGAAACCCGGCGGCCCGGGACGGCGGCGGTGCCGCGAGGAGCAGGGCCGCCGTCAGGCCGAGCGTGGCGAGGACACGTCGAGTGTATTGAGACATCGAACCTCCTAGGGTCAGCGGGGCGAGCCGGGGCCGGCATGGTCCAGGCGCCCGCGATTGCAAATCCCCTCGAAAAACAGAGTGCGCGAGGTCACTGGGACAGGGGGCAGCTCTTCCCGCAGGCGCGATTTCCCCTTTCCACGCACCGTGGCCGATTCCGTAAAGCAAAAGCTGGGTGTCTTCGAGAGGGAACCTATCGGGAGTCGAGGGGGCTGTCAACGCAGGGAGGGCGTGGGGGACACACCCTCCCTGCCGGCCGTGGAGGCCGGCTCAGTCGTCGACGTGGACGGCGGTCCCGCTCGGGCCGAAGGAGAAGGACGGCCGGTCCTTCTGCCAGAAGAAGGGCTCGCGCTTGTGCGGGTTGGGCGCGAGCTGGTCGAGGGTCAGGGAGTCGTAGACGCGGCCGTTCTGGATCACGAAGCGGATGTGGTCCGAGTTGCGGATGTCGGCGAGCGGGTTGTCGTCGAGCACCACGAGGTCGCCGAGCTTGCCGGTCTCGATCGAGCCGAGGTCGCGGTCGAGGCCGAGGTAGCGGGCGCCGCTGATCGTGGCGGCGCGCAGCACCTCCATCGGGGTCAGCCCCCCTTGGGCGAGCATCCACATCTCCCAGTGGGCGCCGAGCCCCTCGCGCTGGCCGTGGGCGCCGATCTGGACGCCGACGCCCTCGCGCGCCAGCTCGGCGGCGATGCGGGCGTTGTTGAAGTGGTTGTACTCCTCGTCCGGAGCGGTGACCCGGCGGCGCGAGCGCTCGTCGAGGACCTCCCGCGGCACGAAGCGGCCCAGGCGGTCGTTCTCCCAGACCCGGGTCTTGTCGTACCAGTAGTTCTCCCCCCAGATGCCGCCGTAGCCCACGATCAGCGTCGGGGTGTAGCCCACCTTGGTGCCCTTCCAGAGCTGGTGCACGTCGGCATAGGCGCGCGCCACCGGGATCGAGTGCTCGATGCCGGTATGGCCGTCCACCACCTGGGTCATGTTGTGCTCGAACAGCGAGCCCCCCTCGGGCACCACCATCATCTCGAGCTCGCGGGCCGCCTCGATGACCTGCTGGCGCTGATCGCGGCGGGGCTGGTTGTAGCTCTTGACGCTGAAGGCGCCCACCGCCTTCATGCGGCGCAGGTGCGAGCGGGCGTCCTCGATGTTGTCGATGGTGGCGGTGAACGGGGCGTTGGCGCCGTAGAGGATGGTGCCGGTCGAGAAGATCCGCGGCGCGGTGATCAGGCCGGCGCGCTGGAGCTCGGAGGCGGCGAAGACGGTCGCCGTGTCGTTCGACGGGTCGTGCAGGGTGGTCACCCCATAGGTCAGGCTGGCGTAGGGGACCCAGTTGTTCTGCGGGATGATGCCGTCCGAGCCGAACGGGCCGTGCCAGTGGACGTCGATCAGGCCGGGGATGACGGTCTTCCCCTTGGCGTCGACGACGTAGGCGCCGGCGGGAACGCTGACGCTCGCTCGTGGGCCCACGGCCGTGATGCGGTTCCCCTGCAGGATCACCGTGCCGTCCTCGATCACCTCGTCGCCGCGCATGGTGACGACGCGCCCGCCGACGACGGCGACCGTCCCCTTGGGGACGTCGCTCTCGGCCTGGAAGCCGATGTCCATGCCGTGGGCCGGCGGGTCGGGGAGGGTCTCGGGAGCGCCCGCCAGGAAGGTGAAGGCGTTTTTGAGATCCAGGGTGTAGAGCTCGGGGCCGAGCGACCAGTGGAGGCTCTGGGAGTCGCCGGACCAGTGGAGGTACTCGCCGGCGTCGCGAGTGACCCGGCGCAGCGGCAGCGTCGAGGCCTTGGGGCCCACGTCGATCGCCTTGCCGGTGGCGACGAACGGCATCACGTAGGCGTGGAAACGCTCGACGAACGCCACCCAGCGCCCGTCCGGCGAAAGCTGGAACTCGGTCGCGTTCTCGCTGGTCAGGTGGGTGCGCTCGTCCTTGCCGTCGAGGCTGAGCGAGACGAGCTGGCGTTTCCCCGCTTCGGCCGCCCGCAGCAGGTAGACGCGGTCGCTCTCGGCGCCGAAGCGGGGCTGCTCCCCTTGCTCGGTGATCAGCGTGGAGTTCCCGCCGTTGGCCGGCACCCGATAGATCCCGGGGGTGAGCGACCAGGCGGAGGAGCGGACGAAGCCCCCCTCGATCTGGCGGTAGACGATCTGCTTGCCGTCCGGGCTGAAGGCCGGCTCGACGTACTGCCCGGGCTGCTTGACCACCACCCGCCCCTCGCCGCCGTCGGCGGCGACCACACGCACGGTGCCCAGCTTGTCGTCATCCCAGGTGGTGTAGACCACTTGGCGGCCGTCGCGCGAGAAGGCGGGGAAGATCTCCCAGTGATCCGTCTGGCGGGTCAGCCGCCGCGGCTTGCCGTTCGGGAGATCGCGGACCCAGAGGTGGCCGAGCGCCTGATAGACGACGCGGTCCCCCTTGGGGGAGACGTTCACCCAGCGGAGCATCCGGGTCTCGAAGCTCTTCGGCGCGACCTCGACGGGGAAGCGCAGCGCCTGGGTGACCCGCCGCGTGGTGCGGACGTGGAACGGGATCTCCGCGACCTTGCGGCTGGCGACGTCGAGGCGATGGAACTTGCCGCCGGCCCAGAAGACGATCGACTTGTTGTCGGGGGTCCAGGCCATCGACGGATAGAGGCCGTGGATCGACCAGGTCTCCTGCATGTCGCGGTCGAGTCCGTCGTAGACCGGCCAGGTCTCGCCGGAGCGCAGGTCCATCAGGTGGATCACGCTCTTGTTGCGCACCCGGCGGATGAAGGCGAGGATCTTGCCGTCCGGCGACGGGGTGGGGCGGACCGAGCCGCCCGCGCCGGTGACGAAGCGCTGGACGTTGCCGGTCTGCCGGTCGAGCCGCTGGATGACGAAGATCTCGGTGTTGGGGTCCTTGTTGTACTCGAAGATGGGGCCGGGCGTGACGTCCTGGCTGAAGTAGACGTAGCGCCCGTCGGGGGAGAAGACGGGCTCGCCGGCGTCCTTCTGGTCGCTGGGTCGCTTGGTGAGCTGCAGGCCGTCGCCGCCGCTGCGGTGGTAGAGCCACATCTCGCCGGCGCCGAGGGAGCGCTGGGCGGTGAAGTGCTTGCGGGCGACGACGTACTGGCCGTCGGGCGACCAGGAGGGGCTGTTGAGCAGGCGGAACGACTCCTTGGTGACCGCGCGCGGGTGCGCGCCGTCGCGGTCGACGAGCCAGATGTTGTCGCCGCCCCCCTGGTCGCTGGTGAAGGCGATCGTCTTACCGTCCGGGCTGTAGCGGGGCTGCATCTGCCAGGCGACGTCGTGGGTGAGCGCCCGGGCCTCGCCGCCGGCGATCGGGATCGTGTAGAGGTCCCCCAGCAGATCGAAGGCGATCTCCCGGCCGTCCGGGCTGACGTCGAGGTTCAGCCAGGTCCCCTCGGTGACGTCGATCGGCACCTCGGTCGACGGTCCGGGGGGCTTGTTGACGTCCCACTTCTCCTCTTTCTTGGCGGAGATCTCCTGCGGGGCGCCCTTGCCCCCCTCCTTCTGTTCCTTCTGGACCTCGGTCGCGTTCTCCTCGGGCTCCTGCTCGCGCTTCTGCTTGTCCTTGAGCTGCTCATCGGGCGGTTTCTGCTGGGGAGCCGGCGCGGGGGTGGGCGCCGGTGCCGGCGGTTGCTGAGCGATGACCAGGCCGGAGGCGGCGAGCAGCAGGCTGAAGAGAAGGGGACGGATCGGTTTCATGCCGTGTCTTCCTGTCGAATGAGGGGGGCTCAGGAGAGAGCCGGGGGCAGACTACGGAGAGGGGGAGGAGGGTGTCAAGACGGGGGCGCTGAAATTCAAAGGACGTAAAGGACGACAAGGACTCAAGGGACACCCGGAAGATCGGGATGCCCTCGTCCCTGCCGTCCCTGCTGTCCTTTACGTCCTTTGAAACCTTCTCACGAGGCGGGCACCGCGGTCAGCAGCACGACCAGGGCCTCGTCGGAGTCCTCGACCCTCGAGGTGCCGACGACGACGGTCTCCCCGGTCTTGATCCCGAAGGTGGTCTGGATCAGGTCGCGGCCGGGGCGAGTGTTCCTGGGCTCCTTGACACCGCCGGGGGAGGTGGGCGTGAACGGCTCCGCCTTCAGCCGGAAGCCGTCGATGAAGAGGTCCCCCGAGCTCGGGGCGCGGAACAGGAGCGTGGCTTCATAGGAGGCGCCGTCGCGGCCGATCAGCCGCGCTTCCGTCACCCGGTCCTGCGTGGCGCGCATCCAGGTCGAGTCGAGAAGCTCGTACCCCTTGAAGGGGAGGAAGCCCTTCAGATCCGCCAGGGCCTTCTGGACGTTGGCCGGAATCTCCGGACCGCCGCGGGCCTTGCTGCCGGCGGCGAGCAGGAGGAGCTGGAAGCTCTGGTCGCGTGGGTTGCCGTCCGCCTTGGCTAGGGCGCGGGCGATCTTCTCCTGCACGGCCGGATCGGCCCGCACACCGAGGTACCCCTTGAGCTTCGACTCGGGTGTGGGGAGGACGGTCACCACGCGGCAGCGTTCCTTCTGCTCGCACTGGTCCCAGGCGAGGACCTCGACGGCGTGGAGATCCAGGAACCGGATCGCGTACTGGGTTTCCGGCTGCTCCCGGGGGGGCGCCCCCGCCGGCGGTTCCGCCCGCAGGGAGCCCGTCAGCAGCAGGGCGAGTGGAAGGATCGAACGGATGATGGTGTTCCTCATGGTCCTATCTCCTTAGCGGGAAGCTTTTCCCGAGGTGAGCGTCCAGATGATCCGCGTTCCCCCGGGAGTGGAGAACTGGATCTGCCGTATCTCTTCCGGCGGATTTCCGTCGGGTTCCAGGGCGGCCAGCGTGGCGGTCTCTTCCGGGGCGGCCCTGAGATGGCGCCGCCGCGGGATGGGTCTCTTCTTCTCCCTTTTCTCCTCCTCAGGTGCCGGCGGTTCCGTCCGGATCGGCGAAGGCTGCAGGGCCCGCGGCGCCCGCGGCCGGGCCGGAACGGCGGCGATCCGCAGCGGCGCCGGCGGCTGGACAGGGCCCGGCCGCAGGGCGAAAAGGGTGATCAGGAGGGCAGCGGCCGCTGCTCCGGCCAGCGCGAGCACCGGTAGGAGCCGCCGCCGGGGCTCCGGGGCCGCCGCCAGCACGGCGCGGCGCATGGCGTGGATCTCGCCGGGGTTCAAACCGTTCTCGCCCGTGGCGGGGTCCCCCTCGCGCAGGCGTTGGCGAAGCCGTTCGTCGTTCATCTCCGGTCCTCCAGCAGCACGCGGGCGAGCTCGCGCCGGGCCGTCAGCAGGTGCCAGCGCACCGTCACCTCGGCGATCCCGAGCGTCCGCGCCACCTCGCGCGCCGGCATACCTTCCAATTCATGGAGCACGATCACCGCCCGCCGCCGAGGGGCGAGCCGGGCGAGGGCGGCGCGCACCGTGGCCCGGGCCACCGCCGCCGCCTCCGGGTGGGCCGTCTCTTCCTCCCGCCGCAGCGACTCGTGGACCCGCGAACGGACCCCGAGCCGCCGGTAGCGGTCGCGGCAGAGATTGACCAGGGTGCGGACCAGCCAGGCCTCCTCGGCGCCGTCCGGCATGGACGCGGGCTGCCGCGCCGCCCGCAGGAACGCTTCCTGGACGAGGTCGTGCGCCTCCTCCCGATCCGGAGAGAGCCGGAGCGCGAGGCGGAAGAGGCGCTGATGATGGGCGTCGAAAAGGCCGGCCAGCCGCTCGGTGATCCGTTGTCGGGAGGTGTCCAGGATCGCCCTCGTGGTCAGCGGTGCGTTCACGACTGGTAAACGCGCCAGCCCCGAAAAGCGTTGGGCGCGGCTTTTGCTATGTCTTTTGTCGTCCCGGCCGATCCGGCCGGGCTTGGGATCACACCAGGAGGTACACCGATGAAAGACAATCGCGAAGCGTTGCGTCCTTACCTTGCCGACATGTCCGCGGTCGAGAAGCACATCCTCGAGGCGGTCGAGCGGCAGCGCGACGATGACGACATCAAGCAGTTCCCGGAAGCTCTGCAGCTCGTGGGGCGGATCGAAAGCACCTTGAAGAGCCACCTCCAGACCCTGGACCGGCAGCTCGAGGGGTATTCGGGCGGCGGCGCGGCCGGCGCCGTCAAGCAGGCGGTGACCGGCGTGCTGGGCGCCATCGCCGGCGTCTACGACAAGGTCCGCAAGGACACCGCGAGCCGCGCCCTGCGCGACGACTACACCGCCCTTTCCCTGGCCTCGGTCAGCTACGGCATGCTCCACACCACGGCCCTGGGGCTCTCCCAGGGGACGGTGGCGGAGCTCGCCAAGAGCAACCTGGAGGAGATCAACTCGCTGATCATGGACCTGGGGCTCTCCATCCCCCGTGTCGTGCTCAAGGAGCTCTCCTTCGAGGGGTACTCGATCGACACCGGCGCCGCTGACCTCGCGGTCAAGAACCTCGAGGAGACCTGGCGCCAAAGCGGCCAGCGCGAGAAGACCGGCGTTTCGACCGGCGGCTCGTTCACCCGCTGAGACGGCACTCGTCTCCAGAACGCGCGAAAGCCGGCCCGCGGGCCGGCTTTCGTCGTTTCAGCGGCCGTTCGGCAGGCCGTTCAGGGGGCCACGCAGATCTCGACCTGGGGCCCGAGGACCGACCAGATGAATTCGCAGGTCGCGTTGTAGATCTGGACCACCTCCGCCGGGCAGGTCGAGAAGCTGCCGCCCGCCGGGATCGTCCTCACCCGCTGCGCTCCGTACCAGGTCAGCGCGTACTGGCTCACGAAGTCGGGAGCGGGGGAGCCGCAGTTCCCCCGCTGCTGGCCGACCCGGGCCCGGGAGAGGGCCTGGTTCAGCTCCGCCAGCGCCTGCGGCGTGGCGACGGCGCTCTCCGCCCGGACGTCGGTGCCGTTCGCTCCCTTGTAGGAAAGGAAGGTCGGGCCGCCCTGGTAGATGAAGACGTCCCCCTGGAACGGCCGGCCGACGAAGTCGGCGCCGTTGAGGTGGAGCTGGATCAGCGGGCGCATGTTGTATCTCGTGATGTCGCCGATCTGGCCTTGCGCCGGAAGCGCGGCGGCGGCGAGGGCGAGCAGGGTGAGTTGAAGCGTCTTTTTCATCGAAAATCTCCCTTGAGGTTGAGTCCCACGGGACTCTAACGTTCGGCGGCGATCGCTTCCCTCGCCTCTTCGAGCAGAACGTGGGCGGAGATGGGGCCGCCGACGGCGCCGCGGATCCAGGCGTCGGGAGTGAGCTTCCCCTGGCGGGTGATGCGCTCGACCTCGGCGCCGAAGTCCCCCTGCCAGAGCCGCTGGGCGATCTGGAAGGCGAGGATGTGGCCGATCGCGTAGTCCGGCAGGTAGAGTCCGTAGACGATCATGTGGGAGTAGATCGCCAGGATCTCCGAGTCGCGGACGCCGAAGACCGGGGCGAAGTAGCGGTTCCAGATGTCGCGGGCGATCGCGAGCGTCGCCTCCCGCAGCTCCGCCGGGCTGGCCTCGGGGTGCTGGTAGAGCCAGTTCCAGACCCCCATGTCGACCAGCGACACGCCGGCGATCTCGTAGGTGTTCCAGAGGACCGCCAGCGCCTCCCGCCGCCGGGCTTCCTCGTCGAAGGGGCGCAGGCCCAGCATCTCGAGGTCGCGGTGCTGGAAGACGAAGGCGAACGCCTCGGTGGCCGCGTTGTTGGGCACGCCCGCCAGCGGCCAGCGGTCGATGCCGTTGAGCGAGAAGACCTGCTCGACGTTGTGGCCGAGCTCGTGCATCGCCACGTTGTAGCCCTTGTAATCCATGCCCCCCTGGGGGACCCGGGTCCGCAGATGGGTCTTGTCCTCCCGCCGCAGCGCCTGCGTGGCATGGCCGGCGCCCCGCGCCGGATCCACCGCGATGCGCTCCGCGAGCCACTCCGCCCGCTCCGCCGAGAAGCCCAACCGCTCGAGGAGGTCGGGAAGGCCGCGGGCGAAGGCGTCGAGGTCGGGGTAGCGCTCCCGCGCGGCGCGGTCGAGCTCCTCCTCCGGATGGTCGGCCCGCGACTTGAAGCCGGAGTACCAGATGTCGAACGGCTCCAGCGGCCGGCCGAGCCGCCTCTCGATCAGCCGCCCGAGGTCCGCCACCGCCGGCGCGGTCAGCGCCGAGATCAGGAGATCCTCCACCTCCCGCTCGGGGATCTGGCGCTCCCGCTCGAAGCGGCGGGCGAGGAAGGTCGGCTCGGACGGGCTGTAGGGGTCGATCGTCCGCATCGCGTGAAAGATGCCGAGCAGGGTGGCGTAGCGGGTGTCCGGCTCGCGGGCGGCGAGATCCTGACCTTCTTTCTCCGCCGCGCCCTCCAGGGGGGTGACGGTGTTGGTCTCGGGGTCCCAGAGCAGGTCGGGGTTGTCGATCACCGCCGCCGGGATCTCCTGCCGGACGATGCGCTCCATCACCCTGAGGATCAGCCGCTGGCGGGAGAGCCCTCCTGGATCGGGATCCGAATAGTAGGAGGCCAGCTCGTCGCGCAGCCCCCAGTGGCTGATCAGCCGCAAGCCCTCGCGGAACGGGCGCTCGCCCGAGGCCGTGACGAGCCGGTCCAATCGCAGGTTGTAGCTGGAGATGTACTCCTCGGCGGCGGTGGAGGCGCGGGTGATCTCCTGCTGCACCGCCGCCGGCACCCGCAGGACGAAACGGTCCATCAGGCGGGAGCGGGCCCAGGTCTCGCGGTCCCAGCCCGGCCCCTCGGCGAGCCGCTCGGCCAGGGTATGGACGGGGAAGTTGAGCAGGGCGAGGAAGGCCACCCGGGTGCGGAAGAGGTCCTCGTCCACATGGGCGGCGAGGTCGAGGTTGGCCAGCAGGCGGTCCGCCGTGCCGAGCGGGCGCCCCGTATCGACGTCGATGGGCCAGGTCAGCTCCCGGCGCACCTCGTGGAGATGGCCGTCGATCTGCTCCAGGACCTCCTCCAGGCGGCGGAAGGTGGCGTCGAGCTCCTCGGGATCGGCAAGAAAGTTGTCCGCGCAGAAGGCGGCGAAGTCCTCGGCGGAGCCATCCTCCTCCGGCCGCCAGCGCTGGGCGACCTGCTCGACGCCGCGGCGGATACGGGCGGCATGCTCGGAGCCGTGCCGCTGGATGAGTGGGTCGATGGTCTGTTGGACGGTTTCGGGGGCGATCGCTTGCGACTTCATGCCGCGATTCTATCGACGATTTTGCCAATAAGATGGCGCTGCCCGGGTTCACTGCCGCCGGGCGAGGAGAAAAGCGAATGGATTCGAAGTGGGCCGCTTTCGATCTCGCGGACATCGGGGAGCGCCGCCGCCAGGCGGGGGACGACCCCTGGCTGGAGTTCCTGCGGGTGCCCTCCCTCTACGCCGGCCTCTATGTCCTCCCCGCGGGCGCGGCCGACCCCCAGGCCCCGCACGAGGAGGACGAGGTCTACCACGTCCTCCGCGGCCGCGCCCGCTTCACGGTAGACGGCGAGGAGATGGCCGTGAAAGCCGGCGCGGTGCTCTACGTGGCCGCCCACGTCGAACACCGCTTCCACTCGATCGAGGAGGATCTGGAGGTGCTGGTCTTCTTCTCGAGGTGCTGATCAGACGGCCGGCTTCAACCCCTCGGAGACCAGCTTGTCGTCGATCACCAGCCGGTGCGGGCCGCCGGCGCCGTTGAGCGGCTTGACCTCCTCGCGGGAGAAGGGGTCGAACTCGAACGGCTTGATGATCCGCCCATAGACCGACTTCAGCGCCCGGGCGCCGATGCGGCTGCTCTTCGAGGCCTCGTCGGCGATCTTCTGCACGGCGTCGTCGGTGACCTCGAGCTCGATGCCGTACTTCTGGAAGAAGTTCCGCGACGTCTGGAGCACCCCCTCGGCGGGCTCCTTGAAGATGCGCGCCAGGGTGGTGGCGGTCAGGTCCTCGAGGATGACGGCGTTGTCGAAGCGCGAGAGGAACTGCGGCTGCATGCCGTACTCGAAGAGGTCCTCCGGCCGGAAGTGATGGCGCAGGGTGAAGTACTCGCGGATGGTGATCTTGCCGTTCACGTAGGTCGTGGTGGTGGGCAGCTTGATGCCGCTCTTCGGCGAGGTGACCCGGTGGAAGACCTGGTCATAGAGGGTCTCGAAGGCGCCGGCGCAGAGGAAGAGCATCTGGCCGGTGTTGATCCAGACGGTGACCGACTCCAGGACGCCCTCGGCGTTGGGAGCGGTGATCCGGTAGGGCACGCGCTCCCCCTCGATCAGGGTCAGCACGGCCTGCTGGATGTTGATGCCGGTCACGTAGGGCTTGCCGCCGATCATCCCCGAGACCTTGTCGATCTCGTCCAGGCAGACGGTGGCGCGCTCCATCGAGCGGCCGATCTGTTCGGCCGTGGCCCCCTCGCCGAGCACCTGCCGGGTGCGCTCCTCGAGGCGCGAGAACAGGCGGCTGGTATCGACCGCACCCTCCTCGGTCGCGAAGGTGTTCGCGTTCATGATCAGCACGACCCGGTATTCGGCGAACTCCTGATGGGCGTTGTAGAGCGACTCGATCCCCCGCATGATGGTGGTCTTGCCGGTCCCCGAGTTGCCGATCAGGAGGAGGTTGCCGTACTTCTCCCCCTGCAGATGCTTGAAGATGGCCACGGAGACATAGCGCAGGGTCTCCTCCTGGCCGATGACGCTGCTGGACAGGAACTCATGGATCTCGACGGGCTTCATGGACATTCTGGGTCTTCCTCTATCCTTCTCTATATACGGGCAAGCGAGGCGAACGTTGGTCTTGCCCCAACCTTATATCCTAAGCGACCCGGAGGGCCGGGCATTCCCGGAACCGCCGAGGTCCGGGGTCCTCGGCCATCGGCCGCCTTGCCATTCCCGCCCCGCTCGGACAAACTCCGGGCGTGAAGAAGTCCGTATCCCAAGAGTTCGAGAGCAAGCTGAACCCCGAGCAGATCGCGGCCGTCACCCACGGCGAGGGGCCGCAGCTCGTCCTCGCCGGCGCCGGCTCGGGCAAGACCCGGGTCATCACCTACCGCATCTACTGGCTGGTCGAGGAGATGGGCGTCGATCCCGGCACCATCGCCGCCATGACCTTCACCAACAAGGCCGCGGGGGAGATGCGCGACCGGGTCGAGGAGTTACTGGATCTCCACCCGCTCCCCACCTCGGTCGGCACCTTCCACCGCTATGGCCTCCTGATGATGCGCCGCTACGGCGAGCGGGTGGGGTTGCGCCGCGACTTCCACGTGCTCGACGGCAGCGACCAGATCGCGCTGGTCAAAGAGGCCCTCACCGCCGAGGGTCTCTCCGAGACCGCCTTCTCCCCCCGCTCGGTGCTCAGCCAGATCAGCGGCGCCAAGAACAAGCTGATCGATCCCGCGGCCTACGAGGCCCAGGCCCAGAACTTCTTCGAGAAGAAGGTCTCCGCCCTCTACCGGCGCTACCAGGGGCTGCTCAACACCGCCTCGGGAGTCGACTTCGACGACCTGATCGCGCTGCCGGTCAAGCTGCTGTCCACCGATGCCGAGATCAAGGAGCGGGTCCGCCGCTGGATGCGCTACCTGCTGGTCGACGAGTACCAGGACACCAACCACGCCCAGCTCCGGCTGATCCAGGAGCTCATCGGCCCCAACGGCAACCTCACCGCTGTCGGCGACGAGGACCAGGGGATCTACCGCTGGCGCGGCGCCGACCTCGGCAACATCCTGGAGTTCGAGAAGACCTTCCCCGACGCGGCCATCCGCAAGCTGGAACAGAACTACCGCTCCACCCAGACGATCCTCGACGTCTCCGGCGCGCTGATCGCCAACAACATCAACCGCCGCGGCAAGCGCCTGTGGACCGAGGAGGGCGCCGGCGCCAAGGTGGAGCTCTACCGGGCGAGCGACGAGGGGGACGAGGCTACCTGGATCATCCGCACCCTGCAGCGCCTGCGGGGGCACTTCAAGCTGAGCGACATGGCGGTCCTGGTGCGCACCAACGCCCAGACCCGGGCGATCGAGGACGAGCTGCTGTCGCGGGAGATCCCGTACTCCCTGGTGGGCGGCGTGCGGTTCTACGACCGCGCCGAGATCAAGGATCTCGTCGCCTACCTGCGCGTGCTGCGCAATCCGCGCGACAACTTCTCCCTGATGCGGATCATCAATCAGCCGCCGCGCGGCATCGGCAAGTCCACCCTGGAGCTGCTGCGCGACCGCGCCGTCCAGCTCGGCCAGCCGCTCTGGGACGTCCTCTACCTGGACGACCTCGGGAACCTGCCGGCCCGCAGCGCCACGGCCCTGCGCAAGTTCCGCGACCTGATCGTGGGGTTGCAGCAGGCCTCGGGGGACCTCCCCCTGCCCGCGCTGCTCGACCGCCTGCTCGAGGCGACCGCCTACACCGAGCTCTACAAGCAGGACGATCCGGACGACCAGGCGCGGGTGGAGAACATCCGCGAGTTCCTCTCCGCCGCCCAGGAGTTCACCGAGGGGAACAGCTACAACTCCGGCGACCAGGATCTGCTGACCGCCTTCCTCGATCACGTGGCGCTGGTCTCGGATCTCGACGGGCTGCAGACCGAGAAGGGGATCTCGCTGATGACCTTCCACAGCGCCAAGGGGCTCGAGTTCCGGGCCGTGGTGGTGGCGGGTCTGGAGGACGGCCTGCTGCCGCACTTCAACTCCCAGGGCGCGCGGGACGACATCGAGGAGGAGCGCCGCCTGTTCTACGTCGGCATGACCCGCGCCCGCGAGCGCCTCTTCCTGACCTGCTGCCGCCGCCGCCGCATCGCCGGCCGCTACCAGGACCAGGCGGAGTCGCCGTTCCTGGCCGAGCTGCCGGATCAGCTCCTCGACGTCTCGCAGAGCCCGGACCTCTACATGTCGGACCGCATCGATCAGAGGGCGCAGGGGGTCTACTCCTTCTTCGGCGGCGGCCGCCCGGGCGCAGCTCCGGCGGCGCCGTCCGCGCCATTCCCGCAGAAGACGCCCTTCCGGCCCGCCCCGGCTCCGTCCTCACCGCCCGCGAGCTACGGCCGTCCCGCGGTGGCGCCGCCTCGCCCCTCCACGCCCAGCGCTCCCCCGCAGCGCGCGATCAAGCGCGGCAGCCGCGTCCGCCACCCCACCCTCGGCCCCGGCGTGGTGCTGGAGTTCGAGGGCGAAGGGGACGAAGCCCGCCTCACCGTCTTCTTCGAGAAGTCGGGGAAGCGGAAGCTGGTGGCGAAGTTCGCGAACCTGGAGATGCTGTAGGCGCTCAGCGGGGCGAGCTCTTGTCCTTGTCCCGCAACATGCCGGCGACGCCCGAGGTCTCGTAGAGCCAGCGTCCGTTGACCAACCGCATCTCGACGAGATAGAGCATGCGGCCGTTCTCGTACGGCATGCCCTCGACCTCGAGCACCGCGTGGTCGTTCGCCACCAGCTCGCCGCCGGTGATCTTGGGCTTCTTCGGCAGCCGGGCGTCCAGAACATCCTTCGCCGAGGCGAGATTCTCCGCCGGCGAGCGCCAGTCCTCCTGGTAGCTCTTGGCCTCCTCCGGTGTGAGGAGCTCCAGGATCTTCGCCAGATCCTTGCCGCCGACTGCGGCCCGCAGGGCCAGCAACGCCTTGCCGGGAGCCTCGCCGTCCTTCGCCAGCGGCTTGCCGGGCGTGCGGGCCAGCACGTCGGACTCGAAGGTCAGGTCCATCGACCAGGTCGGTCCATCCATCGACTTCACGGGGCTCTTCGTCTTCACGTTGCAGGCGATACGCGTCGCCGTGTTCTCGCGGCAGGTCGCGGCCAGCGAGCCGGGCTGGCCCATGATCGTGCCTGAGCTGTCGAGGTACTGAGTGCCGCCCACGTGAGCGTTGACGCTGGTCTTGCCGTCGGGGCTCACGCTGAAGGCGATGTAGTCGGTGTCGTGCACGGCGGGATCGTTGATCGCCACGGCGTAGGGATCGATCGATGCGCTGATCGCCGCGCGGTCCACGGGCTTGGCGGTCAGCATCACATAGGTCTCGAAAGTGCGCGGGTTGAACTGATCGCGCATCCGGAAGGCCGCGACCTCCTGCACCGGCACCGGCTTTCCGCCGATCACGAACTGGCCCGAGATCTTGCCGGCGTGGGCGACGTGAAGTCCAGGCAGGGCAAGCGCAACGACCCACAGACCAGCGAAACGTAGTGCTCTCATTGCGATCTCCTTTGTGAAAGACGGTGCCGAAAGCGGCGGCAGAGTGTCACGCGTCCGCTCCGCGGATGCCGCGCAACTCGACGGCGATGCCAGCCCGCAGAGTGTTGTGGACCTCCGCCACCTGGTCGGTGTGGCGCAGCAACGCCTCGATCTCCGCCTCCGGGGCGTCACTATTGATGCGGGCCGTGTAGGTGATGCGGCGCGCCGGCTCGCCCGTCCCGCCGAACTCGGCCACGACCTCGACCTCAACCCCCTTCAACCGCAGGCCGCGTTGCGCGGCCTCCCGGTAGAGGTCGTTGCAGTAACACGTGGCCAGCGCGAGGCAGAGGAGCTCGCCGCCGTTGATGCTGGAGCCGGCCCCCTCGGACTTCGCCGGCACGGTCAGGGACGACTGGCGCCCGTCGGTGCTCAGCGTAACGGAATGCTCGCCCTCCTGGTTCTGGACAGATGCTCGGATCTCCATAGGAACCCTCGGCCCTCCAGGTCAGTGCTACCCGATTATATAAACTGGGGACGAAGATGTGTCGGGCTAGCGGCGCCGCAGGGAGTCGACCAGCGACCAGGTAGTTCTTGCGAGGTCGGCGAATTCGGCAAGGTCCGCCGTTGCCGCCTTGCCTTCGGGGGATGCCCAGGCGGCTTCCATGATCGTTCGATCGGCCCAGAAAAGCTCGACGATCGCGTCCCAGCCCGGGTGCTCTCGCGTGAGGTCAGGGGCTACGAAGTTCTGCGTGTAATGGAGGAGATTCGGAATCGCCTCGGCCGTGGGGCCGTGCACGTCGCGCAGGTACGCCTGGAACTCGCTCTCGCTGAGGTCCGGCCGCCGGTAGAGAACGACCATGAACTTGACCATTTGGATCCGCTCGATCTAGTCGAAGATTTGCTCGTCCGAGGGTACCTGACTTTCGCTCAAGTGCCTGTTTCAGGCTCAGCCGAAGATCGAGGAAGCTCCTCCTCTATACCTTCGACTGTCCTCTCGGTCCAAGCGCGATTCCAAGCAATTCTGTAAGATCCTCTCTGCTCGATGTGTGAGTCCAAGATATCGGGAGCCTTTACACGTTTGAGCCGCCTAACCTGGACGGTGCAAATGAGATCTTGCCCCAGACCATAAGAGCCTAAACGACGCTTGCGGTGGTCCTTACAAAACACCGCTATGCGGGACCAGCCGAGTGGTAACCATCGAACAAGTGACCACCACGGGTGGGATCGCCGCGCAGCACGGGAAGCACCAGTGAGAATTCGGTGACAATCCATCCTAACCTGTGCCGCTGAGACGTCCCCGTTCACGGCCTCTAGGACTACCGATGCATGAAGTATTAACCACACTCCGCTTCGATGGCAGGCAGCTCTCCGGACGTGGATAGTCGAAGTACCCAATCGGCTGCGAAACTCAGCGACAACGATGGGCCAGTGGATTGCAAGACTGTGGAGGAGGGTGTCAAGGCCCCCAAGGAATCGTGGCAACTTTAGGCGAGGAACAAAGAACAGCAGGTTGTTTTCGAGGACATCCGCGTAGTCCTTGTATGAAGAGGGCCCAGATTCACGAATCTCTTTGAGTTTTGCTCCGTCGAAGGCTGCAAATCCATTGGGCGCTGCAGGTGAACGAAGCGATAAGAAATATCGGTCAAATCCCGGGGCAAGCTCCTCCACCAGGACGGCAGTAAAATAGCTGTAGAACCGCGCCTTGGCGATGTCTCGGGTAGTCGGTCTAGCGTAAACTATAAGTTGGTTACCCGTTGCGATCCGTGCAGAGACGCAACCATCAATTGACCACCAAGGAGAAAGAGTTTCGGCGCGCAACTCGTTGAGGAGAAGCTGTTGTGGAATTTGAAAAATAGCTCTGGATTGGGTCAGCAAGAAAGCCCCAATGGCCAGAGCGAGACCGTTAGAGAAGTCCAAGAGGTCATCAAAAGCGCGCACGACCTCTCGAATGTCCAATACAAGTGTAGCCTTCTTGTCGCGGTACTCTACTTCGTGCAGGCCGAAAGTGATGCCTCCATGCGCTATCCCGTTGCGCATAGTGTTGTTGTAGTGAAGCCCCGCCTCAGGAATGGCGGACCACCCTTTGGCCTCTTCGACCGCATTGAAGAGGTCAAGGCGCTCGGTGGGTTTCCCACGGTCTATTCGGGAAAAGAACGCAATCAGATGTACAAATGGAAACAGCACAGCCTCTAGTAGCCTGAGGTAGGTCGGGTGGAGTTCTTGGTCGATGAAGCGAAGTTCCTGAAACTCACCGTCAGCGGCTATATCTTCATGCCATGGTAGAGAATTGATCTCGTGAAGGAAGAAGATGGCCCGACTGAGTTCCGACTCATGGGCAGTAAAGTAGCTAGCGAGCTGCGTGGAGTGGCGAGCCGACACATCGCTGAGGATATAGAGGAACCTAGTGTAAGCAGTTTTGTCGAAGAATTTCTGTGGGCGGCTCTGAAAAAACGAGGCCAAGGACAACACGCGACTCTCTTCGGAGATGGTAATGCCGGTCAGGCCTCTGGCTACGAGTTTTTTCTGCTCCGCGTGCGTAGTCTTGGCAACGATGTTTCGCCAAAGGTCTTTCCGGTTACTTATAATGCTATCCAAGTAAGTTTCCTGTAAATACCACTCAATCATATCCTGCCAATATCGTTGGTCAGAGCTTTCCCTACTGGTGCCGGGGCGATGGCGTCGAAAAAGATCTTAGCGTGATTTCTCAACTGGGTGAAGGTGCTTTCGCGCATATCCGCCATTGTTCAGGCCCAGGTAACGTGGCACTAGTTCTTAGGGTGCAATGTTCAATAGCTAAAAATTTCTTAGAAACTATCAGGCCATCTCCGGGCCGCATGGAAGATGGAGATGATTTCTATGACGTCCGTGCGAATGCGATAGGGGACAATAAACGGAGTCCCGCCCACAATCAACTCACGGGTTCCAGGAACTCGTCCAGCCCTGCCGAGGTCAGGATTCTCGGCCAAGTGGTCAACAGTGTCACGGATGCGCTCGACCATCCGTGCGGCTGCTGAGGGACGGTCCTGTGCAATGTACTCAGCGAGGGTTTCTAGTGAACGAATGGCTCTGCGCGTCCATCTAACGCGCATTCGTCCATCTCGCGAAGACCGCCGCGACCTCTTCATCGCTCGCGAAGTCTCCTGCATCCGCCTCACGGAGCCCTGCTTCTATCTGCCGAATCTGCCACTCCTGGAGCTCGACGTAGGAGGCGATAGCCTCCGTGGCCAGTCGAGCTTCTGACTGGTCCGTGGCGCGTGCCAGTCCCTTGAGGCGCTCTTTCACTTCTAATGGAAGCTCGACGGTCATCCGGGTGGTCGGTTCACTCATGGATCTCCCCTTGGAGGTTCAGGATACCACGTAGCCTTTAGCCAAAAACAAACCCCGCCGCCCCCCTAAGAAGTGCGGCGGCTGGTAAAACCTCATTAGGGGGTGGCCTATTTGGGATCGCCGAGCGCCTCCCAGTCGAGCTGGCCGAGGCGCTCCGGGTCGGCGAGGAGGTCGATGGCGACGATTTTGCCGTCCGTGATCGTGAAGTTGAAGACGACGCGCGGCTGTCCGCCCTGCGCCCAGACGGCTCCCACGGTGCCGTCCATGAGGGCCAACTGGGCGCCCTGGGCACGTCCGGAGAAGGTGGTGGCCACGGCCGGGGCGCCGAGAACCTCGCTCGATGCGCCCATGCGCACGGCGGCACTGTCGGCTCGGAGCACGACGGTAGGGTCGAGCAGCGCGAGAAGGGCGTCGAAGTTGCCGTTGCGCGAGGCGGCGAGGAAGGCTTCCACGACTTCCCGCTTGCGGGTGAGATCGGCTTCGGGAGTCGTCGCCGTTCCCTGAACCCGGCGGCGCGCGCGGCTGGCGAGTTGCCTGGCCGCGGCCGGGGAGCGCCCCACGATGGGTGCGATCTCTTCGAAGGGCACGGCGAACATGTCGTGCAGCACGAAGGCGAGCCGCTCGGCGGGTGCCAGCGCCTCGAGCACGACGAGCAGCGCGGGACCGATCGAGTCGGCGAGGAGCAATTCCTGTTCGGTATCAACGCCATCGGCCGGTTCAGGTAAGGAGGTGTCCAGGGCCTCCTCGCGCCGTGACTTGCGCGAGCGCAGCATGTCCAGGCAGACCCGGGCGACGACGGCCGTCAGCCATCCGCCGAGGTTCTCGACGCCGCTGGTGTCGGAGCGGCTGAGCCGGAGCCAGGTTTCCTGGACGGCGTCGTCCGCTTCGCTCAGCGAGCCGAGCATCCGGTAGGCCACGGCCCGCAGGTGAGTGCGGTGATCCTCGAAGCGCTCCGCCAGTCCGTCGTGTCCGTCCATCGGCCTCATTCCTCCAGCGGATTGTTTCACGACAGCGACGAACGGAGTCGCGCCGAGCCCAGCCGGCCCTCCGCAGGCGTCCTGGCGGGAAAGAGGGTTCCGAGGATTCGGCTCTGCGGCCGAAGCGCCCAGGAGGCGAGCGTGAGAACGGCGAAGAGGAGGGGCCAGAGGAGGTGGCCGGTGTCGTCGCCGCGGGCCGCGTGCGAAGCCACCGCGCCCGTCAGATCGAAGAAGGCGCCGGCGTACGCCCACTCCTTGAGTCGGGGAAAGTGCGGCGCCAGCAGGGCGATCCCCCCGAGCACCTTCCAAATCCCGAGGATGAGAGTGAAGTACAGCGGGTAACCGAGGTGCGCCATGCCCTCAAGGGTCTCCGGCCGGTGCGCCAGCTCCGCCGCGCCCCCCGACAGCAGCACGAACGCGACGATCGCGGTGGTCACCCAGTAGCCGATGGCTTTCGTTTTCATGGTCGTGTCTCCTTTGCCCTGTTCCTTCGCGCCTCGCGGTCATATCCGCTGGCGCGGCACGTCATAGCGATGACGGATGGAACCCGGACGATGTGACAGAGACCTGAAGACTCGTGAGCGGCGTCAGGCGCCTTTCAGCTTTTCGTCGAGATAGTCGAGTAGCTCCGCGGGGAGCCGTTCGTGGAACTTCTCGCGGTCAAAGCCCTCGGGGTCGGTGGAGGGGAGAAAGCTCGCATTTCTCATCTGGGGTGGGAACAGGCTCAGGAACGAAAAGTGTCCCGCGTTCTCAATCACTCTGCAGGTGACCTGAGCACGATCGGGAACACGGTCCAACACCACGTCCGCATGCCACCGTGGAGTAAACGGGTCATGCTCGGCGATGAGCATGAGAATCGGAACGGTTACTTGGCTCAACGAATCCTCGGGAAGGTACCAAGCCGTTGCCGGCGCCAGCAGGACGAGGGCCCGAACGCGTGGATCGGCCACCACCTCCACTCTCTGCCGAGTCTCTGACCAGGGCGTGCCGCCCGCCACCGCCAGGGCGGTGTAGCCGCCGATGGAATGCCCGATGATGGCGACGTTGTCCGGCTGAACGCATGCTCTAAGCTGGGGATCGGAGGAGACGGCATCGATCGTGAGCCGGACATGCCTTGGGCGGTTCACGAGATTTTCGTGAGTGCCTTCCAATTCGTTGTTGTTGCGGTTGTTTCCGGCGTGTTCGAGCAGGGCGACAACATACCCATTCTTCGCCAGATGGGTACTGAGGGCTCGATAAACAAGATGCGAGCCGCCGTTTCCATGGGAGATCACGACGATAGGAAACCGGCCTTCGGCCGCCGGAGCGTCCGGGCTGACGTCCAGGGTGTAGGGCCCAAAGGCTGTGGGCGCGGAAGGTACCTCTGTCGGATACAGGACGAGGGCGGGAAACGAGATGCCCTTGGCCTCGTCCCTGATTTGCATCTGGCGGCTACCGGCGAACATGCGGGTCAGGTCTCACTCTTCTCCTGCTCGACTCGCGTGTCGACCGCGATCCAGTTGACTTCCCAGGTTTTGCCCCCATCCTCCGAGAAGGACTGTTCAAAGTGGCAGGAAGTAGGGGTAATGTCGGAGATCACGAATCGAACCAGGATGGCTCGGCCATTGTACATCTCCTGGTCGTAGAACTCCCCTCGTCCATTCTTGAACTCCCCGATCGTGGGCTGGCTCAAGCTGCCGCTGCCGTTACCAGAAAAGTTGAGGCTCCACTGATGGGATTCGGAGTTGTACAGGCGCAGGCTCAGGGCTTCGATGTGACCCGCTGGGCCATCGACCACAAGCTCCACCAGATTGGCGCGGCCATCCAGGATCTTCCGAACGACGGTCGTCCCATCGTATTCGACCCAGGTGGTCGAGCCCGTCAAGGGACGCTGGAGGCGCCTCAGGTGAGTTTTCCAGGTGCCGATCTCGAAGTCGAAGTCGTGCTGCCCGTCTCGGGCTTTGTCAGCTTTTTGAAGGTCTGCCGCCGGCTTGCCTGAACTCGACTGTGCGAATCCTTGAAGGGGTTGCAGGGCGAAACCCAAGCTGCAGAGCAGGAGGCAAGTCTTCAAGTGCTTTGGAGCGGTCATCATTGTGTCCTCGAGATTCCTGGCGTGAGCTTGCTTCCAAGAGATGCTTGTTCAGGAGTGGTAGCAAAGCAATAGCCACTTGCCTCGTACCCGCCATGACCACTCTGCCGTCAGATCAGCCCGCAAGGGCGCCAGGAATTAGCCCGGCGGCGTGAGCCCCGGGTCCTTCGCAGAGGATTATTTATGAAGCCCCGCAGGGCGTCAGGGAGAATCGCTACGCTGGAATTCCTGCCGCCCCTGACGGGGCTCCGGGCCGGTGAGGATGCGTCTGGTCCCGGGGCTCACGCCGCCGGGCTAATTCCTGGCGCCCCTGCGGGGCTGGATGCGGATTCCCCCAATGAGTGCCACCGATCATCATCCGTGCTCTATTCCAGCGCCGCCCCTCCGAGGAGGAGCGGCGGCATCCTGTCCCTACTCCCACGCTCCCAGAACCTGCCGCACCGAGACGATCTGCGCGACGTGGTAGGCGTTGTGGTCCGCCAGCATCATGGCTTCGCGGAGGACCGTCTGGCCGTCTCCCCAAGGGAGCTTCGCGTAGAGGTCGGTCTTGGGATCGGCGACCAGATCCTGCATGGCCTGGAGCTCCCGGTGGAAATCTCCCACGCTCTTCTCCCAGGCGGCGTCATCCGGCGGCGCCGCGGCGTCCGGCCAGTACCCCTTGGGCCAGTCGGGGGAGACGTGGTTCTCGTCGCGGCTGAACTCCAGGATGTCCCACTGGGCGATCCGCAGGTGCTCCACGAGCTGCCAGATGGTATGCGGGAGGCCGGGGGCCTTGGCGCCGCGGAGGTTCGCCGGCAGGCCCTCGATCGCCTTGTCGAAGGTGGCGTGGCCGTGGCCGCCTTTCAGCAGCTCCAGGAGATGGTCGCGGAGGATCTGGGTCTGGTCTTGACTCATGACGCCGCCACCTCCACCAGGCCGTCCACCAGGCTCTTGCTCCCCTGCACGGCCACTCTCTGAAGGTAGAGCTTCACGCCGACCAGACCGCCGAGCTCCTCGCCGCCGCCCGCGCGGCCGGGGCCGCCGTGGAGGGTCTGCGGTAGGGCGGCGCCGGAGCCTGGAGCGACTTCGGCGGAGCCCTCGGAGCCGATGTAGATGCGGCCGGTGTCGCCGCCACCGCGGGCCACGAAGTCGCCGGCCCAGGCCGCGTCGTCGGTGTAGGCCGAGGTCACCAGCGTGCCGCCGCCCAGGGCCACGATCTCGGCCGCCTCGGCGGCGCTGCCGTCGTAGGGGAGGATCGTGGCCACCGAGGCGAAGACCTCCCGCTGGTGGATCGGCCCGGCGTTGCGGGCGTCGTCGCCGCGCAGCAGGGTCGGATGGACGAAGAACCCCTTGCCCTCCGGAGCGCCCACGCCGTCGGCGCGCTTGCCGGTGCCGTGGACGATCCGCGCGGCCTGCGTCAGCTCCGCGATGCCATTGACCGTGTCCTCGAGCTGCTGAGCGGTGGCGACCGGGCCCATTCTCACCGACGGGTCCGCCGGGTTGCCCACGACGACCTCGGAGAGCTTGGCGATCAGCGCCTCCTGCACGGCGTCAGCGCGGTTCGCGGGGAGGAGAATGCGGCGCACGGCGGTGCACTTCTGGCCGGTCTTCTGGGTCATCTCGCGCACCACGTCCTTCAGAAACAGGCCGAAGGTGGCGGAGCCGTCCTGGACGTCGGGGCCGAGGACGGCCGCGTTCAGGCTGTCGGCCTCGATGTTCACCCGCGTGTTGGCGGCGAGGAGGTTGGCCCGCGAGCGGAGGCCGCGGGCGGTGTCCGCCGAGCCGGTGAAGGCGAGGACGTCCTGCGCTCCGAGGCGGTCGAGCAGGTCGCCGGTCGAGCCGACGATGAGCTGCAGGGCGCCCTCGGGGAGGAAGCCGGCCTGGACGATCAGCTCGATCGCCCGCTCGGTCACCATCGA
>Ga0070665_100000173_pt1 | contig 114859 bp, 96 predicted proteins | sample KBSS13metaG_FD_65862 | JGI IMG/M metagenome (GOLD analysis project Ga0070665, IMG submission 65862) | Switchgrass rhizosphere microbial communities from Kellogg Biological Station, Michigan, USA - KBS S1-3 metaG | ecosystem: Host-associated > Plants > Roots > Rhizosphere > Soil ...
TCATCAGCGGCCAGAAGAACTCCCAGACCGAGACGTCGAAGCTGAACGGGGTCTTCTGCAGCACCCGGTCGGTGGCGTCGAGCCCGAAGGTCTCCTGCATCCAGAGCAGCCGGTTGACGATGCCGCGGTGGGAGTTCATCGCCCCCTTCGGCCGGCCCGTCGAGCCCGAGGTGAAGATGGCGTAGGCGAGGCCGTCGGGATCGATCTCGACGGCGGGGCGGAGATCCTCGGCGCCCTCCTCCCCCTCGACCAGAGGGATGACCTCGGCGCCGTGCTCCGGCAGCCGTTCGAGCAGCGCCGGCTGCACCAGCAGGACCGGAGTGCCGGCGCTCGCCAGCATGAACGCCAGGCGGTCCGCCGGGTACGAGGGGTCGAGCGGCACGTAGCCTCCCCCCGCCTTGAGCACCGCCAGCAGGGCGACGACCATCTCGAGCGAGCGCTCGGCGCAGACGCCGACCGGCACCTCGGGCCCGACACCCTTCTCGCGCAGTCGGCGCGCCAGGCCGTTGGCGCGCCGGTCGAGCTCGCGGTAGGTCAGCGACGCCTCGCCGGCGACCACCGCCACCGCCTCGGGATCGCGGTCCACCTGCGCCTCGATGAGCCGGTGCAGCAGCAGATCCCCGGGATAGTGGACGGCGGTCGCCGACCACTCGCGGAGCTGCTGGAGCTCCCCCTCGCTGAGCAGGGGGATCTCGTGGATCGGCCGCTCGGGATGGCTCACCACGGTCTCCAGCAGCCGCTGGAGGTGCCCCGCCAGGCGCTCGATCGTGGTGGCCTCGAAGAGGTCGGGGTTGAAGCGCAGGGCGATCACCAGCTTGCCGGAGTTCTCGATGGCGTCGAGAGTGAAGTCGAGCTTCACGGCTTCGGCGTCCGAGGTCACCGGCGACAGGGTGATCCCGGGCAGGACCAGCGGCTCCAGGGGAGCGTTCTGCAGCACCAGCAGGACCTGGAAGAAAGCCGTCTGGCTCAGGTTGCGCTCGGGCGCCAGCTCGTCGACCAGCTTCTCGAAGGGGAGGTCCTGGTGGGCGTAGGCGGAGAGCGCGCTCTCGCGGACGCGCAGGAGCAGGGCCGCGAAGCTCGGATTGCCGGAGGCGTCGACGCGCAGGAGCAGCATGTTGAGGAAGAGGCCGATCAGCCCCTCGACCTCCACCTTGCCGCGCCCCGCGATGGGGGACCCGATCACCAGGTCCTCCTGCCCACCATGGCGCACCAGCAGGGTGTCGAGCACCGCCAGCAGCACCATGAACAGGGTCACCCCCTGCCGCCGCCCGAGGGCCTTCAGCCCGTCGGTCAGCTCCGGCGTCAGCAGCAGCGCGCGGCGGTCCCCCCGGTAGGTCTGCAGGGCGGGCCGCGGGTGGTCCAGCGGGAAGTTGGTGACCGGCGGAGCGCCGGCCAGCCGCTGCCGCCAGAAGTCGATCTGGGCCTCCAGGACCTCCCCTTGCAGCCACTCGCGCTGCCAGGCCGCGAAATCGGCGTACTGCAAGGGGAGCTCCGGCAGGGGCGAGGGGCGGCCCGCCGAGAAGGCCTCGTAGAGAGCTCCGATCTCGCGCACCAGCACGCCCATCGACCAGCCGTCCGAGACGATGTGATGCACGGTGAGCAGGAGGACATGGGCCTCGTCCTCGACGCGCAGCAGCATGAAACGGTAGAGCGGCCCCCTGGCGAGATCGAACGGGAGCTGGCTGACGAGTTGGACGAGGTGGCGCCGCTCCCGCTCGCGGGCGGCCTCCGGCAGCCCCCGCAGGTCGACCAAGGGGAGGGTGCCGACCTCCGGCCGGATCACCTGCGAGGCCCTTCCCTTGCGCAGGGGGAAGACGGTGCGCAGCCCCTCGTGACGGCGCACCACCTCGGCGAAGGCGCGCATCAGGGCCGGCGTGTCGAGCCGCCCCGCGATCCGCACCCGGCCCGGGATGTTGTAGGCCGCCGAGCCCGGCTGCAGGCGGTCGATGAACCAGAACCGTTCCTGGCCGAAGGAGAGCGGGATCTCCCCCTCCCGCGAGACGCGCCGCAGCGGCGGCATCGCGAGCTTGCCGGCGGTCAGGCGCATCTCCTCCATCAACGCCGCCTGTCGGGCGACCGTCGTCGCCTCGAACAGCGCCCGCAGCGGCACGTCGATGCCGAGGGTCTCGCGCAGGCGCGACAGGACGCGCGTGGCCAGCAGCGAGTGCCCGCCCAGCTCGAAGAAGTTGTCGTCGCGCCCGACCTTGCCGACCTTCAGGACCTCCGACCAGACCCCCGCGATCATCTCCTCGAGCGGGGTACGCGGGCTCGCGGAGGCCTCCGCGGCGGAGCTCGCCGCCGTTCCCGGCGCGGGGAGGGCCCGGCGGTCCACCTTGCCGTTGGGGCTCAGCGGCAGGGCCTCGAGGGGCACGAAGACCGCGGGGACCATGTACTCCGGCAGCGTGGCGGCCAGATGCGCCCGCAGCTCGGCCGGCGCGGCCTCGGCACCGGCAGCGGCGACCACGTAGCCGACCAGGCGCTGGTCGGGGGTCGCCACCACCACCGCCTCGCGCACCGACGGATGGGCGGTGAGAGCGGCCTCGATCTCCCCCAGCTCGATGCGCAGGCCGCGGATCTTCACCTGGTGGTCGATGCGGCCCAGGAACTCGATCGCGCCGTCCGGCAGATGGCGGGCGAGGTCGCCCGTCCGGTAGAGCCGGGCGCCGGCCCGGTCCTCGGCCGCGCCGCCGAACGGATCGGGGACGAACTTCTCCGCCGTCAGCTCGGGGCGCCGGTGGTAGCCGCGGCCGACCTGGATGCCGCCGATGAACAGCTCGCCCGCGACGCCGATCGGCAGCCGCCGGCCGGCGCGGTCCAGGACGTGCAGCTCGGTGTTGGCGACCGGGCGCCCGATCGGCACGGTGGCGCGGTCGTCGCCGCGCGCGCACCACCAGCAGCTCACGTCCACCGCCGCCTCGGTCGGGCCGTAAAGGTTGATCAGCGGCGCCGCGAAGACCTCGTAAAAGCGCCGCGCCAGCTCGGCCGGCAGGGCCTCGCCGCTGCAGACCACCCGCCGCAGCGCCGCGCAGCGCTCGAGCCCGCGGGCCTCCAGGAAGACCTGCAGCATCGAGGGGACGAAGTGGAGGGTGGTCACCCCCTGTCGGGCGATCTCCTCGACCAGGTAGTCGGGATCCTGATGGCCGCCCGGCTTCGCCATCACCAGCCGGGCGCCCATCATCAGCGGCCAGAAGAACTCCCAGACCGAGACGTCGAAGCTGAACGGGGTCTTCTGCAGCACCCGGTCGGTGGCGTCGAGCCCGAGGGCGTCCTGCATCCAGAGCAGGCGGTTGACGATCGCGCGATGGGTGTTCATCGCCCCCTTGGGGCGCCCGGTCGAGCCGGAGGTGTAGATCATGTAGGCGACGTTGCCGGGGGTGACCGCGGCGGCCGGCCCCTCCTCGCCCGCGGCCGCGTCCTCCTCCGCCTCGGCATCGAGCAGGACGACGCGGGCCTCGGAGGCGGGCAGCCGGTCGAGCACCGCCTCCTGGGCGAGCAGCACCGGGACCAGCGAGTCCTCCAGCATGTAGGCGAGACGGTCCGCCGGGTAGGAGGGATCGAGGGGGACATAGCCGCCGCCGGCCTCGAGCACCGCCAGCAGGGCCACCACCATCTCGAGCGAGCGCTCGGCGCAGACGCCGACCAGCACCTCGGGGCCCACTCCCAGCCGCCGCAGCCGGCGGGCCAGCCGCCCGGCCCGGACGCCGAGCTCCCTGTAGGTCAGCGACTCCTCGCCGAAGACCACCGCCACCGCATCGGGCTGGGAGGCCATCCGCGCCGCGATGATCTCGTGCAGCAGGAGATCGGCGCCGCCATAGCGGACGGCGGTCGCCGACCACTCCCGCACCTGCCGGAGCTCGCTGGCGGTGAGGATGTCGATCTCGTCCAGCCGCTGCTCGGGGTTGGCCAGGAAGGCCGGGAGCACGCTCCGCATGTGTCCGAGGAGGCGCGCGATCACCGCCGGCTCGAAGCGCTCGAGCTCGTAGTCGATGCGCAGCACGATCTCGCGGTCCGGTCCCGCCACCAGGGTGAGCGGATAGCCGGTGCGCTGGAACACCCCCTCGCGGGCCGTTTCCATGAACCCCTCGAAGACGAAGATGCTCTCGAACAGGGGGGTCGGACGCGGCACGTCGGACCAGCCCAGCACCTGGACCAGCGGGCTCTGCTCGTAGCGCCGCATCTCCAGCTGGTCCGCCTGCAGGCTCTGGAGCCAGGCGCGGACCGGCGCGCCGCCCGGCACGCGGACGCGCACCGGCAGCGTGTTGATGAAGCAGCCCAGCATCGTGTCCACCCCGGACAGGGAAGGGGGGCGGCCGGAGACCGTGACGCCGAAGACCAGGTCGTCCTCTCCGCTGTAGCGGGACAGGACCAGGGACCAGGCTCCCTGTAGCACCGTGCTGATGGTGAGCCGGTTCTCCCGCGCCCACGCCTTCAGGGCTTCGCTCTCCGCCTCCGGGACGAGGGCGAACTTCATGTCGCGGCCGCTCTCCTCCGGCCGGCTCCGCCCGGCGGGGCGGTCGACGCCGAGCGGCGTCGGCGTGGTGAAGCCGCCGAGCACCCGCCGCCAGTAGCCCTCGATCGCGGAGAGGTCGAGCTGCCGCAGCCAGGCGATGTAATCCCGGAACGGGCGCCGCGGCTGCGGCTGGAACGATCCGCCGGTGACCGCGGCCCGGTAGAGCGCGTTCGCGTCCTGCAGCAGCAGGCCCACTGACCAGCCGTCGAGGATCAGGTGGTGGTAGCTCCAGATCACATGGTAGAGATCGTCGCGCAGCCGGATGACGCAGAAGCGGATCAGCGGCGCCTGCAGCAGATCGAACCCCCGCCGCCGCTCCTCGGCGATGCGCTCCTGGAGCTTCGGCTCCTTCTCCGCCTCGGGAAGGCCGCGCCAGTCCAGGACCTCGAAGGGGAGCTCGACCTGCCGGTTGACGACCTGGACCGGCTCCTCCAGGCTCTCCCAGATGAACGAGGTCCGCAGGATCGGATTCCGCGCCACCAGATCCTGCCAGGTCCGCTCGAAGATCGCGGGTTCGAAGCCCGCGCCGAACGTCATGTTGAACTGCTCGAAATAGACCCCCTCGCCCGGCGCGTAGAGGGTATGGAACAGCATTCCCTGCTGGATGGGCGACAGACGGTAGATATTCTCGATGTTCTCTTTCTTCATTTCCAGGTCACCATCGCCAGCTTCACATCCGGATCAGTCGTAGCGGAGCGCCACGAGGGGATCGACCTTCGCCGCGCGGCGCGCGGGCAGATAGCTCGCCGCGAGCCCCAGCGCTCCGAGCAGGAGCGGGACGCCGACGAAGGTGACGGCGTCGCTCGCCCCGACGCCATAGAGCAGGCTCAGCATCAGCCTTGACAGCCCCCAGGCCGCGGCGAGGCCGAGGACGAGCCCGGCCGAGGTGAGCCGCGCCCCCTGGCCGACGATCAGGCGCAGCACGTCCTGCTTGCCGGCGCCGAGCGCCATGCGGATGCCCACGTCGCGCGTGCGCTGGGCCACCGAGTAGGCCATCACCCCGTAGACGCCGATCACCGTCAGGGCGAGCGCGACGCAGCCGAAGAAGGTGAAGAGCAGCGTGTTGAAGCGCTGCCGGCTCAACGAGTCGTCGATCACCTGGTCGATCGTCTTGACGTCGATCGGAAGGTCGCGGTCGATCGACCGGACGGCGTCGCGCAGCCCCGCGGCCAGGCTTTCCGGGCTGCCGCCGGCGGGGCGCAGCACCAGGGTCGTCAGCCGCACCGGGTACTGCGCCAGCGGGACATAGAGCTGATCGCCGCCGGCCTCGGCCAGCCCCTGCTGGCGGACGTGCCCGACGACGCCGACCACCGTGCGCCAGACGCTCTGCGCCGGCGTGCGGGCGTTGAGCTTCAGGCGCTTGCCGAGCGCGCTCTCGGCGGGCCAGAGGCGGCGCGCGAGCGCCTCGTCCAGGACCACGGCGCCGGGCGCGTTCTCGTCGTCCGCCGCCGACAGCGCCCGTCCCTGGAGGAGCGGGATCCCCATGGCCTTGAAGTAGTCGGGGCTCACCATCCGCCAGCCGGTCACCGGCGGCGCCTCGTTCGGGCCGAGCACCCGCCCCTCGAGGGTGACGTCGCCCGAGAGGTTCAAGCCGGCGCCCATCGGGAGCTCGGAGGCGGTCGCCGCGCTCTCGATCCCGGGCAGGGCCGCGACCCGCTCCAGGAGCCGCCGGTGCAGCGCCAGCGCCTGCGCCTCCTCGGGGAACCTTGCCGACGTCAGGGTGTAGCGGGCGGTGAGGAGCCCCTGGGTGCGGAAGCCGGGATCGACGTCCAGCAATCGCCGGAAGCTCTGGATCATCAGGCCGGTGCCGACGAGCACGACGAGCGCGATCGCGATCTCGGCCACCACCAGCGCGCTCCGCGTCCGCTGGCCGGAGGTGGTTCCGCCCGAGGTCTTGCCGCCGTCCTGGAGCGGCGCGCGCAGACTCTTGCCCAGGCTGTGGAAGACCGGCACCAGCCCGAAGATGCAGCCGGTCACCACCACCAGGCCGAGGGTGAAGAGGAGGACCGAGCCGTCGAGGCGGACCTGGTCGAGCCGGGGGATGCTGCCCGGATTGAAGGCCACCAGCGTTCGGGTGCTCCAGAACGCGATCAGCAGCCCGAGCAGGGCGCCGAAGAACGACAGCACGAGACCCTCGGTCAGGAACTGCCGGACCAGGATGGAACGGCTCGAGCCGAGGGCGGTCCGGATCGCCACCTCCTTGGAGCGGGAGGTCGCCCGCGCGAGCAGCAGGTTGGCGACGTTGATACAGGAGATCACCAGCACCAGGCCGACGGCGCCGAAGAGGACCAGCAGGGTCGTCCGGACCCCTCCCACCAGATCCTCGCGCGCCGGCACCAGGTGGATGCCGTGGCCGCTCGCCGGCGGGTAGCTCTCGGGATAGTCGCGCTCGAATCGCTGCGCGATGAGGTTCATCTCCTCCTGGGCCCGCGCCAGGCTGACGCCGGCCTTCAGCTTGCCGACCACCGTCACGGTGCGGACCTGCCGCGGCATCAGCTTGGTCGGATTCAACGCCATCGGAATCCAGAGATCGGTCGAGTAGTTGCCGAAGCTGAAGCTCTCCGGCATGACGCCGGCGACGGTGTACGGCTTGCCGTCGAGGGTGATCTTCCCTCCGACGATGCCGGGATCGCCGCCGAAGCGCTCGCGCCAGAGCTTGTGGGTGAGGACGGCGACGTTGTTCCTGCCCAGCACGTCCTCGTCGGCGGTGAAGACCCGTCCGATCGCCGGTTTCACCCCCAGCGTCGGGAACAGGCTCGCCGTGGCACGGCTGGCCAGCAGCTCCAGCGGCTCGTTCTTGCCCGTGAGGCTGACGAACTGCGGAGCCACCGCACCGACACCGTCGAACACCGTGGTCTGGCGCTGCAGGTCCAGGAACTCCCGCCCGGAGAAGGGGGACTTGGCAGTGTCCTGGAGGAGGAACTGGTTCCAGATCATCGTCACCCGGTCCGGCTCGGCGAAGGGGAGCGGCTTGAGCAGCACGGTGTTGACGACGCTGAAGATCGCACTGCTCGCGCCGATGCCCAGGGCCAGGCAGAGGAGAGCCGCGAAGGTGAACCCCCGGTTCTTCAAAAGACTGCGGAAGGCCAGTCGAAGATCGCGCAGCAGTGTTTCCATGGTGGTTGGCGCCCTTGAGGTCAGAGCCTTTTTACAACGAAGCCCGCCACGCAAGCGCGTGGCGGGCGGCGACCTGCGGCTACGAACGTTTCAGGGTCGTGGTCGGAGTTCCGGACACGGCCTCAGGGATTCGTCTCGGAGTCGAAGGCGCGCAGCGCGCTCGTCAGGAGACGCTGCGAGTACTTCTTGTTGATCACACCCTTGGCGGTCAGGCTCTGCAGGGACTTGTCGACGCACTGCTGATAGAGCGCGCGGTGAGCCTTGCGCGACGCGCGCGGCCCCAGGTTGTCCGTCCAGTTGGCGTAGTCGCAGGGGATCTCGGGCACCACCAGCTTCTCGCCGGCCTTCACGTCATAGAGGCGGTTGTGCAAGCCGCCCGGCCAGAAGATGTCGGCGGTTCCCTGAGCCGTCTTGCCGAGGCCGAACGTCGTCCGCAGGCTGTCCTGCGAGGCGTAGCTCGCGCCACCCACGACCGGGCGGATGGAGGTCTTGCCGCCGTCGGGCGTGAAGCTGATCACGGCGCCGATGCCGTCACGGTTGACCTTGCCGCCGGCCGCCAGGCCCTTGGCACCGCGCAGCGTGAGCTGAGCGGACTTGTTGCCGTTGTTGGCGCTGTTGATCTCGATCGAGAGGGTGCCGTCGTTGATCACCGGATCCACGTACTCGAAGCCGGCCGAGGTGAACGCGAAGAAGGCGGTTTCGAACGCCGCGATCTTGTCGAACACCGGGCTGCGCGGCGTCGGCGAGGCGGTCGGCACGAAGAGGAAGAAGTTGAACGGCGTGATGTCCATCTCGGAGACGGTGAGGATGTCGTCGAAACCGTCGTTGTTCAGGTCGCCGACGGCGACACCCTCGACGAGGCGCGGCCGGTGGTCTTCCAGAATGGCCTTGCCGTCATACAGCATGTTGGCCGAGCAAGTGCCCGAGTTCTGCAGCAGCACGCCCGGGTTGTCGAGCTGGATCTGCCGCAGCATGTCGACCTTGCCGTCGTAGAAGATGTCGACGTCGCCGTCGTTGTCATAGTCGAGCGGCGACGTGCCCCAGCCGAAGGGGGTTCCGCCGAGGCTGCCGAGACCCGGATTCGTGAAGGAGCCGTCGGCGTTCTGCAGGTACCAGCGGGAGGCCCGGCCCGGCGTCAGGTAGCTGCCGGTGTCGGTGACGAAGAAGTCGATGGTGCCGTCGCAGTTGAGGTCGGTGAAAGCGTAGCCCATGAAGCCGCCGGCGACCTTGAGACCGAGATTGAAGGTCTCATCGGTGAAGTGGCCGGTGCCGTCGTTCTTGAGCAGACGCATGTAACCGCGCTCGGTGTCGCCGGGGCCGGCATCCTCGGCCTCCATCAGGTCGAGGTCGCCGTCCTGGTCGATGTCGACCAGCGCGATGCCCCAGGTGACGTTGCGGCCGGCCGGCACGTTGGCGCCCAGCAGGTTGCGGATGCCCGAGCTCTGGCTGGCGTTCGTGAAGGTGAGATTGCCGTTGTTGACGAACAGATAGTCGGGCTCGGTGCCGGAGATGAACCCCGCCTGGAAGACCGGGCGGCGATGCGTCCACGGGTGGTAGGTGGTGCCCACCACGATGTCGAGCAGACCGTCGTTGTTGACGTCACCCATCGAGCAGCCCGCGTAGAACCAGGAGGGCTGGCCACCCACGCCGGCGGTGGGGGTGATGTCCGAGAAGGTGCCGTTGCCGTTGTTGTGGAACAGGTGGTTCGCAAAGCCGGAACCGAGGACGTACAGCTCCTGGCTGCCGTCGTTGTCGAGGTCGCCGAAGCAGACGCCCGAGCTGTCGTGATTGACCAGCGCGACGCCGGCCTGCGCCGCGACGTCGACGAAGGTGGTGGCGCCGGTCTCGATCAGCATGTTCTTGTAGAGGCTGTTGGCCGCCCCGGGACCATTGGTGGTGTAGACGTCGAGGTCGCCGTCGTTGTCGAAGTCGAGGACGGCGATACCGGGAGCCCCGTGCCACTTCTGGGCGGATTCCCGGACCTTCGCGGCGATCTGCGGGATCGGGATCGGCGACGCGGCGGCGGCCGCGTCGTGCACGGCTTTCCGATCCGGGGTCGCGATGCGGTGATACGAAATCCCCGCACCTCCGTCGTGCGCGATGTTCTTGAACGTGACGCCACCGTCGGCATAGGCAGCGCCCACGCCCGCCAGCAGCAGCGAAATGCCGCTGAAGGCTTTGATCGTTCTTCTCAAGGCAATCTCCTTTTCCATTTGCTAAACCTCCATCATTGACAGCTGAACGTCTCTGTCTCGCAAGTCTTCCTATCGCTAGAGTGCAGGTCCGATCCGAAACCGAGACAACGGGTTTTCTCAACCTTCAAGGCTAGGAAAAGAGCTTGTCGAGCTCCTCCTGGCTGAGCTCCGCGTCGGGGAAATCCGAAGGGGTGTAGACGCTCAGGACCCCGGAGCGGCAGACCTCGATCAGCGAGCGGAGCTCGGTCAGGAAACCTGCCGCGATCGCCGCCGCCGCGCCGCCGAGCGCCCCCTCGCCGCCGCTTCGCCAGTCGAAGCGCAGCCCTTCGCCGTCGAGCTGGCCGGTCACCGCCAGGGCGGCTCCCGCCGGGCGGAGCCCGGTGGCCTGGGCCTCTCCCCGGTAGGAGAAGCTCACTTCAGGGACCGGCAGGGCCGCCAGCCGGCGCCGGACGTCCTCGTCCCCCGTAAGCTCGCCCAGGAGGATGGGGTCGACGCCGTTCGCGACCGCGCCGCGGACCTGCTCCTTGACCCGGCGCAGCTCCTGGACGAGGTCTTCCGACTCTCCGACGTCGAGCACCATCGGGAGCGAAGCGCTGAAGCACCCGGCCGTCCGCGGCAGATCGGCGTTCAGCGGATCGGCGTCGCGGGCGTCCACCTCGACCCGCACCAGGACCTGGCGTCCGGCGGCGCCGCGGGACAGCGTCCTGGCCAGGGCCGCCAGCACGGCCTCCTCCGGCCGTACGCGCTGCAGATCGGGGATCTCGGTGAGCAGGGCCCGGGTCTCCTCGGCGTCGAGACGGACCGAGACGGTCTCCCGGCTCTCGCCGCCCCCCCAGAGTGCCGGATCGATCGCCGGCACGGCGCCGGAGCTCTCCCAGGCCACCAGCCAGGCGCCCGACTCCGGGCGCAGGCCCTGGCTCCTCACCCGCTCGATCCGCTCCGCCAGCCAGGGGTGGAAGCTGCCGGCGGCCGGCGGCGGGGCGGCCTCCCCTCCCGCCGCGAGCTGCTGGCACGCGCTCCTCAGCTCCTCGCGCAGGAAATCCCAGGAGTGGCTGTCCACCGCCACCGGATGGGCGACCACCAGGACGCGCTCCGCGTTCTCCTCCCCTTCGCTCAGCACTGCGGCGGCCAGCAGGATGCCGCGCTCCGGATCGAGGCTCGTCCGCAGCTCCCGGGCCAGCCTCGCCAGGTCCGCCTCGCGGTCCGCCGGCGAGGTGACGGCGAGCGCCATCTCCCCCACCGTGAGCTCGGGCGCGGCCCCCGGGACCTGGGTCCAGCCTTCCGGCCCGGGTACGAAACGAGCGCGCAGCGCGTCGTGCCGGGCCACCACCTGCGCGAGCGCCCGGCGCACGACCTCGCGCTCCGCTCCGGCGGCGATCCGCGGCAGCGACCAGGTCGTGTACCAGCAGGGGGCCGCCGCGGCGCCGGCGAGCAGCTCCCGCTGGAAGGAGGTCACCGGCAGCGGCTCGGCCGCCGTCTCCGCCTGCGGAGAGGCATCCGTATCCAGAAGCTTGGAAAGCTCCGCGATGGTCTGATGCTCGAAGAGCTGATCGGGAGCGAGCCGGAGACCGGCGGCGCTCGCCCGGGCGATGAGCTGGATGCCGATGATCGAATCGCCGCCGAGATCGAAGAAGTTGTCGTTGACGCCGACCTGCTCGAGGCCGAGCGTCGCCTGCCAGACGTCGGCCAGCCGGCGCTCGATCCCGGGCGCGGGGGCGACGTAGGGGGTCGGGATGTTCGGCCGCTCGTGGATCACCGCCGAGGGTGCCGTGACCCCTCCCGCCGCCGCGAACAGCGCCGCCTGGTTCATCGCGCTCACCTGGGCGATCAGGGCGTGGAGATCCTTGGCCGTGACCACGATCTGCGCGGCCTCGAGGTCCCGGGACAGCGCCCGGCGCAGCGCCTCCGCTCCCTCGTGAGGGAGGATGCCGTCGCGCTCCTCGGCGTCCGCCTCCACCACCTCGACCACCACCTCGGCCGCCGCCGCCGGCCGGGCGGACCCGGCCACGGTCTCGGCCTGAGGCGCCGGAGCCTCCGCCGCCCCACGGCCGGCATTGATCATCTGGCTGGTGATCCGCTTCAGCGTGAAGTGCTCGATCTCAATCAGCACCTCGCCGTCCTCGCCCAGGATCATCACGTCGACCGCGGTCGTCTCGTTGCGCGAGCCGGGCTCGCCATGGCGGCGCAGGTAGCTGTAGAAGCGCCGCGGCAGTTGGCGGTGGACCCGCACCCCCTGATAGGAGAGCGGCAGGTAGCTGTCCTCCTCGAAGAAGCCGGCGATGCCGGTGGCGACGTCCAGGAGAGCCGGGTGCAGGCCGTAGTGCAGGGCGTCCTCGGCGAACTCCTCGGGGAGCTCGATGCGGGCGATCCCCTCGCCACGGCCCAGGTAGATCTTCTTGAGGCTCTGCCAGTGAGGCCCCCAGGAGACGAACGCCTCCCCCTCGCTCATCACCGGTCCGGCGATCTCCATCTCGCGTTCGCCGCAGCGGGCGAGGATCTCGGCGACGTCGTAGCGCGGCCGGGCGGCCGCCTCGCCCAGCGCCTGCACCCTGCCGCGGGCATGCGGCTGCCAGGTCGGCTCGCCGACGCCGGACGGCGGATCGATGCGGCTGGTCACCCGGAAGTTGAAGGCATCCCCCTCCTTTTCCAGGAGGACGCGGACCCGCCGCTCCCCCTCGGGCACCAGCAGGGGCGAGAGGAAAAAGACGTCCCGCAATTCGACCCCACCGTCCGGCGAGTACCCCTCGAAGAGGGCGGCGTGGTGCAGAAAGGCGGCCCGCCCCAGCTCGAGATAGGTGGTACCGGGCAGGGTGGGAACCCCCATCAGCTTGTGCTCTCCCAGCACCCAGTGCCGGGCGGCGCTGAGGTCGCTCTCGTAGATCGTCTGGTCCGCCATCTCGAAGACGCAGCGGTCGAGCAGTGGATGGATGTCCTCGCCCTTCGCCTGCTTCGAGGAGCCGGCCGAGGCGCCGCGGGTGATCCCCGCCGCCACCGCCATGCCGACCTCCTCCCAGGCTCCCCAGTTGATCGACACCGTCCGCGGCCCGCCGGCCAGGGCGATGTCGTGGGCGAGCGCGTCGAGAAAATTGTTGGCCGCGCCGTAATCGACCTGCCCCAGGCCGCCCGCCACGGCGATGGTCGACGAGCAGAAGACGACGAAGTCGAGAGGCACGCCGGCGAAGGCGGCCAGCAGCGAACGGGTGCCCTCCACCTTCGGCGCGAGCACCCGGCTCGCCGCTTCCGCGGTCTTGAGCTGGATCATGCCGCTGCCGGCCAGGCCGGCGGCGTGGATCACGCCGTGGACCTCGCCGAACCGGGCGATCGCCTGGCCGGCCAGGGCGCGCATCTGCTCCCGGTCGGTGACGTCGGCGCCGAGCACCAGCACCTCCGCGCCGAGGGCCTCGATCTCACGGATCTTGCGGATCCGCTGGCTGATGCGGTCCGTCTCGCCGTGGTTGGCGAGCCACTCGTTCCAGGTGCCCGGGTCGGGCAGCGCCGTGACGCCGAGCAGCACGAGCCGGGCCCGGTACTCCCGCGCGAGGAACTCGGCGAAGGTCAGACCGAGGCCGCCGAGGCCGCCGGTGATCAGGTAGACCCCCCGCTCGCGCAGCCGGACCGCCGCCGGGGCCGGCGCCTCCAGATGCACGGCCTCGTAGTCCTGCACCCAGCGGCCGCCGCCCCGGTAGGCGACCACCGGCCGCGCGGGCTCCGCGGTCGCTTCGGCGATCAGCCGCCCGGCCAGCGAGCCGTCGGCCGGCCAGGCGACATCCACGCTGACGCAGCGCAGGTTCGCGTACTCCTGGGACATGGTCTTGAGCGGCCCCAGCAGCATGGCCCGCTCGGGCAGCAGCCGGTCCTCGCCCGCGACCCGCTGCATGTGGCTGGAGACGACGGCCAGATGGATGCGCTGGGTGACGCCGTTCCTGCCGAGCGCCTGGGTGAGGTAGAGCAGGCTCCAGAAGCTGCGCTCCGGCACCCGCGCGAGAGCCTCCGGATCGGCGGTGGCCGGCCCGACGTTCCAGAGGTGGAGCGCGCAGTCCGGAAGACTGCCGGCGGCGGCGAGATCCTTGAGCAGGGCGTCATAGTCCTCGCGCCGGCCCGGGGCGACCTCGTAGCTCCCCTCGCCGGCCTTGCGGAAGCTCTCGCCCGGCCGCACCACGGTCACGCGCCGCCCCTCGCCGGCCAGCCGCTCGACCACCCGCTCCCCCACTTCTTCCTCGTCGAGGAAGACCAGCCAGCGGCCGGCTCTCTCCACCTCCTCCGCCGACGGCACGGGCGGCAGCGAGGGCTTCCAGTAAGGGAGGTAGAACCAGTCGGCGAGGTTCTCCTTCTTGTGGTGATCCACGGTGGCCCCCCCGCCGAGGGGGAGGCCTCCCTGGGCCCGCTCGACCCAGAAACGCCGGCCCTCGAACGGGTAGGTCGGCAGGGGGACCCGCCGCCGGCGCTCGCGCGCGTAGAAGCCTTTCCAGTCCGGCTCGACGCCGTGCATCCAGAGCTGGCCCAGCGTCTTGAGTAGGACCGGCAGATCCTCCTTCCGCTCCTTCGGATGGCGGAGCGAGGAGAGGACGACGTGGCGGGCGCCGCAGTCGGGGTGCTGCCGGGCGAGGGTCGCCAGGGTCTGCCCCGGCCCGACCTCCAGCAGGACCCGTTGCGCGTCCTTGCACAGCTCGCGCACGCCGTCGGCGAAGCGCACCGCCTGCCGCAGATGCCGCGCCCAGTAGGACGGATTGGTCGCCTCCGCGTCGGTGATCCAGGTTCCGGTCACGTTCGAGATGCAGGGGATCTTCGGCGGATGGAGCTCGAGCTCCGCGAACCGCTCGACGAACGGCGCCAGGATCGGCTCCATCATCTCCGAATGGAACGCGTGGGACGTGTGGAGCGGCCGCGCCCCCACGCCGCGGGATTCGAGCTCGGCGCGCAGCGCCTCCACCGCCGCCTCGGGACCCGAGACCACGCAGCGGTCCGGGGCGTTGATGGCGGCCAGAGAGAGCCCCGCGCCCAGCAGCGGCGCGATCTTCTCTTCGCTCAGCGGCACCGCCAGCATCGCTCCGGAGGGGAGGCTCTGCATCAGCCGGCCGCGCTCCGCCACCAGGGCGAGAGCGTCGTCGAGCTCGAAGACCCCCGCGAGACAGGCGGCGACATACTCGCCGATGCTGTGCCCCATCATCGCCGTGGGCACGATGCCCCACTCCATCCACAGGCGGGCGAGCGCGTACTCGACGACGAACAGCGCCGGCTGGGTGAAGCGGGTCTGGCCGAGCCGCTCCGCGGCCTCGGCGTCGCCGTCCGCCGCAAGCAGCAGCTCCCGCAGGTCGAGCCCGAGGTGCGGCCGCAGCCGCTCGCAGCAGAGGTCGATCTGAGCGCGGAAGGCCGGCTCCGACTCGTAGAGACCGCGGCCCATCCCGGCGTACTGCGCCCCCTGTCCCGAGAAGAGGAAGGCGGCCGTGCGCTCGCGGCCGGGAGAGAAGGACGCGACGGACCACTCCGGGTCCTCCCCGGCCAGGATCCGGACGGCGTGCCCGGCGTCCCGGCAGACCACCGCCCGCCGGTGCTCGTGCAGCTTGCGCCCGACCTGCAGCGTGTGGACGACGTCGGCGAAATCGCTCTCCGGGTGCTCTTCCAGATGAGAGGCGAGATTCCCGGCCAGGGTGGCGAGGGCGGTGTCCGTGCGGGCCGAGAGGAGCAGGAGCTGCCAGGGGCGGGACGGCGTGGCGGGCGCGGGCTCCGGAGCCTCCTCGAGGATCACGTGAGCGTTGGTGCCGCCCATGCCGAAGGCGCTCACGCCGGCCCGGCGCGGCGCGCCGTTGGCCTCCCACTCGCGCAGGCGCGTGTTGACGAAGAATGGGCTGCTCTCGAAGTCGATCTGCGGATTCGGCGTCTCGAACAGCAGAGAGGGGGGGATCATTCGATGCTTCAGGGCGAGCACGGCCTTGATCAGGCTGGCGACGCCGGCCGCGGCGCCGAGGTGCCCGATGTTGGTCTTGACCGAGCCCAGGGCGCAGAACTGCCGCTCCTGGGTTTTCTCGCGGAAGACCTTGGTCAGCGCCGTCACCTCGATGGGATCCCCCACCGGAGTCCCGGTGCCGTGGGCCTCGACGTAGCTCAGCGTGTCGGGCTCGACGTCGGCGGCGGTCAGCGCGGCCCGGATGACCCGGTACTGGCCGTCGACGCCGGGGGCGGTGAAGCCCACCTTCTGGGAGCCGTCGTTCGACACCGCCGACCCCTTGATCACGGCGTGGATGGTGTCGCCGTCGGCCAGCGCGTCGGCCAGCCGCTTGAGCACCACGACCCCCAGGCCGGTGCCGAAGATGGTCCCCTGGGCCTTGGCGTCGAAAGCCCGCACGTGCCCGTCCGGCGAGTTGATGTCCCCTTCCAGGTAGGGGTAGCCGACCTCCGGGACGCGGACCGAGACGCCCCCCGCGAGCGCCATATCGCATTCGCCGCCCAGCAGTCCCTGGCAGGCCATGTGGATGGCGACCAGGGCCGTCGAGCAGGCGGACTGGACACTGACGCTGGGCCCTCCCAGGTTGAGCTTGTAGGACACCCGGGTGGCCAGGTAGTCCTTCTCGTTGGAGATCTGCGCCGTCAGGTCGCCCACGGCGCGCACCAGCGCCTGGTCCGAGTAGACGTTCATCAGGTAGAAGTTCATCCGGGAGCCGGCGTAGACGCCGACCCCCCCGGGATAGCGTTCGGGATCGTAGCCGGCGTCCTCCAGGGCGGCCCAGGAGGACTCCAGGAAGAGCCGGTGCTGAGGGTCCATGACGTCGGCTTCGCGCGGGTTGACGCCGAAGAAGGCGGCATCGAAGAGGGCGACGTCCTTGATCGTGCGCGCGACCTTGACGTAACCCGGCGACTTGCGCATCTTGGGGGGGACGCTCGCCAGCTCCTCGTCGCTGAGCACCGTCCGCGACTCCACTCCATCCCGCAGATTGCGCCAGAACTCCTCGACGCTCTCGGCACCGGGAAAACGGCCGGCCATCCCGACGATGGCGATCTCCAGGCCGTTGCCGTCGTGGCTCTCCGCCTCGCTCCTGTACGTCTCGTCACTGCTCATCGCTGTCCACTATCCCTTCTGCTGCTGCAGGCGGCGCCGCAGGCGGTCCCGCCCCTGGCGTAGTTGAGCGGAACGGTCGCCGGACGGTCCGGCCGGAGAGGCGGGCGCCGCTCCCTGTTCCAGATGAGCGGCGAGCGCCCGCACCGTCGGGTTGTTGAAGATTTCGACCAGCAGGATCTCGCGGCCGAACCGCTCCTGCAGCCGCTCGTGGACCTGGATCAGCAGCATGGAGGTGCCGCCGAGGTCGAAGAAGTTGTCGTCCACGCCGACCCGCTCGACCTTCAGGACCTCCTGCAGGATCGCGGCGAGGGTCAGCTCCGCTTCGGTCTGGGGCGCTTTGTAATCCAAGTCGATCTCTCCCGGTGCCTGTCAGGGTGGAGCGGCACGTCACACGCGCCTTCCGAGATTCGGCAGATGCGAACAGACATGTTCAGTGGATGACCGTCAAACCAACCGCTCCGGGCACATCTAGTTGGTGCGCCGAGCCTCCGGATGCGGGACAGGAGCGGCGGCAAACAGACCGCCGCACCCGGGCTGAAAAGCCTGGAGAGGAGTCTTGTAAGTTGTTGAAGAGAAAGTGGTGCGGCTGGGAGGACTCGAACCCCCGACCAAGAGTTTAGGAAACTCCTGCTCTTTCCACCTGAGCTACAGCCGCAGGCGAGGCAAGTATACCCCTGGATCAGTACTGGATCAGCGAGGCCACGTCGTACCCGCCGAGCTTCTTGCGCCCGTCGAGAAAGGTGAGCTCGATGATGAAGCCGAAGCCGGCCACCACCCCGCCGAGCGACTCGACCAGCCGGGCGGTCGCGGCGGCGGTGCCGCCGGTGGCGACCACGTCGTCGACGATCAGGACGTGCTCCCCCGGCCGGATCGCGTCGCGGTGCATCTCCAGGGTGTCGGTGCCGTACTCCAGGTCGTAGGTCTCGCGGACCTTCTCGGCCGGCAGCTTGCCGGGCTTGCGCACCGGCACGAACCCAGCGTTCAGGTCGTAGGCCACGATCGGGGCGAACATGAACCCGCGCGACTCGATGCCGACCACCTTGTCGATGCGCCGCTCGGCGAACAGCCAGACGAAGCGGTCGACGGTCATGCGCAGCGTCAGCGAGTTCTGCAGCAGGGTCGTGATGTCGTAGAACAGGATCCCCGGCTTGGGAAAATCGGGGATCTGGCGGATGTGCGACTTCAGGTCGTCCATGGTCTCTCCTAGCGATCGATGACGAATCCGTCCCAGGTCGGGACGGGGATTATCTCCTGCTCTTCGAGGCCGGTCACCCGTGCCCCTGGCGGCCCCTGGCGTACCCGCTCGCGGAACGCTGCGAGCCGCTCGCTCCCGCCGGCCACCTCGATCTCCACGCGGCCGTCCGGCAGGTTGCGCACCCGCCCCGTGAGGCCGATCTCCCGCGCCGCCTGGCGGGTGAACCAGCGGAAGCCCACCCCCTGCACCTTGCCGCTCAGACAAAGCCGGAAAGCCTGGACGCCGCTCATTTCTGCGGCTTCCAGCCGTGCCGGCCGAGCAGCGGCACGAAGGCGACGGACTCCCCCTCCTTGCGCCGGATCTCGCCGCGCGGCGACTTGCGGTAGAGCACCAGCTTCTGGAGGTTGAGCTCTCCTTCCGGGATCAGCAGGGTGCCGCCCGGCGCGAGCTGCCCGAGCAGCGGCTCGGGCACCTTGGGGGCGCCGGCGGTGACCAGGATGCGGTCGTAGGGGGCCCATTCGCTCCACCCCACGGTGCCGTCGAACACCTGGATCTTGACGTTGTCGAAACCGAGCTGGCGCATGCGCGGGATGGCGGCCTGCGCCAGCTCCGGCACCCGCTCGAGGCTGTAGACCCGGCGCGCGAGCAGGGCGAGAACGGCGGTCTGATACCCCGAGCCGGTGCCGATCTCCAGCACCGAGTGCTCGGGCCCCACCTCCAGCAGCTCGCTCATCCGCGCCACGATATAGGGCTGGGAGATCGTCTGCGCCGAGCCGATCGGCAGCGCGTGATCGCCATAGGCCTGGCTGCGCAGGTGGTCCTTGACGAACAGGTGGCGCGGGGTCTTGCGCAACGCCGCCAGCACCCGCTCGTCGCGCACCCCCCGGGCGGCGATCAGGTCGCGGACCATCCGCTCGCGCTGGACGGCGTAGTCGCTCATCAATCCCGTGGAGCGGGGGGAGCGGCCGGGAAGGCGAGCGCCGAGAGCTTGTCCTTCAGCGAGGTGACGCTCTCGAGCCCCGGATAGTAGGTGAGGTCCAGATGCAGCGGGGTCACCGAGATCCGGCCCGTGGAGATGGCCTCGTAGTCGGTGCCGCTCGCGTTCTGCCACTGCGGCGTGCCGGCGATCCAGTAGTACTTGCGCCCGCGCGGATCGAGCTTCTCGATCACCGACTGCTTGTAGACCCGCCGGCCCAGCCGGGTGTAGCTCAAGCCCCGGATCTCCCCCGCGGGCACGTTGACGTTGAGCAGCAGGTCGCGCGGCAGCTCTTCGCCGAGCAGGATCTCGACGAGCTGGCGGGCGAAGGCGGCCGCGGCATCGAAGGAGAACCCCTCCCCCACCTCCTGGCTGAAGGCGACGGAGGGGATGCCGAGCAGCGTCCCCTCGAAGGTCGCGCTCACCGTGCCCGAGTAGGTGACGTCGTCCCCCAGGTTGAGGCCGAAGTTGATCCCCGAGCAGATGAGATCGGGCGGGTGGTCCTTGAGCAGCGACAGCACCCCCAGGTTGACGCAGTCGGTCGGCGTGCCGTCGACGGCGTACCAGCGCTCCTCGACCTTCTGCATGCGCAGCGGCCGCGACAGGGTGAGCGCATGGCCGGTCGCGCTCTGCTCCCGGTCGGGCGCGACGACGAACACCTCTGCGATCTCGCTCAGGGAGGAGGCGAGCAGCCGGATCCCCTGCGAGAAGATGCCGTCGTCGTTGGTGACCAGGATGCGCGTCATCAGCTCTTGATGTACTTGCCCACGATTGGGGCGAGGGCTTGCAGGGTCTCGGCCGGGATCAGCGAGCGCTCGGTGATCAGCGAATACTTGAGCGCCTCGGCGCAGATGCAGTCGCGCGAGTGCGCCTCGCCGACCCGCCTCAGCATCTGGCGCACGACTTCCTGCGACATCTTGACGTTCTGTCCGATGACCTCCATCACCGAGACGCCGGAGACCGCTTCTTCTTCCTCGTGCCAGCAGTCGTAGTCGGTGACCATCGACAGCGAGACGTAGCACATCTCCGCCTCGCGGGCGAGCTTCGCCTCCTGGAGGTTGGTCATGCCGATGATGTCCGCGCCCCAGCTCCGGTAGACCTCGGACTCGGCCCGGGTCGAGAACTGCGGCCCCTCCATGCAGACGTAGGTGCCACCACGGTGGACGGTGGCTCCCGCGGCCCGCGCGGCGTCCGCCGCGATGTCGATCAGCCGCGGGCAGATCGGCTTGGCCATCGAGACGTGGGCCACCAGGCCGTTGCCGAAGAAGGTGTCCGGGCGGTGCCGGGTGCGGTCGAAAAACTGGTCGGGGACGACGATGTCGGTCGGCTTGTACTCGATCTTCAGCGACCCCACGGCGGAGACGGAGACGATCTCCTCGACCCCCAGCACCTTGAAGCCGTAGAGGTTGGCGCGGTAGTTGAGCTCGGTGGGGAGCAGCCGGTGCCCCTTGCCGTGGCGCGGGAGGAAGGCCACGAGATGGCCCTCCAGCTCGCCGATCACATAGGCCTCCGAGGGGTCGCCAAACGGCGTCTGGATCCGGCGCTCCTCACGGACCGTCATCCCCTCCATGCCGTAGAGGCCGCTGCCGCCGATCACACCGATACGGATGTCACTCATCAGAAACTCTCCTTCAAAAGGAAATCACAAGGACTGCCGGCCGCAAGAGCGGGCAGAGTCTAGCAGGGCTAGCGGATCGCCTCCACTACCGCGAGCGCGGTCTCCAGGGCGCGGCGCCCCTGCTCGCCGCTCACCCGCGGCGCCGGCTCGCCGCGGCAGGCGGCGAGGAAGGCCTCGAGCTCCCGCCGCAGCGGCTCGGCGCGCTCCAGAGGGAGGTCGTCGGGCAGGATACGACGCTGCTCCCCTTCCCCCTCCAGACGGTACCCCTTGATCTCCTGCGCCTGGTAGTCGAGCGAGTAGTAGCGGTTCGGCAGGAAGACCCGCAGCCGGCGCGCCCGCTCGGAGGAGACACGCGAGGCGGTCAGATTGGCGACGGCGCCCGAGGCGAGCTCGACGCGGACGTTGGCGATGTCGATGCGGGAGGAGAGCACGGCGATCCCGGTGGCGCGGATCTCGGCCACCGGGCTGGGATCGAGGGCGTGCAGGATCTGGAGATCGTGGATCATCAGATCGAGGACGACGTCGACATCCAGGCTGCGCGGGGAGAAGACCCCCAGCCGCTGCACCTCGACGAAGCGCGGCGGCGAGCCGACCGCGAGCAGCGCCTGGACCGCCGGGTTGAAGAACTCGATGTGGCCGACGGCGAGCACCCGGTCGCCGGCATGGGCGAGCAGCCGGTCCGCCTCCTCCAGGCTCGCCGCCAAGGGCTTCTCGATCAGCACGTGGAGCCCGCGGTCGAGCAGCGCGCAGCCCATTTCGGCGTGCGCCACTGTGGGCGCCGCCACCACCGCCGCCTCGATCTCCCCGGCCAGCTCCTCGAGACTTGGGAAGACCCGCGCGCCGGGCTCCCGGGCGGCCGCCTCGGCGGCCTCCGGACGCGGATCGTAGACCCCGACCAGCTCGGCGCCGGGGAGCGACGACAGCAGGCGGACATGGTTGCGCCCCATGGAGCCGGCGCCGAAGACGCCGACGCGCAACGGAAGAGTCTCGCTACTCAGGCTCGCCTCCCCCCCGGCCGCCGCCGCGGGGCGGCGACTTGATGACCCCGCGCTGAGAGCTCTCGACGAAGGCGATCAGGTAGTCGACGTCCGGGTCGCCGGCGAGCTCGGCGCGGATCTGCTCCACCGCCTTGGAGGTGGGCAGGCGCGAGCGGACCAGGAGGCGGTAGGCGGCCTCCAGGCGGCGGAGGGTCTCGGGCCCCATCCCCTTGCGCTTGAGGCCGATCGAGTTCAGGCCGTAGCAGGCTGGCTTCTGCCCCACCGTCTTGACGAACGGCAGGGCGTCCATGGTGGCCACGGTGTAGCCGCCCAGGTAGGCGTGGCGCCCCACCCGGCAGAACTGGTGCACGGAGGTGAAGGCGCTCACGGTGGCGTCGTCGTGGATCTCGACGTGCCCGGCCAGGGTGGCGTTGTTGGCGAACACGATCCGGCTCCCCACCTGGCAGTCGTGGGCGATGTGGGTGTAGGCCATGAACAGGCTGTCGTTCCCCACCCGGGTGACGCCGCCCCCCTTGGCGGTGCCGCGGTGGACGGTGCAGAACTCCCGGAACTGGTTGCGGTCGCCGATCTCCAGCCAGACCTCCTCGCCCTGGAACTTGAGGTCCTGGGGATCGAAGCCGATGGCGGCGTTGGGGTAGATCCGGTTCTCCCGGCCGATCCGGGTCGGACCCTGGATCTGGGCCGCGGCGCCGATCTCGGTGCCGTCGCCGATCTCGACGCCGGCGCCGATCACCGCGAACGGACCGACGCGGACCCCATCGCCCAGCCGGGCTTGCGGGTCGACCGATGCGAGGGGATGGATCTCCGCCGCCATCAGCGGTTCACCATCGCCGAGGAGAGCACCGCCTCGGCGGCGAGTTGGCCGTCCACCAGGACCTTGCCCGCCAGCTTGCAGTAGCTGCTCCGCAGCCGCAGCACCTCGATCTCGTAGCGGATCTGGTCGCCGGGGACCACCGGCCGCCGGAACTTCGCCGCCTCGATCGAGGCGAAGAGCAGCAGCTTGTTCTGGCGGTCGGGGATGTCGCTCAGCAGCAGCAGGCCGCCGGCCTGCGCCATCCCCTCGATCAGCAGCACCCCGGGCATCACCGGCCGGCCGGGGAAGTGGCCGAGGAAGACCGGCTCGTTGATGGTGACGTTCTTGATCGCGACGATCCGCTTGCCGGGCTCCATCTCCAGCACGCGGTCGACCAGCAGGATCGGATAGCGGTGGGGCAGCACCGAGAGGATCCACTCGATGTCCCATTGTCCCGCCGGTTTGGGCGTCGGTTCGGGGGTCGGCTCGCTCAACTCATTCTCCCTCTCCAAGCTTCTTTTCGAGAGCCCGCACGCGCCGGCTCATCTCTTCCAGACGCGACAGCAGGACGGCCTGGCGGCGCCATTTCCGCATCTCGATCGCGGGGATGCCGGCCACCACCGCCCCCGGCTCGAGCGAGGCGAGGGCCGCCGACTTGGCGGCCACCTGGACGCCGTCCCCGAGCTGGATGTGCCCGGAAACCCCGGACTGCCCCGCCAGCACGACGTAGTTGCCCAGCCGGGTGCTGCCGGCGATGCCCGCCTGGCCGCAAAGGATACAGTGCCGGCCGACCTCTACGTTGTGCCCGACCTGGACGAGGTTGTCGATCTTGCTGCCCGCCCCGATCCGGGTCTCCCCCAGGGTGGCGCGGTCGATCGTGCTGTTGGCCCCCACCTCGACGTCCCCCTCGAGGACCACCCGCCCGATCTGCGGCACCTTGTGGTGGGCTCCGCCGTGGGTGGCGTAGCCGAAGCCGTCGGCCCCCAGCACCACGCCGGCATGGACGATGCTCCCGGCTCCGACCTCGGTGCCGTCGTAGAGCACGGCGTGAGGATGGAGCACGGCTCCCTCCCCCACCACGCAGCCGCGGCCGATGGCGACGAAGGCGAGGACGGCCGCCCCGGCGGCGATCCGGCTGCCGGCGCCGATCACGGCGTACGGGCCGACGTGGGCCGCCGGGTCGACCGCGCAGCCCGGCTCCAGGATGGCCGTGGGGTGGATCCCCGCCGGGCGGCGCTCTCCGGGATGGAGGACGGCGAGCAGCCGCGCCAGCGCGTAGGACGGATCGTCGGCGACCAGCAGATCCCGGCCAAGGGCGGCGTCGGCGAGCGGCGGCCCCACCAGCAGGGCGCCGGCCGAGCTCGCCATGGCCTGACCGCGATAGCGGGGGTCTTTCAGGAACGAGAGGTCGCGGGGGCCTGCGGATTCCAGGGAGCGGATCGCCTCGACGGCGCGCTCCGGGTCCCCTTCGACCCGGCCGCCGACCAGATCGGCGAGATCGGCGAGCCGGTAGCCCACGCCGTTACTTGCCCTGCGCGGCGGCGGTGTCCAACCGCTGGATCACGACACTCGTGATGTCGATCGCCTCGTCGGCGTAGATCAGCCCGCTCTCGAACTTGCGGAAGATCAGCGTGTAGCCGAGATCCTTGCCGACCTGGTTGATCACCGGCATCACGCGCTGGTCGATCTGGGCCAGCATCTCGTCGCGCTTCTTGTTGAGCTCGCGGGTGGCGTCGTCCTGGGCGCGGCGGATGGCGATCTCCTTCTCTTCGTACTGCTTGGAGAGGTCGGCGAGCTTGTCCTGGGCGAGCGACAGGCGGCCGTCGCTGATCTTGGTCTGCAAGTCCTTGAGCTCGGCCGCCCGCGCGCCGAGCTCCTTCTCCCGCTGCTCCTGGAGTCTCTTGAGATCGGCCACCACCTTCTTGCCGGCGTTGGACGACAGCAGGATCTTCTCGGTGTCGATCACCGCGACCCGGATGGGGCCGGAGGGCGCCGGGGCGGCCGCCTGCGCGGCGACCGGAGCCGCGGCGAGCGCGAGCCCGAGCAGGCCGGCGGCGGCGACTCGGGACAGAACGTGATTGGAAAGCGACATGGTCTCTTCTCCTTCGTTGCTAGAAGCTGGTACCGATACTGAACTGGAAGCTCTCAAAGCTATCCTGGGGTTGAGGATCGAGATTCTTGGCGTAGATGAACCGCAACGGCGCGCCGAACACCGGCAGGAACACCCGCAGCTCGACCCCCGCCGTCTTGCGCAGGTTGGAGAGGTCGAACGACTGGCCGTCGCCGAAGACGTTGCCGGCGTCGCCGAACAGCAGCACGCGGAACGGCCCGCCCAGCACGAAATGGTACTCCAGATTGAACTGGACGTATTTGTCGCCGCCGAGGATAACCGCGTTCGCGTCGCGCAGCGGCACGCCGTTCTTGTCGCGCAGGAAGATCGAGCGGTACCGGTGGCCGCGGATGCTGTTCTCGCCGCCGAGGAAGAAGCGCTCGAGGACGTTGATATTCTTGCCGCCGAACGGGTGGATCAGCCCCCCCTCGGCATTGAAGGCGATCAGCGTCTTGGTCGGATAGTTGCTCACCGGCTTGAAGATGCTGTACCCGATCTCCGGCCGCAGGAAGTCGTTGTCACCGCCCAGCGGACCGCCCGCGTACTCGACGGCGAGCGACAGCTTCTGGCCGCGGGTCGGCTCGAACGGGTTATCCCGGCTGTCGATGAGGTAGGCCGGACGCAGCGACGAGTTGTGGATCCGGTACCGCGTCCGGATGATGCTGCCCGGCTGCGGATCGGTGGCCGGCGGCGGCGTCTCGCCCGGCAGCAGGGCCGGCACCTGGATCTGGGTCTCGTCGTCGTACTTCGACAGGTTGTAGCTGATGCTCGCCGACTGGAAGAGCCGGAAGTTGCGGCCGTAGGTGAACACCGCGCCCTTGCTGTTGCGGGTGTAGCGATCCTGGTTCGAGTACAGGTTGTAGTCGTAGTTCTCGTCGTAGGCGCGGACGCCGATGCTCTGCGGCCGGTCAAGGAACCAGGGGATCGAGTAGGAGAGGTCGAAGTAGTCGCGCAGCTTGCCGGTCTGCACTGAGACGCCGACCTGCTCGCCGCGGCCGAGGAAGTTCTTGGTGCTGACGGAGAACTGACCGAAGAAGCCGTCGAGCTGGCTCCAGCCGCCGCCGAACTGCAGCTCGGTGCGGTCCGACTCGTCCCCCTTGAAGAGAAGGTTGACCTTCTTCTTCTCGGAGTCGGTGTCGATGTCGACCGGGTTCTCCTCGTTGAGCTTGAAGTAGCCGAGCTGGTTGACCTTGGTGACGCTGTTGCGGATCGCCGTCACGTTGACCAGGCCCCCCTCGTAGACCCGCAGCTCGCGGCGCAGCACCTTGTCCTTGGTGCGGTCGTTGCCCTGGAACTCAATGCGGCCGACCTGGAACTGATCCCCCTCGCTGATGTGGACCACCAGGTCGGCGACGCGTTCCGGACGCTCGACCAGCTCCGGCTCGACACGGGCGAAGATGTAGCCGGTGTTGTGGTAGGCGTCGGTGATCTCCTTGACGGCGTCGTCGATCACCTTGGCGCGCAGCCAGCCGGTCGCCCGCCGGTCGAAGGCGCGGAGCAGGTTCTTCTCCGGATAGACCTTGTTGCCCTCGATCGACACCACGCCGAACTTCCAGCGCTCCCCCTCCTCGATCGGGATGGTGATGAACATCCGGCGCTTCTGGTCGGCCACCCTGGAGTCGACCGCCCGCACGTCGATCTTCGGATCGCCGATGACCACGTTCTTGTAGCCGGCGCCGCGGTAGATCTCGCGGACCTTGTCGAGGTCTTCCTGGAGCTTGGCCGGATCGTAGAGGTCCTTCTTGCTGACCCGGGAGATGAACGCGCTCTCCTTGGTGTTCTTCATCGTCCAGCGCAGGCGGGCGTCGTTGAACACCGTGTTGCCCTCGAACTCGATGTCCGAGATGCGGACGCGGTCCCCCTCGTCGACCTTGAAGACCACCTTCTTCTCGTTGGGGCCGACGTCCTCGACCGTGTACTGCGCGGTCGCGAAGCGGTACCCCTTCTCGCCGTACATCTGCTCGATCAGCCCCTTGACCCGCTGCAGCTCGCCGAGCGACAGCGGCTCCCCCTCGTGGACGCGGACCCGCTGGGTGGTCAGCTTGTCCTGGAGGTCGGTCTTGGAGATCCGCTTCAAACCCTCGTAGTCGATCGAGCGCAGGACCGGACGCTCCACCACGGTGATCACCAGACGGACGCCGGCCGCCGTGGGCACGCTCTCCACCTGGACGTCGTCGACCAGGTTGCGCTCCCAGAGCTGCTTGATGTTCTTGTTGAGGGTCTCCTCGTTCAGCGGCTCGCCCGGGGCGAGACCGAGGTAGTAGCGCAGGGTCTCCTCGGAGAGCCCCTTGAGACCCTTGAATTCGATCCCCTCGATAGTGCGGCCGTTCGCCGACGGCTGCGGGAGCGCCTGGGCTCGCGCCGCGCGCACACCGCCGGAAAGCAGCAGAGGAAGCAACGACGCCGCCATCAGGCGGCGCACAGCCCTCCACCGGCGCGGCCTGCGCCGGCCCACGATGACATCAGGCATCATCTCGTCCTTTCATGACCCCGGCGGCGCAAAGCCGCCGGGGTGGTCCTGCCCTCTCTTGCTGGGAACCGCCGGTCCGGCGGGAATCAGCGCCTGGGGATGATGACGATCTCCTGGGCGCCGGCATGGAACGTCAGCTCACCGCCCTCTAGATCCACTTCGATGTTATCGATCGTCTCGCCGTGCTGGTTGATGAGAATCTCCGAAACCGCGTCCTGGATGTGGCGCTGAATGGCCCGGCGCAACGGGCGGGCCCCCGTGGAGGGCTCGACGCCCGCCTTGGTCAGGAGCCACTCCTTGGCGCTGTCCGAGACCCCGACGCGCAGTCCCCGCTCCGCGAGCGTATTGTTCACATCCTCGACCAGAATGTCCACGATCGACCGCAGCTCCTTCTCACCCAGCGGGTTGAAGACGATCACCTCGTCGATGCGATTGATGAACTCGGGGCTGAAGGTGCGCCGCAGCTCGGCGAGGATCTCCTCCTCGAGCTTCTGGAAGCTGGCCTCCTCGCTTCCCTCGCCGAAGCCCACCCGGCCGCCGCGCAGCACCAGCTTGCTGCCGATGTTGGAGGTCATCAGCACCAGCGTGTTGCGGAAGTCAACCAGATTGCCATAGGCGTCGGTCAACTGGCCGTCCTCCAGGATCTGGAGCAGCAGGTTGGCGACGTCCGGATGCGCCTTCTCGATCTCGTCGAACAGGATCAGCGAGTAGGGCGCGCGGCGCACCCGCTCGGTGAGCTGCCCCCCCTCCTCGTGGCCGACATAGCCCGGCGGCGAGCCGATCAGCTTGGAGACCGCGTGCTTCTCCATGTACTCGCTCATGTCGAACCGGATCATCGACCGCTGGTTGCCGAACAGGAACTCCGAGAGCTGGCGGGCGACCTCGGTCTTGCCGACCCCCGAGGGGCCGAGGAAGATGAACGACCCCATCGGCCGCTGCGGGTTCGAGACCCCCAGCCGCGAACGGCGGATCGCCCGGCTGATGGCGTTGATCGAGCGGTCCTGGCCGATCACCCGCAGCTTCAGGATGTCTTCCATCTTGAGCAGCCGCTCGGCCTCCTCGCTCTGCAGCGCCGCCACCGGGATGCCGGTCCAGGAGGAGATGACCTCCTCGATGTCGTGACGGGTCACCTCGAGGATGCCGGTCTCGTCGGTCGCCACGCTCATCCTCTCCAGATCCTCGCGCAGCTCGATCTCCCGCTCGCGCAGGTAGACCGCGCGCTCGAAGTCCTTGTCGGAGATGGCGACCTTCATCTCCTTGACCACCTGGCGGATCTCCTGCTCGAGCCGCCGCAGGTTCTGGGTGTCGCGCACCCGCCGCAGCTTCACCCGCGCGCCCGCCTCGTCGAGGACGTCGATCGCCTTGTCCGGCAGGTGGCGGTCCGGGATGTACCGGCTCGACTGGTAGATCGCCGTGCGCAGCGAGTCGGGGCGGTAGCGCACCTTGTGGAACGACTCGTAGCGATCCTTGACCCCCTCGAGGATCTGCTGCGTCTGCTCCGGCGTCGGCGGATTGACCTGGATCGCCTGGAACCGGCGCAGCAGCGAGCGGTCCTTCTCGATGTACTTGCGGTATTCCTTGAGCGTCGTCGCGCCGATGCAGGAGATCTCGCCGCGCGACAGCGCCGGCTTCAGGATGTTGGCCGCGTCGAGCGACCCCTCGGCCGAGCCGGCGCCGATCAGCGAGTGGATCTCGTCGATGAAGACGATCAGCTCCTTGCTCTCCTTGAGCTCCTTCAGAATCCCCTTCAGGCGCTCCTCGAACTGGCCGCGGTACTTGGTGCCGGCGACGATCAGCGACAGGTCGAGCGCCATAATCCGCTTGTTGGCCAGGAAGATCGGCACCCGCCCCTCGATGATCCGCTGGGCGAGACCCTCGACGATGGCGGTCTTGCCGACGCCCGGCTCGCCGAGCAGAATGGGATTGTTCTTGGTCCGGCGGGAGAGGATCTGGATGATGCGGTCCACCTCCTCCTCGCGGCCGATCAGGGGATCGAAGGACTGCTCGGTGGCCAGCGCCGTCAGGTCGCGGCCGTACTCGGAGAGGAACGGCAGCTCTTTCTTCTGCTGCGAGGCCTCGCGCTCCTTGGCGATCGCCAGCACCTCCTCGCGCACCGTGTAGACGTCGAATCCGTGCTGGGCCAGGATGCGCATCGCCGTGCACCCCTCGACCCTCAGGATGCCGATCAGCAGGTGCTCGGAGCCGACCGTCGCGTGAAGCATGCTCTCGGCCTCATGCGAAGCGTAGGCCAGGATCTTTTTCGATTCCTCTGAAAGAGGGAGCTCGGCGGTGGAGGAGATCCGTTCGACGAAGACCCGCTCGCCTTCGATCTCCCTGCGGATGTCCTCCGGCTTGACCTGAAAGCGCCGGAAGATCTCGCTCACCGTCTCCTCCCCCTCCCGCAGGATCCCCAGAAGGATGTGCTCGGATTCGATGACGCGGCTGCCCAGCTTGCTGGCTTCGTAGCGGGCGAAGAAGAGAGCTCGGCGGGCCTTCTCGTTGTACTTCTCAAACATTTTGTTCGACCTCTTTTGACACCGGCGCGCTGCGTCGCACCTCGATTCTGAGGGCGTGGAGAGCGGCGATGCTTCTTTGTTACAGGCAATCGGATTCTAGCACGCCGCCATCCTCCCGAAGGTCGCGGGGCTCCGAAGAGCCCGCGCCCGGCAGTCCGATTCCTAACCGGATGAAGCGCCTGGAAGGCGGGCAAAATTCCCACCGTCCCCACCGGCAACAGGTCCTCCGGTGTCCGCTTTTCAATACGGGTGTAGCACTCCACCATCCAGCCGCAGCGTCCGCGTGCACCGCCGGGCGATCTCCGGGTTGTGGGTGACCAGCACGCCGGTGGTCTGGTGGCGGGCCTGCATGGCGAGCAGGAGCTCGAAGACCGTCTCGCCGCTCGCCGGGTCGAGGTTGCCGGTCGGCTCGTCGGCGAGCAGCAGCGGCGGCTCCAGCGCCAGCGCCCGGCAGAGCGCCACCCGCTGCCGCTCGCCGCCGGAGAGCTCGCTGGGGAAATGCTCGAGCCGCTCGCCCAGGCCCACCTCCAGCAGCAGCCCGCGGGCACGCTCCAGCACTCTGCCGGGCTCGCGGCCGGCGATCCGCCCCGGCAGCATGACGTTCTCGAGCGCCGTGAAGTCGGGGAGGAGCTGGTGGAACTGGAAGACGAAACCGACCGTGTTGTTGCGGAACGCCGCCAGTTGGGCCCCCGAGAGGCCGGCGAGCGACCGGCCGCCCACCTCGACCACCCCGGCGTCCGGCCGGTCGAGCGCCCCGAGCAGGTGCAGCAGCGTCGACTTGCCAGACCCCGACGGGCCGACGATCGCCACGATCTCCCCCGGCTCGACGCTGAGGTAGATCCCCCGGAGCACCTCGACCCGCCGGATGCCGTCCTGGTAGGTCTTGGTCAGATTGACGGCGCGCACCGCGACGCTCATCGGCGCAGCGCCTCCACCGGATCGAGCGCCGCGGCCCGCTGCGCGGCGTAGAGGGAGGAGGCGAGGGCGAGCGCGAAGGTCAGCGACAGCACCACGACGAGATCCTCCGGCTGCACCAGAAAGGGGACGTAGTCGAGGAAGTAGACCCGCCCTGGCACCTTCAGCAGCCGGTAGTGGTCCAGCACCCAGGCGCCGCCCACCCCCAGGACCGTCCCCAGCAGCACGCCGGCGCCGGCGACCAGCCCGCCCAGCAGCACGAACGCCTGGCGCAGCGCCGCCGGGGTCGCCCCGAGGGTGCCCAGCATGCCGATCTCCGGCCGCTTGCTGGAGATGATCAGCGCCAGATCCGCCACCAGGGCCAGCGACGCCACCAGGACGATCAGCGACACGGCGACGAACATCACCAGCTTCTCCAGCCGCAGCGCGAAGAGGAGCGGGCGGTTGAGGTCCTTCCAGGTGCGCACCACGCTCCCCGGCGGCAGCGCGGCCGGCAGCCGGGCCGCCGCGTCGAGGGCGGCGTCGAGCCCTCCGGCCTCGACGTCCAGCCGGCGGTCGGCGATCCCGAGCAGCGTCTCGGCCACCGCGCGCGGCAGGGCGATCGGCTCCTTCTCCTCCTGGGTGCGCGCCCCTTCGTAGGTGCCGGCGAGAACGATGCTGCGCACGCGCGGCTGCGGCCCGAGGGGGGTGAGGGTCGGGCGCGGCGAGACCACCTCCAGGCTCTCCCCAGCTTTCAGCCCCCAGCGGGCGGCGAGCGTCGCCGGCACGTAGAGCCCCTCGGCCCGCCCCGCCGCGCCGGGGAACGTCCGCGGCACCCGGCCGTCGAACCCCACCAGCTCGACCGGCTGCACCTTGCCGCGCTCGACCAGCCAGCCCCCCCCACGCACCTGGATCTGCGCCGACGCCACCCCGGAGACCCGCAGCGCCGCCTGCCGGGCGGCCTCGGCGTCGGCGCCCGGGGGGAGCTCGACCTCGATCTGCGGCGTGCGGCCGAGCAGCTCCGAGCGCAGCGCGCTCTGGAACCCCGAGATCACCGCCAGCGACAGCACCATCGCCGCCACTCCCAGCGCGAGGCCGCCGGCGGCGACGATCGAGAGGAAGCTCGCGAAGGCGTCCCGCCGCGTGCTGCGCAGATAGCGCAGAGCGATCAGCGCCGGGAACGGCAGCTTGCGCAGGAGCAGGCGGGAGGGGCGGCTCAAGTCGCCGGGTCGCTCTCTCCCGCTTCAGGGCGCATCAGCGGGAACAGGATCACGTCGCGGATCGACTGCCGGTCGGTGAGCAGCATGGTCAGACGGTCGATGCCGATGCCGATGCCGGCCGCGGGCGGCATGGCATGCTCCAGGGCCCGCACGTAGTCGGCGTCGTAGAGATGGGCCTCGGCGTCCCCCGTAGCCCGCGCCGCCACCTGCTGGCGGAAGCGCTCCGCCTGCACGTCGGGATCGTTGAGCTCGCTGAAGGCGTTCGCGATCTCCATGCCGGCGAGATAGAGCTCGAAGCGCTCGGTGAACCGGGGGTCGTCCGGCCGCTGCTTGGAGAGCGGCGAGACGTCGGTCGGATGATCCGTGATGAAGACCGGCGCGAACAGATGCTCCTCCACCGTCTGCTCGAAGAGGCCCATCAGCAGGTGGCCGTAGGTGCCTCCCGCCGGGACCGGCAGCCCTTTCTCCTCCAGCACGGCGCGCACCGACTCCAGGGTCTCCAGCCGTTCGGCCGGCACGTCCGCGTACCGGGTGATCGCCTCGCGCATGGTCAGCCGCTGCCACGGCCGGGCGAGGTCGATGGCCCGCCCTTCCCAGGTGAGCTGCTCGCGGCCGAGGAGGCTCCTCACCCTCTCCGCCAGGCCGGAGAGCAGCTCCTCGGTGAGGTCCATCATCTGCCGGTAGTCGGCGTAGGCCCAGTAGAACTCGAGCATGGTGAACTCGGGGTTGTGCCGGGTCGAGATCCCCTCGTTGCGGAAGTTGCGGTTGATCTCGTAGACCCGCGGGATGCCGCCGACCAGCAGCCGCTTCAGGTAGAGCTCCGGCGCGATGCGCAGGTAGAGCTCGAGGTCGAGCGCGTTGTGATGGGTCTTGAACGGCCGGGCCGTGGCCCCGCCGGGGATCACCTGCATCATCGGCGTCTCGACCTCGAGGAAGCCGCGGGTGTCCAGGAACTCGCGGATCCCGCGCACGATCGCCGCCCGCGCCTCGAAGACCTGCCGCGACTCCTCGCTGGTGGCGAGGTCGAGGTAGCGCTGGCGGTAGCGGGTCTCGACGTCGGCCAGGCCGTGCCATTTCTCCGGCATCGGCCGCACCGCCTTGGAGAGAAGCTGAAGGTCGTCCACCTTGAGCGACAGCTCCCCCGCGCGGGTGCGCATCAGCGTCCCGGAGGCGCCGACGATGTCTCCCAGATCGAGGTTCTCCAGCACCAGCCGGGCGGCCTCCGGCACGTCGGCCAGCCGGATGAAGAGCTGCAGCTTCTCCTTGCCGTCGTGGATGTCGGAGAAGATGAGCTTCCCCTGCCGGCGGACCGAGCGCACCCGCCCGGGCACCCGCAGTCTGAGGCCGGCGGCCTCCAGCTCTTCGGCCGTCTTCTCGCCGTACTGCTGCTTGGCCCCGCTGGGCTCCAGGTCCCAATCGAAGCGGTGCGGATAGGGGTTGATTCCCGCCTCCGCGAGCCGCTGGCGCTTGTCGCGTCGGTTCTGGATCTGTTCGTCGAGCTCGGACATGGACTCCCCTCTCCTCTTCCCTGAGAGCGGATAGCCTATCCGAGAAAGGCGGGGTGGTTGAAGGCGGGAGGAGCGGCCGGCCCTCCAAGACCGGCCGCGGGCGGCGGCTTTCCGCGTCTATCCGTGGTGGTCTTACACCTTACAGCCGCTGAAGTTGCAGCGGCACGTGCTCGCGCAAGTCGAAGTGTTGCACGAGAAGGTGAAGGTACAGGGCAAGCAGTTGTCCGCGCAGTTGTTCCGGAGGGTGGTGCAATTGCAGGCCGGCGGCGGACAGGCGTTGGGGCATACGGTCGTAATGCCGTCGCAGCTGACAGACCCCTGCTGGCCCGCCGAACAGTTCTGGTCCGTGGCCGTGCAACTGGTCGTGCTGTTGTTGCCGCTGCAACTGATCGTGCCGCTCGTCCCGCAGTTCGCCGAGGCGGTGCAAAGGGCCTTCCCTCCGAGAGCCGGGCGCTTTGCCGCAAGCGTCGGAGCGACCGGAGCCGCCAGGGCCGCGAGGAAGGCCTGATCCGCGGCACTCACCGCGGGTGCCGCCATCGCTGGCGGCGGGGTCAAACCGAGAGCTGCCAGAACCAGCAGAAATCCAAGAGCCACTTTCTTCATCACAGATCTCCTTTCAAACCAAAAGATCCTCTCGTGAAAAGCCGCCCCGGAAAAGTAATATAGCACTTTCTTTATGTAGAACTGTAGCCCGGGATTCCAGCCCCGGGCTACGGGCGATCCCAGGCCTACCCGCAGGTGCAGGTGCCGGCGCAGGGGTTGTGGTTCTGGCAGTTGAAGACGACGTTGTTGCTGCCGCAGAACGTCTTGCAGGACTGGAGCAGCTCCGGGCAGGTGGCGCACTTGCCGGCCGCCGCCGGGGCCGGCACGAGGGCGGTCAGGGTGAGCAGGGCGCTGGCGCAGACGAGCTTGAGGAAGGTCTTCTTCATGATGTCATCTCCTTGTAGCGTGACCGCCGGACGGACGGCCACCCCGCGGCTCGGCGGGGGTGACATCTTACCGAACGGGTCCGCGCTGCTACGATACGCCCCCATGAACGAGACCGACGAGATGGAAGGGCTGGTTCACGAGCCTCTGGAGGAGGCTTCCGCGGGCCTGGAGACCCTGATCGAGCAGCACAAGTCCGCCGTCGAGCGCTTCGACCTGCTCGGCTGGCCGCGTCCGGAGGTGGCCCTGGTCTCCGGCTCCGGCCTGGCGATCGACCTCGGGGAGCGCACCCACGGGCCGATCCAGCTCGAGTTCCTCCTCCCCTTCGAGAGCCACGCCATCGAGGGGCACCCGCACGCCGTCGAGATGTTCGAGCCGCTCCCCGGCCGCCCGGTCCTCTACTTCAAGGGGCGTCTCCACTCCTACCAGGGGTACAGCGCGCACGAGACGGTCTTCCCCGTCCGCCTCGCCGCCCTGCTCGGCGCCAAGGCGCTGGTGATGACCAATGCCACCGGCGGCCTGCGGCCCCACCACCGCCCCGGCGACCTGGTGCTGATCAAGGACCACATCAACCTGACCGGGCTAAACCCCCTGCGCGGCCAGCTCCCGCCGGAGTGGGGCCCCCGCTTCCCCGACATGGGAGCCGCCTACGATCCGCGCCTGCGCGAGCTGACCCTGAGAGTCGCCGGCGAGCTCGGCATCCCGCTGACCGAGGGGATCTACGCCGGCATGGCCGGCCCCAGCTACGAGACCCCCGCCGAGGTGCGGATGCTCCAGCTCCTCGGCGGCGACGTCACCGGGATGTCGACCGTGCTGGAGATCATCGCCGCCCATCACATGGGAGTGCGCTGCCTCTGCGTCTCGATGGTGAGCAATCCTGGGGCCGGACTCTCCGACGTGCCGGTCACCCACGAGGACGTCCTCGCCGCCGCCCAGGCCGCGTCGGTGAATCTCAAGGCGCTGCTGGGGGCGGTGCTCAAGGCGCCAGGGCTGGTTTAGGGCGGTGCCCGACCGCATCGAAGAGCGCGCCCGGTTCGACCTCGTTCGCTATGCCAACGTGTGGGAGGACGCGGAGGTGCTCCGCTCGGCGCTCGCTCCAGCCGCGGGGCGGCGCATGCTCTCGATCGCCTCGGCCGGAGACAACGCCTTCGCCCTGCTCGCCGCGGGCGCCGAGGTGGTGGCCGCCGACCTCTCCCCCGCCCAGCTCGCCCTGGTCGAGCTCAAGCGCGCGGCCATCCGCCGCCTCGGCTACGAGGAGGTGCTGGCATTCCTCGGGGTTCAGCCCGGCGCGGAGGACCGGCGCTCGGTCTACGAGCGGCTGGAACGGGACCTCCCGGCCGGCGCGCGGGACTTCTTCCGCGAGCGGCTGGACGCGATCGCCGGCGGCGTCATCCACGACGGCAGGTTCGAGGGGTACTTCCGGCTCTTCCGCGAGCGCGTCCTCCCCCTGGTCCACCGCGGGAAAACGGTCATCGCCCTGCTGGACGAAAAGGACGAGGCGGCGCGCGAGGCGTTCTATCGCCGCACCTGGAACAACCTGCGCTGGCGGCTCCTGTTCCGAGTCTTCTTCAGCCGCTTCGCCATGGGCCGGCTGGGGCGCGATCCCGAGTTCTTCCGCTACGTCGAAGGGTCGGTCGCCGAGCGCATCCTGGCGCGGACGGAGTACGCCCTGACCGTGCTCCCCGGCTACGCCAACCCTTACATGGAGTACATCCTCACCGGCAACTTCCGGCGCGCCCTCCCCGTGTATCTCCGCCCCGAGGTCTTCCCCGGGCTGAAGCGGAATCTCGACAAGCTCACCCTGTTCGAGGGGCCGATCGAGGAGGCCGCGCTGGCGCATCGGGGAGAGGGGTTCGACGGCTTCAACCTCTCGGACCTCTTCGAGTACCTGGACGAGCCGACGAGCGCCGCCGTCTATGGCCGGCTGCTGGAGACGGCCCGCCCGGGCGCCCGCTTCGCCTACTGGAACATGCTGGTGCCCCGGCGCCTCGCCGCCGCCTTTCCCGGACGGGTGCGATCTCTGGATGCCGAGGCCCGGGAGCTGTTCGCCCGCGACCTCGCCTTCTTCTACAGCGCCTTCGTGCTGGAGGAAGCCATCTGATCTCGCCGGACGACCTGCGCGGGGCGGCGATCCTCTCCGCCGCCTTCGTCGCCCTGCTGGTGATCGCCGAGCTCTGGCGCCGCTTCGGCCACCCGAAACCGGAGCACACGCGCAAGCTCGTCCATCTCGGCGGCGGCATCGCCTGCCTGTTCTTCCCCTTCCTCGTCCGCTCCCCCTGGGTGGTGCTGGCGATGTCGCTGCCGCTCACCGCGCTGTTCGTGGCCGGCAGCCGCTTCGGGTTCCTGAAGAGCCTGCACGGCATCGGCCGCCGGAGCCGCGGGGCGGAGTACTACCCGCTCTCGGTCTTCCTGGTCTTCCTGATGACCCCGGGCCGCCCCTGGCTCTATCTCGCGGCGGTGCTGGTGCTCGCCGTGGGCGACGCCTTCGCAGCCCTGATCGGCAGCCGCTACGGGGTGATCCGCTACGAGGTCGAGGACGAGCGGAAGAGCCTCGAGGGGTCGCTGGTCTTCCTGGTGATCGCCTTCCTCGCCATCCACCTGCCGGTCCTGCTGCTGACCGATCTCCCCCGCCCGGTCTGCGTGCTGGCGGCGCTGCTGGTGGCGGCGCTGGTGACCGGATTCGAGGCGATCTCGCTCGAAGGGGCGGACAACCTGTTCATCCCCCTGGCCGTGGTGGTGATCCTGGGCAAGATCACCACCAAGCCGCTCTCCGAGGTGATCTTCCAGAATCTCTCGCTGCTTGCCATCTGCCTGGGGGTGGGGCTCGCGGCTTGGCGCTTCCGCTCCTTCAACGTCGGCGGCGCGATCACCTTCATCCTCTTCGCCTACGGCACTTGGTCGCTCGGCTCGTGGATGTGGTCGCTGCCGGTGTTCCTGGGCTTCGCCGGATACCTGGCGGCCTGGAGCCGCTTCGCCCCGCCCGGCCACGGCTCGGGCCTCAAGGTGCGGACCGTGGTGCGGGCCCTGCTGCCGCCGTTCTCCATGCTCGTGCTGGCGAACAGCCTGGCCCGGGACGAATTCTTCTTCGCCCCCTACCTGGCCGCCAGCGCCGCCGTGCTCGCCTTCAGCCTCGATACCGGCGTCTTCCGCCTGGAGCGCCGCCGGAGCGGCCCGCTCGCCGCCCTCGGCGTCGCCCTCCTCGGCACCGCCCTCGCCGTGGTGGGACCTTGCATCGGACACTGGCAGGCGCCCTGGAAGCCGCTGCTGGCGATCCTGGCGGCGACCGCGGTCTCCACCCTCGCCAACGCCGCCATCGAGCTGCGCGATCCGGCGGCCGGCCGGAGCCGCGACTGGACCGCCTGGCGCTTCCTGCTGAGCTTCGCCGCGGCGGGCGCGATCCTGGGTTTGCAGGCGCTGGGGACGATCCCCCTGTGGGACCCGGGGTCGGGCTAATAGGCGCCGATCTGCTATAGGATTTCAGGGTTCGTCTCGACCTTCCGGAGAAACCGACCATGCCCGAGATTCAGTGGCGCGACCAGCTCCAACCCTCTCTCGTGGAGGGGCGCGAGGCCAGAAAGCCGCTCCTCCTCTACTTCTGGACCCCCGAGTGACTGGGCTGCCGAAAAATGGGTGCCGTGACGTACCCACACGAGCAGGTCGCTGAGTTCGTCTCGGAGCGCTTCGTCGCCCTCAAGTTCAACGTCAAGGAGCCCCATCCGGACTTCAAGGAGGCGCTCGGCCGCGGCAAGGTGCTGTGGGCCCCGCTGCTCGTCTTCCTCGACGGCCGCGGCAGCGAGTTGCGGCGTTACGTAGGGTACCTGCCGCCCGACGAGTTCCTGGCCGAGTTGCGGCTCGTCCTCGGGCTCTCCGAGATGACCCACGCCAACTTCCAGGAGGCGCTGCGCTGGTTCGACAGCGCGGCGGACGGCTACCCCGAGTCGAGCGCCGCACCCGAGGCGCTCTTCTGGGCCGCGGGGGCCGCCTACCGGCTCGAAGGCCTCGCCGGCGTGGTCCGCCGCTGGGACGACCTCCGCGCCCGCTACCCCGAGACCACCTGGGCCCGCCGAGCCGACGTGGTCCCGGACGACGTGCGGATCAAGATCGCGGTGGAAACGGCCGGGTGAGCCCGGCTCGCTCCACCCCCTCCAGAGCACCACACTAAGCAAGGGCATCGTCCCTCTCCCTTTCTTTCCTATCTGGTGCTTGGTCGGAGGCCGCAAATAGCTGCGGTGCTCCGTGTTGGCTTGGAGGAGTGTCTAATGATGCGACGTAACGGTGTGATGTTCCTGTTTGTAGCCGTGGCCACGTTCCTGGCGTTCGCTTCCTCGGCGTCGGCCGGGGTGCGTGGCCTCACCACGACGATCGAGTCCCAGCAGAGCTTCGTCGGCGTGTCGGACGACGCGGTCCTCAAGGTCACCTACACCAACAGCTCCCAGGAGGACATCTACCTCCTGCGCTGGCAGACCGCTCTCAAGGGCATCGACGAGAACATCTTCGACGTGCGCCGCGACGGCAAGCCGGTCGCCTACACCGGCCGCCTCTACAAGCGCGCCACCCCGCGGGCCGAGGACTACGTCCGCATCCCGGCCGGCGGCTCCGTCTCGGCCAATGTCGAGCTGTCGAGCGTCTATGACCTGTCGCGCACCGGCGAGTACGCGATCCGCTATCAGGTGCTGGTGCAGGACGGTCTGCGGGTGGACAACGCCAAGATCTCCGGATTCGCGGCGCTCCGCAACCTGGAGTCGAACGTGGTGTTCCTCGGAGTCGAGCGCAACGAGCGCGCGCTCGGCGCTGTCGAGGCGCTGGTCCAGGCCAACGAGGCCGTCCAGGGTGAGAAGGCCCTGACGCCGAGCTACGTGAGCTGCTCCAGCACGCGCCAGAGCTCGCTGGTGACCGCCCTCAACAACGCCCAGGGTCTGGCTCAGCGGTCCCGCGACTACCTGAACGCCGTCCCCACCGCCTCCCGCTCCACCGATAGCAATTACAAGACCTGGTTCGGCGCCTACACCTCGTCGAACTACTCGAAGGTGACGAACGACTACGCCAATATCTACAGCGCCATGTCCACCAAGGCGTTCGTCTTCTATTGCGACTGCACGGACAGCTCCTACGCCTTCGTGTACGCCAACCAGCCCTACAAGGTGCACCTGTGCGGCGCCTTCTGGAGCGCCCCGGCGACGGGCACCGACTCCAAGGCGGGCACGCTGGTCCACGAGACCAGCCACTTCAGCGTCGTCGCCGGCACCCAGGACTACGCCTACGGCCAGACCGCCTGCAGGAACCTGGCGATCTCGAACCCGACCCGGGCCATCAATAACGCCGACAGCCACGAGTACTTCGCCGAGCCCCGCTGAGCCCGGCTGACTTTTGGAAGACAGGCGCGGGCGGATCTTCCGCCCGCGTCTCTCCTCTCTCGGATAGACTGCGCGGATGCGGAAGCCCGCCCTCTTCTCCCTGACCCTCCTCGCGCTCCTCTCCACCGCCTGCTGGATGAAACCCCACGCTCCCCTCGATCCCGAGCACCCCCTGGAGTGCCGCGTGGAAGCGGCGCGCCCGCGCATCGCCGGCGCTCCGATCGCGATGCGATTTCAGTTGACGAACCGCTCGGAGCAGCCGCTCTGGATGCTGCGCTGGAACACACCCTGGGACGGCTGGAGGGGAACGATCTTCGATGTGAGCTTCGAGGGGCAGGATCTCCCCTACCAGGGCGCGATGACCAAGCGGGGCGATCCCACCGCCCAGGAGTACGTGAGGATCCGCGCCGGGGAATCGATGATCATCGGCCTCGACCTCGCTCAAGGCTACGACATGAGCAAGCCCGGCACCTACAAGGTGAAGGTCGTCGGCAACCTGCAGGACGTGATCAAGGACGGCACCAACCCGCCACGCCCGCGGGACCGCTTTCAGCCGATGGAGCTGAAGTGCGAAGAGCTGACGCTGGAGGTCGTGAAGGGGGAAGTGGCGCCAAAAGTCAGTTACTGAGCCGCTGGATCAGAACGCTCTGGGCTTGAAGCCTTCGGGCACCGCGAGCTCGAATTCCTCGTCGTGGATGCGCGCGAGATAGATCCCCTCCCGGAGGACCCTCTCCCGTACGTCTTCGGGAGCATCTACCGCCGCCAGGATGCCGTAGACCTTCTTGTCCTCGTGCTCGGGAAAGAAGTCCCGGAATTCACGCAGAATCTTCTTCATCTGCTCGAGGCCGTCTTCCCGAAGGTGGCTCTTGACCTCGACGACGTAGACCTCGTTGATCTCGGCGTTGGAGTAGGCCAGGACATCCAGCTCCAGCGAGCGTCCACCCCTTCGCGCGCGAACTCGCGGCGCGACGACGTTCATGCGGAAACGTTCCTCGAGGAGCTTTCTCATCGAGGGGAACGCCATCCCTTCGGTGAAGCTGCCGAACTTTTCCCCCAGGGAACCGATCTGACGTCCGACCTCGCGCAGGAACCGGCCTGTTTTGGCCACTTCCTTGCGCCGCTCCTCCTCGTTCCGCCTCTGGACCTCTGTCAGGTCCGCAATCATTCGCTGCAGGCTCTCGGTCGTCATTGGTCTCTCTTCCCTGTTTCCATGCCGCCGGTTTCCGGCAAGGAGAATTCTATCATCCGGAAACGCTCTCTTCCATCGCAGGGTCCCGTCGCAGGACCAACTATTCTCGGGCCATGAGAAACGGGTTCTCGACGGTGAGATCGCCGATCCGTAAGCCGTGCTGGAGATCTTCCGTCAGCAGGCGGGTGCAGCCGGCAACGAGAGCTGCCTGAATGATGAGAGCATCCCAGAAGGAGAGCTGAAACCTTCTCCCCAGGTCGATCGCGTCGAAAATTATCGGAACATTGATCTGCACCGTGGGAAATCCCTGCAGCTTATGAGCTGCCAGGAGAATCTCTTCTTCGGAAAGATGCTTCAATAATTTCCGGCTGACTGTTACGTAAAATTCCTGAAGCACCTGCGTGCTTATCACCAGCCGGAAGCTCTCTCGGCTTCGCTCCAGGACAGATAGCGACCGAGCTCGTTTTTCTGGGGCATCCTTGTCATAGAGATAGACCAGGACATTGGTATCAAGAAAGATTCTTTCTTTCATAGAGCTCGTCTCTCGTCCACTTCCGGCCTCCGCTTCCGCTTTGTACCTTCGACGAAAGATCGATCAGAGCGTCGATGGCTTCCCGCTGTCTTTCCTCCTGCTGAGCGTCCACGAAAGATTCCAGGTAACGCCGGAGGATCTCTTCGACCGACGTGCCCTGCTGGCGAGCTCTTTCTTGAGCTTCTTCCAGCAATCTCTCCTCAAGAGCGATCGTCAGATGAGTCATCCTGCCTCCAATTCCCTTGCCTCTGGGATCTTCCCTGTTTCCATGCCACAATTTCCCGGCGCAGATACTATATCACTCCCGAACGCTCTCCTCCACCCGCACCGTCCCGGTCCCCCCATCCATGGTAACCCTCTGGCCCGTCTTCAGCGTTCCCACCAGCCCCGCGATCCCCACGATCGTGGGAATCCCCATCTCGCGGGCCACGATGGCGGAGTGGGAGAGGATGCTGCCGCGCTCGATCAGCAGTCCTGAGACGGACGGATAGAGCGGCACCCAGCCGGGATCGGTGCGCTCGGCGACGAGGATCTCGCCGTCGAGACGGGCGTCCTCGTTCGGAGTGCGGAGGACCTTGACGAGGCTGGTCACGATCCCCGGGCAGCAGCCGGTGCCGCGGAGGACTCCGGGCTCGGCTTTGAGCGCGGCTTGCGGGCGACCCTTGAAGAGGTTCCGGTGGTACGGCAGCCCGAAGGTCTCGAAGCGGTCGGCGGGCGGGTCCATACGGCGGTAGGCGTCGAACTCCTCGCGGCGCAGGGCGGCCAGGCCGCGGAGGTTCGTGGTGACCGCCCGCCCCTTGGTGAAGTCCCAGACCTCGTCGAGCGTCAGGTAAAAGACGTCGTCCGCGCGGTATAGGAGTCCCGCTTCCGCGAAGTCCTCCCCTACCGCTCGCAGCAGCTCGCGCAGCAGACCATAGATGCGCGTGCGTGCGAAACGGAGGTTCTCCCGGTTTTTCACCCCCAGCCGGGCGTTTTGCAGCACCCGCCGGAAGATCCACCGCCGGGGCGCGCTCCGGATCGCCTTGAAGGCCTTCTCCTCGGCCTCGCGGCGAATGCGTCCCTCCCGCTGCTCCATCGCCGCCGCGTCCATCCCCGCGGGGTCCCCGGCGGCCAGATAGTTGCGGAGGATCTGATAGAGGAAGGCCGGGCGGTCCTTGAGCGAGTGCTCCTCCAGCTTCAGCTCGTTGACACAGCGAAAGCCGTAAAGGTCGAGATAGCGGCGGATGCCGGCCGCGAACTCAGCGAAGCGCGGATCGGCCGGCACCTCGCGGGCGAGATCCTCGGGCGGCCGTTCCAGGAGCAGCCGCCGCAGTTCCGGATCTCGCCGGGCCTGGGCGGCGAAGGCGAGGAGCATCTTCGTGGGCTCGGTGCTCTCGATGCCCCCCTCGCCGCAGATGAGATCGTTCTGGAGCGATCCGGAGTCGTCTCCGCACCAGGAGACGCAAAGCTTCTTGAGCGTGCCATAGAAAATCATCACGAAAAAATCGTTGATGATCGGCGCCTTCCACTCCCAGAGGAGCTTCTCCTCCATCTCGCGGTAGAGGGCCGCCAACTCGTGCGGCGGCATGGCGCGGAAATCCATCGCAGACCAGCGCTCATAGTGCGCGCGGAAATGGGCTTGGAAATCCGTCACGATCCGGCGGATGTGCCAGAAGTTCCGCGCCGAGCGTCCCACCAGACGCAACAAGGCCGGGAGCTCGACCGTGTAGCGCTGGAGCCCCGAAACCGGCGCCGGCGGGGCGGCGTCAGCACGGGCGGGCTCGCGCACGCCCATCATCGACTCCATGAAACTCTTGTTGTAGTTGAAGCCGGGGAAGAGCCGCACCAGCCGGTACCAGTTGAAAAGGTTGTAATAGACCTGCCCGCGGAACAGGCCGAGCATGTTCTCGAAGACCTCCTGGTTCGCCCGCACGGTCCGCGCGTCGATCCCCATCACCTCCGCGAAGCAGTGATAGACGATCGAATAGGCGCGGCGGATGAAGCTGAAGGTCATCGGCGAGGTCACGCCCGAGTAGCTCTCGATGATGTTCGAGTTGTCCCAGATCAGCCCGTTGCCGGCGGCGGGACCGATCTCCTCGACGGTGGTCACCGGCCGCGCTTGGAGCAGGAACGAACGCCCCTCCGCATCGACGGCGAATTCGATGTCCTGCGGCCGGCGGTAGTGGCGCTCGACGGCGATTCCCAGCCGCGCGAGGGAGATCACCTCGTCGCGGGAGAGGCTGCTCCGCGTCTGGAGATCCCCGGGCACTGGGACGCGCGTCAGCCCGCCGCCGGCCTCGCGATCGAGAATGAGCTGTTCGGTCTTGGGCGCGAGCGTCTCCGCGACCTCCAAGGTTTCCTTGTCGACGATGTAGGTGTCGGCGTCGAGCCCCGCGCTCACCAGCCCCTCGCCGGCGCCCCAGAGCGAGCTGATCACCACCTCGTGGACGCTGCCGGTGTTCGGGTTGGCCGTGAACAGGACGCCGCTCGTCCGCGCCTCGACCATGCGCTGAACCACGACCGCGACGGCGATGCCGTCGAGCGAAATCCCCTTCGCCCGCCGGTAGGCCAGGGCGCGCTCGTTGTAGGCGGACGCCCAGACCTTGCGGATCGCTTCGAGGATCTCCCTCCGGCCGCGCACGAACAGGAAGCTGTCGTGCAGCCCGGCGAAGGACTCCCCCGCCGCGTCCTCCCCCGCCGCCGAGGAGCGGACGGCCACGAAAGCGTCCTCCCCGATCCGGGAGGTATGGGCGGTGGCGATCGTCTCCTCGAGGCCTGGGGGGAGATCGAGAGCGAGGATCCAGGATCGGATCTCCACGGAAGCCGCACCGAGGTCTTCCGCGCCATCCAGGCGAGAGGCGATACGACCGCGCAGATCGCCAAGGGCGCTCTCGAAAGCCCCGGTAGTGATCGCGTACCAGGGAGGAACCGGAAGGCCTAGCGCTTCGAGCCGGGCGAGATTGGCGGCCTTGCCGCCCAGCAGGGATGCGGGGCCTTCCTTGAACTGAATCATCATCCTCCGATCCCCCACTTCTGAGCTATCGCGACCGCCAGGATGACGTCGAAGGCGATGATGTAGATCCCCGCATAGAGCTCCATCCGCTTGGCCGTCTTCCGGCTGGTATGGAGCCGGTAGTCGAAAAATCCCACAAGACAGACCAGGAACAGGGCGACCAGGGCCGCGTAGAACCAGGGGGCGAGGCCGAGGTGCCAGCCGACCAGCGCCACCAGAGCGGTGTCGATCACCCGGATCAGGAGGACCACCCAGGCCGCGCCGGAGGTGCCGAAGACGCGGGTGTAGGTATCCACCCCCTCGATCTCGTCCTCGGGCGCGCGGATCTTGCGCGAGACCTCCCAGTTGAAGGTGACGAAGAAGCCCACCCAGGCGTAGACGAGGAACCAGTTGGGGGCCTCCCAGGGCCAGCGTCCGGTGGCGAAGCTGAAGACCATCAGCGAGAGCAGCGGCATCACCAGCAGGTGGCTGGTGGCGTAGACCAGGAAGTGACGCTTGAGCCAGTCGCGGGCGAAGAACTCCTTCAGCATCAGAACGGAGAACAGGAACGCCGCCAGCCAGGCCGCGAAGGCGGCCGCGCCGCCCAGCGCGGAGAGGACGACCTCGGCGCCGATGGCGATTCCGCCCAGGATCTTCAGGTCCCGCAGGGTGACGAGGCCGCTCTGAAGAATCCGCCGGGGGTAGTGGACGAGATCCTCGGCGTAGTCCTTGTGCTCGTCGAACACCCGCAGGTGGAAGAAGAAGCAGAAGAGGGTCAGAGCGCCGAGGAGGGTGCTGAGGTCGTAGTGCATCCGCTCGCCGGGATGGGTGAGCGTCCGCGCCAGGAACTGGTTCGAGGAGTAGTAGGCGGCGATCAGCACCCCGTGCCCCAGCGGCGGGAAGCGCTCGGCCAGATAGGCGGAGAGCCGCCGGGCGAAGGGCGATTCGCGGGTCAGAGGCGGCGCGATGGTCATCGGCCGGATTGTGTCAGGGAGTCAGGCGGGGAGAAACCCCGTGCGTAGACTCGGAATGTTCCCGGCGGACCACTCGCCGGGGTCGGCGGATCACGAATTTTGCCCGGCGAGAGGCCCGCCCTCGGCACCGAAGGAGCCGGTGTCCTCCATGCGGCGCCAGACCGGCATCGCCGCCCTCGGTCTTGTTCTCGCTCCTCCCCTACTCCGTAACCGGCTGACACCACAATGTAACGACCGTTAACCTTATTCGAATATTGACATTATATTGAACGGCAGCTATGGTTGCCGCCGTCTCCAAGAGGACAACTTACCAGAGAGGTTTTCCATGGTTGCGCCAGATTCCTTCCCCTCGTCGTCCATCCATCCCCAGGCACGGTGCGGCAAGAGCCATAGGTCCTTGCTGAAGCTGGTCTTCGCAGGCGCCGCAATGATTCTCGCCACCGTGGGCCCGGCCCGGGCGGCCACCACCGGCGTGCGGACCGGCATGACCTGGACGGTCGTCGGCCAGCAGAGCGGGTATGTCCACGTCGGCTCGGACGCGCAGACAAATCCGTACGCCGGCGACACCACGATCGACCGGTTCCTGCCGATCCTGTGCGTGCTGGTCGACAACCGGGCGGCCCCGGCCGGCATCACCTTCGACAGCTACAACGGCTGGGCGCGCGGCGCGGTCCAGGCGACGCCGGCCATCGCGGCCACCGCGCTGACCTCCCAGGCGCAGGGTGACGCCATCTGCGCCGACACCTTCGGGACCGGCTGGCGCCTTGCCGAGTTCCACGACGGCCGGTACGGCTCCGGCTTCTCCTCGACTTCCGGATGGTCCTACTGGGCGGCGGGCTCGCTGGCGCCCGGGACCCGCTTCTGGACCGCCATCAGCGACCAGCCGGCCAATCCGTGGAACTCCGCCGGGACGGTCCCCACCACGGTGGCCACGCCCCGGTTCGTGACCTCCGACGCTCCGGTGCCGGGCCAGTTCCTGGGCGTGTTCAGCGAGGCCACGCCGGAATCGGACGTCCCGTCGCTCGCCAACAGCCTGGCGGCGGCCTACGGGGTCACGATCCTCGACATCTTCCCCGCCGCGCAGGGGTTCTCGTTCACCGGCACCGACACCCAGGCGCAGGCGATGAGCCAGGATTCCCGGCTGGAGACCGTGGAGCAGGACAGCTACGGCCAGCCCTCCGAGTACTGGCACCGGGACCGGGTCGACCAGCGGAACCTGCCGCTCAACAACGTCTACGCTCCGCGCAACAACGGCTCGGGCGTCTACATCTACGTGCTGGACACCGGCTTCCGCCCCACCCACGTGGAGTTCGGCGGCCGCGCCTCGCAGGCGGCGGACTTCATCCGCTTCCTGGGCTCGCGCGACGATTGCAACGGCCATGGCACGGAGGTGGGGAGCGTCGCGGGCGGCGGCACCGTCGGCGTGGCGAGCGGCGCCACCCTGGTCTCGATCCGCATCGCCGGCTGCAAGGGCAACGCCTACAACCCGCTGATCTCGGTCTTCTCGTCGACCATCGTCGCCGGTCTGGACTGGGTGGCGCGCTTCCACCAGAGCCCCGCCGTCGCCAACGTCAGCTACGGCTTCCCCCCGGGCTTCTGGCGCCGCTGGCTGCGGCTTTCGACGCCGATGGACCGCGCGGTCAAGCGCGCCGTGCGGGCGGGCGTCACCGTGACGGTCGCCGCCGGCAACGAGGGCAAGAACGCCGACCGGTCGAGCCCCGCCCGGGCGGCCGAGGCGATCTCGGTCAGCGCCGTCGACTGGACGGACGCGCGCCCGTCGTTCGCCAACTACGGCAAGGTCGACCTGTTCGCGCCCGGCGCGAGCATCGCGGCGGCCGGGCTGAGCAGCGACACCACCTACGTCACCGTCGACGGCACCTCGTTCTCCGCCCCGATGGCGGCCGGCGGGGCCGCCATCTACCTGCACGACCACCCGACGGCCGGCCCCGACGAGGTCCGCAACGCGCTGCAGAACAGCGCCACCGCCGGCGTCGTGGTCAACGCGGGCTCGGGCTCGGCCAACCGGCTGCTGTACGTCGGCCCCTACGCGAGCCACGCCGGGATGAGCTGGGTCTCGCTGGAGCAGCGCACGGGCGGCGTCGTCCACGTCGGCCGGGACGCCCAGACCAATGCCTACAACGGCGACACTCCGGCGACCTCGTCGCTGCCGGTGCTCTGCCTGCTGGTGAACAACAGCGCGGTTCCCGCGGGGATCACGCCGGACTTCAACAACGGCTGGGCGAAGGGCTCGGTCGCGTTGACGGCGGCGGTGGCGGGCAGCCAGTTGACCAGCCGCGCGGCCGCCGACGCGATCTGCGCGGCGCGCTTCGGCGCCGGCTGGCGCATGGCCGAGTTCCACGACGGCTGGTACGGCACCAACCTGTCCTCCTCCGGCGGGTGGAGCTACTGGGCGTACGGCACGATCCCGGTCGGCACCCGCTTCTGGACCGCCATCAACGATCAGCCGGCGAACCCCTGGAACTAGGGTAGATCCGGCCTCACGAGCGTGGCCCGGGAGCGCCCGGCCACGCTCGTGATCTCTCCAGCCGCTCGCGCAGCTTGCCCCTCATCCCGCCCAGAGCCATGGATTCTGCTCCAGAAGCATTGGTTTCTCCGCTGGATCTACATGCTTTTACGCCAGAAGCCCTGGATTCTCCTCTGGATCTACATGCTTTTGAGCCAGGAGCCTTGGCTTCCGCTCTGGATCTACTTGCTTCTGCTCCGGATCTACATGCTTCCAGCCTGGATCTACTTGCCTTTGATTCGGATCTACATGCTTCCAGTCTGGATCTACTCGCTTTTGATCCGGAGCTACTGGCTTCTGGACTGGATCTACATGCTTCCGACCTGGATCTACCGGCTTCCACACCGGAAGCCTGAGATTCGGACCGAGATCTAACGCTTCCGCAGACGGAGGCGGAGCCTTCCGTAGTCGATCTTGCTGTTGTGACGGGGATCGACCGGAAGCGGCTCCGAGGTGAGGACGATCTCGTCCGCGATCAGGCCGGCGGCGGCGGCGCGGGACGCGATCTCCCCCTCGATCTTTTCTTCTTCCGTCTCGACGACTAGGACGACGCGCTCTCCCAGGCTCGGATCGGGCACTCCCACGGCGGCGATCCGGCGGATACGGGGGTCCTCGCCGCGGGCGGCCTGCTCGACGAGTTGCGGATGGACGAGCGCACCGCCCCGGTGGATCGTCGAATGAACGCGGCCGGCCAGCCAGAAGCGCCCCTCGGCATCGAAGGAGCCGGTATCCCCCATGCGGTGCCAGACGGCCTCGCCGTCGGCGATCTTGTTCTCGCCGACCGCCCGCGGATTGCGGTAGTAGTCGCGGCAGACGTGATCCCCCGAGACGACCAGCTCGCCGATCTCACCGGCCGGGAGCTCCCAGGCGGCCCAGCCCTCCGCTCCCAGCTCGATCGGCCCGGCCTCGATGCGCGCGACCTTCGCCCGGATGCGGTCGATCGGACGGCCGGCGCAATATCCAGGAGCCAGGGGACGGGCCGGATTCGTGGCCGCCAAGCGCTCCTCGGCCGTCAGGTGGGCCACGGGCTCGGCCTCGGTCGAGCCGTAGGCGACCAGGATCTCGGTCTCCGGGAAGGCCAGACGCCAGGTGCGGAGCTCGGCATCGGAGACCGGCGCGCCGCCGGTCAGCAGCCGGCGCAGGGCCGGCCGCTCGGCCGGCCGGCGCTCGATCTCGGCGGCGAGGCGGTCGAAGAACGGCGGCGAGGCGGTGCAGGTGGTCACCTCGTGATGCCGCATCTGGGCGAGGACGCGGGTGGCATCCACCCGGTCGACGCGCCGGAAGTCCATCGCCGGCACGACGGAGGGGACGCCGGCCGCCAGGTTGTTGAGCGCGAAGACGGGGAACATCGTCATCTCGACGTCCCCCTGCGCGGCCGGGAACTCGGCGGCGAGCGCCGCGCGCTGGGCAAGCAGGAACCGGTGGGTGCGGTTCGCCCCCTTGGGCTCGCCGGAGGAGCCGGTGGTGAAGGTGATGAGGGCGGGATCCTCGGGAGAGACCGGGTGGATTTCCCCCTCCCCGACTTCAATCCCGGCCAGCGAGCATCGCGCCGGCCAGGGACCGAGATGCCAGCCGGTGGTGACGGTGACCGGAATCCCCCGCAGCCGCGGGTCGGACAGCCGGAGCAGGTGGCTCTTGCCGATCCCCAGCCACGCCCGGGGCTCGGCGAAGGCGGCGAACGCGGCGATCTGCCGCCGGCCGATCCAGGGATCGACGAAGACGGCGACGGCGCCCATCTCGAGCAGGGCCAGCATGGCGACGTAGAGGTCGATCGACATCGGGATCATCACGATTGCCCGCTCGCCGGGCTTGAGCCCCAGGCGCCGCAGCCCCGCCGCGGCGCGGCCGACGCGCTCCCGGAGCTCGCCGAAGGTGATCGCGCCGGACTCCATGATCAGCGCCGGACGGTCCGGGACGCGGCGGGCGACCTGGCGCAGGACGTCGAGGACGTTGTGTTCAGCCCTGCCACTCATACAAACGGTACTCCCGCATCACCCGCCCCTGCCCGCCGTCGAGATCCCCGGAGGGGTTCCCTTCCTTGTAGAGGCAGTGGTTGGCGTGAACGTACCCCTTCTCCACCGCCCGCCGGTGCCCCTCGTGGAACAGGGCTGCGGCGACGCCGGAGCGGCGGTGCTCGGGGAGCACGCCCAGGGTCTTGAAGTCGACCGCGTCCGCCTCGCGGCGGTGCCGGAGGAACCGAAATTTGGCGAGGAGGCCTCGCTCTCCCCGCATCGCGGCGACCGCCCGGAAGCGATCCGGATAGGCGAAGAGAAAGCCGACGTCCTCCCCGGCGGGCGAGCGCGCGAAGAGGACGAGATCGGCGTCGACCAGCGCCCGGGAGCCGGCGTAGAGGCGCACGAACTCGGCCTCGGAGATCTCGGTATAGAGGAAGTTGCGGGAGAAGATCCGGCGCGACAGCTCGTAGATCACCCCGAGTTCGGCCTGGAAGCGGGAGGAGTCCAGCCGGCGGAGCTTGTATCCAGTACTGAGCGCGTCGCGCGCCCGGTCTTCGAGATGGGCGGCCACCGCGGCGGGATCGACCCGCTTCGAGAAGTAGCGCTCCAGCACGGCGAAGCCGTTCGCCACCCAGAGCGGCTCGTACCATGGCGGGTTATAGGGCTCCAGCAGGAACGGCGGATCGTCGAACGGCCCCACGTTCAGCCGGTAGCGGTGCCAGGTGTCGCCGTCCATCGGGCCGATGATGGGGCCGGCCCCGGCGTTCCGTAGCCAGCCGGTCGCCTGCTCGAAGAGCTCGCGGACGGCTTCCTCCCGTCCCTCCAGGGCCTCGAAGGAGCCCAGCATGCCGTAGGGGCGGCCCTCGCCGTCGCGCAGAGCGGGGGACAGCCGCGACACCAGTCGGGCCACCGGCCCGCCGTCCGCCAGGGCCACCAGGGCCCTGACGTTTCCGGAGCGTTCGAGGGCCGCCTGGGCGTCCGCGCGCGGCGTGGCGTTGTGGTTGGGGTCCCCGCGGTAGACGAGCGCGGGGAGCCGGAGAAAGTCTTCCCTGGCCGCGACGTCGGCGAGGGCGTCGCGGATCACGGTCAAGCCAGGGTTCCGACCGGGTGCCGCTTGTACAGCGGCTTGAAGGCCAGCAGCCAGAGGCCCGAGTAGTCGCGCATCAGGCGCATCCGCAGGAGCTGCACCTGCCGGCACTCGGCCATGTTCCCGGCCATCATCAGATCCTGCAGCACGTGATTGAAGCGCCAGAGATGGGAGTCGGCCGAGCGGCAGGTCTGCCGGGCGCGGGCGAAGACGACCGCGTCGCCGGTGACCGAGGTCTCGTCGAGCAGGCTGGCGATGTCGTGCGCCTCCTCGTTGATGCGGATCCGCAGGGCGGCCGCCTCGAGCAGGAACTGTTCGAGCTCGCGGTCGCACTCGCCCTTGCCAAAGATCCGCCGGTAGGCCTCGACCTCGCGCGCCTCGATGCGCAGGGCGAAGACCTCGGGCTTGAGCACGACGCGCTCGGGGGCCATGTCGGGGGGGTTGATCTCCCGCAGGGCGTCCACCAGCCGGCGGTAGTAATCCCCCAGCAGCTCCTCGTGATGGCTCGGCATCGGCGCGGTGGACGCGGCGGCGGCGCGGGAGAGCGCGAACTCGCCGGTGTCCTGCCCCATCCTGGAGACGCTCGGCCGCTCGCCCGTGGCGGTGGTCCGCCCGGCGGTCAGGCGCGGCAGCAGATCGCGCACCTTCTGGCGGATCTGGGCGATGTCGCCGAGGCGGAACTCCTCCTTCTGGAGCTGCTTCTCGAAGCGCTCGATCTCCTCGCGGAAGGCCACCAGCTCGCGGTCGAGGTCGGTGTCGAACGGCACCTCGCGCTCGAGCTCGAAGACGCGCTGGTACTCGGCGACGATCCTCTGCTCCTCCTGGCGGTAGAGCTTGTGGATGCGGCTCTTGAACACCAGGTTGGTCTCCTGGATGGAGAGCAGCAGATCGGGGTGGAAGTAGAAGTTCCCGAGGCCGTGCTTGAGCTCGCGGTAGCGGCGGATCAGCGCGCTCTCGTTCAGCGCGTCGAGGCTCTCGAGGCCGCCCATCTGGTGGCGCACCGTGTCGATCATCGCCCGGCGCTCCTCGATGAGCTGGTCGCCGGGGGGGGCCTCGCCGAGCTGCGCCCAGATCCCCTGGAAGATCTCGGTCAGCCGGTGATGGTCGCGCAGCACCAGCTCGCCGGTACGGTCGTCGAGCTCCTCGCTCAGGCGCGCGAGCAGGAAGTCGATCTTGTCCAGCCGGTCCGTGGGCCAGGGTCCGCCGGCATGCGCGTAGAGATAGAACCGGACGAGCTGGCTGAGGATCTTCTCGTCGTAATTCTTCACTCTCCGGAAGAACTGGCGCAACAAGTCGGGCGTGACTTTGGTATCCTCCTCCTCGAGCGATTCGATGAGCTCCGTGAGCCGGCGGTCGATCGCCTCCAGCCGGTGACGGATCCGTTCGCTCTCGGAGGCGTTCAGACTCTGAGAGATCTCCTTCAGCCCGGAGTAGAGGTCCTGGAATTCCGTGGAGTGCTGGTCCTCCACGCGCTGGAGGAGAGTTTTGCCCAGGCTCTGGAGGAACTGATGGAAGGTCCATCCCGCCCGGAAACGGTGCGAGATGTCGGCGTAACGGCGGTGGAGAACGCTCAGTTCCTGAACGGTGGTCATAGTCGCCCTGTCCCGATGGACTCGAATCGAATTTTAAAGAGTTTACGCCAAGCCATGGCAAAGGAGAAACCAGCGTGCGGATCCTGATCTCCCAGGAGGACCTTGAGCGGCGGGTGGCGGAGCTGGCGGCGGAGATCGACCGCGACTATGCGGCGAGCGACCGGCTGGTCTGCGTCGGGGTGCTCAAGGGGTCGGTCTTCTTCATGGTCGACCTGCTCAAGAAGCTGACCGTGCCCCTCTCGATCGACTTCTTCCAGACCGCGAGCTACGGCGCCAACATCAGCCCGGGCGAGGTGCGCATCCGCAAGGACATCGACCTCGCGATCCGCGGCAAGGACGTGCTGCTGATCGAGGACATCGTCGACACCGGCTACACCCTGCGCACCATCCTCGATCTCTTGCGCTTCCGCGGCGCCCGCAGCGTCAAGCTCTGCGCGCTGCTCGACAAGGCCCCGGCCCGCGAGGTCGAGGTGCAGATCGACTACAAGGGGTTCGAGATCGAGCCGCTCTTCGTGATCGGCTACGGCCTCGACTTCGACGAGCGCTACCGCAACCTCCCCTACATCGCCGTGCTGGACGCCGAGGAATCGGCCGCCGCCGTGCCGTCCCCCTCTTGAAAGGACCGGGAACGATGAAGTTTCACCACACGGACAACGCTCCCAAGGCCATCGGCCCCTACTGCCAGGCCGTCCAGGTCGACGGCTGGCTCTATCTCTCCGGCCAGCTCGGGATGGACCCCGCGACGACCGAGCTGGTCGAGGGGGGGTTCGAGGCCCAGACCCGGCAGGTGCTGCGGAACATCCGCGAGGTGCTGGCCGCCGCCGGCTGCACGTTCGCCGACATCGTGAAGACGACCGTCTACCTGATCGACTTCGCCGATTTCCCGGTCATGAACCGGCTCTACGGCGAGGCCATGGGGGATCACTGCCCGGCCCGCACCACCGTGCAGGTGGCCGCTCTCCCCAAGGGCGGGCGGGTGGAGATCGACGTCACCGCGCGGGTGCGGTAGCTCAGATCCTCGCGATCCGCTCGATCGCCTCGTCGATCTGCGCCCGGCTGACGTCGCGGTGGGTGACGAAGCGCACTTTCTCCGCATTCACCGCCCCGCCGAGGACCCCCGCCGCTTCGGTCCGGCCGAGAAAGGCCGCGGCGGAGCCGCCGCAGAGCTCCGGCGTCAGGCGGAAGATCACGATGTTGGTGCGCACGGCGGCGGGATCGAGCTCGATCCCGCGCAGCCCGGCGAGCCCGTGGGCGAGCCGGGAGGCGTTCTCGTGGTCCTCCGGTAGGCGGTCCGGCCCCTTGCGCAGCGCGATCAGGCCGGCGGCGGCGAGGATCCCCGCCTGGCGCATGCCGCCGCCGAGCATCTTCCTCACCCGCCGGGCCTTCCGGATGAAGTCGCGGCGGCCGCAGAGCAGCGAGCCGACCGGCGCCCCCAACCCCTTGGAGAGCGAGATCATCAGCGAGTCGAAGCCGGCGGCCAGCGAGGCGGCGGAGACGCCGAGCGCCGCGGCGGCGTTGAACACCCGGGCGCCGTCGAAATGGACCGGCAGGCGGTGGCGGCGGCCGACGTCGAGGATCGCTTCCAGCCGCGGCCGGTCGTAGATCGTGCCGCCGGCCATGTTGGCCGTGTTCTCGATCTCGATCAGCACGGTGAAGGCGTAGCCCTCGTCCGGCGCGATGGCCGCCTCGACCGCCGCGGGGTCGAGCAGCCCCTGGGGGGCGGAGAGCACCCGCGGCAGCAGCCCCGAGATCGCGGCCATGCCGCCCACCTCGTAGTTGATGATGTGGCAGCCGGCCTCGCAGATCACCTCGCCCCCCGGCCGGCCGTGGAGGTGCAGGGCGATCTGGTTCCCCATCGTGCCGGAAGGGACGAACAGCGCCGCCTCCATGCCGACGGCAGCCGCCCCCTCCTCTTCCAGACGGTTGACGGTCGGGTCCTCGCCGAAGACGTCGTCCCCCACCTCGGCTTCGGCCATCGCCCGGCGCATCTCGGCGTCGGGCTTCGTCACCGTGTCGGAACGGAGATCGATCAAAAGCCGATCCCCACCCGTACCGCCGCCTGCAGGGTCTCCCCCTTCTCGACCTCGATGTGGATCTTGGGGACGAGCAGGCTGAGCGTCACCCCGGCGAAGACCACGGGGCGGGTATTGCTCTCCTCGAGCGAGAAGCCGAGAGGCGATTCGAGACTCCCCCGGCTGTAGACGGCGCCGGCGCCGATATAGGGGGTCACCACCGTGAACCCCTTGGAGAGCAGCACCTCGGCGCCGTACTGGTCGAGGTCGTAGGCCTTGGCGTCGAGCGTGCGCGTGCCGGTCACCCGTATCGAGAGGGCCGGCGAGACGAGCCCCCCATTGGCGATCGCGTACTGGATCTCCGCCGAGATGAGCTTGACGTCGCCGCCGAGCGCCTTGCCGTAGGAGACGCCGAGGTCGATCCCCCCCGGCAGCCCCTTGCGCACTCCGACCCGCGCGATGGAGAGGAAGCCCCCCGTGTAGTCCCCGTTGACCGCCGTCGTGTTGAAGGATTCGCCGTCGAAGTCCTTGTCGTAGGTCGCGTCGGCGTAGGCCTCGAAGCCGGTCAGCCCGAGCGGCGCCGCGCCGTGGCGCGGGTAGAAGTAGGCGTCGGAGCTGAAGCGGCGATGGAAGGCGCGGAAGTCCTCAGGCGCGGCGTTGCCGTTCACCTCCCACGAGGCGGCGGCTGGCAGGGCCGCGAGCAGGGAGAGGAGCAGCAGGAGCTCAGGTCGGAAACGTCTGGACATCGGGAATCCTCCGGGGTTCGGCCGCGCCGGGGTCTTCCTCCGGCGCCAGATACTCTTGCAGCAGGCGGGCGAGATGCTCGGACTCCCCCGCTTCCTCGCACTCGGCCACGATCTCGCGGCTCAGCGGGTCGAGCGGCAGCACGCCGAGGTTCCCCTCGCGCGCCAGCGCCTCCAGGTCGTAGGTCGTGCGGTCGGCCCAGCGGGCGTCGCGGTAGAGCGCTTGCCCGGTCTCGACCGGCCGGCCGAGCCGCAGCCAGATCTCCGCCGCCAGCGCCAGGGCGCCGCCGATCCGGCGGTTGGCCGCTCCCAGCACCGGCGGCCGCGGCAGCGGACGGGGGAGGAAGGCGGCGAGGCCGTGCCGGTGGGCGGCGCGGGCGAAATCCCGCTCCGCGCGCGGCTCGCGGTGGAACAGGGCGTCGAACGCCCCTTCCTCGCCCCCCCAGCGCTCGGCGAGACGGCGGCGGTCGGCCGGCGTCAGGGTGAGCGCCAGCGCCTGGACGCAGCGCACGCCGGCGGCGGCGAGGTCGCGGCAGCCCAGCTCCCAGAGCGCCGGATCGTCGGTCAGCCCGGGGATCAGCGGCCAGACCGCCGTCGCCCCGGAGGGCAGGCGCCGCAGGGTGCCGAGGTCGCGCTCGAGCAGGACCTGCAGCAGGTCGACGACGAACGCCGCGCCGGCCACGGCGGGCACCGTCGACTCCTCGCCCGGCAGGAGCTGCACCAGCACCGGGGTGCCGCCCATCAGCCGCTCGCGCGCCGCTTCGTCGCGGGCGGCGGCGCGGCGCGGCGGCACCGGCGGAAAGTAGAGGACGTCGTCGAGCGGGGTCGCGGCCAGGGCCGCGAGGTCGGGAGAGCGCGGCTTCCCTCGCCCCCAGTCGCCGAGCGCCGCGGCGCCCAGGTGGATCCACGGGCGCTCGGGCGGTTCCCACGCCTTCGGGACGTAACGGATCCAGAACCGCCCCGGCTCCGGCAGCTGGCTGGCCGGCTTCGCCTCGCTCACGCGGAGTCCCCGGGCAGAGGGGGGACGAGGCCGCGGGCGGCGAGGATGCGGTGCACGTATTTGCCGATCACGTCCATCTCGAGGTTGACGTGGTCGCCGGGGACCCGCAGGTCCAGAGTCGTCATCTCCAGGGTGTGAGGGATCAGGGCCACCTCGAAGCGGTCGGGGAGCAGGGCGGAGACGGTCAGGCTGACGCCGTCGACGGTCACCGACCCCTTCTCCACTAGGAAGGGGGCGAGCTCGGAGGGGATGGAGAACGCGAGCACCCGGTGCTCCTCGAGATCGCGGCGGCCGACCACCTCGGCGGTGCCGTCCACGTGCCCCTGCACCATGTGGCCGCCGAGGGCGTCGCCCATGCGCAGGGCGGGCTCGAGGTTGACCTCGTCGCCGCCGCGGAGGGCGCCCAACGTCGTGCGCGCCAGCGTCTCGGGAGAGAGCTCGACCAGCACCTGGCCCGTCCGCTTCTCCGTCACCGTCAGGCAGACGCCGGAGACGGCAAGGCTGTCGCCGATCGCCAGCCGGTCCGCCAGCCCGGGGCTCATCCCCACGGCGAGGCGCACCCCGCCCTGCCCCGACGGGACCGGATCCGCGATCAGCTTGCCACGCTCGACGATAAGTCCTGTGAACATCCCTTTCGATAGGCGGTCAGAATCAGATCACCGCCCTGTTTGCGGGCCTCGAAGCCTTCGAGCCGCGCCGCCAGGTCCAGCTCGGAGAAGCCCTCGCCCGCCAGCGGTCCCGGAGCCCCTTTGCCGCTGATCAGCAGCGGCGCGCAGTCCACCATCACCCGATCGTAGAGACCGCTTGCCACGAAGCTCGCCAGCACCTCGCCGCCCCCTTCCACCAGCAGGCTTTGAATGCCGCGGACGTAGAGGTCGGCGAGCACCGCGGCGGGCTCCACGACGGGGAGCGCGATCACCTCGGCCCCGCGATTCTCCAGAGCTTCGCGCCGCTCGCGTTCGGTCGATTCAGTGTATATCAGCACCGGCCCCTCGACGGTGAACAGCCGGGCCTCCGGCGGAGTGCGCAGACGGCGGTCCAGCACCACCCGCACGTTGGGCCCGGCGGCGAGGCCCAGCCGGCGGTCGAGGCGGGGATCGTCGGCCAGCACGGTGCCGCTCCCCGCCAGGATGGCGTCGTGCTCCTCGCGCAGGGCCAGCCCCCAGCGCCGGCCCGCCGTTGAGGAGATCCACTGGCTCTGCCCCGTGGAGGTGGCGATCCGGCCGTCGAGGCTCATCGCCCACTTGAGCGTCACCTCGGGGCGGCGGAGGGTGGCGGCGATCAGGAAGCGGAGGTTCAGGCGGACCGCCTCCTCGACCAGGAATCCGGATTCGACCGCGATTCCCGCCGCCCGCAGCTTCGCGAAGCCGCGGCCGGAAACCTGCGGGTTGGGATCGCCATGGCAGGCCACCACGCGGGCGACCCCGGCGGCGATCACCGTGTCGGCGCACGGCGGGGTGCGGCCGTGATGGGAGCAGGGCTCCAGGGTGACGTAGAGGGTGGCGCCGCGGGCGCGGTCCCCGGCCTCGCGCAGCGCCTCGACCTCGGCGTGAGGTCCGCCCACCTGCCGGTGCCAGCCGCTGCCGACGACCTCGCCGTCACGCACCAAGACGGCGCCGACCATCGGGTTGGGAGAAGTGCGGTAGCGGCCGCGGGCGGCGAGCCGGAGAGCACGCCGCAGGTACTGAGTGGACAAATCAGCCGACGAGGGCAGCGGCGAACTCCCGGGGGCGGAAATCCACCAGGTCCTCGGGCTTCTCGCCGACTCCCAGGTAGAGCACGGGGAGCTTGAGCTCGCGGGCGATCGCCACCACCATGCCCCCCTTGGCCGTGCCGTCGATCTTGGCCAGCAGGACGCCGTCGATCGGCACCACGGACTTGAAGGTGCGGGCCTGGGCGAGGGCGTTCTGGCCGGTGGTGGCGTCGAGCACGAGGATGGTCCGCTTCTGCCACTCGGGGGCTTCGCGGTCGATCACCCGGCGGACCTTGCTCAGCTCGGCCATCAGGTGGTCCTTGGTGTGGAGGCGGCCGGCGGTGTCGATGATCAGTTGATCGATCCGGCGCGCCTTGGCGGCGTGGATGGCGTCGTAGATCACGGCGCCCGGGTCGGCCCCCTGCCCCTGGCGGATCACCTCGACCCCCAGCCGCTCGCCCCAGAGCGCGAGCTGCTCGATGGCGGCGGCGCGGAAGGTGTCGCCGGCCGCCAGCATCACCCGCTCGCGCTGCTGCAGGTGGCGCCGGGCGAGCTTGGCGATCGAGGTCGTCTTGCCGACGCCGTTGACGCCGACCACCAGGGTCAGCACCGGCCCCCGGCCGAGCGGCCGCGGGCGGGGCATCTCGGCGAGCAGGTCCGCCACCTCGTCGGAGAGCAGCTTGCGCAGCTTGGTGGCGCTGGTCGTCTGCTCCCGGAGGGCGTTCTTCTTGACGCGCTCGACCAGCTCGAGCGAGGTCTCGACGCCCATGTCGGCGGCGATCAGGGTCTCCTCGAGGTACTCGATCGTGCGGTCGTCGAGGGTGACCTTGTCCTTCATCGCGTCGGAGACCTTCTCGATGATCTCCGTATGGGTCATGAAAAGCCCGCGCTTCAGCTTCCCCAGGAAGCTGGTCTTCTCCTCTTCGGGAAGACGGGTCTCGGGCGCGAGCTCCAGGATGTCGTTCTTCTTGGTTTCTTCAGCCATGGCGGCGACCATGATACCGCGTGACGGGAAACGGCGTCGGGAGGGTGTTCCTCCCCCGCCCTAATCCCCGAACAGCTCGCGCTTGAGCTGCTCGACCGCCTCGTTGAGGCTCTCGCGGGCGCGGCCGACCAGGGCGGGGTGGCGCTGGACGAGCGCCAGATGGTAGCCGTCGGGCAGGGGGACGACGTAGATGTGCATCGAGCGCTTCTCGATGTGGATCATCCGCGCCTCGCCGAGATCGTTGCTGGCGAGGACCCTCTCGAGCTGGCGCAGGTAGATCCCGAGATAGGCGCCGATGACGCGCATCTCGTAGGGGCTGAAATCGGCGCAGGCGAGGTCCACCGTCTCGCCGGTTCCGTCGAGAAACAGGGCGCCCAGCGCATGATCGTTGTTGGCCAGGAGGTTCGCTAAGACGTACTGGAACACCATGCGGGGGGGTGCGGCTCCTCAGCGCTGGCCAGCGGCGGCGCGCGGCGTTTCGACGATGGTCTCGGTGCGCGCGGGGCGCACGGCGCCGGCGCGGATGTCCCCCGCCTCGAAGGCGCGCAGGAACGCGGTGACGATCTTGGCGTCGAAGCGGCTGCCGGTCAGGCGGGTGATGGTCTCGACCGCGAACTGCAGGCTGTAAGCCTGCTGGTACGGGCGGTTGGTGGTGATCGCGTCGAAGGTGTCGGCCACCCCGACGATGCGGGCGAAGAGCGGGATCTGCTCACCCTTCAGGCCGTCCGGATAGCCGCGGCCGTTCCAGGCCTCGTGGTGCGAGCGGATGGCGGGGATCATCTCCTTGAGCTGCTCGATGGGGGTCATGATGTCGGCGCCCATGACGGTGTGCAGCTTCATCTGCTCGTATTCGTCGGGGAGCAGCACCCCCTCCTTGCGGAGGATGCGGTCCTCGACGCCGATCTTGCCGACATCGTGGAGCAGGGCGCCGATCCAGATCTTGTGCTGCGTCTCCTCGGGGAGCTGCAGGTAGCGGGCGATCGTGCGGCTGTAGGCGGCCACCCGCTCGGAGTGGCCGCGGGTGTAGGGGTCCTTGGCGTCGACCGCCGCCACGAAGGCGCGCAGGGAGCCGATGAACAGCTCGCGGTTCGCCTGCGCCGCCTGCCGGAGCTGCTGCACGTAGCTGGCGACGTGATCGCTCATCCGGTTGAAGTCTTCCGCGAGGTCGGCCATCTCGAAGGTCAGGCCCTTCATCTCGACCCGGCCGCCGAAGCTCCCCTCGGCGATCTCGTGCGTGGTCTCGGTCAGCCGCTGGATGGGCTGGCTCACCCACCGCGCCGCCAGATAGGCGAAGAAGAGCGACAGGCCGACCAGCACGGCCGTCGACAGGGCGGCGTTGACGACCAGCTTGTTGACGTCGGCGAACGCCTCGGAGAGCGGCTTCTGCACCACCAGGCTGCCGCCGCTCTCGGGGATGGCGCTCACCTGGGCGAAGACCTCGCGAACTCCCTGGGGAGTCCGGATCTTGTAGCGCGAGGTCAGCGTCACCGGCCCGTTGGCGAGCGCGTTGAGGATCCCGCCGCCGAGGCCCGCGGTCTTGCCGCCGCCGTCGTTCGACCAGAGGATCTTCCCCTGGCGGTCGATCAGGAAGACTCCGACGCCCTTCCTGGCCTCGTCCCTGGTCACCTTTTCCAACGGCTGGAACCGGAGCTGGGCCTCGACGATGAGCCGTGGATCGGCCTCGGGGATCGGCACCGCGATGATTGCCTGCGGCTTGCGCACCGCTCCGGACGGGATGAAGCCATAGGCCGGACGCTTGCTGCTCCGCGCCTGCTCGAAGGCCGCGTTCATCGCCGCCTTGACGTCCGGATTGAGGTTGCCGGGCTCGAGGCCGGCACCCTCCAGGTGGAACACGCGGAGGGCGAGGACATCCGGATTGCCCTGCTGGAAGCTCTGGAGCTGCGCGCTCACCCAGGGCTGGGAGAGCCGCGCCGCCACGTCGTCCGGCCCCGGGGCCATGAGGATGCCGTTGCCGAGCTGGGCGAGCTGCCGGCGGACGTCGGCCAGATAGGAGTCGACCTCCCGCGAGAGCGAGCTGGCCTCGGCCGTCAAGTTGTCGCGTTCGGTGTTGACCAGGGCCTTGTTGCTCTGGCTGATCAGCAGGACGCTGCTGACGCCGAGCGGGATGATCCCCGATAGCAGCAGCGCTATGACGAGGATCGTCCGCAGCTTGAGACGGCGCAGAAGGCTTCGGGTTTCCATTTCGACCGTTCAGTTCGGCAACTGTTGCATCGATTATACCTGGAAACCCATACTTGGAAACCAAACGTGGAACCACGGCCTGCAACGCGCGGGACGCTACACCGGCCGGCGGAGCGGATCGCGCAGGAAGTCGCGCAGCTCGGTCCGGACCTCACCCTCGGCGATCCCTTCCGCCATCCACCCCTCGCCCAGGGAGCGGGGGAGCACCCAGACCAGCCCGGACTCGCGCGCCTTCTTGTCCCGGGCCATCCCCGCCATCAGCTCCGCCGGATCGAGCTCGGGCAGCGGCGGCAGCCCCAGGCGCAGGATCAGGCGGTGAATGCGCGCGGCCACCTCGATTTTGAGCCCCCGGCTGCGGGCCAGGCGGAGAGCGAAGAGGATGCCGTACCCCACCGCCTCGCCGTGGCGCAGACCGGCGTAGCCGCAGGCCGATTCGATGGCGTGGCCGAGTGTGTGGCCGAAGTTGAGCAGCCGGCGCTCCCCCTGCTCCGTCGGGTCCCGCTCCACGACGGCGATCTTCGCCGCGGCCGCGGCCGCCACCACCGGTCCGAGCGCCGCGGCATCGCCTTCGAGCAGGAGGTCGACCTCTTCTTCGAGCAGGCCGAAGAGGTCCGGATCGAGCAGCGCCGCCATCTTCACCACCTCGACCAGCCCCGAGCGCAGCTCCTCCCGCGGCAGGGTGGACAGCACCGAGGTGTCGCCGACCACCATCCAGGGGTGATGGAACAGCCCGACCGTGTTCTTGCCGCCGGGCAGGTCGACGCCGGTCTTGCCGCCGATCGCGGCGTCCACCTGGGCAAGCAGGGTGGTGGGGATCTGCACGAACTCGATGCCGCGCAGGAAGCAGCCCGCCGCGAACCCGGCGAGGTCCCCCACGCTGCCGCCGCCGAACGCGAGGACGCGGCTGTCGCGCTTGCCGCCGGCGGCGAGCATCTCGTTCCACAGCCGCCCGGCCGACTCGATCGTCTTCGCCCCTTCCCCGTCCTCCACCTCCAGGATCACCCACCGGGAGGCGGCCCGGCGGAGCACGTCGAGACGGTCGCCGTGGAGCGCCTGCACGCGCGGGGTGGTGACGAGGAACGCGGTGCGCCGGGCGAGCCAGTCCTCCAGCTCCGGCAGGACGGATGAGATCGCGCCTTCCCCGACGATGACCGGCGTGGTGCCGTCCGGGCGATGGAGCCGCAATGGAGTGATGTTCGACAAGCGTTCAGTCCCGGCCAAAATAGAACAGGTTCGTCTCCGGATCGACGGCGAAGCGGATCCTCTGCAACAGGCCCTGGTAGCCGATGAAGTTCGGCCCCCGCCAGTCCGGGCTCAGAAAAACCGTACCCTCCAGGTTGAGCGAGTCCCCCTCGTCGGCCGCAATCCTGATCGCCACTCGGTAGAGGGCTCCGTGAATCACACCCAGGCGCGTACTCAGCGAAACGTGCCGTTGAAGCGGCAGGAGATTTCGCGCCAGAGTCTTCGCCACGATCGGCTCGAAGATACACCAGGGAGCGGCCGTGTCCACCACCGCCAGAACAGGCTCCTCTACAGACTCAAGTGTCACCGGAATGACGATGCGCGCCTCGGCCATGGGATGCGATTCATGGGCATCAACATAGCGCACGCCTCCCGTAGCAAACGGGAGGCGGCCCTGCTTGAAGAGGAGCGGATCAGAACCCAATGATGTGGTGGATCAGGGTGCCTCTATGGTCTCGACCCCGGAGCGCTTCATGGACCTCATCAAAGCTATCAGAGGCCAGCACGAGCTCTCCCCTGTCGAGACCGACCCATTTGCCAATATAGGCCGCCATGTTCTTCTTGAGCCACTCGTAGTTGGGGAGAGGATCGAAGATATTGCCCTCAGGATTGATCCTCACCTCGAACGGCCTCAGCTCGTGATGGAGGCGCTTCAACTCCGGATGGTCCGGATACAGGGCGAGCCCGCGCTCGGCAACCTCACGGGCGCCACGCAAGGTTCCCGAGTTGATGATGTCGCGAATCTCCTCCAGGAACGACTCGGGAGTCCGAGTCTCCGGTTCGGGATCGGGCCTGCGGGCAGCCATAGCGCTCATGGCGCCATGATACCACTCGTCAGGTCTCTTTTCCCTCTTCCCGCGACACGGCTATGCCCAGCTCGCGGAGCTGCTTCGCGTCGACCCCGGAAGGCGCGTCGGTCATCAGGTCGGTCGCCGAGGCGGTCTTAGGGAAGGCGATGACGTCGCGCAGGGAGGGAGCTCCGGCGAGGAGCATCACCATGCGGTCGAGGCCGAGGGCGATGCCGCCGTGCGGAGGCGCGCCGTAGCGCAGGGCCTCGAGGAAGAAGCCGAAGCGCGCCTCGGCCTCCTCGGGGCCGATCCCCAGCAGCTCGAACATCCGGCTCTGCAACGCCGTGTCGTGGATGCGGATCGAACCGCCGCCCAGCTCCGTGCCGTCCATCACCACGTCGTAGGCGCGGGCGCGGACCGCGCCGGGATCGGTCGCCAGCAGGTCCAGATCGCGCGGGTCGGGGCTGGTGAACGGATGGTGCATGGCGAACCAGCGGCCGGCCCCCGCGTCCCACTCGAGGAGCGGGAAGTCGGTCACCCAGAGGAAGGCATGCTTCCCCTCCGGGATCAGCTTGTAGTGCTTCGCCAGCTCGAGCCGCAGGGCGCCCAGGGCATTGGCCGCGACCGCGGCCGGCGCGGCCACGATCAGCGCGAGCCCCCCCTCCTCCAGCCCGAGCGCCTCGGCGGCCCCCTGGAGCTCGGAGTCGGTCAGCGCGTTCTTCACCTGGAAGACCGTCTCGCCCCCCTTGCGGCGCAGCGTGAGCACGCCGGCCGCGCCATTGCGGCGGGCGATCTCGACCCAGCCGTCGACCTCCTTGCGGCTCGCCTCGGCGGCGCCGGGCACCGCAAAGCCCCGCACCACGCCGCCACCGGCGACCGTCTCCTTGAAGCCCCGGAAACCGCTCTCGCCCAGCAGGCTGGAAAGGTCGACGATCGGCAGGCCGAAGCGCAGATCGGGCTTGTCGCTGCCGTAGCGCGCCATCGCCTCGGCGTAGGTCAGCCGCGGGAACGCGGCCGGCGGTGAAATGCCGGCGAGCGGGAAGACGCGCGCGAAGAGCCCCTCGACCAGCGCGTAGATGTCCTCTTCCGTGGGGAAGGACATCTCGACGTCGACCTGGGTGAACTCGGGCTGGCGGTCGGCCCGCAGGTCCTCGTCGCGGAAGCAGCGGGCGATCTGGATGTAGCGCTCGAAGCCGGCCACCATCAGGAGCTGCTTGAAGAGCTGCGGCGACTGCGGCAGGGCGTAGAAGCTGCCGTGGTGAACGCGCGAGGGGACCAGGTAGTCGCGCGCCCCCTCGGGGGTGGACTTGGTGAGGATCGGCGTCTCGACGTCGAGGAAGCCGTGCTCGTGGAAGTAGTTGCGGATCTCGTTCGTCACCCCGGCGCGCAGCACGAAATTCTTCTGCAGCTCGGGGCGGCGCAGGTCGAGGAAGCGGTAGCGCAGCCGGGTCTCCTCGGCGGTGGACTCGTTCTTGCCGTCGAGCGCGAACGGCGGCGTCTCGGAGCGGGAGAGGACGAGGGCGCTCTCGGCGATCACCTCGACCTCGCCGGTCGGCAGGTCGCGGTTGATCTGCCCCGGCTCGCGGCGCGCGACGGTCCCCTCGATCTCCACCACCCACTCGGAGCGGACGGGGTCCAGGGCCTGGCCGACCTCGGGGCGCTCGTCGGGGCGCACCACCACCTGGACGACGCCGCTGCGGTCCCGCAGGTCGAGGAAGAGCAGCCCTCCGAGATCCCGGCGGCGCTGCAGCCAGGCCTGGAGCCGCACGCGGCTCCCCACATCCTCGATCGTGATCGTTCCCGCGCCGCGACGCTTCATGGCTTCTCCTTTTCGATGTCCCGGTACTGCTCTTTCAATGCCGCGTAGCGGTCGCAGGTCTCCGCGATCCGCCGCGTCTCTTCTTCAGTGAGCGGCCGGGCCACCCGCGCCGGGATGCCCAGCGCCAGATGACCGGCCGGGACGCGGTGACCCGGCGCCACCACCGCGCCGGCGCCGACCTGCGCCCCGTGCTCGACCACCGCGCCGTCGAGCACCCGGGCGCCGATGCCGATCAGCGCGCCGTCCTCGATCGTGCAGCCGTGGAGCACGGCCTGGTGCCCCACCACGACCCCCGCGCCGATCACCAGCGGATGCCGCACGTGGGTGACGTGCAGCACCGTGCCGTCCTGGATGTTGGTCCGCGCGCCGACGCGGATGGAGTTGACGTCCCCGCGGGCCACGGTGTGGAACCAGAAGGAGACGTCGTCGCCGAGCACGACGTCGCCGACGACGTGGGCGCCGGGGGCCAGATACACCCGGGCGCCCAGGGTGGGCCACCGCCCCTGGTAGGGATGGACGGGCATCGCCGGATTCCTACTTGCTTCCAGCGGCCGGCTGTACCGAGAACAGGATCTTCTCGTACGTCGGCAGCATCTTCGGGAATTCCGGTTTGGCGGCGGAGGCCACGAGGTCGACGGAGACGGTCTGGAACGGCACCTTGAGCGTGAGGCTGGTGCGCGCCTTGTCCCCCTCGCCGGATTCCATCTGCACCAGCACGCAGCGCACGCCGCCGACCGTCCGCGCCTCGACGCGGGGCGCCGACCACTCGGCGTGGGAGGCGTCGTTCGCCTTGATGTTGGCGACGATCTTCTCCGGCTCGGCGAGCGCGACCTGGCTGCCGCGCACCCAGATCAGCCGCGGATCCTCGGGGGGCTTGGCGTCGGCCGGGCCGATCCAGAGGCCGGGGAAGCCGTCGACCTGGCGCACCTGCCAGTCCCGCGGCACCTCGAGGGTGTACGGCAGAGCCTTGCCCTGGGCGGGCTTGAGCTCGATCCGGTGATAAGCCCCGTCGGGCGGCGCGGCGAACGCGGACGCCGGCAGCGCGGCGGCGAGAAGGAACGGAAGCGCAAAGATTTTCATACGCACCTACCTGGAAATAAGCCTCGAAGGCGGCCCGCGGGCCGGGCGCAAGAGCATGGCATAAAATCCGCCGGTGTCCAAAGACCTGACGATCGACATCGTGATCCCCGCGCTCGACGAGGAAGCCTCGCTGCCGCTGGTGCTCGCCCAGCTCCCCCGCTCCTCCGTGCGCCGGATCGTGGTGGCCGACAACGGCTCGACCGACGCCACCGCCCGGGTGGCCCGCGAGGGGGGCGCCGAGGTGGTCGCGGCCGCCCGCCGGGGCTATGGCAGCGCCTGCCTCGCCGGTCTCGCCCATCTCCGCCGCACCGGCCCGCCGGACGTCGTGGTGTTCATCGACGCCGACTACTCGGACCACCCGGAAGAGCTGCCCGCGGTCGTCGCTCCCATCCTCGCCGGCACGGCCGACCTGGTGATCGGCTCGCGCGTGCTGGGACGGCGGGAGCGTGGCGCCCTCCTCCCCCAGGCGCGGGCCGGCAATCTCGTGGCCTGCCTGCTGATCCGGATCTTCTACGGCCACCGCTTCACCGACCTCGGCCCCTTCCGGGCCATCCGCTGGGACGCGCTCGAGCGCATCGGCATGGCCGACCCCGATTTCGGCTGGACCGCCGAGATGCAGGTCAAGGCGGTCCGCCTGGGGCTGCGCTGCGCCGAGGTGCCGGTCTCCTACCGCCGCCGCGTCGGGGTGTCGAAGATCACCGGCACGATCACCGGCACGGTCCGCGCCGGCTATAAGATCCTGTGGACCGTGGCCCGCCATATCAGGGGATGAGACAGATGCCTGAGCCCGTCCGCGCCGAGATCGACGTCGAGGTCCGCTATGCGGAGACCGACCAGATGGGCGTCGTCCATCACGCCAACTACGTCGTCTGGTTCGAGCTCGCCCGCACGCGGCTCTGTTCGACCTCCGGCTTTCACTACGCCGACATCGAGCGGCTCGGCTATCTCCTGATGGTCACCGGCGTCGAGGCCCGGTATCACCGCCCCGCCCGCTACGGCGACACGGTCCAGGTCACCTGCTGGTGCGAGCGGATGGGGAGCCGCGGCCTGCGCTTCGCCTACGAGGTCCACAAGGGGGGGCAACGGCTGGTCACCGGTCTTACGGAGCACATCTGGGTCGAAGCCGCGACCGGCCGCCCGTGCCGCACTCCCGAGGCGATCCGCGAGCCCTTCGAACGGCTGGCCGGGCTCTCAGCCGGCCAATAAAGCCAGCCCGGCCATTTTCCGCAGCGTCGGCTCCAGCGCCTCCGTGCCCGCCGGCAGCTCGCGCGCCAGGGCGGCATGATCGCGAGTGCCGTCGAGCAGGAGCAGGAGGGCGCGCACGTTCTCGTCCTCCAGCTTGAGGACGCGGCGGTGGGCGTTGGTCACCAGGGGACCCAGGGCGGCCTCGCGGCGGGCGAGGGGGAGGGCGACCGGCCGCTCGCTCACCCGCTCGATGCAGGCCGGCGGCAGCAGGTGGAGCTCCAGGAAGCCGCCGCCGTAGAGTGAGAAGAGGATGTCCGCCAGCAGCGCCTCCTCCACTCCCTCCCCCAGGAGATCCCCGGCGCGGTCCAGCAACTCGCCGAAGGCGAGGGCCCGCGGCCAGCTCGCCGCCAGCGCCACGAGCACGGCCTTGGTCGCCGGGTGGCTGACGGCGAAGGTGCGGTCGCGCTCGCCGCGAAAGGTCTCGGCGGCCGCCGAGCGGACGTCCGGCGCCGCTGACTCCGGGCGGACCGGCGAGGCGGCGTGCAGCCGGCGCATGCGCTCCGGAACCATCGCCAGCTCCAGCGGGATCCCCTGACGGCAGAGCAGGCTGCGGCGAAAGGCGCGGTTGCGCACGAAGTCGAGGTACTGCTCGAGCTGGATGCGATCCCCGGCCAGGCCGCGCAGCCGCTCCCCCACCTCCGGCGGCAGGGTCTCGATCTCGGCGATCCCGGTCTCGGCGTCGGCGATGTACTGGAGGCCGTGGCGGCCGGCTTTTTCCATGAACTGATGGAAGTAGAGCGGGAGGTTGGTCTCCTCCAGGTACTCGTGGATCAGGTAGCTCGGCCGCTCGCGGTACTGGGAGAGATGCTCGAGACGGGCGCGCAGGAACTTCGCCTGGAGCTCGTCCGTTGCCGCCCCGGCCACGAGATCGAGGAGCTCGAGCGCGCCGGCGCCCTGCTGCCAGAGATCCTCCATGCCGCGGGTGTGGTAGAGCATCATCTCGCGCACCATCAGCCGCTGGTGCCAGCCCGGGAGGGTGTTGTAGCTGACGTAGGCGACGCCGCCGGGGGCGAGGTTCTCGCGGCAGATCCGCAGCACCGCCTCCTGGACCTCGGGCCCCACCCAGGAGAAGACGCCGTGGACGAGGATGTAGTCGAACTCACCCAACGTGGCGTCGACGTCCAGGATGCTCATCGCCCGCAGCTCGACGTTGCCGATGCCCAGCGATGCCAGGCGCTCGCGGCCGGCGGCGATCTGGCGCGGCGAGAGGTCGATCCCCAGGAATCTCCCGGCGGGCAGCTCGCTCGCCATGCAGATCAGGTTGCCGCCGTCGGCGCAGCCGAGCTCCAGCACCCGGGCGCGGCGGAGGTCCGGCGGCTCCAGGCCGAACAGCAGGGCGCGGGTGGCGAGGTTGTCCGGATGCGCGGAGGGGATCGAGCCGCTCGGGTAGGGCACCTGATCGTAGGCGTCGCGGACCGCCGTCTCTTCAGGACGGACGCCACTCAAGGCCGGCGTTTCCCAGCCAGGCGCACCTGGGAGTCGTGGGCGGTACGCGGCTTGGTGGTGAGCCAGGCGCTCCAGCCGAGCCGGGGGCCGCAGCCGAGCCGGCAGGGGGGGACGTCGGCGGCGTCGAGCATCAGCCGCACGCCGAACTCGAGATCCGCGCCGGCGGTGAAGCGCACGAGCTCGACGAGCGAGCGGAAGCCGCGGCCGATCGGCAGGAAGTCGAGGAACTGGCTGAAAGCGAGCGGTCCGAGGGTGAGCTCGAAGCCCGCCGCCTGATCCCAGACGCGGGCGCCCAGAACGGCGCCGCTGCCGAGCCCCGAGAGCTCGCGGTTGCGGCCGGTCCAGCCGAGGGCCGTGCGCTGCTCGTCGTCGAGCGTCAGCCAGCGCCCCACGAACTGCGTGCAGCGCACGCCCACCCCGAAGTAGTCGGCGAGCATCATCTCCAGCCCGACGGCCGAGCGGCCGCGGCGGGCGAGGAGCCCGGTGTACCGCAGCAGGGCGCGATCGCCGACCTCCATGCGGCCGCGGGTTCCTTCGGTGCCGAGCCCCATCAGGGCGAAGGCGGCGCGCGCGAATTCGCCGCCGTCCGGACGCTCCCAGGAGAGGCCGGCGCGCACCCGCTTGCGCGCCCGGTGCAGCATCGAGATCAGGCGGTGGTTGAAGATGTCGAGGAAGTCGCGGAAGGCCGGGTCCTTGGCCCAGACGCGCTCGAGCAGCAGCTCCGAGAAGGGGGCCGGCAGGGGGCCGAGGGCGCCGGCGAGGCCGAGGACGTTGACCGTCATCCGCGCCGGCTCCCCCTGAACGGCGGGCAGCGCCACCTCGTGGACCTCGGAGGCCGGGAACTCGAAGCTCACCCGCGAGCTGAAGCGCACCGCCTCCCGCCCGGGCTCGGTCCCCTCCCCCACCGGCACGGCCTCCGCCGCCATCCGCTCGAGCAGCCGGACGGCCTGATGGAAGTCGAAGCGCCACCCCTCGTCGAAGAGGAGCCGCGCTACAGAACCGCTTGTTCCCCAGCCTTGGCCGGCCAACGTTTCCAGATCCCTTCGCGCTGCTGGCTCTTGAGGACGAGCTGCGTGAACGAGTTGACGGTGGTGTGGAGGGCGAAGAAGCGGTCGAGCACCGCGGCGAGCAGGAAGGCGCCGCCGCCGACGTAGGCCTTCTCGTCGAAGGTCAGGGTCACCTCGGTGCCCCGGCAGAAGCCGCGCCAGGCGTCCCGGCCGCCGCGCTGCACGGTCGGCCGCAGGGACATCTCGCGGATCCCTTGAATCTGCTGATGGGCCACCGACCGCTCGGAGAAGCAGTAGAGCTTGAGGATCTCGCGCAGAGCCTTGAGGCTCTCCTCGCCGTTGGAGAACGACAGATGGTTGAGCGACAGGTGAGAGACCAGCCGCCAGAGCGTCGAGCCGTCGCTCGGGGGGGAGAGCTGCGGCGTCGGCTTGGTCAGCACGACGATGCGCGATACCGGGATGGAGACGTCGGTCTGCAGCAGCGCGCCGTTGAGGAGCTGCTCGGCGAGCGCCCGGTTGGTGCACAGGGTGTGGGCGAAGATCGTCTCGGCCGGCGGATGGAACGGCTGGAAGTCGAGGTCGAGCAGCGACAGCAGCATCTCGGAGCCGGGCACGTCCTTGCGCAGGCTGGGCACCCGCCGGGCATGCCAGAAGGCCTTGTGCCCCCGCTCCGCCATGTGGTGGTTGAAGGAGTAGAACGGCTCGTAGACGCGGCCGCGGGCGCGCGGATCGGAGGAGCCGCTGACCGAGAGGATCGAGTGGATCTCGGTGAAGCGCTCGCGTCGGGCGTCGGGCACCAGCGGGTACTCGCTGCGGCGGTGGTCGAGCCGGATCGGCTCGGTGGTGCGCGGGAACAGGTTGATCACCGGCGTCGCGCCGAGGATGAAGGTGTCGCGGTCGACCTCCAGCCAGTTGCCGGGGGCGCGCCGCAGCAGGATCAGGAGGTCGAACCCGCGCTCCGAGCCGTGGCGCTCGAGCCCCGCGACGTCGACGAAGAGGAACTTCTGCGGCAGGGTGAAGTACTCCTGCACCAGCCGGTAGGCCGGCAGGCTGAAGCCCGGATAGGGGATCACCTCGTCGTCGCGCTCGAAGCCCACCGGCTGCAAGGCGTCGGCGGTCAGCCGCACCGGCCGGCGCGCGGTCTCCCCCTCGGGCAGCAGCATCACCCCGGCGCACTGGCAGAAGAGCGTCTCGTAGAGGGCGTCGATCGCCATGCGGTCGCCGTTGAGATAGAAGCGCAGGCGGTCGAGGCCGAGCTCGGCGAGCGAGCCGGCGCGGCTCTCGATGCGCAGCCGCAGCACGGAAGTGACGTCGGTGGCGGCGTCGAGGAACGGGTAGTGGGCCGGCGATTCGAAGGACGCCCCGGCCACGTCGACCGGCCAGAGCGTCACCGGATAGCAGGTGCGGAACCGGCAGATCGACTCCCCCTGGGCGGCGTGGGTGAACAGCGGCGTGTGCCGCGGGATGACGTGGCCGCTGGTCAGCTTCCCCCGCCGGGGGTCGACCTCGAAGGTGGCGACCGCCATCGACGGGATAGGGTTCAGGTAATGGGGGTGGAGGATGTTGAGCAGCTCGGTCGCGATCTCGGGGAACTCGCTGTCGAGATTCTGCTGGATGCGGGCGGTCAGGAAGGCGAACGACTCGATCAGCCGCTCGACATGCGGGTCGGGAGAGACGTCGGACCCGAGCTCCAGGCGCCCGGCCACCTTGGGGTAGGTCTCGGCGAACGCCGATCCCATGTTGCGCAGATAGGAGAGCTCCCGCCAGTAGGCGCGCAGCAGCTCCTCGCGGCCGTCAATCGCCAAGCGCCGCCACCTCCACCGTGCCGGTCTTGATCCCGAGCAGGGTCGGAAACGAGATCGGCTCGGCCACCTCGCCGACCACGAGGTCGGCGTCGATCCGCAGCCAGAGCGCCCGGAGGCCGTCCTGCAGACGGTCGACCGTCACCCGCACCCCCCGCAGCCGCGGCTCGAAGGCGGCGACGGCGCGGGCCACGACGCCGGCCAGGCGGACGAGATCCTCCTCGCTCCCGGCCGAGAAGGCCGAGAGGTCGGGGATGCCGTACTCGAGGACGGTCAGCTCGGCCCGCTGGTCGAGCCGGTCCACCGGGAGCGAGGAGCGGGTGTTGAGCATCCGCTCCAGCTCCCGGCGGACCGACTCGCGCAGCCCCCGCGGATCGAGGGTCCGCATCGGCCGCGGCTCCGCGGGCACGCCAGGGTCGAGGTCCACGAGGCGGTCGAACAGCGGCGCCGGGACGCGGGTCGTCATGCCTACTCGATGACCCTCGTCTCCAGGTTGTGCTTGATCGGCTGCGCCGCGCCGCCGGTGCCGTCGTCCTTCTTCTGCGGCAGGTAGGTGTACTTCACCACGCCGTAGTCGAGAGAGACGTTCTCCACCGGCACGTCGCCGGCCCCGCCCGAGATGCTGAAGTTCGAGATCACCACGTGCTCCATCTCGATCTTCAGGTACTCGACCGGCTTGTTGTCCTTGGCGCCGTCGGCGCGGTAGCAGGTGATCACCGCGGTGGGGATCTGCTTGCCCGACCAGCAGTAGAGCAGCAGGTCGTCGGTCGCCGAGTCGATGTACTTGGTGAAAGTGAAGTTGGAGTGATTGGCCTGCTCGACCGAGCCCGCTCCCGCCGTGCTGCGCACCGGCGAGGTCGGCTGGCTGAAGCCGTGGCTCCAGGACATGATCTCGATCTCTTTCTCGTGGCCGCCGGAGGTGCTGCCGCCGTCGATGCTGGCCAGCTTGATATAGGAGTTGATCGCCATCGTTATCTTCCTCTAGAAAGAAATGGTTCCGTTTACGCCGCCGGCGGCGGCAGCTGGGCGACCAGCCGGATGGAGGTCGTCAGCTCCTCGAGCTGGAAGTGGGGGCGCAGGAAGACGACCGCCTTGTAGGAGCCGGGCTTGCCCGGAGTCTCGGTGACGTCGACGCGGGCCTCGCGCAGCGGGTACTGCGCCTTCAGCGACTGGCCGGCGTTGTCGCGCCCCATGACGTAGTTGCCGATCCACCGGTTGAGATAGGTGGCGACGTTCTCGGCGGTCATGAAGCTGCCGATCTTGTCGCGCATGATCGCCTTGATGTAGTGGGCGAAACGCGAGGCGGCGAGGATGTAGGGGAGCATCGCCGAGATGCGCGCGTTGGCGTTGGCCTCGTTGGTGTCGTACACCTTCGGCTTCTGCGTCGTCTGGCCGCCGAAGAAGGCGGCGTAGTCGGTGCTCTTGCAGTGCACGAGAGTGACGAAGCCCAGGCTGTCGAGCTCCTTCTCCCGGCGGTCGGTGACGGCGATCTCGGTCGGGCACTTGAGGGCGACGTCCCCCTCGTCGGTCTTGAAGGTGTGGGTGGGCAGCCCCTCGACCATGCCGCCCCCCTCGACGCCGCGGATCGCCGCGCACCAGCCGTAGAGGGCGAAGGCGTTGGTGATGCGCTGCGCCAGCGCCCAGGACGGGTTCCCCCAGAGGTACTTGCGGTGGTCGCGGCCGTCGACGTCCTCGGAGAAGTTGAACCCTTCCACCGGAACGGTATCCGGCCCATAGGGGAGGCGCAGCAGGATGTGCGGCAGCACCAGGGTGACGTAGCGGGAGTCCTCGCTCTCGCGGAACGAGCGCCACTTGACCAGCTCCAGGCTCTCGAAGATCTTGGAGAGGTCGCGCGGGATGCCGAGCTCGGTGAAGCCGTCCATGTCGAACAGCCGCGGGCTGGCGCCGGAGACGAACGGCGCGTGGGCGGCGGCGGCGACGCCCGAGAGCTTCTCGAGCAGGGCCATGTCCTGCGGATGGCGGCCGAACTCGAAGTCCCCCACCAGCAGGCTGTAGGGGTGGCCGCCGAAGGTGCCGTACTCCTCCTCGTAGATCTTCTTGAACAGGGCGCTCTGATCGAACTCGGTGGCCTTCTCGAGGTCGTTGAGCAGCTCTTTCTTGGTGACGTTGAGCAGGCGCAGCTTGAGCCGGGTGCTGGTCTCGGTGTTCATCACCAGGAAGTGGAGGCCGCGCCAGGAGGCCTCGAGCCGCTGGAACTCCTCGGCGTGGAGGATCTCGTTGAGCTGCTCGGAGAGCAGCTGGTCGATCTCGGCGACGCGCGCCTCGATCGAGGCGACCGTGTCCTTGGAGACGGTCATCTTCTCGTCGACGATCTGCTTGACGAACTCGCCCACCAGGTCGCGGGCGTAGGCCTGCTGCGACTCGTCGCGGGCCATCTTCCCTTCCTGGATGATGCGGTCGAGCAGCGGCTGCTCGGCCGTGGTGGCGGCGGCAGCGGCGGCCTGAGGGGCGGGAGCGTCCGGGGCGGCGCCGGGGGTTGGAGTCTTTTCAGCCATGGTGTCCTCCTCAAGCGGTCGGGGCCGCGGTGCTGGCCTTCAGGGCCTTCTGGTTGTCGGGGTTGTCGACGATCTCCTGCAGCAGGGCGTCGAGCTTGTCGTTGCCGTCGAGCTTGGCGAGCAGGTCCATCAACCGCTGGCGCGCCTCGAACAGCTTGTTGAGCGGCTCGATCTGCTTGACCACCGCCGCCGGGTTGAAGTCGTCGATCGAGCGGAACTTGAGCTCGACGTTGAGCTTGGTGTCGTCCTTGGCCAGCCGGTTGTCGACGCGCAGGGCGAGGCGCGGCGCGCAGGAGGCGAGGACGTCGTTGAAGTTGTCGCGGTCGATCTCGACGAACTTGCGGTCCTTGAGCTTCGGCAGGGCCTCCGCCGGCGCGCCCGACAGGTCGGCCATGATGCCGGCCACGAACGGCAGCTCCTTCATCTGGATGGCGTCGCCGATCTCGACGTCATAGGTGATCTGGACCCGCGGCGGCCGGATACGGCTCAGCTTCTTCTGGGTGCTCTCAGGCATATCGTTCTCCTTTCATCTCCTCACATCAGGACGTTGGTACTGGACATCGAAAAAACGGGCTCTGTCATGGCTCAGGATCTCTCCCGCATCCCGAGCAGGGTGTAGATGGCTTTGAGATCGCTGTCGGTCTGCACCAGCTCCTCGAGCAGCTCGCCGAGCGACATCCCGCCCCAGGCCACGGCGCGCCGCACCAGGTAGGGGGTGGGGCTGTGCGGCTCGGTGCGCAGCAGGTAGTCCGCGGCCTCGGCGAGCCGGCGGTAGGCCTCGGCGCGGCTGCGGACGGGCGAGCCGGCGTAGAAGCCCCCACCCTCCTCCTCGTCATCTCCGGCATGCTGGGCGTGGGCATGGAAATCCGGCGGCATGGCGAACTCCTCCTCGTCCGGTACCGCGATCTCCTCGCCGCGGTCCCGCCGCTCGTCGAGGACGCGCTGCGCGAAGTGCTGGAGCGCGAACAGCGCGTCGCCCAGCTTCTGGAAGCTCGGCGCCTCGCCGCCGGCCAGATGGCCGAGCAGGGAGGCGAGGCCGTCGAGGGCGTCGAGGGCCTGCCGCGCCTCGGCGACGAGCGCGACGTAGAAAGGGGTCGGCGTCAGGCTGACGCTGACCAGGAAACGGTCGAAGGTGATCCGGCCGCGCGCCTCGGCGGCCCGCGCCCCCTCCGGGTCGGACTTGGCGAGGCGGTCGAGGTGGCGGGCCCCCTCGAGATCGGCGGAGGTGACCACCCGGGCGTCGCCGTCGCCGGGGGCGCTGACCGGGATCGCGCGCACCGCGTCGGGCATCCGGTCGGCCACCCATTCGAGCGGCGCCAGGCGGTAGCCGAGGTCGCCGTCCTGCGGCAGCGGGTGGACGGTGTCCCAGAAGCTTTCCGAGAGGGCCGCGAGCACGGAGATCCCGGCGGCGGCGCCCGGCAATCCCTCGAGGTGGATCCAGGCCTCGAGCAGCCAGGCGGCGAGTTGCAGGTCCTTCGAGCGGGTCTCCAGGGCGTCGAGGCAGAGCCGCGCGGCCTCTTTCCAGTTGGCGCGCTTGAGATCGGTCTTCCAGACCCCCTGGGGGAGGGACGGGTCGTCCTCGCGCCGCGCCGCCTCGACGGCCTCGTAGACGCCGGTGTAGCGCAGCGACTCCCCCGCCGGCTTGCCGGCGGAGATCGGGGTCAGCAGGGCTTCGAGATCGAGCTTCATCTTCCCTCGCTCATGACGTCGCTCTTCACTCTCCAGGCGGGGGCCGAGAGGGGGAAGGCCGGCAGCTCGAGATCGCCCGCCGGTGCGGCCGGGACGGAGGCGGCGGCCGCGGCGTCCTTGCCGGCCGTCCTGTCCCGGCGCTCCGGAGCGCGCAGGGCGAGCCCGACGAAGACACGCGCCATCTCCGGCGCCGCCTTGGGGTCGGCCTCCGGCCGGGTGGCGACCTGAAGGCGGAGCCGCTCGGTCCCGGGATCGAGATCGGCGCCCCCCGGGCTCTCCAGACCGCGCACCAGGGCGAGCAGCGACCAGCGGCCGCGCACCTCGAGGATCGCCGTCCGCCCCTGGACGTGCACGCCCGGCAGGTCGGCGCTCTCGACCGGGATCACCGGCGAGTCCTTGGCCCACTGGAGCTCCAGCCGCAGCGGCGTGCCGTAGGTCCAGGGGATCACCGGCCGGGCGTTGGGGTGGGTCGCCACCTGCTCGCCGCTGGCCAGCGACCAGCGGAGGATCTGGTCCCCCCCCTTCTCCTCCCGCCGGTTGTCACGGAAGCGGATGACGAGGTCGAACGCCGGCGCCTCGGGGCGCGCCGGATCGTCGAGGAAGGCGGCGAAGAGGGCGCGGACGCCGTCCATGCGGTCGATGAACTCCCCCGTCCCCGGCGGCCGGTCGGCCTCGGGCACGGCGCGCACGATCGGCGCGTAGGCGGCGTAGAGCTGGAAGAAGCTCCGGATGTCCTCCGGATCGGCCTCGGGGTCGAGCCGCCCCGGCGGCGACGCCGCGAAGGGGAACTTGCCGGCGAGGCGCTGGTTGAAGAAGTCCGCCAGCTTGCGGTACCCCTCGGCCGCCTGGCCGCCGGCGAGATAGAGGCAGCGGTCCCAGACCTGGCGGCGCAGCGCCCCGCGCCGCTCCTGGAAGAAGTCCGCCGCCGGCTCGGCGAGCATGCGGGTGCTGATCCGGCGCGTGCAGTTGGCGGGCTCGATCTCGGTCAGATCCTTGAGGATGAGCTCCTCGAGGCTGGCGACCGAGTTTCCGGGCTCCTTGCCGGCGTAGCGCCGGAGCTGCTCGCCGATGGCGGTCCAGCGGGCGAACGAGGCGCGCAGGGAGCGTGAGGAGGCCTTGCCGCCGAGCGCCTGGATCACCGGCTCGGCGTAGCGGGAGGAGATGTCGGCCACCGTGCTCCGCTGCGCCGCCAGGTAGGCGGCGAGCTCGGCCTCGTCGCGCACGCTATAAGCGTCGAGCGACAGGTGCCGGCCGCCCCCCCACCAGTCGAAGCCGCTCCCCTTGGGCGTGTAGGGGGCGCGCAGCACCAGCAGGCGGTCGGCGTCGGCGAGGATCTGCGCCCCCTGGGCGGTGAACGCCGCGGCGACCTGATCCTTGGCGGCGAACAGTCCGAGCTTGCCGAAGCGGTCGGCCAGGCCGGCGAGCGGGGCGGCCGCGGCCTGGAAGTTCGCCACCTCGGCCTCGAGCGCCTGCTCGAGCAGCAGCGCCGAGCCGAGATCGGGCTCGGGACCCGCCTGCTGGGCGTCGGCGACCTGCGTCATCATCCGCGCGCCCAGCCGGTCGCGCGCCGAGATCTGGAGCGTGTTGCGCAGGTCGGGCGGGAAGGGGGCGAGGGTCTTCTCGATGAAACCCTCGTAGGGCTTGTAGAGCCCTTCCGCCTGCTGCAGGGTGACGGTGTCCCAGAGCACCCGCCCGCGCGGCGGGAGCGCGGCGGCGGCCGGCGCTCCCGCCGCCGCCGCCGCGGACACGAACCCCTGCCGCGACAGCCCGTCGAGGGCGTCGGCCAGCAGCTTCGCCGGCGGGGAGAGGGAGAGCGTCCCGTTCTTGGGATCGCGCGCGACGAGCGGGCCGGTCGAGCGGGTCTCGATGCCGAAGAGCCCGCGGCGGAAGTCCTGATAGCGCTGCGCCCCCTCCTCCTTGAGGGAATCGGCGGTCTCGGGACCCAGGAAGATCGTGGAGCGGACCCCCTGCAGGAGCTGCTGCCAGGGGGGCCCGAGCTCCAGGGTGTCGCCGGCCATCCACGCCAGGTCGGGCGAGGCGAGCTCCTGCTCGGCCCGCTTGAGCCGCGTGTTGAGCGTGATCAGGGAGGCCACGGTGTCCCCCCCCGCGGGGTTCCAGTCGGCGTCGGACACCTCCCCCACCAGGGTCGCCGCGCTCCGCAGGTCGGCCACCGCGGGGTTCTGCGCGAACAGGCGGTCGAACAGGAGCCTGGCGAGCTCGCCGGCCTGCCCGTTGGTCCGCGGCTGGTGCCGGAGCGGCTGAAAGCGGGTGTAGGCGACGTCCGCGAGCGCCCGGGCATAGAGCTCGGCGTTCTCGAAGAACCCCTTGGGCAGATCGTGCTCGAACAGATAGTGGACCACCGCGTTGAGGTCTTCGAGGCTCTCGGTGCTGCGCAGCCGGTTGTAGAGGACGACGTGGGTCTCGAGGTCGCGCAGCGAGCCGACGTAGACGTTCAGCCGCGTGAACTCGGGGGTGCGGTCGAGGGGGCGCAGATCGAGCGGCGACGCGCTCACTCCCGCGACCCCGGGGTCCCAGGCGATGAAGCGGTCGGACGGCAGCACCCCCCCGCCTCCCTCGGAGGGGGCCGCCGTGGCCGCCAGGCTGACCGGCCGCGCGGTGACCAGGATGCGGTCCAGGGAGCGCCCGAGCTCCTGGTAGAGGGTGGCCAGGATGATCTCGTTGTAGGCGCGGACGATCGCCCGCTCGAGACCGCGGTTGAACGGGCTGAACCAGGAGCTGGGAATGAACACCGAACCGAACCAGCTGCCGTCCAGCTTCGCCATCCCGTCGAACAGATGGAACGCCTTGTCGCGCAGGAACTCGTGCTCGGCGGCCCCCTTCAGCCGCCGGTCGCGGGTCTCCTCGAGGTCCTGCGCGGTGCCGAGCAGGAAGACCCGCAGGTCGTCCTTGCGCTCCCCCAGGCGGTAACGGGCCCAGCCGAGGCCGAGGGTCGAGATCAGGGCGAGGATCACCACCGCCGCCTGCAGGACGCGCAGCCGGCGCCCCCCCTGGATCAGCGCCAGATTCGTCGGACGGGCGAGGTCGCGCTCGGGGAACACCTTGCGGTCGAAGACGTCGCGCACGAAGACCGCGCCGCCCACCGCCCCGGGATCGCGCAGCAGCTCGCCGGCGCGCTCCTCCCGCGGCAGCCCGCCGCAGAGGTAGAGCCCGCGGCAGGGGAGCATCTCGTGGTAGGCGCTGGCGCGGAAGATCTGGTTGAGGTAGACCCGCAGCGCCCCCTTCAGCCGCTGGAACTCCTCGGGGAAGCAGAAGACCCCGTCCGGATCCTCGAGCACGGCCTGGTCGCCGAAGGCCTCGATCTGCACCCGGTGGAGGCCGCCGCCGAGGAGCGTGAAGGCCTCGTCGATCCACTCCGGGCGGTAGGCGGTCTCCGGCGTGTAGGGGTTCGACCAGCCGAAGAGATCCCCGCGCAGGTGATTCGGGATCTCCGTGACGTAGCTCTCGAAGCCCGGCACCCGCTCGCAGCCGGTGACCAGGATGTAGACCGGGAAGTTCATCCCCAGGCTCTCCTGGGCCTGGCGCAGCTTGCGGAAGAGCGCCGCCCCCTTGTCCGCCGCCGCGGCGAGCCGCGCCCCCTCCTGCTCGGGCGGGCCGACCAGATCCGCGCAGGGGATGGCGAGCACCACGCCGTCGAGCGGGCGCTCCGGGCGGTTCTCGCGCAACAGGGAGAGGAAGTGGCGCCAGCCGCGCTCGTTGGGCGTGCCGCCGCCGGCGCCCAGCACGTACTCGCCGGCGACGTCGAGCACCACGCCGTGGTCGAAGAACCAGAACGCGACCCCTTCACCACTGTCGGGGGAGGGCTCCTCCGGCGCTCCCAGCGGCAGGTTGAGCCCGCTGTCCGGAAACAGGCTCGACTTGCCCGACGCCTCCTCCCCCAGCAGCACGTACCAGGGCAGGCGGTAGCGGCTGTCGCCGGCCCCGAGGTGGCGGCGCAGCTCGGCCAGGGCGCGGCGGAAGGCGGACGCCAGCCGCTGATGCGAGCCGGCCTGCCGGAAGTCGACCACCACCGCGCCGGTCCGCGCGGGCGCCGGCCCCGGCTCCTCCTCGGCCGGGGGCACCCGCCGCCGGCGCACCAGCAGCACCAGGGCGATCACGATCGCCAGGACGATCAGCGCCAGGACGGCGAGCGTCAGCGGCAGGTGGCGGGTGAGGCGCGACAGCAGATCCACGATGATTCCCTTGCTGTTCAGCGCGCCTGATTGATCTCGTCGACCAGCGGCGACAGGTCCTCGACCAGCCCGAGCCAGACGCGGTGCGAGACGAGGATCCAGAGCAGCGCCAGCAGCAGCCCGGCGAGCAGCCAGCGGCGGGCGGCGGACAGCCGTCGCCCCGCTCCCGACGCCTCGACGTTGCTCTGGTACGCCTCCGGGAACAGCGACTGCGGCTCGCGCGGCGTCCCCGGGTCGCGGTTGGTCAGGAAGGTGTAGAGCTCGCGCCGGTAGACGTCCACCCGCGCCTGCCCCTCCGGGCCGCGCAGCTCGCCGCGGAAGCCGAGGGCGATCGCCATCAGATAGATCTTGGCCAGCTCCGAGTCGGCGGGATCGCGGGTGCGCAGCAGCGCCTCGATGCGGCGGAAGATCTCCTCGCCGGCGCGGTAGGACTGGAACAGCTTGAACTCCAGCAGGTTGGCCCGCCAGGCCTCGCGCCCCGGCCAGTCGAGATAGAGGAAGATCTCGTCGGCGAGCGCCGCCATCACGTACTGCGCCCGCCGGTAGATCGCCGACGCGTACTCGCCGCCGGTGCGGCGGACCTCGGCCTCCTGGCGGTTGAGCAGCCCGAGGAGCGACTGCCAGATCGTCGCCGGCGCCACCGAGGGCGTGACCGCCGCGGCGGCCGGACCGGCGACGGCCCCGCCGCCGACCAGCATCAGCGCTCCCGGCGCCGCTCCGGGGCTCCCCGTCATCACCAGCGCTCCGGGCGCTCCGGCGGCCGACACCTGGAGGAGCTGGCCGTCGCGGGCGGCCAGCCGCTTCCAGCGCACCACCTCCTGGTAGAACTCGCGGAACTGGGTGAGCAGGAAGGAATCGCCACCGGTGTAGCTGGCGCGGTTGCTCATCGCGGCACCTTCACGTAGAGCACGACCTCGACCACCCGCGGGGTGTCGCCGCGGTCGGCGGCGTTCCAGACCTGCAGCACCTGGTTGGGCTGGATGAACTCGGGGTCGGATTCCAGGGAGAAGAGGAGGACGCCGCCGGCCGGCACCAGATCCCCCTCGCGCTCGATCCGCCGCCGGCGGGCGCCGAGCACGCGCCGGTCGCGCATCCCCGGAATCAGGCTCTGCGATCCGATCAGGCTCTGCTCCACCCACCGCTCGACCTCGTCGTCGGACATCCCGGCGGCGCCGCGCACGCCGAGCACCAGCGGCAGCTGGCGCCAAGCGTCGTCGAAGCCGAGGTTGTAGAACCCCTGCTCGAAGTAGAAGCGGAACGGGCTGTACGACTCGCTGACCCCCTCGTTGGCGACGCGCAGGATGAAGTCGCGCACGCGTGTGAAGGCGGCCATCGGATCGGCGTGGTCGTACGGCGGGAAAATCGGGGGCACCAGGCCGTGCCCGACCGCCGCGACGTGGCCGGCCACCTCGCAGAGCGCGAGGTAGAGGGCGAACGGGTGCGCGGCGCCGGTGGCGAGCACCGCCTCCAGCCGCGGCAGCGTGCCCATCAGGCTGTGGATCATCAACTGGGTCTCGAGCATCTGGGCCGGCTGCGCCACCCCGCGAGCCCGTGTGCGGTCGGCGAGGATCTCGGTCTTCTTGCGCAGCCGCTCGGCGACCTCGGCGGCGAGCCGGCCCAAGGTGGAGCCGAGCGGCACGCGTAGCGCCGGGGGCTCCCACCCCTCGTCCAGCCGGAACTTCTGGTCGGCCCGGCGGACGCGCGCGATGGGCAGCGCGCTGTAGCGCCGCGACGGCGCCTCGCCCACCAGCAGCACCGGGCAGGGGCGCAGGCGCGGGATGAAGACGTCCCCCTCGCCCGAGGATTCGTCCACCACCGGCCCGCCGTCGATCGAGCGGTAGCGCGGGAACTCACCCTGCAGCGGCGAGAGGCCGGCGCGGCGCGCCGGCACCGCCAGGTAGACCGTCGCCGCCCCCCCCTCCAGCGCCGCCGCGTGCGGCTTGAGATCGACCTCCAGCGGCTGCGGGTCGTCGAGCTCCTGGGAGACCCTCAGCCCGTCCGGCAGCACGGCCTCCATCTCGCCCACCCGCAGCACCCCTTGCGTGAGCGCCGCGGCGTCGATGTCCAGGCGCAGCACGCCCCAATGGAAGGGCGCCAGGACGGTGGAGTGGTAATGGATCAGCTCCTCCTGGCGCAGCGCGAGCTGCTGGAAGTGCTGCGGCGCGAGCAGCATCCCCTCGTGCCAGTCGATGGCCTCCGTGATCTTGGGAGAATCGCGGCGGGGCTCGGTCATGGCGTCTGCTCCACGGCGACGTCATCCGCCTGCAGATGGATCCGGAGGTTCTGATGGGGATCGACGCGGGCGCGGTGCGCCCCGTCGGAGAAGTAGTCGGCGAAGACCAGGCCGCCGCGCGCGCCCGAGGCGAAGGAGAGCGTCTGCGGCGGCATGCTCTGCCCCGGCACGATCTCCCAGGCCATCGAGACGAAGTCGTCCTCGCCGGGGTGGTCCTTGCGGGTCTGCGCGCGGTTCTGGAACCAGTCCCGGGCGGTCATCCCGGCGAGCTTCGCCAGCAGGTCCTTGTCGTAGACCACCACCAGCTCGACCGGCACCGGGCTGTCCTGATTGATCTTCGGATCGGCGTCCAGCCGGACCGCGACGTCGCCGCCGAACAGCGAGCGCGAGCCGGTGCCACAGCCGAGAGCTCCCAGCAGCAAAGAGAGACAGATCCCCTGACAGAGGATTCTGAAACAACGGAAGGACCAATGGCCGTACATCGGAACGACTACACTTCGCCTCGGTTAGTTACGTTCTACTCGGACTGGAGTGCATCGACTCTACCACATCTCTTTTCAGGTACAATCAACGAACTCCTGGTCCATAGCCCGAGACGTACTGAATGCGCCCGTTCCGACTCCTGTCGCTCCTCCTCGCCTGCGCCGTGGGCCTGCCGCTCGCGGGGTGCAACTCCACCAACCCGGTCGAGCCGGTGGATCAGACGCCGCCGCCGGCCGGCGGCGGGGCCTACACCATCACCCTCGCCGCCACCCCCGGGGCCCTGGCGGTCGGGGGCACCGATCCGGCCACCGTCACCGTCACCGCCGTCCGCGTCGCCGACAACCAGCCGGCGGCCGGCGCCCGGTGCGCCCTCAGCACCAGCCTCGGCAGCTTCGATCCCAGCAAGGACCTCAAGCTGCAGACCGTGACTCTCGACGCCAGGGGCACCGGCCAGGCCAGGCTCTACCCGCGCGACGCCGCCGCCGGCAGCGCCAGCGTGCTGGCGCAGATCGAGACCAGCGTCGGACAGACCGCGGTCGCCATCCAGACGGTCACCCCCGCCGCCTTCTTCCTGACCGCGGTCTCTCCCAACCAGGGGGGGCCGGACGGCGGCGAGGTGGTGGAGATCACCGGCGGCGGCTTCCTGGCGCCGGTGCGGGTCACCTTCGGCTCGGTGGTGGCGAGCGGCGCCAAGGTGGTGTCGCCGACCGTGATCCAGGCCACCGTGCCCCGGCCGGCGGCCGTGGTGCCGGGCGGCGGCCGCTCGGTGGTGGACGTGGCGGTGACCAACTCGCTCGACCAGCCGTCGCCGGCGACCGACAAGCTGACCGGCGGCTACGCCTACAGCAACGAGGAGAGCTCGCTGCTGATCAGCGGCATCTCCCCCAACCAGGGCTCCTATCGCGGGGGGACGCTGGTGACGATCACCGGCAACGGCTTCGAGGCGCCGGTCGAGGTGAGGTTCGGCGGCGTCAGTCAGACCGTGGTCTCCGTCACCCCGACGCAGATCCAGGCCCGCACCCTCCCCGTCACCCTCACCGCCTGCAACCCGTCGAGCGGACCGGTGTCGGTCACCAACCTGCGCACCGGCCTCTCCGCCGGCAGCGGCCTGACCTTCTCCTATACGGTCGACCCGCTGTTCCTCGAGCGGGCCTCGCCGGCGAACGCCGGCCAGGACGACTCGCCGAAGATCACGATCACCGGCAGCGGCTTCCCGGCCAGCCCGTCGTCCGTGCGGGTGGAGTTCGGGACCACCGTGAGCCAGAACGTGCTGACCTCGACCGCCACCAAGATCGAGGTCCTGGCCCCGATCTTCACCGGTCCCTTCGACACCCAGGCCTGCGACTCGAACCACGACGGCACGGCGGGCCAGCAGAACATCCCGACCGGGGTCAACCTCAAGGTGCAGAACCTGGCGACCGGCTGCGCCGACACCCTGCTGCGCGGCTTCATCTTCGTCCCCGACGACACCACCTGCAGCGATGCCGGCACCTCCGGCGGGGGCGGCGGCGGGGGTGGCGGGGGGGGCACCGCGCCGACCGCCAGCTTCACCTACTCGGTCTTCGACAAGACCGTGCAGTTCACCGACACCTCGACAGGCGGTCCGACGAGCTGGTTCTGGGACTTCGGCGAGGACCTCAGCAGCTCCAGCAACTTCAGCTTCGACCAGAACCCGGTCCACACCTACAGGCTGCTGGGCACCTACACGATCAAGCTGCGGGCGGGAAACAGCGCGGGAACCTCGACGAAGACGATGACGATCAAGCTGCCGCCATAAAGAAAACCTACACCCCCGCCGCCTGCATCTTTTCCTTCTCCATCTGCGCCGCCACCAGGCTGGCGTAGACGCCCCCCAGGGCCAGGAGCTCCTCGTGCCGCCCCTGCTCGACGAGGCGGCCGTCGTCCATCACCAGGATGAGGTCGGCGTGGCGGATGGTGCTCAGGCGGTGGGCGATGACGATGCGGGTGGTCCGCAGCATCTCGAGCTCCTGCTGGATTTCGCGCTCGGTACGGGTGTCGAGCGCGCTCGTCGCCTCGTCGAGCAGCAGGATCGCCGGCCGGTGGACCAGCGCGCGGGCCAGCGCCAGCCGCTGGCGCTGGCCGCCCGAGAGCGAGGCGCCGCCGTCGGCCAGGATCGTCTCGTATCCCATCGGCATCACCACGATGTCGTCGTGGATGTGGGCGAGCTTCGCCGCCTCCACCGCCCGCGACAGCGGCAGCGAGGGGTCCGAGAGGCTGATGTTGCCACGGATGCTGGAGCCGAAGAGGTAGGGATGCTGCGGCACCACCCCGACCTGGCGGCGCACCGAGCGCAGCTCCAGCTCCATGAGATCGATGCCGTCGAAGAGGATCCGCCCGTCGGTCGGCGGATAGAGCCCCACCAGCAGGCTGGCCAGCGTCGACTTGCCCGCCCCGGAACGCCCGACCAGGGCGACGAAGCGGCCCGGCGGGATGTCCACCGAGACGTCGCGCACCGCCAGCGGCGACAGCGGGCCGTAGCGGAAGCTGACGTTCTCCAGCCGGATCCCCCCCTTCAGGCGAGGCGCCGGCTTGACCGTGGTCGGGTCCTGCTCGCGCGGGGTCTCCAGCACGTCCTCCAGGCGGTCCATGTAGCTGCCGAGGAGCTGGAACTGGAAGGCGTTGGTGATCAGCGTCGAGAGCGGCGTCAGGAAGCCGGCCGCCAGCGCGTTGAGGGCGAGCATGGTGCCCAGCGTGAGGTGCCCCTGGAGCACCTGGACGGCACCCCAGACGAGGACGATCAGCGGCGAGGCGGTGCCGAGGGCGGAGAGCGTCGAGTCGACGAACGCCTGCAGCCGGCCGCGGGCGAGCGAGATGTTGAGCACGTCCACGTAGAGGTGCGACCACTGCTCGACCGATCGGTGCTCGGCGCCGGCCGCCTTCAGCGTCTCGATGCCGGCGAGCAGGTTCACCTGGTAGCTCTGCGACCGCGCCTCGGTCTGCAGCGAGCGCGACATCAGATCCTTCGTCTTCTTGCGGGTGAACAGGAAGAGGGCAACCCGGAAGGCCCCCAGCACCACAACCAGCAGCCCCATCGTCGGGCTCGCCACCAGCAGCAGGACCAGGTAGAGCGTCACCATCAGGCCGTCGAGCACCCCGGAGAGGGCTCCCGAGGTGAGGATCTCGCGCACCGTGGCGTTGCTGCCCATGCGCATGATCAGGTCGCCGGCCGAGCGCTGCTGGAAGAAGGCGTAGGGGAGGTCGACCAGATGGTCGAGGAAGTCGAGCGTCATCCGCGCGTCGAGATGGGTGCGCATGTAGAGCAGCAGGAACGAGCGCAGCAGCGACGACAGGAAGCTGAAGCCGACGATCGCCGCCAGCCCCCCCGCCAGCACCCACAGCAACTGGAAGTCGCCGCGCGGGATCACCCGGTCGACCAGCGAGCCGATCAGCAGCGGCACCGCGAGCGCGAAGAGCTGCACCATCCCGGAGGTGACGACGATCCGCTTGAGGACCCCCGAATGCGAGCGCAGCAGCTTGAGGAAGCGGTCCCACTTGCGCGGCTCCCCCTCCTGCGGCTCGAAGTCCTCGCCCGGCTCGAAGGTGAGGGCGACGCCGGTGAAGGAGCGCCCCAGCTCATCGCGGCCGACCCGCCGGCGGCCGCCGGCCGGATCGACCAGATCGGCACCGTCCGAGGTCAGCCGCTCGAAGACCAGGAAGTGGTTGAACTGCCAGTGCAGGATCGAGCCCGGCGGCAGGAAGCGGAGGTCGTCGACCTCGTCGACCTTCACCCCGCGCCCCCGCAGGCCGAACACGCGGGCGGCGGAGAGGATCGCCAGGGCGTCAGCGCCGTCGCGCCCGAAGCCGGTGATCTTGCGCACGTCGTCGAGCCGCAGGTGCTTGCCGTGGTAGGCCAGCACCATGGTCAGGCTGGCGGCGCCGCAGTCGCTGGCGGTGTTCTGCTGGATGAACGGCACGCGCTGGCGGCGGCCGGCGAAGGCGAGCTTGTCGAGCGCCGGGAAGCGGTCGTGGAGCCCCCCCTCCGGAGCGGCGGCCTCGGCCGGCTTGCCGTTCTTCTCTTCCATGGCCGTGGTGGTCTCGGGCGTCTCAGGCACCGGCGCCCTCCCGTGTTTCGAAAAAGGCCTTCAGGGCCGGGATCAGCGTCACCAGCACGCGCTCCGAGCGGGTGCGCACCTCGGCGTTGGCCAGCATGCCGTCATGATAGCGGCGCAGCTTCCCCTCCGCCTCGAAGGTGGGCGAGTTGAGATGCGCCTCGACCTTCACCACCGGCCCGGTGAACTGCACCGCGTCGGCGATCTCGTCGCCCAGGTAGCGCCGCGCCTCGGTGGGGCCGACCACCTCGTCGCCCACGGAATCGATGGTCAGCTCCTGGTAGGCATAGCGGTAGCCCTGGATCTCCAGGCGCAGCGGCATGCCGCGCTTGAGCAGCGGCCGGTCCTCGCCGGGCAGGAAGGCGATCACCACCGGCCGCTCCTGGCCGCGGCCGATCGACAGCAGCGACTGCCCCGGCGCGATGTGCTGCCCCACCCGCACGCGGATGTCGCTCACCACCCCGGCCGCCGGCGACCGCAGCTCGCGCTCGGCGAGATTGGACCGCGCCAGCTCGCGCGAGGCGCGCAGCGTGAGCAGCGCCGACTGCGCCCCGGCGTCGGTGGGGTCGCGCAGGCGGTTGATGAGCTGCAGCTCGAACTCATTGTCGATGCGCGCCAGTTCGGCCGCCTCGCGGGCGCCGTAGAAGCGCATCAGCAGCCGGCCGGCCTCCACCCGGTCCCCGGTCGCCACCGCCACCTGGCTCACCGTGCCGTCGGCGGTCGCGGTGAGATCGCTCCGCCCTCCCAGGCGCACCACCGCCGGCCCCGCCGCGTAGTCGTGCACCTGCGCGATCAGGGTGAACAGCAGGCCGGCCACCAGCACGGTGACCAGCAGGCGGAAGGTCCAGCGCATCCAGCCGGGATCGACCCGCAGCACGTCCCCCTCGCCGCGCATGCCGACGTTGTGGTGCTCGACCGCCTCCTCGCGGAACAGCGCCGCCGCCGGCAGGCCGTCCTGGCCGTCGGCGATCCCGAGCTGGGCGAAGGTGGGGGCCGCCTGCTCGGCGAGCAGGGTGAACCCCTTGAGATCCTCGTCGTCGAACGCCCGCTCCTCGGCCCGGCGCACGGCGGCGAGCACGGCGAGCACGCGGCCGTCCGGCCCCAGCACCGGCATCGCCGCGAAGCGCTCGTCGCCGCGCGCCTTGGGATCGTCCGCCTCGCGGTCGAAGCGCGGATCGGCGCCGATGCGCTCGATCGCCAGCGGCCGGCCGGTGCGCAGCACGAAGCTGACCAGCCCCACCGCGGCGCTCTCCCGGCGCTCCTCCTCGAGGTCGGCGTCCCGCGGCGGCTCCCAGAGCGTCTCGGTCGCGCGATCGTAGAGCAGGCAGTAGCCGCGCTCGGCCTCGACCACCTCCTCCACCGCCTCGGCCGCGGCGCGCGCCACCCCTTCCGGCTTGCGCTGGGACGAGATCGACTGCGTCGCCGCGAGCAGCCGGCGGGCGAAGACGGTCCGCCGCCGCTCTTCCCCGTCCCCCCGCTGGATCGCCGCCCGCCAGCGCTCGGCGCCGCTGCGCAGCAGGGCGATCAGATCGGCCGCCGGCACCGGCTCCTGGCTCAGGTAGAAGACGCGGTCGCGATCGATCAGGTCCTGGAACAGGGTGGGATCGGGCCCGGCGCCGAGCACGAGGTTGATCCGCGTCTCCGCCCCCGGGGTCGACTCGGCCTCCTCGAGCAGCCGCAGGGCCTGCTCGCCGGAGACGGCGCCCCCCAGGGCCAGGACGGCGACCGGCTGCGCCCCCAGCAGGCGCAGGGCCTCCGCCCCGGAACCGGCCACCAGCAGATGCAGCTCGGGCCCGAGCTGGCGCAGACAGGCCTCGACCGTCTCGCCGTCGAAGCCGGTCAGCAGCGCGGTGGGGAATGACTCTCGAATCTCGAAACCTCCTCAGCGTGGGTCGAGCGTGTAGACCGTCGTCTCTGGATTGTACCCCCTCCAGTCAAACCAGTAATCCTTTAGAACGAACACCTTCCCCAGCTTCTTCCCGGCCAGCGGGCCGGCGGCCGCCTCGCCGGCGAAGCTCCACTCGCTCCCGGTCTCGGAATCCACCAGGCGCCGAGGGGTGCCCGGCCGGGCGAAGAAGCTCAGCTCGCGGCCGTCGAGCGTCCGCTCGAAGGCCCGCACCGAGCGGCCGTCCTCCCCCACGACCAGGAGGATGGGGACGCCCCCGACCGCGTCCTGCACCGGGCTCTGCCGCTGCAGCGCCGCCAGCGGATAGGCCCGCGCCATCCCCAGCAGGCGGACCCCCACCACCACGTCGCGGGGCTTCAGCACATCCCCCGCCCGCGCCGGGACCGTCACCGGCAGCCTGGCGGTCTGCGCCTCCCAGTCCTTCGAGAACTCCCGCCAGGGGGTGCTGTCGTCCGGCCGCAGCACCCGGCCGCGCGGATGCTCGCGCCGCCAGTCCGCGAACCCGATCTCCTCGTAGGAGACGAGATCGAGCCGCCGCCCCTTCAGCGGCCCGAAGACCGCCTCGCCCGACGCCTGCTGCCACCAGGACCCCGTCTGCTCGTCGGTCATCAGGAAGTTCTGGTTGTTGATGCCCGAGAGGTGGAAGCGCAGCCTCCGCCCGTCGATCTCCGCTCTCCACACCAGACCGGTGTGACAGAGCGTTCAGTAGGTGACGGCGACGGGAACCCCGCCGACGACGTCCTGGACGATGTGGTGATAGGCCAACTGGCGGACCGGGTACGCCGCCGAGTCGCCGCCATGGTCGACCGCCAGCACCGGGTCCACCGTCCCCACCCAGTCGGCGGCGTCCGCGGCGACGAACCGGGCGGCGCCCAGGGGGGAGAACATCTTTTCGAAGACATTGACGTGGGAGAGCCAGGCCGCCGCCCCCAGGGGAACGAGCGCCAGCACGGCCAGCGCCCGGCTCCACCATCGCCCGCCCCGCCAGAGCGCGACCATCAGTGCCACCCCGGCCACCAGGGCGAGGGCGGTCGCGACCGGCGCCCACCGCCGCAGCGCATAGGAGACCGCGAGGTCGCCGGAGGTCTGCGGCGAGAACGGCCGGATCAGCCACATCGGCACCGCGACCACGGCGAGCGCCGCCACGACGATCAGGAAGAGGATGAGTCCGGCCATCCGGCGCCGGCGGGACGATTCTGCGCGCATTGCGATCTCCTCAGGGTGGTGCACTCTGAGGAGATCGTAACGCAGGAGGAAGGCAGGCGCCCGCTACTTCGTGAACCGCGATTCGTGATGGGCCGTCCCCGCGCTGACCCGGCGGATGCGGCCGGCATCGCTGAGGCGCCGGAGGTTGACGGCGACCGTGCGGACCTCGACCGGCTTGCGGAGCCGGTCCTTGTAGCGCCGGTTGACCTCCACGGCCACACGGGTGGGGCCGAAGGTCTCGCCCGGAGGGAGGCGATCCACGACCCTCGCGATCAGCTTGCTCGCCATCGGGCGCGGGCCGAGGTCCTTGTCCTCCGCCTCGCCGCCGGCCTGGGGAGCCGCCGGCTCCTGGGCGAGGCCGGCCGCGGTGGCCGCCGTGAGCTTGAAGGCCTCGTAGTGGGCCGTCACCTTCTCGAGCTCGGCGGTATGGAAGATCCCCTGCTCCCGGTGCTGGGCCTCCTGCTCGATATGGAACGCCGCCTTCTCGCGGTGCGACGCGATCCGCGCCTCCAGTTTCGTCAGGATCTCCGACACCGACAGATGGCTGCTCATTTGCGCTCTCCTCGCTCTCCTGGAAGTGTCGCGACACCGGCAGCCGTCAGGACGCCGCCAGGGGATTCGCGACACGTCCCGCAAAGATGCAACAACTCCGATGGAAGCGCGACAATACCATGGCCGGACGGTCAACGCCACCAGGCAAAGAAAAATCCTCCAGCGGATGCGCGACATTGTCGATTTGATCGCAAAGCTCGCCGCCAGACATCGTCGCGACTCACGGATACCCTCTTCCGCATCCACGTAGTTCGCGGCATGGCAAAGGCAATAAGCCACAGCTCTCGACTTTCCGCAACATTTCGGCCGCACAAAGCGACGTCATCGGCTTTAAACAAGACAGATGGATAGCATGCCAGGCATAGTAAAACTCAGCAGCGACAATCTGGAGAGGAGAGGGCACAATCGAGGCCGGCAACAACCTTGCGGACGAGGAGCTGAAGCGAAATGAATTGGCGATGCGACATCGTCCGTGAACGACGTAACATCGTACCTCGACGATGCGACTGCGCCAGCAGCGCAGTCGCATCGCTACGGGATGACGCGACATATCCAGTGGCTGTGGAGCCTTCTCGGCCTAGGTCGCGACATCCGCGGGGGTTTCGCGACGAACGATGCCTACATCGTGCCGTTGAGGGCGACCGCAGGTCGCCCTCAACTCATGGCATCAAGACCAGCCGTTCCGGCGACTCCGCCTCCACCTTGCCGCGGCTGTAGAGCAGCGGGAAATACTTCCCCTCCGCCCAGAGCGGCAGCAGGTCGCTGTAATGGGGGCTCCCGGGCTGGCCGGACTGGCCGGGAAGGTTGACCGCGACCGAGCGGTCCCAATCCGCCAAGTCGAGGATCTCTCGGAAGGAGGCGCCGTGGAGGGCGTCGAAGCCGGGGCCCACGGCAACGTCCACGGTCGTGCCGTCGCCCCCCCGCTCGACGGGCGGCAGGCCGAACAGCGCCTTGCGCTCGGGGTCGGTCGCCAGGACGTGCTGGAGGGCGGTCTTGTGCAGGCCCCCCCAGCGCCAGGTCTTCGGATCGGGGCCGAGCTTCGTCTTCGCCTCGGCCACCGCCTCCTCCAGGCTGCGCAGCAGGACGGCGTCGCGGCCGGCCTTGGGATCGCTGCCGAACCAGGCGGGCTTCGGATCCCGGAGGAGGTCGACCGCCAGGATCGGGTCGGCGACGAAGGGAACCCACTCCTTGGGCAGCCGCGATTTGAAGACGGCGGGGACGAGCCTGGTGGTCCAGATCTCATAGAGGGCGGCCGCCGCCGAATCCCTGGCCAGGGTGCCGTTCCAGTGTACGAGCTTCTCGATCCAGGGGCGCAGGTCCGGGCCGGCCCCCTTCGCCTCGCCCAGCAGGCTCACCAGCGTGCGGGCCGGCGGCGAGACCTCGTCGTTCTGGAGACGCTGGAAATCGGCGACCGAGAACTTGCCCCCCTGGGAGCCGCCCGCGCCGAGGATCTCCGAGATCCGCAGGAAGCGGGTCGGATCTCCCCAGTCGTAGCCCAGCTCGCGCCGATAGCCCGGCGGCAGGATGTTGTGGTTGGCGGTGGCCAGGAAGTGGCGCGGCGGGTTGAAGGCGGCCGGCAGCTCGGCGGCGGGGAGGAACCCCTGCCATTCGTACTCGCCCGATCCGGGGACCGGCAGCAGGCCGGACCACCCCTTGCGCACGGGGGCGAGCCCGGCCACCTGCCAGCCGATGTTGCCGTCGACGTCCGCGTAGACCAGGTTCTCGGACGGTACCTTCCAGCGCTCCAGCGCCTTGCGGAACCCGGGCCAGTCGCGGGCGCGGTCCAAGGAGAGCGAGGCGAGGTAGCCCGCCGTTCCCGGCTCGCTCCCCACCCAGCGCAGGACGTAGGCGCGGTGGCGCTCGCGGTCCTCATGGATCACCGGCCCGTGGCGGGTGAACTCGAGCTCCACCGCGACCGGCTCGCCCCCTTTGACCCGGATCGTCTCGCGCTCGATCCGCATCGGCTCCCAGCGCCCCTGGAAGCGGACCTCGTGGGGATTCGCGGGGTTGGTCTCCTCGATGTAGAGGTCCTGCTGATCCATCATGGCGATGGTGAAGCCGAAGGCGACGCGATCGTTGTGGCCGACGGAGACCCCGGGGAGGGCGGGCTCGCCGGCGCCGATCACGTTCCAGCCGGGGGCGACGAGATGGACCATGGAGCGCAGGCTGGGGAGGGTCAGCGCCCGGTGGGGGTCGTTGGCAAGCAGGGGCTTGCCGGTGGCGGAGAGCGAGCCGTCGATCACCCAGTTGTTGCTGCCGTCCTGGGGAGTCTTGCCGGCCTGGACCTGGAAACGGAGCGGCGAGCGGGAGGCGTTGGGAAGCGCGAGGAGCTTCTCGTCGACCCCTTCGAGGCCGGTCCGCGGCTGGGATTCGAGCGGGCGCGGCGGCGCGGTGGGGATCACCTCGTCGGCGAGTTGCCAGCCGAGCGCGGCGCCGAGCTTGGCGCGCAGCACCTCCCTCGAGGCGTTGCCGGTCATCCCGAAGCCGGCCATGCGGGTGAGGCAGACCTCGGGAGTCCACGGCTCGGGGCGGAAGCCGGCGAGCTCGAACTCGACCGGCGGCCGGTCGCGGCTCGCCGCGATGAAGGCGTTGACGCCGCGCACGAAGGCCTCGATGATCCCCTTGGCGTCCGGAGCGTAGCTCTGATACTCGGCGTCGAGGTCCCCGCGATAGCGAAGCAGGCGGGCGAAGCGGTCGCGCTCGACCGCCTCCGGCCCGAGCACCTCGGCGAGCCTCCCCTCCCCCGTCCGGCGCCAGATCTCCATCTGCCAGAGACGGTCCTGGGCGGCCACGAACCCCTGCGCGAAGAAGAGGTCGTCCTGCGTCTCGGCATAGATGTGAGGAACGCCCCAGCGGTCGCGCAGCACGGTGACCGGGCGCGCGAGCCCGGGGACGCGGAGCGTGCCCGAGGTCTGGGCGAGCGCGGCCTTGGCGCGGGCCGGAAGGTTGGGCTGGTCGGGGGCGAGGCCGAGGAAGAGAAGGAAGAGGGATAGGAGGAGAGGGATTCGGAGGTTTTTCATGGTGGCTCCGAGGGAAGGATATGCCTGATCGAATCCATGATGAATCTTCGCCGGAGAGATTTCCTCCACCCGGAACGGGGGGAGGCCAGGAGGGGGGCTTCGCGGAGTCCGGGACCGCTCCTTGTCTGGGGCGCCCCCTCCTGACCTCCCCCTGAAGGGGGAGGAAAAAAGCCCTACTCTCCGGGCTCCACCCGCGCCCCCGCCGCGATCCGGTCCCTGGCCGGAATCCTAACCCGCCGCCCCACCAGCGCCAGCTCCCCGCCTGCCTCGCCGACACTCGCCCCCTCTCCCACCTCGACCTCGGTGTCCAGAATGGCGCGGTCCACCCTGGCGCCGGCGCGGACGACCGTGCCGTGCAGGAGGATCGAGTCGCGCACCTCGGCGCCCGGCTCCACGACGACTCCGGGGGCCAGCACCGAGCGCTCCACGCGGCCGGCGATCTGACAGCCGGGCGCGATCAGGCTGCCGGCGATCCGCGCCTCGGCTTCGATGCGGGCCGGCAGGCGCTGATGGCCGGTGGTGAGGATCGGCCAGGCGGGGTCGTCGAGCCGCAGCGGAGGGTCGGGCGCCAGGAGATCCATGTGGGTCTGCCAGTAGCTGTCGACGGTGCCGACGTCCTTCCAGTACCCCTCCAGGCGGAAGTCGAAGACCCGCCCTTCCGCCACCAGCCGCGGAAGCAGCCGGTCGCCGAAATCCTTCAGGCACGATCCATCCTCCTCTCCGTCCTCGGCGGTCAGGCGGTCGAGGGTGTCGAGGAGCTTGCGGGCGTCATAGGCGAAGACCTCGGTGGTCACCAAGTCGTTCCTGGGCGCTTCGGGCTTGTATTCGAAGCCGGTCACCCGCCCCGCGCCGTCGACCTCGACGACCCCGAAGCGGCTCGCCTGCTCGCGCGGCACGCGGGTGCTGACCAGCGTCAGGTCCGCTTTCAGCTCCCGGTGGCGGTCCAGCAGGAGACTGTAATCGAGCTTGTAGATGTGGTCGGAGCTGAGGACGAGCAGGACGTCGGGGTCGAGCTCGCGGATGAGCGAGCGCTGCCGGTAGATCGCGTCGGCGTTCCCCTGGGCGAAGCCGCCTTCCTCCCCGCGGTGCTTGCTCTGATTGGGGGGGAGGACCTGCAGCCCGCCGTAGGTGCGGTCGAGGTCCCAGGGGCGGCCGTTCGACAGGTGCTCGTTGAGCGAGTGCAACTCGTACTGCTCGACCACCCAGACGTCCGAGATGCCGCTGTGCACGCAGTGGCTCAACGGGATGTCGATCAGCCGGTAGACACCGGCGAACGGCATCACCGGCTTGGCCCGCTGCCGGGTCAGCACTTCGAGGCGGCCGCCCGCGCCGCCGGCCAGGATCAGGGCCAGGACCTTCTCTCGCGCCATCTAATCTCCCTGCTACCGGTTGGCCTCCAGCGCGGAGGCGGAGGGCGAGGATGCAAAGGACGGGCCGCTGGGGCGCGATCGCATAGCGATAGGACCATAATCGAACTCATTCTCTGATCGTCGACCATGTCTTGCGGAACGAGACGGAGGGGTATATAAGAACAAATGAAATATATAACGAAGGAGGTGAGACAGTGGCGATTCCCCCTGCGATTCCCCCTTACGGCACCGCCATCCATGAGGCCGTTGCCTCTGGAGACCTCGAGAAGATGAAGGCTGTCGCCCAGCAGGCGGAGGCCTACATGCGGGAGTGGGGCAACGTTCCCGCCGCTCTGGAGTCTCTGAAGATAGAGATCTCCAAGCTCGAGAAGAAAGCCTACGGCAGTTGATCTTTACTCGTTGATTTTTAAAGTGCCGCGCGATTCCGCGCCGGCACGGAAGGAGGAGGAGATAAATCATGGCAACAGGCGATCAGAAGCCTCCGGTCATTATTCCTCTCTACGGCGTAACGATCTGTGAGGCCGTGGCCTCCGGCGATCTGGCAAAGATGAAGGACGTCGCCCGCCAGGCGGAGGATCACGTCCGGGAGTGGGGCAACGTCCCCGCCGCCCTGGAAGCCCTCAAGATGGAGATCTCCAAGCTGGAGAAGAAGGCCTACCGGTCGAGCTGAGGGGCGGCGGGCAGCGCCCCGCAGTCCAGCTCACCTTCGGATCTCACGGATCTCATGGGAGCAGCGCGGCTCCAGGGGGATGTGTCATGGCCGAGCCCGTCCACCGTCCAGCACGGTTCCGTAGCGGCGAAGACTTCCAGAGGCATGTCCCGGTCCACGTGGTCTGGGAGATCACGCTCGCCTGCAATCTGAAGTGCCAGCACTGCGGGTCGCGCGCCGGCAGGCCGCGGCCCAACGAGCTGAGCACTGAGGAGTGCATCGAGGTCGTCGATCAGCTCGCCCGCCTCGGCACCCGGGAGATCAGTCTGATTGGCGGCGAGGCCTATTTACGGAAAGATTGGACGCAGATCGTAAGCGCCATCCGCAGCCACGGCATCTACTGCGCGATGCAGAGCGGTGCCCGCAACCTGACGGCCCGCCGGATCGCGGAGGCGGTCGAGGCCGGCCTGCAGGGCCTCGGGGTGTCGATCGACGGCCTGCCGGAGCTGCACGACGAGCTGCGGGGCGTCCCCGGCTCTTACGAGATGGCGATCCAGGCGCTGAAGACCGCGAGGGCGGCGGGGCTGCGCACCAGCGTCAACACCCAGATCGGCGCCCGCACGGTGGAGCAGATGCCGGCGATCATGGACCGGATCATCGCGGCGGGCGCCACCCACTGGCAGCTCCAGCTCACCGTGGCGATGGGCAACGCGGTGGACAACGACGCGCTGCTGCTCCAGCCCTACCAGCTCCTCGAGCTCATGCCGCTGCTGGCGCGGCTCTACCACGAGGGGATGGACCGCGGCCTGCTGATGATACCTGGCAACAACATCGGCTATTTCGGCCCCTACGAGCACTTCTGGCGCACCCTGGGGCAGGAGTACTCGCACTGGACCGGCTGCAGCGCCGGCCAGACGGTGATCGGCCTGGAGTCGGACGGCACGGTGAAGGGGTGCCCGTCGCTGGCGACGGTCGGCTATGCCGGCGGCAACATCCGCGACCTCTCGCTGGAGGAGATCTGGAATTCCAGCGAGGCGATCCATTTTGGCCGCCTGCGCTCGGTGGACGACCTCTGGGGGTTCTGCCGCACCTGCTATTACGCCGAGGTCTGCCGCGGCGGTTGCACCTGGACCGCCGACTCGCTCTTCGGCCGCCCGGGCAACAACCCCTTCTGCCACCATCGCACGCTGGAGCTCGAGAAGCGCGGGCTACGGGAGCGAGTGGTCAAGACGCGGGAGGCGGCGAAGGAATCGTTCGCCACTGGTGAGTTCGAGCTGATCCTCGAGCCCATCCCCGGACGCGAGGCCGAGGCCGGCCTCCCCGCGGCAGCGGCGCAGACGATCCGGCCGGAGCCGGTGGTGCGGATCGGCGGCAGGAAGGCCGGAGCTTCCCGGCGGTCCGGGCAGGAGGAGGGACGTCTGCCGCCGAGCCTGGAGGCCTGTTACGCCTGCGAGTGCTTCGTCTGGCCGGGCGAGGAGACCTGCCCGCACTGCGGCGCGGACGTCGGGGCCGCCGCCGCCGCTCACGCCGTGGACGGGCAGAGACGGCAGGCGCTGATCGCCGAGGTCGAGGAGCTGATCCGGCAGGCGCGGGAAGGCCACGCGGGCTCGCCGGGCACGCTAAGATAGGGGAATGCACCGACGCCGGCTCGCCTCTTTCGCCCTCCTCGTCACGCTCCTGGCCACGGCCGCCGGCTGCGACCGCCGGAACGTGACGGCGGAGATCCCGCCCCCCGCGGCGGCCGGTCCCGCGGCTGCCGTAGCGCCTGGGGCGACAGGCTCGCCCGAGCCCTCCCCCGCGCCACGCCATGGGTGGATCGGCGTCCTGGTCGCCCGCGAATCGGTGGACGTGAAGGCGGATTCGCCGGGGCGGCTGCGGTCGATGCACGTGTCGATCGGGGATTCGGTGAAGCGGGGCGATCCGATCGCGACCCTCGACACGAGCCTCGCGTCCCAGGATCTGGAGATGGCCCGTTCGGCGCTGCGGGGAGCCCAGGCGGACGAGCACCGGGCGGCGGACGAGCTGGCCGAGGCCCGAGCCCGCGACGAGCGGCGGCAGAAGAATCCCGATTTCTTCTCGAAGGAGGATCTGGCCCAGGCGGCGCTCCAGGCGAAGACGGCGGCCTCGGCCTACGAGGTGGCCCGCTCGCGCGCCGCCGAGCAGGCGACGCGCGTCCGGCAGCTCGAGACCAGCCTGTCGCGCAACGAGATCCGGGCCCCCTTCGACGGCCGGGTGGCCGAGCGCTTCGCCGATGCCGGGGCGGTGGTGGATCCCGGTACGCGGCTGGTGCGGCTGATCAGCGCCGGGGACCTCCTGGTACGCGCCGCCGTGCCCCCCGAGGAGGCGCGGCGCCTGAAGGAGGGGGACGCCGTCACGGTCACCGTCCGCACCCTGGGCCTGCGGATCCCCGGCACGCTCCAGCGGATCGCCCCCGAGGTCGACGCCGCCTCGCAGATGGTGCTGGTGGAGATCCACCTCGCCCCCACCCCCGAGATCGAGGGGCGCCTGCAGACCGGGCTGGTGGTGGACGTGGCGCCTAAGGCAGGATGAGAGCTTCCCCGAGTTGCCTGAGACCGTCGAGGAATTGATCCGGATTCGGCGCCTCGATCCAGCGGATCAGCTCCCAGTCTTTACGATCCGCGGTGCAGAGCAGCCTGGCGACATCGGCCGGGAAGACGCCGGCAGCCTTACCCTGCGCCCCCTCCAGGGCGGTAGAGAGAGGTAATCCCAACCGGCAGCAGAATCCCCAGATATCGGCGAGATCCTTGGGCTCCTCCCGATCGATCAAGGCCGTCACCTTGTTGGCCAGAATGTTCTCGGCGCTGTCGAGCCGGCCCAAGACGGGATGCACGGAGATCTCACCCACATGGGCGGGGACGTCGTTGATCATCTCAATCTTGAGCTGGACCGCGTCCCGGACCAGGTTCAGCCGGACGAACCGCTCCTCTCTCATCAGGATTTCCAGGGTCGAGCCGGGCCATCCCACCAAGGCCTGGATCGAGCGATCCGCCCAGAGCAAGAAGCGACGGTCGTCGTTGACGAAGAGGTCGAGGTCGTCCGAGAGACGATGATGAAGGTATCCGCGCGATGCCGCGGTTCCTCCCGACAGGTAGAAACCAATCTCCAGTCCGCTCAGGATCTCGAGGACCTGATCCTGGAGAGGATAGAGCTTCTCGAAATAGAAGGCTTTATCCATGCGACCGCGGGAGATCCCCGCCGCTGTCGAGGAGCTCGGGATGGCGGCTTGGTATCCAATCGGCGAGAAAATCGAAGCCACGCCTGCGGCTTTGGGAACGAATACGGGACCGCCAGGCCGGCCAGCCTTCGACGATCCCGCGAAATCCCAGACGGCGGACGATCTCCCGGTAGGGGGCGTGCTCCAGCAGGCGCACCGCCGCCCAATCCCGATCCAGCCGCCCGACGGTGGTCCGTCCGTCCAGCAGGGCCTGGAACGTCTCCTCGTCGATCTCGTAATCCCAGATGTAGGGCAGCCGGCTCATCGATCCATCATAAAGCAAGACCGCCCCGCCCCCCTCACACCGCCCGCAACAGCGGCCGGACCGCCTTCTCCTGGACGGGCACGGGCACGGCGTCGTAGCCGTGCACGAGGTCCGCGGTCTCGAGGAGCTGCTGCATGAAGAAGTAGCGCAGCGGGGCGACGTGGGTCTCCGGCTTCTTCCACTCGCCGAGAAGGTCCTCGAGGAGATGCTTCTCGGAGATGAGCTGACGTCCGCTCCAGCGCCGGATCACCGGGTGCAGGGCGGCGCTCTCCTCCGCGAGCTCCCCGAGCTCGAGGGTGATCGTGTAGTAGTGGCTGCTCGCCGCCATCTCGCTCTCCTGGATGTAGGCGAGAGGCATCTCCTCATAGTGGACGGCGTGGTCCCAGTCGTCGTCGACCGCGATCACGTCGTGGAGGAATCCGGCCTGGTGCCACATCGCGGAGGCGCGGTTGAGGCGGTCGAGCGTGGCCTCGACCAGCCCCTCGGGGGTCGGCTCGATCTCGCGCGACGGCCAGTCCCGGTGGTGATGCTTCTGTTCCAGCATCCGGAACAGGGCCCGCGCGTTGTAGCGGAAGCCGTTGATGAAGCCCGAGGCGTGCTGCCGCTCGTCGTTCGCCTGGGTCAGCGTGCCGGCGAAGTAGAGGCCGGGGACGTTGACCGACTCCCACTCCGGGGTCTGCGCCGGGAAGCGGCCGTCGCGCGCCAGCTCCGGCCGGCACCCGGAGGCGAAGATCGAGCTGTCGAAGCGGAAGCCGGTGGCCACGATCACCCGGTCGTAGGCCAGCTCCGTGGTCTCGCCCTGGGCGCGGCTGTAACGGACCGAGACCATGAGCTGGCCGTCGCGCCGCTCGATCTTCTCGACGGCGCAGTCGAGCACGGCGTTCTGCAGGTTCAACCGGCAGGTGTCGAGGAAGTTGTTGTTGACCGTCCGCTCCAGCGGCTGGGGGCTGGCGATGTGCAGCAGCGCCGTGGTCGGGATCAGGTTGCCGGCGGTCTCCAGCGCGGAGCTCCCATTGCCGAGGATCAGCACGCGCTGATTGACGAAATCCTCCGGATCGACCGAGACGTCGGCGTAGTTCTCCGCCAGATCGATGCCCGGGATCTCCGGCACATACGGCCGGCTGGCGCCGGTCGCCACGATCAGGCGCTGGCAGGTGAAGACGCCGCCGCCGGCGTCGGTGAGCCGGAACTGCCCCGCGTTGGACCTCTCGACGCGCAGGACGCGGGTGTTGCAGCGGACGTTCAGGCCGTAGAACTCGGCGTAGTCGGCGAGGTAGCGCACCAGCTCGTCCGCCGGCGGGAAGTAGTCGCGGCTGTAGCGGGTGAACACCATCTCCCCCTTGCCGTCCTCGTCGAGCAGCGAGTGCCAGTCGAAGCGGAGGTTGAGCTCGGGGTCCGTGGAGCCCGTGTGGACCTTGTTGTTCGACAGCAGGGTGCGGTGGCGCGGGAAGGTCTTGAAGAAGGTGCCGGGGGTGTCGCCGGCTTCGAGGATCAGGTAGCTGTGTCCGGCGCGGGAAAGGTGGTGCCCCATCTGCAGTCCCGCCGGGCCGGCGCCGAGGATGAGGTATTCGTAATTGACGTCCCCTCCAAAGCTCACGCTGTGGTCCATCGTACTCCCCCTCATAAGATTGCCGCGTAGATGCGGCGAAAAGAAATCAGGTGCTTCGTTCCCTTAGTGGCGTTGTTGAGTGAGAACGGGACACCTTGCGTGACACCGCCCCCTTGTTTGTCACAAGGCCGTAACATCGCGACACGATTCGTCGCCTGAAGAAGGGGAAGCAAGGGATCGAGGGGCGGATCAGCGCGCCGCCGGACGGGGGGCTTCGCCGAGCTTCCCCTCTTCGAGGAGCTGCGCCACCATGGACGCCCGGGTGGAGACGCCGAGCTTGGCGAAGATGCGGCGCAGATGGGTGGAGACGGTCCAGGAGCTGATCTCCAGGACGCGAGCGATCACCTTGTTGGGATAGCCCTTGGCCACCATGCGGGCGATCTCCCGCTCGCGGGGGCTCAAGACTCCATCGGAGCGTCCGGCCTCCGTCGGCTGCCGGGAGAGGACGCAACGGACTCCGCTCACCTCGACGTCCAGGATCACCTTGTCTTCCGCCCCGGCGGCGGGAGCGCTGCCCCGTCCGTCGATGGTGTCCACGAGTTGCTGCACGAGGAGCTGAATCTCCCCGGAAAAGTCGCGCCACTCCGGGCCCGCCTCTCCCGCCCAATCCTCCCCTCGCCGGTCCTCGACTTTCGGGCTCGCCTGTTTCACGAGACATTCCTCCATCTGGGTTGGGCTGCCCTGCCTCCTATTTTGTTACGCCCTCCTTTAAATCCTGCCGTCACAGTTTTGTGTGACACACGGATGAGGGAACACGTTTCGGCTTCCCCGGAAGATGTGACTGCCGCGCTCTCCTCCCGGTCTCCAGAATGGTCTTCGTTCAGCGGCTCAAACGACGAGGACCGACAAAGGAGGAAAACCTCATGGCGACCCTGGAAGGCGAGATGGAGTTCGAGTTGGAAGGCGAGTTCGAGTTCGAGGGCGAAGGCGAGTTCGAGGGCGAGGGGGAGTACGAAGGCGAAGAGTTCCTGGGCACGATCGCCCGCGGCATCGGCGGCCTGTTCGGCGCCGGCGAGGGGGAGGGGGAGTTCGAGGGCGAGGGTGAGTTCGAGTTCGAGGGGGAGGGGGAGTACGAGTTCGAGGGGGAGATGGAGGGGGAGGAGTTCTTCCGCCGCATCGCCCGCGGCGTCGGCGGCTTCGTCCGGCGCGCGGCGCCCGTGCTGCGCCAGGTGGCCCGCGTCGCGGCTCCGATGGTGGGCACGGCCGTCGGCGGCCCGCTGGGCGGCATGCTCGGCCGCGCCGCCGCCTCGGCCCTGGGCGAGGGGGAGTACGAAGGCGAGCTGGAGCTCGAGATGGAGGGCGAGGGGGAATACGAGGGCGAGCTCGAGGCGGCTCCGACCACTCCCACGCAGGCGATGGCCGAGCTGATGGCCGCCGTCGCCTCCCAGGCCCGCACCGAGGCCGAGGCCGAGGCGATGGCCGGCGCGGCGACCGCTGCCGCGCTCTCCCCCGCCGACCGCACCGCCCTGCGCGCGGTGCTGCCGCACATGGTCCGGGGCACGGCGATCCTCACCCGCATCCTGCGCCAGCGGCGGATCACCCGGCCGGCCGTCCGCGCCGTGCCGACGATCGCCCGCCGCACCGCAGCCGTCCTCTCCCAGCGCGCCGCCGCCGGCCAGCCGGTGACCCGCCGCACGGCCGCCCGCGTGATGGCGAACCAGACCCGCCGTGTTCTCGGCAACCCGCGCACCTGCGGCGCGGCCATTCAGCGCAACGTCCGCGCCACCCGCACGGCCCAGCGCACCGCCCAGCGCGCCACCACCCCGGCCGCGGCGCGGCCGCGTGCCCGCCGTCCGAACTGAGCCCGGCTCCAAGCGAACGGTCATCAAAGGAGGTCTTATGTACGAGTACGAACTGGAAGGCGAGCTGGAGCTGGAAGGCGAGCTCGAGTGGGAGGGCGAAGGGGAATGGGAGGCGGAGAGCGAGGAGTTCTTCCGCCGCATTGGAGCCCTGGCGCGCCGGGCCGCATCCTCCCCCGCTCTGCGGCAGGTCGCCCTGCGGGCCGCCCGCGGCGCCCTCTCGGGGCTGGGCGGCGCCGGCGGAGCCCTGGGCAACGCCATCGGCGGGGCCCGCGGCGCGGCTCTCGGGCGCGGCCTGGGATCGGTGATCGGCCGCAATGTCTCGGGATGGCTCCCCCAGCGCGAGCTCGAAGGGGAATTCGAGCTCGAATTCGAGGGCGAAGGGGAGGTCAATCCCATCCGCCGCATCTATCCGGACGCCCTGATGGAGCATCTCGGCCATGCCGCCGCCGAGGCCGAGAGCGAGGAGGAGGCCGAGGCCTTCATCGGCGCCCTCGTGCCGCTGGCCGCGCGCCTGCTGCCGCGGGCCGCCTCCACCGTCATGCGGGTCGCTCCCAACCTGATCCGCGGCGTCGCCGGCGCCACCCGCGCCCTGCGCAGCAACCCCGCCACGCGCCCGATGGTCCGCGCCCTGCCGGCCGTGGTCCGCCAGACCACCGCGAACCTCGCCCGCCAGGCGGCCCAGGGGCGGCCGGTGACGCCGCAGACCGCCGTGCGCACGCTGGCCCGCCAGACCGCCGGCGTGCTCGGCAATCCCCAGCGCTGTGCCCAGGCCTTCCAGCGCTCGCGGGCGCTGGACCAGCGCTACCACCGCGCCGCCGGTCCCGTGGCCTCGGCGACCGGCCGGGCGGCGGGAGGCGCGCGGCCCGCCGCCCGGCCCACGACACGGCCGGCGGCGGGCGTCTGCTCATGCCGTCAGGCGTCCGGAGGCGTTCGCTAGGCCCGGTTTCGCCGGAGCGGGATGAAAGGAGCGGCCATGCTACTCGACAACCTGGAAACCGAAGGCTCCCCTTCTCCGGCCGGCGCGCCGGCAGCGGCCTCCACCCCCGGCGAGGCGTCCCGGTCCGCGGTCCTGCGGCCGTGGCTGCGGGCGCAGTCGCTCAACGTCGTCCGCCACGCCGCGGCCCTGCGGCCTTTCCGGCGCGGCGAGTTCGGCAACGGCCCCGAGACGCCCACCGAGGCCCATCTCAAGGCCGCCAACGATCTGATCTCCGCCTTGCGGCGGGATCTCTTCAAGGCCACCCGCAAGGTCCAGAGCTCCGTCGAGGGGGCCCTGGCGGAAACCGTCACACCCCGCCTCCAGCAGGCGGTCCTCCACAAGGAGCGGGCGCACGACCGCGTGCGGGCCACCGAGCAGATCTGGGATTTCTACTTCGAGCTGTTCGGACAGCGGCAGTCGCGGTTCGGCGTCTGGCTGCTGAGCTGCGACCGCATCGCCCTCGACTGCTACCAGTACGCCTACCTGGGGCTGGGCAAGGCGCGGTCGATCCCGGCTCCGCCCCCCTTCTCCTACATGCGGACGGGGTTCTCGCCGGCCACCTTCCGGCGCGGCATCCCGCTCAAACGGCTGGGCCGGCAGCTCAACCCGTTCCCCCTCATCCAGCTCCCCTACCACCGGCTGGTCAACCCGTGGACCCTCGGGGCCATCCTCCACGAGGTCTGCCACAACCTGCAGAACGATCTCGGGCTCGCCCGGGCGGTGCCGGTGGCGATCGCGCGCCGGCTGCTCGAGGCCGGCCTCGGCCGCTCGGTGGCGGCGGTCTGGACGCGGTGGAACCGGGAGATCTTCGCCGATCTGGGGGGGCTGCTGCTGGGCGGTCCGTCCGTGGTCGGCTCGCTGATGGACGTCATCGGCCGCGGCCCGGCCGCGGTGGTGGGCTACTCGCCGGGCGCGCCGCACCCGACGCCGTACCTGCGCACCTATCTGTCCGTCGAGCTGCTGCGGCGGATGGGCTTCCGCGAGGAGGCCGAGGGCTACGGCCGGGCGTGGGGGCGCATCTATCCGGACCCCCGCGGCGGCGGTCTCCCGGAGGCGGTGATCGCCACCTGGCCGCGGGCCGTGGCCCTGGTGGTGGACACGATCTGCTACCGCCCCTACCCCTCTCTCGGCGGCAAGACGCTGGCCCAGGTGCTCCGCTTCGAGCGCAAGGAGCAGCAGATGATCGAGGAGGCGGCCCGGCGCCTGGCGTCCGGCGTCGACCCCGGGATCATCCCCGAGCGCTTCCTGATCGGCGCCACCCGTTTCGCGCTGGACAACCGGCTGGCGCGGCCGGGGGTGCTCACCAAGAACTTCTACCGGGAGCTGGCGAGGAGGTAGCCGATGGCTCTGGAGGCAAGCTTCCGCGAGTTGGACACCCGGGTGAAGGGGGCCCGCGAGGCCTTCAACAACCTGCGGGTGGCGGTGATCGAGGACGGCCCGCAGCGGGGCGCTCCGATGCTCCTGGACCAACTGGGGGACGCGGCGACCGACCTGCTCGGCTGGCTCGAGGAGGCCACCGAAGCCGGCGGCGAGGGGCTCCGCCAGGCCGGACGCCCGCGGGATCTCGAAGCGGCGCAGGCCGCCCTGCTCACCTGCCACGAGCGTCTCCAGCAGGTCGGTCAGCGCTTCGCCGCCGACCTCCTGAACTGCGAGCGGGTGGCGGAGATCCACGATCTCGGACGCGAGCGGGGGCGGGCCTGGAAGCTCTGGAGCGAGAGCGTCGAGAAGTCCCTCGACCACTGCCAGAGCGGGCTGCTGGGGGCCGGCGGGGCCGTCCTCGACTGCTGGAAGGAGATCGCCGAGCTGGCCGGCGCGGGGGCGGTCTCCGTGCGCTCCACCAGCATCGGGCAGCAGTTCACCGTCTCCCCGTTGGAAGAGGGGCGCGAGCGGGCCTCCCCGGAGCGGGAGACGAAGCCGAAGGTCCGGCGCGTGGGATGAGCACAAATCAAGCAAACCAGGAGGTCGATATGGCTCGCTATACGGAGAAGGACAAGAAGGACAAGAACCCCAAGGCGGTGGTGCCGGCGGACGGTTACGCGCCCCCTCCGCCGGCCCCCCACGGCTACGAACCACCCGAGGAGACGTTTTCGACTCTCGAAGCCGAGGACGACGGCGACTCCTGTGATCTGCGGATCGTGGTCTTCAGGGGTGACGATCCCGACCAGGCGGCGGGCGCCCCGCGGATCGCCAGGGCCAGGGTGACCCTCACCGGCCCGTCGTTCAGCCAGGCCAAGACCACGGACGGACAGGGGGAGGCCTGCTGGACCGACCTGGCGCCGGGCGAGTACCGGGTGGAGGTGGCCGCTCCCAAGGGGCACCAGCGGGGCGGAACCCGGCGCGAGCAGGTGACCCTGATCGAGGGCGAGGACGCCGTGCTCCACATCGGCCTGGAGCCCGAGGAGGCGGTCCTGCGGCTGCTGGCGTACCACGACGCCCAGCGGTGCGGCGACCCCGGCGGGCAGACCCGGATCAAGAACCTCCGCTTCGACGTCTACGACGGGAGCTCGCTGCTCGACTCCGGCAAGACCGGCGACGACGGCACCGCGGCGCTGGCGCTCCACCACGCCGGCTGGGTCGAGGTCCGCATGCAGGGCCGGGTGCACACCGGCGGCACGACCCTGCTGCCCGCCGGCGGCGACCGCCAGCGGGTGCTGCTCGAGCCGGGCAAGGAGTGCGCGGTCCGGATCGCCTACGTCACCGGTCTCGCCGAGCTGACGGTCGAGGCCGTCCTGGCGGAAGACGACTGCGAGGCCGTCCCGCTCTCCGGGGTGACCCTGTCGCTCTACGCTCCGGGCTCCGGCGTGCCGGTGCGCACGGCCCGGACCGAGGACTGGCCGGTGGTCTTCAGCGATCTCACGGCCGGACACTACACGCTCGCCGTCCATCCGCCGCCGAACCATCGGGGGCATGCGGTCGAGCTCGCGGACGGCGCCCAGCAGCGGAGCACGGTGGTGGTCGAGCCGGGGAGCTCCACGCCGCTGACGCTGCGGTTCCGCCCGGCCCGCGGCCAGGTCAAGGGGTGCGTCCGTGGCCTGGGCTCCCAGGAGGGGTGGGAAGGGATCCGCCTGCGCCTGGTGCCCCCGCACGGCGGCATCCCGCTGCGGACCGTTACCGAGGCGCGGGGGGAGTTCCTGTTCACCGACGTGCCGGCCGGCCTCTATGAGCTGGAGCTCGCCGACGCCAAGATCTCCCACGGCCTGGGCCACTGGATGCTCGCTCCGGGTTCCCCGGCGCGGCAGAAGGTCGCCGTCCAGCCCGGCGCCCCGGTCTCCGTCGAGCCCTTCCTGCTGGCGCCGGACGAGCACACCCTGACCATCCAGGTCTTCGATCCCGACAACAAGCCGCTGCCCTACGCCGCGGTCGAGGTCCTGGCCGAGAACGGCGATCTGGTCGGCACCTTCAGCACCGACGTGAAGGGGACGCGGACCGTCGAGCTGGAGCGGGCCGGAAACTACCAGGTGCGCTTCCTGGACGACGGCAAGGTCCTCATGCCCGTCCAGGTCAACAAGGGGGCGACCGTCGCCCTGCACGCGCGCCGCGGCGGCTTCGCCTCCCGTCCGGGGCCGTCGGGCGGCGGTTTCCAGGATGCCGTGGTCGACATCCCCTACCCGCTGCTGACCGAGAGCGCCGCGATGGGGGGCGCCGCCTGGTCCGGCGGAGCGCCGGCCAACACCGACCTCGGCCAGACGGTTCAGGAGGCCCTGCGCTCGGTGCTCAACTGGCGCGCCACCGGCTACAACGGCGACGCCAAGGGGTTCGTGTCGGCCCTCAACCAGTCCTTCACCGTCCGCCAGATCGAGGGGCACACCGAGTTCACCTGGACGCCGCGCTCCTATGCCGCCGTGCAGTCGGGCCTCGGCGCGCTCACCGGCGCGCAGGCCAGCATCTACACCCGGGCCAAGGTGGCGCTCGACCAGGCGCTGCCGCTGCTCGAGGGGCTCTACCCCCTGCGCGCCGACGCCGATCCGCAGAACACGGAGGCCATCCGCGCCATCGTCCGCTCCGGGCTGACCGAGCTGGTCAACGAGCTCGGCGTCGAGGGCGGCCCCCGGGTGCTGCGGGTCGATGATCTGTTCCGGCAGCTCAGCGGCTACGCCAACGCCCTGCAGTTCAATCCCAATCCGGAGCAGGTGAAGGGGCAGCTCGCGCAGCTCGCGGCCGTGTTCGGCCTGCGGCGCAACCAGGTCAACACCATCGACGAGGAGCAGAACCTCACCAACTTCCTGATCATCGTCGACTACACGCTGGGTCTCCAGCAGAGCTGGCTGACGCAGCGCGGCTTCTTCACCCGCGGCAGCGGCTCCGAGCCGTTCCTCGGCACCCAGCTCGTGCTCGTCGAGCGGTCGCTCGCCGTCATCGCCGAGTCGGTGCGGGAGGTCTACATGGCCATGGATTCGGTCTTCCTCGGCCGGGAGGAGCGGCAGGTGGTGGAGCTCGCCTTCCCCGGGGAGCCCTCGCTGTTCGTCGCCGAGCTCCTGGGGTGGATCGATCAGGTCGCCTCCAACGAGGGGCCGCAGCTCATCAAGGACGGCGGCAAGCAGGGGGTGATCTCCTTCCAGCCGACCATCGAGCGGCTGGCGCAGCTCGCGGCTGGAGCGCTCATCCCGCCGCAGAATCCCGCGGACCTGCCCGCGGGCTACCGCACCGCCCGCGTGCAGCGCGCCCTCCAGGAGCTCGCCGATCACCTCGACGAGGCGTCGCGCCTCGTCCAGCAGATCCAGCAGGCGGCGTAAAGGTTCTGAGAACGATTCAAACGCCAACGAGGAGATAAACGATGGCCACCCAAGACGAAACCCAGAGCCTCTACGATCGCATCGCCGCCCTGCGGGAAACGGTGACGGGCCGGCTGTCGTCGAGCCTGGTGCAGAACCCGCAGCTCGCCGACGTGCTGGTCAAGCAGATCGACGACCTGCTGACCTCGGCCGAGGCGGAAGACGCCAAGATGCCCGTGCCCCCCGACCGCGGCCTCGCCAAACTGGTGGGCGTCGGCCCCGACGCCGCCTCCGAGCTCGGCGTCAACCGCCTCCCCCAGGGGGTCCAGCCCTACGACGAGACCGTCACCTCCGAGCGCATCCTGGCGGTGGGCGATCTCTACTACATCTACCAGCACGAGAAGATCGGCGTCTTCCGCGTCGTGCAGAAGCTCCAGGAGCTGTTCCGCGGCGGCGCCGTCCGCCTGTCGACCGGCGAGGGCGCCTATGCCCTCTACCAGTTCGACCGGCGCGAGGTGCTGCGCTACACCCGGCGCGACCGCCACGTCTCCTACCGCCGGGTGCTCGGCTACGGCAACGCCCAGGTGCCGGCGGCCTCGCGGCCGAACACCGACTTCCACAACCTGTTCAGCCACCTGATCAACCAGATCACCCTGTTCTGGCGCGACAAGCGGATCTCCGACGTCATCCGCGAGCGGGCCTACGACCCGAGCTTCGGCTCGATCGCCATCGTCCGCCGCGCCGGCCTCGATCTGCGCAACAACATGAAGTTCACCTCCTTCGGCAACCTCAACGTGCTGCGGGTCGAGGTGATGCAGCTCCTCGACGAGGCGTTCAAGATCCTCAACGCCGACGACGTCAAGCGGCTGTTCGGCGCCGATACGGCGTGGGACGTGGTGGAGGACGTGCTCGTCCGCCACTTCAACGAGCGGCTCACCACCTCGCCGCGGCAGCGCATGGGGGTCACCGGCCGCGAGGTGCTGCGCTGGCTCGCCCAGCCACACATCCTGCAGACGTCGCGGCCGCAGTTCGAGGCTCTGCTGCTGGAGGTCGCCGAGTACGCCGAGGAGTGGCTCACCAGCGCCCAGGCCCTGGGACTCGCCAACCGCAACCCGAACGGCAGCGCCCGCGTGCTGCCGTGGGACCGTCCGCGCATCGTGAGCGGCGCCGCCAACCGGCCGCGGGCGGCGGCGGGTGGGAGCCGGAACAGCGCGGCGGCGGAGTATTAAGGAGCCGGCCATGTGGGCGACGACACGTGAAGGGTACCGCTTGCACGTCGATCCCCGAGCCGCGGGACGGGTCGCCCCGCTCCTGCGGCCTCTGGGGCTCGAACGGCTGGTCAGAAGCCAGATGGCCGGCAGCCCATCGCGGGAGACTCTGCGCCAGGCGACCGAGCGCTCGCTCGCCGGGCTGGCCCGGCGCTCGCGGTACAGCGGCGTCATGCTCTACCCGAACTCCACGCGCTCCTTCGCCGTCTTCACCGCTCCGGCGGCCGGAGGTCCGTACCGGCTCCTCGCCCGTCCCGCCGCGAGCGGCGAGCTCGAGGTCGCCATGGCGTTCTCCCCCGCCGCCGCGGACCTCCCGGAGTTCGCGGCCCAGCCGGTCCGAGGCAGGGGAACGGTCACCTGGGACGCGCCGGTCCCCATCGGCCAGGCGATTCAGGCCAACCGGGGACAGCAGGGGCTCTACGTCGTCGAGACCGACCTCGGGGATGGGCAAGGCTGGCGACCGCTCTACATCGGGCAGGGGGACATTGTCGGCGAGCTCCGGCGGGAGATCCGTGCCACGAATCACGTCAAGGCGACCAACCCGACGGCGCAGTTCAGGACCTATATCGGCCACCGGGATGGCCGCTCAGGTCTTTCCCAGCAGCAGATCGAGACCACTCTGCTGCGGCGGGTCTCACGCGCCGGGCCACCCCTCGCCAACGACAACCATCAATACAGACGGCCGATGATGATTCCGGCCGGCAGCTCCGTCCGCCTGAATCATCGCGGGACACCCCCGCCCTACCTGCTCCCCGGGGGGAGGCGCACCCAGACCCTGTCCGGCGGACCGCGGAGCGGGAGAGGCCGGCAGTACGAGCTCGCGCCTCCGTCCTCTTTGGGGGTAGGGCCATGATCAGCCATGTATGGGTCTTCTCCGGGCTGCCCACTTCGAGCCAGCGGAGCGCCTTCATCCGCCAGATCGAGGAGCTCCGGGTCACCGACGTCGCGCTGATGATCAATCCGCTCACCAGCGCGAGCTTCACGCTCTCCGTGGACCGGGTGCGACAGATCGAGGAGGTCTGCTGGGACTTGGAGGAGATCGCGGTCTACAGCCATCTGGTGAGCTGGCTGCGCCCTTCCCGGGCTTATCTGGAGACGGCGGCCACCCGCCTGCGCCCCCTCTGTCTCTCCACCGGGGTCCGCTCGCTGATGTTCGACGTCGAGGAGCCCTGGACACGCCACGTCGCCGGCGAGGCCGCGGCCCGGTCCATCCTCTCTCGCTACTGGCGGTTCCAGGACTGGCCCTGCCCGCTCGGAGCCACGGTGATCACGCCCCGGCTCCGCGAGGTGCGGCCGGTGGCGGAGCTCTGCGACTACGTGCTGCCGCAGGCTTACAGCACCTCGGGCACCTCCACGACGAAACGGCCGGGCGTGACCCAGAGGCTGGCCCACGAGAACTGGAGCGTCCTCGGCAAGCCCCTGGTGATGGGCCTCGCCGCCTGGAAGCTGAACCTCCACGGCGGGCTCACCCAGGCCGGGTCCATGCAGACGGCCATCACCGCCGTCGAGGATCTGCGCGACCCCGCCGTCCAGGAGGTCGCCTACTGGTCCTACCGCTGGCTCCTGCAGTCCGCGACCCGCCGGGACTTCGTGCGCCAGGCGTCGCTGAAGGCCCGGGCGGGGCTCTCGCAGCGTGCCGCGCTCCCTGCCGGCCCCGGGGAGCTCGAAGAGACTCGGGCGGCCTGATGACGGGAGGGAGCATGCCGAACCGGCCCCTCACCTACGCCCGCGCCCACCGGGCCCGCTTCCTCGCCGAGCTGAAGCGATTCGTCCGCTTCCCCTCGGTGAGCGCGCAGCCGGGGCACGCGAAGGACGTCCGGGCCTGCGCGGCGTGGCTGGCGGAGCATCTCGGGCGGATCGGGATGCATGGGGCGCGGGTGATCCCGACGCCCCGGCATCCGATCGTCTACGCCGAGTGGAAGGGGGCGCCCGGGCGGCCGACCGTGCTGATCTACGGGCACTATGACGTCCAGCCCGCCGATCCCCTGCAAGAGTGGACGACGCCGCCGTTCGCGCCCGCGGTCCGCGGCCGGCATCTCCATGGCCGCGGCGCCTCGGACGACAAGGGGCAGCTCTTCGCCCACGTCAAGGCGCTGGAGTCCTATCTCCAGACCGCGAGGCGGTTGCCGGTCAACGTCAAGTGTCTCTTCGAGGGGGAGGAGGAGATCGGCAGCCCCCACCTCGAGCCGTTCGTCGAGCGGCACCGGCGGGCTCTCGCCGCCGACGCCGCCGTGATGTCGGACACCCGCATGCTGGCGCCGGACCAGCCCGCCCTCACCTACTCCCTGCGCGGCGGCCTCGGGCTGGAGCTGGAGGTGACCGGCCCGAAACGGGACCTCCACTCCGGCACCTTCGGCGGCGCCGTCCACAACCCCCTCCAAGCGCTCTGCGAGGTCGTCGCCGGCCTCCACGATGCCGAGGGGCGGATCGCCATCCCCGGCTTCTACGACCGGGTCCGCCAGCCGGACGAGCGGGAGCGCTCCTACATGGCGACTGTGGGCCCCCCCGACGCGAAGATCCTGGCCGACGCCGGCGCCGGCCGGGCCTGGGGGGAGCCCGGGTGGTCGCTCTACGAGCGGACGACGGTGCGCCCGTCGCTCGCCGTCACCGGCCTCACCGGCGGCTACCAGGGGGAGGGGAGCAAGGCGGTGATCCCGTCCCGCGCCACGGCCAAGCTCAACTTCCGGCTGGTACCGGACCAGGACCCGCGCGAGATCGAGATCCTGGCGCGGCGGCACGTCGCGGGCGCCACGCCGTCCACGGTGCGCTCGCGGGTGACCTCCCTGATGCGGGCGCGTCCGGCGGAGGTCGACCGCCGCCACCCCGCCGTGCGCGCGGCGGCCTTCGCCTACCGGCGCGGCTTCCGGGCCGCCCCCGTCTTCCTGCGCTCAGGCGGCAGCATCCCGGTGGTCAGCGTCTTCCAGGAGGTGCTCGGAATCCCCACGGCGCTGATGGGCTTCGCCCTGCCGGACGACCGCCTCCATGCCCCTGACGAGCGCTTCTTCCTCCCCAACTTCGAGCGCGGGATCGCCACCTGCCTCGCCTACCTGGAAGAGATGGCCACAGTCCGGCCCCGGGTGGCGGGGAAGGCTGCCGCCGCCGCGGAGGCCCTGTCATGATCGTCGACTTCCACTGTCACGCCGGCCAGGGGGACGGCATGTCCGGCCCCCCCTTCACCGACGCCCCGCTCGGCACCTACCTGCGGCGCGCCCGGGCGGCGGGGATCGGCCGCACCGTCGTCGTCCCCTGCTTTCACAGCGACTACTCGCGAGCCAACGCCGAGCTCGCCCGCATCGTCGCCGGCAATCCGCGGCTGACCGGCTTCGCCTTCGTCCACGCCAGGCGCGACGCCGGCCGCATCGGCGCGATGGTCCGGCGGGCGGTGCGCGAGTGGGGGTTCCGCGGGATCAAGGTGCACGGCTCCGAGGCCCAGCCCACGCGCGAGGTCTGCGAGGCGGCCCGCGCCTGCCGCGTGCCGGTGCTGGTGGACGTCACCGGCCGCCCCCACGTCCTCCACATGCTGGCGCCGCAGTACCCGGACGTCACCTTCGTCGTCGCCCACCTGGGGAGCTTCTGGGACGACTGGCGGGCGCAGCAGCAGACGGTAGACATCCTGGCCCGCTACCCCAACGTCTACGCCGACACCTCGGGAGTGCGGCGCTTCGACTACCTGGTCGAGGCGGTCCAGCGCGCCGGCGCCGGCAAGCTCCTCTTCGGCACCGACGGCCCCTGGCTGCACCCCGGGCTGGAGCTGGAAAAGATCCGCCTCCTCTGCCTTCCCGCCGCCGACGAGGCGAAGATCCTGGGCGGCAACGCCCTGCGCCTGGTCGCGAGGCCGGGGCGCGTCTCCGCCCCCCAGAAACACCCTGTTGTTTCATGAGGCGAACTCTCCGCCCCTCGTAGTACGCTATGCCCGATTCGGGCGGCGAGCGGCCGGGCGGAGAGAGACGTGATTACGGATACGCCGAAGAGAAATCCTGAGTCCTCCATGGACTATGCGCAGCTCCATCGCGATCTGGTGCGCGCCGTGGACCGCGTCTGCCCGCGCTGGATGGCCGACCGGGCGGACGACCTCGTGCAGGTGGCGCTGATGCGGGTGATGGAGATCCAGCGCAAGAAGGAGGGAACCGCCGAGTTCTCGGCCTTCTATCTCAAGAAAGCCGCCTACAGCGCGATGATCGACGAGATCCGCCGCCTGCGCCGGCGTCAGGAGGTCTCGCTCGAGGGCGGGAGCGACGAGGAGGAGCCGGTCTCCTACGATCCGGCGGCCGGCGACCCGGACCCCGAGCGCGCCTCGGCCGGCCGCCAGGTCGGCCGCGCCATCCGCGACTGCCTGGGCCGCCTGGTGCCCCCCCGCCGTCACGCCGTCACCCTGAACCTCCAGGGGCACAGCGTCCCCGAGATCGGCAGGCTCATGGGGTGGAGCGCCAAGAAGGCGGAGAACCTGGTCTACCGTGGGATGTCCGACCTGCGCGGCTGCCTGGGCGAAAAGGGCATCCAGAACTAGGGATCGGCTCCCAAAGAAAAAAGGGCCGCCGGGAACATCCCGGACGGCCGATGACTGCAGAACGGCAGGAGATGGAACCGCGCGGCTCAGGTGCCGTCGATATCGTCGTCTCGCACCGGCGAACAGGAACGAAGGCCGCCACGCGATCCCCTCACCTTTACGAAAACTTTGACTCCGGAGCGCGTGATAATTTGCCCGGGAGGTGAGGGAATCCAGCGCGCCGGAGCGTTCTTCTCCCAGACGAGGCGCCTCCCCCTGTGAGAGGGGCGCCGCGAACCGGAGGAATCCCTTGAATTACGATGAAGCCGAGCAGAGGAACGGAAGAGAGGTGGCAAGCATGAACCAGGACGCCCAGCAGCTCGCGCGACTCCGCGCCGCGTTCACCGCTTCGGACGGTCCCGCTCCGGATCCGCAGAGCTGCCCCACGCCGGAGACCCTCTGGTCGGCCGTGCGGGGCGAGCTCTCCGCCCCGCAGATGCGGGAGGTGCTGGACCACGTCGCCCTCTGTTCCGCCTGCGCCGAGGACTGGCGGCTCGCCGCCGAGCTGAACCGGCAAGAGGAGAGAGCCGCGACGGTGCCCGGCAAGGTGATCCAGGGGCGCTTCGGGCAGTGGCGTGGGTTCGCCACGGCCGCCGCCCTGGCCGCCTGCCTGGTGGCCGCGGTGGGCCTCTACCGCACGGGCGAGCTCGGGCCGCAGCAGCCGCCGACCTATCGCGAGGCCGAGCATGCCGGCATCCGCTCGCTCCTCCCCGCGGGGCAGGCCCTGCCGCGGCAGGCCGCCGTGCTGCGCTGGTCCCCCGTGTCCGGCGCCGCCTCCTACAACCTGCAGGTGAGCACCGACGATCTCCAGCCGGTCGCCACGGCGAAGGGGCAGACCGCCACCGAGTACCGCCTCCCGGAAAGCGCCTTGGCGGCCCTGCCGCCCGGCACCAGGCTCGTCTGGCAGGTCGACGCCATCCGCCCGGACGGCACGCGCGAAACCTCGCCGACGTTCACTACGCCCCTGCAGTAACGTTCTCCGGTTCTGCTCTTCCCCTCCCGGCACCGGCCGCGGAGGGGTTTTGATTTTAAACCGAAGTAAATCAATGACTTACATGGAAATGAGGGAGAAACATTCGCCGTTCTGAAACGTAATGTTCGACAAGTGAGGGGATCGGGACATCGGGTTCGTTCTCTAGACAGTAGGGATGAAACGAGAAGCAACCGGAACCCAAAATGACGACCGCAATCAATGAGGAGAACATCATGAGCGATACGC
>Ga0070665_100000174_pt1 | contig 114347 bp, 90 predicted proteins | sample KBSS13metaG_FD_65862 | JGI IMG/M metagenome (GOLD analysis project Ga0070665, IMG submission 65862) | Switchgrass rhizosphere microbial communities from Kellogg Biological Station, Michigan, USA - KBS S1-3 metaG | ecosystem: Host-associated > Plants > Roots > Rhizosphere > Soil ...
CCGCGAAGTACCCCGGCGGCGTGTCCACCCCGCTGTTTGCCGACTTCCGTGGAACCGGAAGGGCCTCGATTCAGCAGTCGAGCGCTACGATGAACTTCACCGTGACCCAGAGCTACAACGGGCAGATCATCACCATCACGGCAAGCAACCTGGCGCGAAGCGGCGAAGGCTACTTCTTCGGATCCGGGTCGGCGCTGGTGGTCGGGCCGATCACCAATAACTTCTTCACCCTGAGCATTGCCGGATTCATGAGTGTTGATCGGCACAACGAAATTCAGTTCAGAGGCAGCTTCACCGGTACCGACGCGACGACAGGCGTTGCACCGGTCCCGGGGCTGGATGAACAGTTCTCCGGGAAGTTCTCCACGCTCTAGTTCGCAAACGCGACGAGTGCAACGGGAACATCAGCAAATAGAACAGCCCGCCCGCGAAAGCGGCGGGCTGTTTTTTCGCAAATCCCAAGCCGGGTCGATCCGACCAGGCCACTCAATGGAACGGTGAAACCTAATTACGTCGCACGGGTTATTGTGCTGCGTCGGCGAATCACGGGTTGATATGATGAACTGCATGCCCCGATGTCTGAGCCGTTCGATCGTGCTCGCCGCACAATGCGTCGTGTGCTCCGTCGCATGCTCCATCGTGTGCTGCAGCGCGGCTGTCGTGAGGGCAGACGAGCCCACCACGGCGCCCACCACCGTGCCCGCCACTCAGTCGTCCGCATCTGACTCATTGAAAAAGCTCGATAAGCTCCTGGCCGCCCTTTCCAGCGACGACTGGAAGCAGCGCCAGCAGGCCGCTGACGGGCTGGCACAGCTCGATCCGATTCTGCTCCCGCGGCTTCGCGAAGCGGTCGATGCGACCAGCGACTCCGATCTCCGCAACGCGCTGCTCGGCGCGATGAAGCAGATTGAGGAGCGCACCAAGGTCGGCGCGTCGCTGGTCAGCCTGAACGTGAAGGACGCGCCGGCGGTCGAGGTGCTGAAGTCACTCGGCGCGCAGCTCAGCTTCGATCTGGTGGCCGACAACACCGAGTGGCTGAACGACGTTCGCGTGACGGTGTCGGCCGACCGGCAGCCGTTTTGGACCGTGATGAAATCACTCTCGCCGCAATGGCCGGTTCGCGTGGCGACGCCGACAAGCGACCCGACGCGGATCACGCTGCAGGGCGTGGGGACGAACTACCTCAACGAGCGCGCCGCCGTCGCCGGGCCGTTCCTGATCTGCCCGGTTTCGATGCAGTCCAACGGCTCGGCCGACCTGCTGCCGGCGGTGCCGGTCATCAAGTTTCGCATGATCTCGCTGCAACTGATGGTGCTGAGCGAGCCGAAGCTTCACGCCTCGCGAATCACGGTTTCGATCGCAGAGGCGCTCGACGAAAACGGCAAGACGCTCAGCCTTCCTGACGCAGGCGGCCGGATGATGATGGGAATGTCGGCGGTTTCGCCAGCGGCGATGACATCGGTGCGACTTTCGCCGCCGGCCGACGCGGGAAAAAAGATCGCGAAACTCACCGGCACGATCGCCTGCCGCATTCCCACGCGCACCAAGCACATTGAGCTGGCCGACTTTGCCGATGGCAAAAAGCATCCGATTGATCTCGGCGGCCGGCAGGTCGATGTCACCGTCTTTTCTCACGACAAGCTCTACGACGTGAAGCTGGCGATGCCCCAAAACATCAACCCGCAGGATGAGCTCGCGCTCTCGCAATCGCGCGACATGACGCTGCTCGATGCCGCCGGCCATCCGTTGTTTCGTCGCTCGTTCGCCCAGGCGATGAACGGGCGGAACTGGGAGATCACCGTCACGTTCGCGCAGGAAGGCACCGCGATCGGCCGATCAGACTCCGTTGCCGGCGAAGCGGCGAAACTTGTGTGGGAGTTGCCCGTCGAATTCAAAGAAGTACAAACGCCGTTCGAGCTGACGAATATTCCGTTGGCGCCGTAGGCCGATTGAGGAAAAGAGGAATCATGTATCGTCCGCGCCTGCTCCTGACAATGGCCATCGCACTGCTGAGCGCCGTGTGCTACGCCGACGAACCGTCGACCAAGCCCACCACCGCGCCGGCCGTGAGCAATGAGCTCTCCGTCGCGATGCAGCAATTGGCCGACGACGAAGCGGCCGTTCGGCAGGCGGCGCAGGACCGCATCGTGCTGATGGGCAAGGACGCGGTTCCTCCGCTCAAGGCGCTGATCGAGTCGACGTCTGACGTCGAGCAGCGCACCGGCGCCGAGGCGGCGGTCGCACGCATCGCCGAGCTCGCCTCCACCGGGCCGACACTCATCACGATGAAGATGAAAAACGTGTCGCCCAAAGAGGTGCTCAACGAGCTGGTCAAGCAATCGGGCGTTTCGATCAAAGACACGTTCGGCGAAAACGGTTGGGGGAAGAACAAGAAAGTCTCAATCAACTTCGACCGCCAGCCGTTCTGGGCGGCGGTAAAGGAAATTTGCTCCGTCACCGGCATGAGCATTCAAAATCGGGGTCAAGGCGACGCGCTATACTTCGTCAACGGCGGCAACGACATGACCGGCCCAACTGTCATTGACGGGCCGTTCATGGTGATTGCCCAGTCGATCAACATGAGCAGCAACATCCAGCTCGGCCAGCCCGGCAACTCCAACAAAAATGAGAGCATCCAGTTCCTCTGCTTCGCCGAACCGAAACTGCAGATCACCCAGCACCCGTACAGCATTCGGCTGACCGAAGCCGTCGACGACACCGGCAAATCGCTCGTCGCATCCGGCCAGGAAGGCATGTACGACGGCTACAACGCCGACCCACAGCCGATCTGGCAATCGCAGGCGAATCTCGTCGTGCCCGACGCGGCCGCGAAGAAAATCGTGCTACTCCGCGGCAAGATGCGGCTGGTTGCGGCGACCAAGACTGAGGTGATCGAAATCCCCGATCTCCTCACCGCCCGCAACATCACCAAGTCGGCCGGCGGGCAATCGCTCACGGTGAAGAACGCCACCGCCAACGGCGATGACATCACCGTCAACGTCACTATCATGGTCCCCCCCAACGGTGGCAACATCGGCTACACGATGGCGCAGAACATCCGCCTCGTCGATGCAGCCGGGAACAAGCTCGGCAACCCGGGCATCAACGGCGGCGGCAACATGACGAAGCTCGAATATCAGATGACTTTCAACAAGCGCAATAACGAAGACGGCGAGAGCAAATTCGGCACGCCGGTGAAACTCATCCTCCCCATCGCGACTGAAACCAAACCGATCGAATGCAACTTTGAATTCAAAGATCTCCCCCTTCCATAAGAAAAGCGGATCGGAATTAATCCGATCCGCCGAGACACATCATTATTGAGCGGCGAACGCCGTGAACGCCTAGCGGCCGTAGTAATATCCGCTCTGGATATACACCTGCGGCGCCGGGGCGTAATACACCGGAGCCGGCGCGTAATAAACCGGCGGCGGGCAATACGATTCACGGTAGTAGACCACCGGCGGCGGAGCGTAGACGACAGGCGGCGCACAATACCGAGGGGCCGGCGCACAATATCCACCGCCATAGCCGTAGCCACCGCCGTACCCACCACCGTAGCGACCACCACCACCGTAGTAACCGCCACCGCCGCCGTATCCGCGACCACTGCCGCCAGACACGCCGAAGCCGACCGATACGTTCCAGCGGCTGCCCGCTTCAGAAATTGCCGGGATCAAACCCATCGCCAACACCGGAATCCATAGGAATTTCATAGTCATGGCACGCCTCCTGAATACATCAACTAAATGGTAGACACGGCCGGGGCAGGGAGGTTTGAAAAGCGTGTTTTTGACTGAATTTCCGCGTTTTTCACGTGACAAACTAATCCAGCAGCAGGTTATCCCGATGCACGACTTCGTCGTACGCCGCTTCTTTCAGGAGCGTCTTCACCTCGGCGGTTTTCTTCCCCATCACGCGCAGCACATCCGCCGACGAATAATTGCTCAGCCCGCGGGCGATGCTTTCACCGGCCTTAGTCACGATCGCCACCACGTCGCCGCGGGCGAACTCGCCATCCACGCTGGTGATCCCCGCCGGCAGCAGACTTTTGTTTTTCTGCCCGACCGCGACGGCCGCGCCGTCGTCGATCACGATTTTCCCCGCCGGCCGAGCGCTCCCGATCCACCGCACGCGCGACGGCCGCCGCTTTCCGCCCGGCAGAAACAGCGTGCCGAGATCCTCGCCCGCCAGCAGCCGAGGCAGCAGATTTTCCATCCGCCCGTGCGCCACCACCATGGCTTCGCCGGATTCGGTCACGATTCGCGCCGCCTCCAGCTTGCTGTTCATCCCGCCCTTGCCGAGCGCCGACTTCTCCGTCCGCACGAAACTCTTCGCCGCCTCGAGCGATTCGAACACTCGGACCGACTGATTCGCGTCGTCCAGCACACCGTCCACCACGCTCAACAGCACCAGCAGATCCGCCCGCAGCGCCTGCGTCACCAGGGCCGACAGAATGTCGTTGTCGCCGAAGGTGATCTTGATCATCTCGTCGGTGCTGACGGTGTCGTTTTCATTGATGATCGGCACGGCGCCCAATTCATGAATCGCGTGGATCGTATTCCGCAGATTCAAAAACCGCGTGCGCGAATCGATATCTTCGCGCGTGATCAGGATCTGCGCGACCGGCAGCTTGTGCGGCGCAAACGCGTCGGCCCACTCGTCCATGAGCCGCCGCTGCCCCACCGCCGCGACGGCCTGCAGCTTCGCCAGATCCGTCGGCCGCGCGGGCAGGTTCATCTCGCGCATTCCCGCGCCGATCGCACCCGAGGACACAACGGTCACGCGCACGCCCTGCTGCCGCAGCGTGGCGACTTGCGTCGCGATCGTGGCAAGGAACGCCATATCCAGCCGCCCGCCGTCCGCGCTGAGCAGTTGCGTGCCGAGCTTTACGACGACGCTGCGGACTGCTGCGAGAGATGAAACGCGTAGTTCAGACATAGTGACTCGAAAAGTCGCGCATCTTAAATGAAGAACCACAGGTTGACCACGCAGGCCCCGATTTCCGCCGCTCGGTCGAGGGTCAAGATCGTGCTTCTCGACAGTTCGCCCGCCAGTCGTATAATCACCCCCCGCGATACCTCGCCCAGGTGGCGGAATTGGCAGACGCACTACTTTGAGGTGGTAGCGGGGCAACCCGTGCAGGTTCAAGTCCTGTCCTGGGCATCCGGAGAAAAACCCGTCGAAAGACGGGTTTTTTTGTTGCGCCTAAGTCGAGACCATCCCGACGTTTAAGACGCCGCAACTGGCGACCTCCCTTCGAGTCTCCAGAGCCCCCCGCCCGCTGGACGTGCGCTTTTTATCTCGGCCGCGTCCAAAATCGCCCAACCCCCGGCCCGGCCATCGCTTAGCGCGATTCGACGAGGTGCGCCAACGTACGAAAAGGTGCGCTTAGGTGCGCAAAAGGGGCCAAAACGCGCACCTTTTCGGCCACCCGTGATTCGCCAGCGCGCCCACGCCGCGGTTTCTCGCCGCGACCCGTATCGGCCGCCCAACTCGCGGCCGGGCCGACACTTGGCCTGATTCGACCACGTCCGTTTAGGGACGTTTAGGGTCGTCTAGGGACGGAAAAGGGACAGTTTAGGGACGGTTCACGTCAAGCCCCTCCTGGACCTTCCCGAAGTATTCACTTGTCAAAGAGCCCGGGCCGCCGCGCGGATCGTCCGCGCGACCGCTCGTGGAAGTTAACCATCGTCCACCTCCGTATTCCCAGACGGCGGGCCGCGTTTGCCGCGGCGCCGGCGGCGCAGTCGAGGCCAAATTGCTGATTTTCGGGAAAATTCGCGCGTGAAAATTTTAATTTTGCGATTTTGCGCGGTGCGCGCAAGGCGAGGCCGCCGCGATCTCTTGCAACCGATCGAATCAGTGCGTCTGATCCGTTGGCTGATGGCCTTGATTTTCTGCTCCGTCAGGTGCCCCCGTCGATTCTGCGTTATCTGCTGTGTCGCCCAGCGTGGTGGCAAGGTATCGCTGCGCCCAAGCCCATATTCGATCGCTGAATACTGAGCCGATAAGGCAGGTCAGAAAGAGCGCGTATGGATTGGGCTTTTCTACGTCGGACGCAAATACCGAAAGGCCGCCGACAACGGTCAGGTAAACCACAACCGCTGCGGACACTCCACGGATCGCGACCCCATAGACGTCTTTTACAATCACATTGCCAGTACTTCCTTGTTTCTGCTCTCGAACAAAGGTAGATACCGCAGACCCGAGAATTCCAAATCCGAGCATGCCTGTAATCAATGCCAAAGCCAAAGACTGGGTATTGAGAAGCCACCCGGCAATTAGTCCGAAGTAGCTCAAGCCCTTTCCGGCTTGAGGAAGAGCGGGCAAAGGGGTGGCAGCGATTGGGCGAGCATACAAATAGTCCTGCCTTGATCGGGTGTATCTGTCGCTGAGAATAAGACGTGAAAAGAACTCTGACATCTCCAATGCCTCAGCACGATCTCGCGCCTTGGACATATCTTCGATCACAAAGAACACATTGCTTTCAAGCGAAGAAATCGCCTGACTTCTCGCTGCAGCACTGTCGGATTGGTCATAGATTCTCCGCAAATAATCCGTTGATGCGTCTGCGTTTTGCCGATACCAACTCCCAATCGAATTGAGATAAGCCTGCCGTTCACTTTTTCTAAGCAGGACAGTGAAGCTCTCCGCGTATTGGCCTCGCGCCTTCTCACGATATTGGCGTATGCCAGCCAGTACCTCACGACGTTTTTCCTTCCAGGACTGATCGTTGCTTTGCTCTTGCGACCGAATCGCCGCGATTGCCTGTTCGAGATTGTTCGCCATGCGCAGCCACACCTCTGGAGGAACCGTGGTAATCGACGACGCCAAGGCATCCACGACAGGGTTTGTTCTTGATGAGTCTGACGGCTGCGATGTCGGCTGAGAGGCGGGATTCGTCGTATTGATCGCGGCAACTCTTGTTGTTGTGCTAGAACGCCCCAGCTTCCGAAGAGAAGCCAAATCACTTTCCAACGTGGCCAGTGAAGTTGTCGCCTGGCCGAGTGTTTCCGGAAATAATCGGTCGAAGTCCGCGGCGCCTCCGGATTGGGGAAATTGTTGATCGAAATATTCCAGACTCAGGCTCTCGGCAGACGTCTCGTGCAACCAGGGAATCATCACAATTGCGGCGATACTCATGTAGCTGCCGAACAGCAGCAGCAGAACGAGCACCGCGTTTTGCCAGAGGGGGATCACGCGCTTAAATCCGTCAGACCACGAATTACCAAGAACTGAGAGTAGCCCCGACACGTCAGGCCGTGCACCCGACAGAACGCCAATCAACTGCCCGTAGAAAACCCATCCGGCGAAGACTCGAATAAAATGCCCGCGAGAGAGGACCGCCAGCAGATTGCTTCGAAGAATAGAGAGGCTTTCGCCGGTCGAGCGAACAATGTCAACCGCGACATTCCGAGTCGTGGCGGCAGCGTGTGGTTCAAGCGAAGTCGTGAACGTCGTAATCGCGGTGTACGCAATGGTAAGGAACTCGAGAACGAGTCGTACCGGCCACACCAGCAAAGCGGTGGTTGAATATCCAGCACAAAGGGTGACTAAGCCGAGCGCCACGATGCGAATAGCCAACGTCGGTCCCAACGCGGGAGATTTAAATACCGCAATAGACACCTTTTTGGTCAGGACGATAACGAGGAGGGCTAACCCTAAGAAAAGGACTACTGTTCCAAGACAAGCCAGTCCACCAGTTGTTGTTTGAAAATCCATCGGCAATCCCCCGAACATGACGCTTTGCTCGTCGGCCGCAAGCATCCCCGTGCGGGCGGCAAAGTAACATCTTCGCTCGAAAAGTAGCGTGACACCGTCAAAATGTCGCATTGTTCTACAGATGTGAACAGGTTTGTCATCACGTCCTTACGCGAGACCGCGGGAGTGGCCAGTTCCTGGAAGGGCGCGTCTCGTGCTGAAACAAGCAATTTACGGAGCCGCAAGTCACTCCGCAGCCCATGCCGCCCAGAATTCATCGCAACTTTTCGCGGCCCCATCCGTCGAATCCTTTGCCCGTCGTGGCGGCGGGTAATCGGACGCTTTTCCAAGGACTCTGCCATGTTCAAGAGACTCATTGCGCCTTCGTGCGCGCTGATCGCATCGCTCGCCGTGCTGCAGCCGGCACAGGCGCGGATTAAGTTGATCACGCTTCCTGAGCGCCAGCGGGTGGAGGTTCAGCTCGACAACCCCAATGCCACGCTGGTTGAAGAAGAGCGCATCGTGCCGCTGCTGGCGGGGACGAACCAGATCGACTTTTCATGGGCCAACACCGCGATCGATTCCGGCTCCATCCTCTTCCGCGTCATCGGGCCGGTGGAGGGGAAGGAGATGAAGATCAACGTGCTGTCGGTCAGCTATCCGCCGAACGAGAACGCGCTGGTGTGGCAGGTGTCGTCGAGCGAATCGGGATCGGCCCGCGTGCGGATCAGTTACGTGCTCGGCAACCTCTCCAAGTCGTTCAACTACCGGGCGATCGCGGCCAAGGATGAAACCACGCTTGATCTGCAGCAGTACATCCGCATCGCGAACCTGGCGAACGAGTCGTTCGGGTCGACCGGCCTATGGGCGGGGTTCGGGCCGCGGTTTCTCAAGCCGATCGGGCTGAACGAGACCAAGGAAATGTTGATGCAGAACTGCGCCAAGGTGCCCATCACCAAAACCTACACCTGCAACCCGGCCGAGTTTGATTACCTGGACCGCGCGCAGAACAAGCTCCGCGTGCCCATGCATTACGTGCTGAAGAACGACAAGGCCAACCAGATGGGACTCGCCCCACTGCAGTACGGCAAGGTGCGAATCTTCCAGGACGACGGGAAGGGAACGACTGCCTTCACCGGCGAAGACTGGGGCAAGTTCACGCCGATCGATGACGAGATGAAGCTGTACCTGGGCGTGGCGCAGGACATCGTGGTGAAGCGCACCATCGCCCGCAACCAGCGGCAGCGAATCGCGGGCAACCTGAACAATCTCGACGTGGTGATCCAGTACGAGATCGAGAATTTTAAGGACAAGCCGGTGACGCTCGACGTGACGGAGAACATTCCGTTCGTGCGGAGCGAGATCGGCCGCAATACCGGGCGCGACGTGGAGTGGAAGTCCGGCGACGAGACCACTTTGGGCGCCCTGGACGCGACCAAAACCACGGTCGACACCGCCGTCTTCCACGTGAAGCTGCCGGCCCGCGGGGCTGACGGGAAGGCCGAGAAGGTTGTTCAGAAGTTTCAGCTCATCATCAAGAACGAGTGGTAATCATCATGCGCTATTTTCTCATCGCATTATTGTGTCTGACCGCACTCGCCCGGGCGGAGAACGTCGACCTGTCGACCGTTCCCAACCGCGCTACCGTGCAGTTGACGATCTACAACAGCGAAGACCTCACCCTCGTCCGCGAGACACGGAAGGTGACGTTCAAGAAAGGCGCCAACCCGCTACAGTTCAGCTGGGCGGGCACATTGATCGATCCGTCGTCGGTCGAGCTGAAGTTCCTCACCCAGCCCGACAAGCTAAGCGTGCTGGATACCACCTTCCCGCATGCCAAGCCGCAGATGCTGTATTGGAATGTGCAGAGCGACATTGATGGCGAAGCCACGATCGAAATCACCTACTTTACGAGCGGCATTACCTGGGTAGCGGATTACGTGGCGGTATCGAACGCGGCCGAGGATTCGATGCACATCGACGGGTTCGTACGCGTGCAGAACAACAGCGGCGAAGACTACGAGAACGCACAGGTGCGGCTGGTGGTCGGCACGATCAATCTGGTCGAGAAAATTGCGCAGCTGGCGCAGATGCCGATGGACCAGGTGCGGATGGATCTCGCCAATGGCAAAGACAAGATGCAAAGCCTGAGAAAGGCCGCCGCCCGCGAGGCCTTCTCGCGGCCCTCGGCCGGGGCGGCCGCTGGCGAGGCGGACGAAAAGCAGATCATCAAGGAAGGGCTCAGCGAGTACTTCATCTTCACGATCGAAGGGACCGAAACCGTGCCGCACGGATGGTCCAAGCGCATGCGATCGCTCGAAGCAAACGAAGCGCCGTTCAAGATCCAGTACCGCTACCGCCCGCGCGAGTACGGTGATCGCCTCGTGCGGCTCTACCTGCTCGCAAACAACAAGGAATCGAAGCTCGGCGGCAGCCCGCTCCCCGACGGCGTGGTACGCGTCTTCCGCGAGAACGGCCGCGATGGGCTCAGCTATCTCACGCAGTACCCGATCAAGTACATCCCCATGGGCGAAAAAATCGAGCTGCTGCTGGGCGCCGATCCGGAAGTGGTGTTCGAGCTGATCAAGCTGCGCACCTTCCGCGACAATATCTGGATGAGCTGGAACGGCGGCCAGATCCTGCGCCGCGTGGACGACGGCGCGGTGAAGATCGAAATCGACTCAAGTGTGGTCGGCTGGGATGAGCATCAACTGTTCACGCAGCGCATCCGCAACTACAGCCAAAAGGCGATCGACGTGGAAGTGGAACGCAGCTACGACGGGCACGTGGCGTTTCGCAGTGCGCTGAACCCCAGCCTGTTCGACTACCGCACGGTGAAGTTCACCACCCAGGTGAAGCCGGGCGAGAAGAAGGATCACCCGTTTGAGGTGGTGCTTCACCAAGGCATCAATTCCAAGCAGAACAACGTGACGCTGGAAGAGACAAAGGCCCAGTAAGCAGCTCACTCTCGCATCAACAACAAAACGCCGCTCACCATGCCGGTTAGCGGCGTTTTTGTTTATCTGGTGGGAAGCGGTCGCGCATTGAAATTCATTAAACGAAAATACGCAGGTTTTTTTTGAGACCTCACAGTTGTCGTTTCTGCGGCGTCATAACCTGCTTTTGTACGGACAAACACCTTGTTTTACAGGCCTAAAATCAGGGCTTTTCGCTCGTTTTCGGAATTCTTTTCTTGATCCCATCATACCCGAACGCTAGGCTAACACTGTTGCGCTTTTTCAGGGAAGTTGTATGGGTATTGTTCGGATCGATCAACTACGTCAGCAGTTGGCCGGGCTGCATCGCGCCGAGCGGGCAGACCAGCCGGGGGAATTCTCGATTCTCGATGACGACTCTGCCGGCTCGGTGCTCTCGGCGCCACTGGCTTACGGGGCGATTCATGAAGTGTTGCACGCGCCGAACATGCCGCGGCCGTGGTTCTTTGCGTCGCTCATCGCGCGAGGGGCGGCAGACGGGCGGATGATCGCCTGGTGCGATCCGCAGCGCGAAATCTACCCGCCGGCGCTCAAGCGGCACGGGATCGATCTCGATCGCCTCGTGCTGCTTCGGCCGAGCTGCCCGGCGGATGAGTTGTGGGCGGTCACCGAATGCCTGCGCTGTAAAGGCGTGGGCGTGGTGGTGGCAACGCCGGCGCGGCTGACGCGGATCGAAGCCCGCCGCATGCAACTGGCGGCCGAGCGCGGGGGCGGCGTGGGGGTGCTGATCCGCCCGCTCGGCCCGACTGCGAATCAGTACGCCGCCGCGTCGCGATGGCTCGTCGAACCCGCCCGGGGCGACCAGTACGTGCGGCGGTGGAAGGTCCGATGGATGTACGGCCACGGAAGGCGCGTGGGGGAGAGCGTTCTTCTGGAGGCTAATCGTGAAACCCATCTTGTGCGTGCGACTGATCTCGTGGCCGATCGACCGCCTCAAACGCCGGCGATCCGGATTACAGCGTGAACCACTCGTGCTGCTGGCGGCACGGAGCGAAGCACCCGCGTATCCGCGACGCAATCGAAGGAAAGAAAGCGGACGAGAGATTCGCGACGGGAGTAAGCCGTCTGCGCCTGCTTTGAATTTCGATCGATCCGCTGATGGCTCGTCCTCTGAACCGATGGATGCTTTCGCCATCCCCGGCAGGGCTTCTTCGTTGGCCCGTTCCGTTTCAGCGGGTCAGGTTAATCTCCGCCCCATCGTCGCCCACGCCTGCGATCTAGCCCGCGGGCACGGCGTTTGTGAAGGCATGAGCCTGGCCGACGCCCGCGCTCTCTGCCCGGGTTTGATCGACCTGCCGCACGACCCCGCCAAAGACGCACACAGTCTTGAAGCTCTCGCCCGCTGGCTGATGCGCTTTACGCCCGATGTGGCACTCGAAGGCTCCGACGCGATTTTTCTCGACGTCACAGGTTGCGAAGAATTGTTCGGCGGACTCGATCGGCTGCTCGGGCTTGTCACTTCTTCCATTGCGCGCATGGGGTTGCGCGCGAACGTTGTGATCGCCCCCACGCCCGGCGCCGCGTGGGCCATTGCGTCGTGCGGATCGTTTGGGAAGAAACCGTTAAGCGATAACCCAAAAGGCTGTCCTCCTGAACGTACTCGCGAAGGATCTGGCATCGATCCCCGTTTAACGCAGATCCTTCGCGAGTACGCTCAGGATGACAAACCAAATAAATCCGACCAAGTACGGGCAAACGCCCAGGGAGCTAGCTCCGCGGGCTTGAATCGCATCATCACTCCCAAGCAGCTTCTGCTCGCCCTGCATTCTCTCCCTCCGTACGCGTTGCGTCTTGAACCGGCGGTTCGCGACGCACTGCACAAGGTGGGGATCGATACGATCGGGCAACTGCTTGCCCTTCCGCGCAACACATTGCCCGCGCGGTTCGGCGATCAACTGCTGCTGCGGCTCGATCAGGCGCTCGGCCGCACGCCGGAGTTGTTGCCGTTGCTGGATCATCGCTCGCCGATCAAGGCGCAGATGCGGTTTGATTATGCGATCGATTCACTGGAAACGATCTGGGAAATCTTCCGCCGGCTGATCGCGCAGGTGACGACCGAGCTGCGCCGTCGGGGGTGCGGGGCCCGCCAACTGGTGCTGCGTTTCGAGCGCGACCGCGCCCAGCCGCTGGAGCACACCGTGCTGCTCTCGGCCGCCAGCCGGGACGATCGCAACCTCATCAACCTGCTGCGGTGCGCGTTGGAGAAGATCGAAACGCACCAGGGCTTCACGGGCTTTTTCCTCGGCGTGCCGGTGTTTGAAAAGCTGGCGGAGGAGCAGTCGCTGCTGATGGGCCAGAAAGAGCGGGATGCGCAAGTCGAATCGCTGCGACTCATCGAGCGGCTACGGGCGAGGTTCGGCGAGCGTACGGTGGAGGCCGCCCAGCCGGTCGAGTCGCACCTGCCTGAGCGGGCCTGTGCGTACGTGGAAGCCGCCGCAATCTCCAACCGCCCGGCAGACAAAACAAAATTCGCCGTCGTGAGCACGGATCCGGACATACACGCACCCTCGACTGATCGGCCGCTGCATCTGCTGGCGGCGCCTGTCGAAATCGCCGTGATTGTTTCCCCCTCCGAAGACCGGGAAGGGCATCCCATTTCGCTCACCTTTCGCGGCAAGGTGCATCGTCTTGCCTGTTCGATCGGCCCGGAGCGCATCGCCGGTATCTGGTGGGACGGCCACAACAAAACGCGCGATTATTTCGAAGTGGAAGACGACGCAGGCTTGCGGTTCTGGATTTTCCGCGTGATGGAAACGTGGCGGTGGTTTTTACACGGGAGTTTTGCGTGAATCGAATGTCGAATTCGTACTGATTTGCTGCGGAGAATTCGCTCGGCGATGAAAAAACAAAGTCGTGTCATCCTGAGCGTACTCGCGAAGGATCTGGCACCGATCGCCGATTAACGCAGATCCTTCGCGAGTACGCTCAGGATGACACCCGAATTGGACCTTTTAGACACGTTCTCAAGACGACAAAATGCGGCGAGCCCACATAACGCATTAAGCACTCATGCCCGAAGCCCCCTTCCCCAAACTTCGCCAGCCTGAAGCGCCGCTCGTCATCACGAACGGTTCGCCGCCGCCCCGGCACAAGTACGCTGAGCTGGAAGTAATGACCAATTTTTCGTTCCTGGAAGGCGCGTCGCATCCCGACGAGCTGGTCAACCGCGCCGTGGAGCTCGGCTACCAGGCAATCGCCGTCACTGATCTCAACACGGTGTCCGGAATCGTGCGGATGCACGTGGCGGCCAAGCATACGGGGTTGAAGCTGCTGATCGGCGCCCGGCTGCGGTTCATCGACGCACCCGACATTCTGGTATGGATGCCCGATCGCGCCGCGTACGGCCGACTGTGCCGATTGCTCACCGTGGGCCGCTGCCGCGCCGCCAAGGGCGAGTGCATTCTGACACTGGCTGATTTCATCGCACACAGCGACGGCCTGCTGGCGGCGGTCGTTCCGCCTGATCCGGTTCAGACGGATCCCGGCAAGGTGCTGCGCCTGCTGCGCGAAGTGCTGGGTACGCGATTGTCGCTGACGTTTTCTCACCTCTACGACGGCACAGACCAGCGGCGGATGCGAACGCTGATCGAGATGAGCCGCGTCCACCACGTGCCGATTCTCGCGACGAACAACGTACTTTATCACGACGCGTCGCGCCGGCCGCTGCAGGACGTGATCACCTGCATCCGTCACGGCTGTTCGCTCGATAACGCCGGCTATCGGTTGATGGCCAACAGCGAGCGGTATCTCAAATCGCCGGAGCAGATGAATCTGCTGTTTGCCGATCACCCGCAGGCACTGCGGCGAGGGATTGAAATCGCCGAGCAGTGCACCTTCACGCTCGACGAGTTGAAGTACGAATACCCCGATGAACTCGCGCCCGCCGGCCAAACGCCGTTGCAGTACCTGGCTGACCTGACGTGGAAAGGCGCCGCCGAGCGGTACCCGCAAGGCATTCCGGACAAAATCCGCGACACGCTCCACCGCGAGCTCGCGCTGATCGAAAAAGTGCGCTACGAGGCGTACTTCCTCACCGTGTACGACCTGGTCCGCTTCGCGCGCGGCGAAGGCATTCTCTGCCAGGGTCGCGGGTCGGCCGCTAACTCTGCCGTCTGTTATTGCCTGGGCGTAACGAGCGTGAATCCCGATCAGATCGACGTGCTGTTCGAACGTTTCATCTCCGGCTCCCGCGGCGAGCCGCCGGATATCGACGTGGATTTTGAACACGAGCGGCGCGAAGAAGTCATTCAGTACATCTACAACAAGTATGGACGCGACCGCGCGGGCATGACGGCAACCGTCATCAGTTACCGCGGACGATCGGCCGTGCGCGACGTGGGCAAGGCGCTCGGGCTTGGGCTTGATGTCGTCGAGCAAGTCGCCAAGCGGCTGGACTGGTGGGACTCGGGCCGCCTGTCGGAAGAAGATTTGCGCTCGGCGGGTCTGAATCCGCACGACCACACGATTCGTCTGCTGGTCGATCGCACGCGGGAGATCCTTGGCTTCCCGCGTCACCTCAGCCAGCACGTAGGCGGCATGGTGATGACGCGCGGGCCGCTCTGCGAGATGGTGCCGATCGAAAATGCCAGCATGCCGGGCCGCACGGTCATTGAATGGGAGAAAACCGATCTGGACGACGTGGGGCTTTTAAAGGTCGACATCCTGGCGCTGGGCATGCTCACGTGCATCAGCAAGTGCCTGAAGCAGTTGAGCGATCGCGGCACGCCGCTGCAACTGCACACCATTCCGCGCGAAGACCCGGCCGTGTACGAGATGATCAGCGATGCCGACACCGTCGGCGTGTTTCAGATCGAAAGCCGGGCACAGATGTCGATGCTGCCGCGATTGAAGCCCAACAAGTTTTACGACCTGGTGATCGAAGTCGCGATCGTGCGGCCCGGGCCGATCCAGGGCGACATGGTGCACCCGTATCTGCGCCGGCGGAATGGCGAGGAACCGGTGTCCTTCCCCAGCAAGGAACTGGAAGAAGTGCTCGGCAAAACGCTCGGCGTGCCGCTGTTTCAGGAACAGGCGATGCGCATCGTGATGGTGGCCGCCGGGTTCAGCGCTGATGACGCCGATCGGCTCCGCCGTGCGATGGCGTCGTGGAAGCAGGACGGCCGCATCGAGCAGTTCCACGGCAAGATCGTCAGCGGCATGCTCGAGCGCGGCTACGAGCGCGAGTTTGCCGAGCAACTGTACCAACAGATCCTCGGCTTCGGCGGGTACGGATTTCCCGAAAGCCACTCCGCGTCGTTCGCATTGCTGGTGTACGCATCGGCATGGATCAAGCGCCACCACCCGGCCGTCTTCTGCTGCGGCCTGCTCAACAGCCTGCCGATGGGCTTCTACGCGCCGGCCCAACTCGTGCGCGATGCGCGAGAGCATGGCGTGATCGTGCGGCCGGTGGATGTGAACTTCAGCGATTGGGACAGCACACTGGAGGAATTGCCGAATGGCGATTGCCGATTGGCGAATGAAGAGAATACAAACCGGAAACCCAATTGGGGAGCTAACGGCCCTGCACTGCGGCTCGGATTTGGTCGCATCAAAGGCCTGCGCGAATTCGACGCGCAGCGGATCATGGCCTGCCGCAAAGAGCACGGCCAATTCATGTCGGTCGAGCAGTTTCATCGGGTGACGAAGTTGTCCGTCGAGGTGATCCGCCGGCTGGCGGATGCGGACGCGTTCGGATCGGTGCCGAACAATCGTCGCACCGCGATGTGGCATACGCTGGCGATCAAGGACGCGCAGCTGCCGCTGTTCGAAGACCCGCCGGTGGAGCAGCCCGTCGCGCTGCCGGTCATGCCGCTGGGGCAGGAGGTGATGGCCGACTACTCATCGACCAGCCTCTCGCTCAAGCGCCACCCGGTGGCGCTGTTGCGATCGAATTTGAGCAAGCGAGGCATCTCCACCGCCGCAGAGCTCATGCAGCGAGATCGCGGCTGGATCAAAGTCGCCGGCCTGGTGCTGATCCGCCAGCGGCCGGGCACGGCGAGCGGGATTGTCTTCGTCACGATCGAAGACGAAACCGGCGTGGCCAACCTCATCATCCGCCCCGATCTGTACGAGAAGTACCGCGCCGCCGCCCGCCACGCGCATCTACTGCAGGCCGACGGGCTCATCGAGCGACAGGGAAAAGTGGTTCACGTGATGGCGAAACAGTTGCATGACTTGAGCCCCCTGCTCAATGGACATGAATTTCACTCGCGGGATTTTAGATAAAGGATGAAGGCAGAAGGATGAAGGATGAAAAAGGAAAAGCATGTTCCGTTTTCATCCTTCATCCTTCATCCTTCCGCCTTGACCTTCCACCATCGTTTTCAACTCGTCGATCTTGCGGTGCAGTTCCATCACTTCCACATGCGCCTTCACATTCACCTGATAATCCAGATCAGATCGAATGCGTTCTTTCTCCGTCTGCCGGTTCTGGCTGATCAGCACGAAGATCGATAGAAAGATCGACTCGAGCGTGGCCGTCAGCCCCAGCAGCGCAAATGGGAAGGGATCGAACCCCTTGTCGATCGCGAGATTGATCACCACCCACGCCAGCACGGCCGTCACGTGGAAGAGCACGAATTTTCTCGTGGCGCTCATCGCTACAATGCCATCGGAAATGCGCGTCCACGTCGTGGTGTGTTCTTTGATGACTTGGTTCACGTTCGCCACGCCACGGAGCTTGTCGAGCATGTCGCGATGCCGCGCGCCCAGCACGGAGATAATGTGCACGGTGGCCGACGGGTGCTTCAGCAGAAACGCGTGGAACGCGCCGCGGTCGAGCGAGAAAAGCGTTGAGTCGACCAGCGTTCGCGCGGTCGCGGTACGCCGGCCGCCATCAAGGAGCGAGAGTTCGCCGAAGAACTGGCCGGCGTGAAGTTCGGCGAGTGTCATCTCCTGACCCGATTCGTCCGGGCAAGAGAGCGCCACCCTGCCGTGGCCGATGATGAAGAAGTCGGTCCCCACATCGCCGATCCAGAAGATCGGCGTGTGCGCCGGCGTTTGCTGTTCCTTCAGCGCGCGGGCGAGCTCTTCTTGTTCTGCCGGCGCGAGCGCGCTGAACAGGGGAATCTTCGCGAGCACTTCGGTTTTCATCATCGCCCGATCGGGAGATGCGGTGGTTGGTGGTAGGATATCGGCCTCCTCCCGCTAAGCAAACTTATGGACGAATACGATTGTTTGATCGTCGTTGGGCTCCTGATTCGTCTGCCATTGATCGACGGCGTTGCGGATGGCGACGATCGACTCGTCCGCCGAATTCGCCTGCAGGCCATCAAGCAGCTTGATCACCCGTTCGTCGCCGAACAGGGCGCCTTCCGGGTCCATCGCTTCGTAAATTCCGTCACTGGCGGCAAAGAGATATCCGCCGGGCTTGATGCGCAGCGGCGCGCCCGGCGCATCCGGCCAAGCGGGCGTAAACCCGAGCGGATAACCCGGCGTATCGAGCACCTGCAACGGATCGCCCGGCGACGGCCGCGCTAAGATCGGGCCCTGCCCGGCGCTCGTCCACTCCAGGTTTCCGTCGCGGTCGAGAATGCCGAAAAATACCGTGATGAACTGCCCGTCCTGCAAATCTTCAAACATCCGCGAATTCACCCGCGCCAGCAGCTTGCTTGGATTTGTTTCAACATCGATCAGTGCACGAATGAGCGTGCGCACCTGCGACACCACCATCGCCGGCCCGATGCCGTGCCCGGATGCGTCGCCCAGAAAAATCGCCAGCCGCCCGTCCGGCAGCGTCCAAAGATCGAAGCAATCGCCCCCGGTGATCGACGCCGCCCGCGTCCAGCCGATGGCGTTCACGCCCTCCACTTCCGGCGGCTTGGTCGGGATCATCGACTGCTGCACCCGCTTGGCCAGGTCCATCTCGCGCCGCAGCTCCACGCTCTTGATCGCGTCCTGCTGCAGGTTGAACCGCTGGATGGCCACGCCCGCATGGTCGGCCAGCAGTTGCAGCAGATCGCAATCCTGGTCAGCGAACGCGTCGCCGGCTTTGTTCACCGCCTGAATCACGCCGACCGGTTTCTGATCGAGTCCCACCATCGGCGCCGTCAGCAGGTTGCGCGTGCAGAAGCCGCTCTTGCGGTCCGGCTCAGGATTGAACCGCTTGTCTTCGTAGGGCTTGGGCACATGAATCAGCTGGTTGCTGGTGAACGCCTGCCCCACGATCCCCGCGTCCTGCGGCACGCGAATCTCCGCCGACTGCAGCGCGATCTTCGTCCAAAGCTGACCGGCCTTCGGATCGTGCAGGAAAATGCTGGCCCGCTCGCAATCGAGCAGTTTGGTAGCTGCCTCTACCAAATGGATCAGCAACGCATCGAGATCGGTCGTAACCGCGAGCCTTCGCGAAAGATCGAGCACGCGCTTAAGCTGTTGCTGCGAGATTGATTCGTTGTGCGCTTCCATGAAGTGAGACTTCCGAGGTTATCCGGCCCTCCGGTAAACACCAAAGTGTGAACGATTTTGCACGACTTGCACCGCGGACAGGTGGCGGCCGTTCATTTTTTCAACTTTCTGCCAGAAGTCGCATGCAACCTCATTACTTATATGCAGTTACGACAAATACTCCGGGTGCAAAAAGGTGCCCCAAGGTGCACAAACTGACCACTTTTTGACACATTTTGGTCGCCGCTCGGTGGATTCGATTGTCCGCGCATCCCCATGTCCGGTTGCATCGTGCGTGTGTAGCGTCATCCCTCAATCTATACCGCCGCCGATCGCGAAAGTCGGCGGTAAAATTCGGGAAATTTTTGACGTGTGCGAGCCATAGGCTGCATGCCGAAGCGGCAAGCGCTACTTCTCCTTAAACGTAATCTTCCCATCAAACGCCTCGCCCGGCGGATGGACGAGGTAGTCGTTGCACAGCGCCCGGTACAACCCCGTCACCGTGCTCGGGCCAAAGGTTTGGTCGATCTCCGCCACCGTCGCCAGGGCGCCGGCAAAGTCGGCCTTGCGGAACGACGCGACCAGCGCGGCTTGCTTTTCGCAGAGGGCGATTTCCTTGCTGTCGGCCCCGTCTGCCAGGCCGCATACGGTGAAGGTCTTCACGCCTTCGGTTTTGCCGACGACCTGCAGCGTCCCGATCGGCCGGAGCAGGAACCGCTCCCCCGCCAGCTCGGCCGTGCGGGCGCTGATGAGGATCGACGTGCCGAGCTGCTTGTTGGCCGATTCCAGGCGCGACGCGAGGTTCACGTTGTCGCCGAGCACGGTGTAGTCCGCGTAATCGTCCGAACCGGCGTCGCCGACGATCATCAGTCCCGTGTTGATTCCGATTCGAATACCGATCTTCGGCAACCCCCGGCCGGCTAGGTCCGCGTTGAACCGCGCCACCGCCTGCTGCATGAGTAGCGCCGTGGCCACAGCATCGCTCGCGTGGCTGCTTTGCGGTTCGGGCGCGCCGTAGAAAAACATAATGCCGTCGCCCAGCAGCTTGTCGACCGTGCCGTGCTGCTCGCGAATGATCGGCACCATCAAATCCATGAATGAGTTCAGCATGGGCACGATGTCGTTCCCTAGCCGCTCGGAGAGCGCCGTGAACCCGGCGATATCGAGGAAGCAAACGGTGAGCTCGCGGGTTTCGCCATCCATGCGCACCTCGTCAGGGCGCTCCATCATGTAGTTGACGACGTTTGGGTCGACATACGACCGAAAGTGGCGGACGATGCGTTGGCGCTCGGAGGTTTCAACGATCATGCGGGCCAGCGTACACCCCGACCATACCGACCCCATCGCGATCTGAGGGGCGGCCAGCCCGACGATCTGCCCCCAGTGATCAAAGAACAGCAGCCCGTTGAGCACGACGTATCCCATTCCGAACGCGGAGGTGATGAGAAATCCCACCAGGGGCGAGAACCGCCATGCGATGACGGCGGTAAACAACCCTAGCGCGACGGTGAAGAGCAACGTTACCCACTTGGGCGCAACGGTCCAGAAATGACCGCTGACGATCGCGTTGAAAATCGCTCCGTGCGTCACCACGCCTGGACAACTGGCGTGCAGACTGGTCGGCACGGCGTCCTGATGGCCGGTGGCAGTCCAGCCGATGAAGATGGCTTTGCCGTTGAGCATGTCGTGAAGCGACTTCCGCTCCATTTCCAATTGATCGCCCAGCCGCGGATTCTGAGCGACGACCGATTTGGCGATCATCAGGTTGTCGACGATTTTCTGCTCGGGCTTAGGCAATTGCGCGACGGCCTTGTCATTGGGGTTGCCGTTGTTGTACGCCTTCAGCATCGCCGCCAGTCGACGATCCGATTCCTGTAGATCGCCTGGCGGACTGCTCTCCAACAGTTCGAGCAGATTCTGGGCATCTTCGAGAAAGCTCTGCAGATCGTGCAGCCGCGATTTAGCATCGTCAGTCCGGGCTCGGTCGTCTGGTGGAAGCTGGCGGTACACGCTCCAGTTAAGCAACGCCTCGTCCGCGCTTACGTTGTTCTCGTGGATTTTTTCCCTGGTGCGAACCACATCGTTCACCACGTTCATCGACATGTGCTGCCGGCTGACCTGGTGATTCGGCCAGTCGTACATCGTTTCCCAGTGACGATCGCCTACGAAGGGAATCTGGAAAATGCCCGACACGTTTCGGCCAAGCGTATCGGAGTAGAACGCGGTAGTCGGCATCACGATCTGTCGGCCGTCGGGGCAGTGGATCGTAGTTTCGCCTGCGGTGTGGGTCAGGTCTTTTTCCGTCGCGCCGAGATACAGCAGCGCGAGGGACAGACCCATCTGCGGATAGAGTCGGCCGTTGCAGTTCAGCACGAGGGGCTGTGTGCGCAACACGCCGTCGCGAGCGGTTTTGAAGTCGACGAACGCTGTGGCGGCTGCGGCGCTGCTCAATCGCGCGATCGGAGCAAGTTTCACATCTGCCTTTAGGAAGGATTCCGCGCCTGCCGGCGCGGGCGTTCCGAAACGCGAGAGTCGCCGGGCCGCGTCTGCAAGTGCCCACTGGTCGTCGATCAATCGCGACAGCGGCGAATTGACTGTTGTATCCGAATGCGTGATCAACTTGTGGCGAGTCTGGTCCACCGTCAACGGAGCGATTGCGAACTCGGCCTGAATTCGCCGGTAGACAGCCTCGTGCCGCGCCTGCAGGAAGAGGTTGGTCCAAGCAGCAGACGTTTCGGACGCGGCTTTTTTTGATTGGTCTAGCGCGTCGATTGCCTGCTTCTCGGTCAAATCCGGATCGGCTTGCAGGATTTTTACTAGCGCCGCGTAGGCCGGATCGATCTCGCGGGATTCGAACTCAAACGACGCCGGGATCAGCACGTTGCCGGCGCGTCGGACGGCGGCGGCGAATTCATCGTCGTGATCGATGCGGCGATCGACGCGGGTTTGGCCGGTCTCGGTCTGCGACACTTCGTACGTCGGGTCCTGCGGCTCGGTAAAAAGGATATCCATCGCCACCGCGCGGGCGCCGGCCAAGTGGATCTCGTCGACCATCTTCGCCATCTGGCTGCGCGGCCACGGCCAGCGACCGATGGATTCAAGCGCCTTGTCGTCAATATCAAGATGAATGAGTTGGTCGGTCGGCGGCGATTGGAAGTACTGGAAGTGCCTCGCCCGCAGGTCGTACATCCAGTTTTCGGTCACCTGCAGGAGGTCGACCGAGTCGGCCATCAGGACGATGAAGGTGAGCAGCGTGCCGATCAGCACGCAGTTGGTCAGCACTCGCCGCTCGATGCGTGTCATAAGTGGGTGAGCCTACCGACACACCGGCCGATCGCAAAATTCAGTCGTGCCAAACGCTGACCCCGAATTTTGGTAGGGTGGGGTTCATCCCCCACCCAGTCGAATCGGGGCACTCGGCGGGGATGAACCCCACCCTGGTTACAGCGTCGTCACCACCAGTTGGGCGCTCAGCAGCGACACGTTGCCGGCCGAGTCGAACGCCTGCACGGTGTAGGTGTAATTCGTCTTGGTCTTCAGGCCGCTGTCGGCGAAGTTGAGCGACGACGTTTGGCCGATGCGGGATCCGTTGCGGAAGACGTAGTAGCCGACGACCGCGAAGTTATCCGTGCTGCCCGTCCAGGCGATCGTGACCGCGGTCTTGGTCAGCGTGCCAGAAACGACGTGAAGCGCCGTCGGCTGCGACGGCTTGGTTGTGTCGGCCAGCGTTCGGAGCACGCCGCCGTCGCTGAGGGTGGAATTGCCGGCGGCGTCGAAGGCGCGGATGGTGTAGGTGTAAGCCGTGCCGGGCGTCAGGCCGGTGTCGGTCAAGGTCAATCCGGTGGTCTGGCCGACCTTCACGCCGTTGCGGAACACGTCGTAGCGGGTGACGCCGACGTAGTCGTAAGCCTTGGTCCAGGCAAGGGAAATGGAGGTGATGGTCTGCGCCGTCATGGTGGGCGTGCCGGGCTTGCTCGGTGCGACCCGATCCGTGCCGCCGCCGGGCGTGCCATAGACGGCGATTTCCGCCACGCTGCCGTCCGAGCCTGGCGCGCCGAGGAATCGGAAGTAACGGCGAGCGCTTGACGCGCTGAAGGTCACGGTAGTGTAGACGTTGTTGGGCGGCGTGCTGGTGATCGTGTAGAGCGTGATCACGCCGCTGGCAAACGTCGGACTGTCGGAGATCTGGAATTTTCCGCCGACCATCTTCGAGCCCATGTTGACGCGCGGGATGTAACTGACTTTCGTGAGCGAACGCTGGGTGCCCAGGTCGAGAACGACCATCGGCGAACTGCTGTCGGCAAAGAACGTGTTGGGGTTACCGTCGAAGGCCTTGTCCGGCGTGTTACCGGCGCCGGTCTGCGAGTTGAGCACACTACCGACCAGGAGCGAACTCGGCGCAAGGATGTTAACGGTGGCCGACGAATCGGTGCTGGTGAGATTTCCGGTATCAGTGACGCGGAGTTTCACGGTCTTGCTCGTGCCGCCGGCCAGGGCCGGGGCGCCGTTCACACCGGCGGCGTTAAAGGTGGCCGTCGCGCCGACTTCGTTTCCGTAGGACGCGTTAATGCCGGTTTCTCCGAAGATGTTGTCGCCATCAAAATCCCACTTGTAGGTGAGCGTGTTGTTTTCCGGATCGGTGCCCGTGCCGTTCATCGCGACCGTTCCACCGACGGCGACGCTGTATGGCCCGCCCGCAATGGCGGTGGGCGTTTCGTTTACGTTGGTCACGCCGATGGTGAGCGTCTTGTCGAAGAACAGTCCGCCCGCGTCGGCGGTCCGGACGCGGATGGTGTAGCTGTTCTTCACTTCGTAGTTGAAGACCGCGTTGGTCTTGAGCGTGCCGACGCCGCCCACGTTGGTGATCGTAAAGGCGCCGTTGTCGTACGGGCCGGTGCCGGTGGTCACCAGCGAGTAGGTGAACGTGTTGCCGGTATCGGGATCGGTGCTGGAGAACGTGCCGACGACCGTGTTGATCGCGCTGTTTTCCGCCACGCTCGACGGCGAGACGGAAAGGTTGGTCGGGGTTTCGTTTACGTTGGTGACGCCGATCGTCAGCGTCTTGTCGAACGACTTGCCACCCGCATCAGTCGTGCGAACGCGGATGGTGTAGCTGTTCTTGATTTCATAATTGAACGAGGAATTGGCTTTAAGCGTGCCGACGTCGTTTAAATTAGTGATGGTAAAAAGGCTGTTGTCATACGGCCCGACCCCGCTATCCACCAGCGAGTAGGTGAAAGTGTCTCCGGCGTCCAGATCGGTGCTGGAGAAGGTGCCGACGACGGCGTTGGCGCCGGCGTTTTCCGCGATCGACGAGGGGCTGACCGAGAGATCAGTCGGCGCGTGGTTCGTGTCGACGACGTTGAACGACACCGTGCCCAGCGCCGTGAGCGGGCTGAAATCCGGGTTCAACGAATCCTGGTCGGCGATCCGGTAGATGAACTTGGCTGTGCCGGTAAAGCCCGGTGTGGGCGTGAAGACGATGCTGCCGGCGTTCATGGTGACGGTGCCGCCGTCGACTTCAGACAGGGCGTGACCTTCCGCGTCGTACCCGGTGATGTGGTCGCTGTTGAACGCGCCGTCGATGATGATCGACTGGTCGGTCTCGTTCACGCCGTTGCCGGAGAAGTCGTTGCCGAGCAGCAGCGCCTCGATGTCGGCGGGCGTGAGGACGAAATCCGTATCGTTGGGGACGTCGCCCGCGAGCACGTCGTCGGTGGCGACGGGGGCGTCGTTTACGTCAACCAGCGTGACATTGAGCGCGCCGTAATCGTCGAAATAGTAATCCGGGTAATCCTTGTAAACGTAGTGCTGCGTGTACTCCAACGTGGTTGATCCGGTGACCGCGCCGGCCGTCCAGATGAACGCCGGGTCGGGCGCGATCGCATTGCCGTCATCGTCTGACAGCGGCGTGTGAGGGTCGTCGCTCGTTGAAGTCACCGTGCCGAGCGTCGGGCTGCCGACATCGGTCAGCTCGGAGATGTCTCGATCGAAGTAGTCGTCGGGCGTTGCTCCCGCGTACACCGCCAGGTGATTTTTGCCGCCGGTGATGTTCACCATCAGGCGGTCGCCCAGCGAATCTTCCACGCCGCTGTAGAGGATGTCGTTGACCCGCACCACGTCGGTGCCGCCGTGGGTGTAGATGTCGATTTCGGTAACGAACCGGCGGTCGTAGTCGGTCGTGGTCCAATCGTCCACACTGCCATTGTAAACGCGGAATACGTCATGACCGGCGCCGTCGACGGTGGCGGTGACGGAGATGTAGTCGTCGCCGTCGGTGCCGTTGATAACGAGCGGGGCCGGCTCCGTGGGAGTAATCGCGTGCTCGAACAAGGACGTCGGAATGTGTTCGTCAATGCCCGTATCGGGGTTATTCCACTGGTACGTTTCCTGCAGATCGTCAATGGACGTGTCGCCGGGAATGTACGCGTCCGCCAGGTGATCGCCACCGATCAATCGCACGACCCCGACGATGCCGGGGTCATTGCTGTACACGTTCGTGCCCGCGACGACGATCGCGCCGTCGGTCTGAATCGCCACGCTGTTGGCGGTATCAAGGCTGTTGAGGAAGTTCCCGCCGCCGATGTCTTTCGGGTCCTGCATGTCGATGAAGACGCTGGCCAGCGGGTTGTTGAACGTGCCGTCGCCGAAGTAGTTTTCATTCTCAAACCGGGAGACGACGTAATCCGCGTCGCCGCTGAATTGGTCGGTGCTTCCGATTGTTCCGACCGCGACGGGACGACCCGAGCTGTCGAACGCCACGTCGTTATAGACCGATGTGCGGCTTTCAGCCAAGACCGAATACGTCCCGCTCAGGCTCAGAAAAGTCCCCTCGCCGAATTCGATGTCGGCCTGGCCGATAAAGCCCGCTCCGATCCCGCTCTGGTCCTGCCCGACGACCACGAGCCTGTCGTTGTCGTTATCGACGGCAATGTTCGTCGCGTATCCGTTGGTGATGCCGAGCCCAAAGCCGGTTTCGAAGAACTGGCCGTTTTCGAAGTACCCGTAAATGCCCGGCGTGGTAGTTTCGTCGCCGTTGTCGCGCGTGACCGACACCCACAGATCGCCGTTTCGGTCTTCCACGATGCCGCTGGCCATCGCGTCATTGGACGTATTTACCCCGTTTTGGAAGTTGTCGAAATCCACGTCGCCGTTCTGGGTGAATCTCACGAGGCCGACGCCCGATACGTCAGCATGGGCGTTGCCCACCACGGCGTATCCGGTCGCATAGCCTTGATAGTCGTGTGTCATCACAACGTCCGTCGCTCCGTCGTTCGAAATCGTGACGTTGCCGCCCGGGTCGGTGAAGTCGTACGTCTGCACGCCGGTCCGCAGAGAGTTGCTATCCAGCGGATCGATCGGCGCTCCAAAATTGGAGTCGAGCGTGCCGTCGTTGAAGTAACGGGCGATGGCGAAATCGTCATTCCCGGGCCCGTTGGCGGTGGTGCGGCCGACGACCACGATGCCGTTGTCGGTCTGGTCGATGATCGCGCCGGCGGCCCAGTCGTACGAGGCGCCCGTCCCCAGCTTCGTGCCGAAATCAGTAATCGTGTAACCCGCGCCGGATTCGCCGAACGACGTGTCGAGCGATCCGTCGGCGTTCAAACGCAGCAGGAAGAAGTCGTTAAGTTGCGTGTAGATGCTGCTGATCGTGCCGACGACGATGATCTTGTCGGTCGAAGACTGTCCGACAAACGCCGAAGAGATTTGCGATTGCAGAAGCACTTTGGAAACGCTGACGCTGCCGAACGAACCGCAGCCACTGGTGCTGAGATTGAGCAGATCGACCAGCGATTCTCCGCCATTTCCGAAGTTCAAATCCAGCGCTGCGGGCCCGGCCGGATCGGTCGGCGTCGGGTTCTGTACGAGCGATGGCGAGAACGAGTCGGCCGAAAATGCCGCGAAGGCCGCCTGCACCACCGTGGTGACAGTGGGCACCGCCGTGTTGGTCGTCGTTTCGTTCACGGGATCGGTGGGCTTGATATCGACCTGTGCGGACTCGAAGACGTCGCCGTTCTTGTCGGAGTTACCGTCGTGAATGAACTCGGCGTCGGTCCCGCCCTGGCCCCACGACTCGTCAATGCCCAAGCCGCCCGTGATCGTGTCGTTGCCGGCGCCGCCGACGAGTTTGTCGTCGCCCGAGCCGCCGTCGAGCCAGTCCGCCGCGCCGCTGCCGATGAGCAGATCGTTGCCCGACCCGCCGACGACCGCTTCCACGGTCGCCTGCACGTCGTCGATTTCCGGCTGGGCGTTTCCGTCGCCGGGCGTCACGTCGATGACGCCATCGAATCCGCCTGAGCCGCCGTAACCGATGGTGACCTTGATCGCGCGGGTTTCGTACGAGTAGTCGACGGTGTCGAATCCCGCCCCGCCGTCGAAGCCGTCCGAGCCGCCAAGGCCGACCAGTTTGTCGTTGCCGTCGCCGCCGGAGAGATTGTCGTTCACCCCGCCGCCATAAATCGTGTCGTTCCCGAGCCCGCCGTAGATGGTGGTGTTGGCGATGACGGGCTTGGTTCCGTCATTGTTGCGCAGACGGATGTAGTCATCGCCCGAACGCAGGTCGATGATGATCTTGTTGACGGTTCCAGTGGTTGAAGCAGCCGCACCGGTTCTGATGTCGGTCGCAGTGATGGTGCTGCCGTTCTGCGTGATCTGAATCTGATCGCCGATCGACGTGTCCGCGCCAGTGAGTCGCCATAACGTCGCATCGGAGGCGTCCTTCACAAACGTAAAAGGCAAAACAGCGGTAAACAGTGTCCTTGGCTCAAGGCGTTCGATATTCACAGATTTTCTCCCTGGTACGACGCCCCACTCGGGCGGACGTGATGTTCAGCGACGCGACAGGTTAAATCCGTCGAGTCATCCAAGCAACATAAAAAAGCGATTTTCCTAGCGAATAGCTCGAAAATGGCAATTGGGGCAAATCGTATCAGTCGCCCGATGTGACCGGTGTAGCCCCCACCGGCTTTCGACACCCAGCGATCACGGCAACACGTAACACAGCAACAACCTGCTACGGCAGAGCCGCGTCGTTTTCCGGTCCGCCGGTATCGTCGCGCGGGCCGGTCAGGTCGTTGATCGCCGCGTCGCGGCCCGGTCCGCGATCCCCGTCACCGAGTCCGAGCTCGCCGCTCGGCTCGAGCAGCGACGTGTCCGACCCGCTGGCGCGACTCAGCTCGAACAGGAACTGCGTGATCGCGTTGGTTTGCGTGCGTGAAACGGTCGGCCCGCCCGAGGAACTGTAGGGCACGAGAATGGTGTTGTAGCTGTCGTTCCAGTCGAACAACCGGTCGGCCGCGGTGTTGCCGATGAGCACGTCGAGTCCATTGCCGCCGAAGACGAAATCCGCATCGGCGTACGGGGCCGGGTCGACTACGTTGTTCAGCCCGCCATTCGTTTCGAGGTTATCGTCGGCGTTCATCAGGTCGTCGCCCAGCCCGCCGAAGAGGCGGTCGTGTCCGGTTCCGCCGACCAGCCAGTCATTGCCATCGTCGCCGAAGAGGCGGTCCTTCCCGTCGTCGATCTTTGCCCCGCCCGCGGTGGTGGCCGCGAAATTAAGGAAGAAGTTCGCGATCTTGGTGAACGGGTGCGCCGCGTCGTACGCCGCCAGTTTCTTGGTGGCAGGATCGTAGCCGAGCGGATTGGTCGGATCAGCCACGCCAGTGCCCGCGAAGAACGCCGCCCCCACCGGCAGCGTGTTGTAGAACGCCGCCAGGGCTTCGGCCCCGCTGGCCGCGTCGTCGCCCGCGCCGCCGTGAATGAAATCATTCCCCAAGCCGCCGTAGATCACGTCGTTCCCGCCAACCGTCGGCGAAAAAAGCGTGACGGACTTGAGCAACTGCCCGGTGATGTATTCCACCGCTCCGGTCGTGTTCGACAGCGTGATCGTCGTCTGCACGTTGGCGACATTCACACCATTGAGCGGTTCGGCGGTTCCGTTGCGGCTGGTGAAGAGCAAGCCGTCGTCACCGAGAATTCCGTCATCGCCCGTTCCGCCGTAAAGGCGATCCGCACCGGCGTTGCCGATGAGATTGTCGTCCTGCCCGTTGCCGAAGAGCACATCATTGCCGGCCTGGCCGATGACGACGTCGTCGCTGGCTTCACCCTGCACGGTGTCGGCCGCGCCGTTGTCTACGGCGCTCGCATCGAGGAGCGTGTACGCCCGCGGGATGATCCGCAGCGGCGTGGCCGAGGTATCGTACGTGTCGTAATTGAATTTGACGAACTGCCCGGCGGCCACGACTCGGAAGATATCGCCGTTATCGCCGAGGATGACATCCGCGTCCGTGGCGTGGCCCTTGCCGGTCGTATCGCCCGCATCGTTGATCGCCAACTTCGTGCCCGCGCCGCCGAAGATCGTGTCGGACCCGTCGATCCGCAACGCGGCCGTTGTCAGGCCGAACAGATCCGAGCTGCCGCCGACCAGATCGTCCTGACCGAGGTTTCCGAAGATCAGATCGTCGCCGCCGTTGCCTTCAATGTAGTCGTCGCCATCCGTGGACGCTTCGACGGACGGCGTGGTGGCGCTGACGGTCGTCGCGGCCGAGGCGTCGCCCTGCAGCGTGTCGTTACCGAGTTGGCCGAACAGCAGATCGTTCCCCGCGCCGCCGGCCATCACGTCGTCGCCGAACTTGTCCTTGGGCGTGTCGGCCGCGTGATCCAGGAGCGTGACGCTGTACGCCTGCGCACCGGTGGGATTGGCCTGCGGCGTGGCGGATACGTTCGCCGCACCCGCCGCGGTTTGCAGCGTGCTGCCGGCCAGCGTGCGAACGAGTGTGCTCGTCGCGACGCGGGTGATGATCGCATTATCGCCGGCCAGCGCGTCGTTGCCGTTACCGCCGTCGATCACGTCGCCGCTGTCGGCGCCGCCGGCAAAGGTATTACCGCCGATGAGGATGTCGTCGCCGCCCTGCCCAAAGATCGTATCGCTGCCCGGCCCGCCCACGAGCAGATCGTTGCCTTCGGCGCCCAAGGCGGCGAGCGAGAAAAGGCCGGCCGCGACCGTCACGCTGTCGCCATAGACGGTGTCGTTACCCGCGCTGCCTGTGATGGTGTCGCTGCCTTCGCCGCCGACGATCACCACGCCCTTGTTGCTGACCGAGGCGTTGATCGTGTCATCGCCGGCGCCGCCGAAGATCGCCAGCGGAACAGCCGGCGTTTGCGCGACGGTAATCACGTCGTTGCCCGCGCCGCCATCGACGCGAAGGGTTTCGTTATTGATCAGCGTGTACGTCAGGCCGGTGCCGACGACCGTCTGGTTGAAGACGCTGTACGTGTCGGGCAGGTTCGTGCCGTTGATGATTACGTCGTCGGTGCCGCCGCCGCTGTCGATGTTGATTCCGTTGATGAACGCCGGGTTGTACGAGCGGTAGTCGCCGTTCACCTGCACCAGCAGCGACGCGCCGCCGAATTCGTCGGTCGACATGGAGATGACGATGTAGTCGGAGAATGCGGTGCCGGTCACGGTGAGCACGCCGTTGCTGATCTTGGGGAACACGTCATCCACCAGGTAGGTAGGCAGCGTGGCCGCGAGCGTGGGGACGTCGGTCGGCAGCAAGATCGTTTCAGCCAGCTTGGGCGGCTTGGCAACCTTGGGGGTGACGCTGGTCGTGGTGGTTGCCGCGGCGGTGAACTGCGGGACGGCCAGCGAGGAGATCGTCGCCAGCGTGGGCGCGGCCGTGGTCAGCGCGAAGTCGATCGCGTCGACCTGGGCGAGATCGGTGCCCGCGCCGTCGCTGAGGCCGTCGGCCTTGGGGGTGGTGCTCGGATCGACCGCCAGCAGCGAGTCGGCGCCGTCTTCGCCCCACATCTGGTCGATGCCGTCGCCGCCGTTGATCGTGTCGTTGCCGCCGCGGGCGGCGACAACATCGCTGCCTCCCAGCATGTCGAAAAAGTTGGCGGCGCCGTCGCCAATCATCTTGTCGCCGGCGATGGAGCCGATGACGTACTCGGTCTGCACGTTATCGAGTTCGCCGAAACCGTTGCCGACGTTGGCCAGCCCGTCGTTGCCGATGGTGTCGAGCGAGACGACGACCCCTTGCGTGGAATAGGAATAGTCGGCGGTGTCGTTGCCAGCGCCGCCGTCGAGCACGTCGGACCCGCCGCGACCGCTCAGTTTGTCGTTGCCGTCGCCGCCGGAGAGCGCGTCGTTTACATCGCCGCCGTAGATGGTGTCGTTCCCGAGTCCGCCGAAAATGGTGGATTGGATGATGACCGGGCTCGTGCCGTCGTTTTTGCGGAAGCGCACGTAGTCATCGCCGGCGCGCAGGTCGACGACGATCTTGTTGACCGTGCCGCTGCTGCTCTGCTTGGCGCCGGTGCGAATGTCGGTGGCGGTGATCACGCTTCCAGACTGCGTGAGTTCGATCTGGTCGGCCTGGTCGGCAGCGGTGCTGTCGGAACCGGTGATCGTCAGCGTGCCGTTCGTGAGAACGAAAGTAAACGCGAAGAGAGTTCGCGGTTCGAGGCGTTCAATGATCACGGAAGACTCCGGGTTCATCTGAATTGCATATTGGCTGCGGCGGATTGGTGGGAAATAGAGTAGTAATCGTATCGACCGCAAGCAACTATAAAAGTGTGCCTGAGCTCGCATCGATCAAATTGAGAGATCTAGACGTATTGAGCAAAGCGGCTTGAACCGCATCCCTCGGTACACGCGGACGATTCATCGCCGTCTGGTGGTTTTTACTGACGTTGTGGCGGAAGTGGTGCGGGTCGTTTTTGCGGCCGCAGTAACGGTCGTCGTGCTGGTGGCCGGGGCCGCTAAAAGTGTGGTAGACGCCGTGTTGGCGACGACGGGCGGAGCGCCGGGTTCGCCGGTGGTTCCGCCGTTTACGGGTGGAGCGCCGGGTTCGGGGGTGCCGCCGGGGGCGCCGGGGACGCTCGTGTTGTTGCCGAAAATGCCGACCAGCGTGCCTTGAGAGATGCCGGGGATCGGCGGGCTGGCGGTGAAGCTCGACGTCGTCACATTGTTCGTGCCGTCAAAAAACGCGATCCGCTGCCCGTTTTTAAACACGTCGAGCGTCGCCGGTGCGGCCGCGCCGGAGGCGTTAATCACGCCAATGCCGAAAAGTCCGTCGGGCGCGTTGCCTTTCCAGTATGCGATTTCGATACCGCCGTTCGGGCCGCCGCGGTGGTCGAAATCGGTGTGGCCGCCGCTCTGGTTCACGTTCAATCCCGACACGGGATAGATCAACTCACCCGCGTTGTCCTTTCCGCCCGGCGAGCTGACGCAGAGGTTCAGGTCGACGTCAGTGGTCCATCGCAGCACGAAGTTAAGTTGCCCGGGGAGCGTCGGAATAAGTTGCTGATCGGTCGGCGGCACGCCACCGCGGATCACGCGAATGCCGCTGGTGCGATCGAACGACACCGTGCTGCCACGAGAGATGAGAGTGCTGATGAGCGACGCTTCAGTCCCGGTGCGGGCGAGCGCCAAAGTCGGATCGACGACGGCCGCATCGAGCGCCACGCCGGCCGCGTTGGTTTCGCCAGAAACGACCGTGGTTTTGCCCTGTCCCTTGTTGCCGAAGTTGGCGAGCTGCTTCTTGCCATCGCGGAAACTCGCCCGGCCGGTGAGGCTGACCGCTTCCACGTTGAACGGCCGCTGGTCGTACAGGCTCACCTTCGTGCCGCGGACGGCCAGCGTGCTGCTGGGGCTGGAGATGGTCGATTCGTGCTCCTGCCCCGCGGCTTCAATGTCGTACCGCGTACGGCCGTATTTCATGCCCAGGTTGGTGATGATCTTGCCGTTCTGCTTGATCGCCTGCACGAGCTTCACGGTACCGAGGCGGTCGAGCGTGACGGTCTGGTCCGGCGGGATCGTAAACTGCACGGCGCTCTTCGGCCCGGTGCGGAACTCAGCGTCTTCCAGCAGCACCATGCCGACAGTGGCCTTCCGCCACGGCTTGTCTTCGGCGTCGCGCACCTGCACGAGCCCCTGCACGCCGCTGATGGTGGCTTTCAACTGCTCGCGCGGCGCCGACTGCGTGGTGGCCGGGCCGTCTTCGGCAAATACGATCGGGGATGCGGACAGAATTGCAGCAAGACTCAGGAGAGCAAGTTTGTTTCGCATGATTCAATCTCCCGACGTGTGGGCCGTCACCATCTATTGCGCATCGCCCGGCATTTCGCTTGCGGGTTTGTCGGCCGGGTTGCCGCGTTGGTAGTCTTCAATCTTACCAATGATACCCACGTATTCGCTGCCGGAAAAAATCTGGTTGGGGGTGCTGAGCGGATAAAGCCCCAGAAATTGCAGTTCCCGGGTCGAATACCGCTGCGTGGGGCCCAGCAGGGTGAACATCACGCCACCCCTTAAATGCAGCATTTTCACGATCATGACCGCCATCGTGCCGCGGCGGATGGCTTCATCCGCGGGCCGATCAAAGCTGGCGGGCAGGATGTCACGCGATTTGAGCGTGGCCACGCGGGCGGCGTAGTCGGCAGAGGGATCGGCCCCGTCGAGGTACAGCAACAGGCCGTGAAACGCGTCGTCGTGGCTGGTCATCGGCCGCGAATCAAGCTGATGCCAGAACTCGAGCTGCGTGTCCGGGTCGTCCTTCTTGAACTCGTTGGCCAACGACGGCCCCGCGCTCGGCGACTGGCAGGCGGTGAGCAACACCGTCGCCGCCGCGCACACGGCCAGCGTGGCGAACATTCGCAGTCGTGATGGGATCGTCTGCCTCATACAAGTCTCAAAATGCGAACGTCAATCCGATCGAGAAGAACTGCCGCGGCGTATCCGACTCAAACGCGTCGTCTGACGGCATAAAAATGCCGTAACGGGCCGCGAAGGTCACGTCGCTGGTCACCTGCCAGTTGATGAACACGTCCGGCTCCCAGCCGAGATAACTGTTGCTGCGGGTGGGTTCATCGACGGGCGCGTCATCGACGGTCTTGAAGAACACGAACGCATCGGCGCCCATCTGCATGCGGCGGAAGAGCGAGAAGTCACTCAGCGGAAACGCTGAAACACCCCCGCGGCCGATGAGCAGGTTTGACGCCGTCGGCGCGAACGCCAGGCCGGTGTTGGGCAATCCGAACGCGTTGAATGCCCGGTCCTTCGTGCCCGGCTTGCTGCCGCCGAAGGTGTTGGACGAGCTTTGCCCGCGATTTTCGTCGCCGCTGGTGGCGATAACTTCGGCGCTCAGTCGCGTGCGGTACGGATCGTTGAACAGGTAATCCAGTCGCATGTCGGCGGCGTAGGCTTCAATGTCGTTGCTCGTCTGCGGCACGCTGGAGATGAACGGCGGGTTGATCTCGTACGCGTTGCTGAGCCCTTCCCCGCCTTCATACACAAACTCGCTGGCGTAAAGCAGTTTGTCGGTGAGCGAACCGGTCGAGCCGACGCCGACGTAGTGGCTGTTGTAGCTGAACTTCGTCGTCGTGGGGACCACGTTCAGCGTCTCGTCGTTGTTGTAGTCCTGCTGAAACAGCACGTACGCGTACGGGCGATGATTGCCCATATATTTCGTAGCGATCTCCGTGCTGATCATGCCGCCGTAAAAGCCGCGGTGCGTGCTGGTATCAAAGTGCGGGCGCGAGCTGTCAAAATCCACCGTCTTGGTCGGCGTAACGCCCGCGATCACGTCCACCGACACCGGCCCACTCGCGACGTTCACGAATGCGCCGTCGAGCACCTGGCTGAGCGTAAGACCCGTGCCCCAGTAAGCCAGATCGCGCCCCGCCTCGGCTGTGATGTTGTACGGAAGTTCCCGCCCGTGGTACGCGGCGGCCGACTTGGCCAGATCAAACCGGTAGTAGGCGCGGTCAACGACTTCCTGGTTCAGCCAAGCGTCGCCCTTGCCGTTAAAGCTGTCGCCCTTGTTGAAATCCTGGTACGTGCCGCGGACGCGGAGGAACAGTTCGTGCGCGCCGTCGAAATTCAGGCGAGTGTAGAGCACCGTGTCGTACTCTTTGAGCACGTGCGTGTTGTCGTTCTGGTCGTCGACGGTGAGATAGTTGAACGTGAAGTACCCGCCGTAATCGAGCAGCGCCCGCTGCCCCACCGGCACGTCCTTGGATGGTTGCGTGAGCGAGTCTTGATGAATCTGTTCGAGCTGGCGGTTGAACCGCTCGAGGTTCGACTGGGCCGAGGCGCTGGTGGCCGACAGCGCGATCAATGCGGCTGCCGACACGGCCGCGCAGCGAGAGAAAAGCGTTAAACGATTCGACATCGAATGTGACCGATCGAACGACGTCCCACTGAATCAGGCAAGACTTGTCCAAATTCGGGCGCGACTGTAGTGCAAATTACCTTTGCTTCACAAAGTTTTGCACCGTTCTCAACACCTTGCTATCGTAAAAAAAGGGAGAGCCTCCAGCCTATGGCGTTACCGACCATTTTTGCCAACCATGCCCACGTCTTTCCCGCAAATGTGCGGCCGGAAGGATCGATCGATCGGTTATTGAAGTTGCTAGATACGTGCAATATCGAGCGGGCCGTCTGTTTCGCGCCGTTCGCGTATCAGCTGGAAGGGACGGATCTGCACCCGGTCAGGTGGCTGGCGGATCAGCTCAAGTCTCAGCCGCGGTTGCGCGGGTTCGGCACCGTCGACACCAGGGCCGGCCACATCGCTGACCAGGTGAAGCAGATCGCGGACCTGGGTTTTCGCGGGATCAAACTGCACCCGCAGGCGCAGGAATTCGCGCTGCTCGCGCCCGAAGCGTTTGAAGTGTACGCGGCCGCCCAGAAGCACGGGCTGTTCTGCACCTTCCACTCTGGCGTGCACCACTACCGCATTAAAGACTACCGCGTGCTCGACTTTGACGAGATCGCCCACCATTTTCCCGAGCTGAAATTCAGCATGGAACACGTCGGCGGCTACAGCTTCTTCCAGGACGCGCTGGCCGTCATCGTCAACCGCATCCCCTTCCCGCCCAAGCCGGGCAAGCGATGCTTGGTCTTTGGCGGCATGACCAGCATCTTTACGCAGGACTACAACCGCTTCTGGTACATGTGCCGCGAGCGCATGCTCGAACTGGTCGCACAGGTCGGCGCGCAGCAGCTGATTTTTGGGCTGGATTTTCCCTATAACTTAGAAGAAAATACCAAAACCGCGCTCTCGACCCTTAATGACCTTGGACTGTCAGCCGAAGACCTTGCTCTCATCCTCGGCGGAAATCTGCGCCGAGAACTGGGTTACTGATTCGCTCGATTCCAAGTTCATAGAAATGTTCGGCTATGGATTTCCAAAACAATCCCATCGCGGTCACGCGCCTTCCCGACGGCCTGCACGTCGCTTTGCTCGGCCCCATTCACACCAACACAGCGTGGCTGGAGTCGGCATTCGCCAAAATCATCGCGGCCAACCCGAAGATGATCGAGCTCGATCTTTCCAAGGTTCCGTTCGTCTCGTCGGTGGGATTAGGCACGCTCGTCTCGTTCCGCAACGCGATCATCAAAAGCGGCGCCACGATGAAGACGGTTTCGATCCAGGAGCCGGTGCTGGGGACGGTCAAATACGCGTACCTGCAGGGATTGCTGTTCATCGACGCGACCACGGTGATCGTAAAGCCGGTTTCCAAGACGCTGTAAGTCGCTTTCGTAGGGTGGGCACTGCCCGCCAGCCGGGCGAAGATGGCGGGCAGTGCCCACCCTACTTTTTCGCCACCTGTCGCGGCGACGTCTTGGCGCGTTCGCGCGGCGCTTCGAGCCCCGATTTCATCCCGCGCACTTCCTCGTAAAACTTCACCATCTGCGGAAGCGTCACGTCGGTCGAATACCGGGTCTCGATTAACCGCTCGGCACTGCGGCCCAGTTCGCGATACGCCTCAGGATCCTTCAGCACCGCAAGCGCCCTCTCCGCAAACTCCGCCGGCGAGAAGAAATCCGCCAACAGGCCGTTCTGATCGTCGATGATCATCTCCTCCACCGGCGCGGTGCGGCTGCCGAGCACCACCGCGCCGCAGCTCATCGCATTCATCATGCTCCAGCTCAGCACGAACGGCACGGTGAGATACAGGTGCAAATCGCTGGCGGCCATCATCTGGGCTAGATCCGCGCGCGGCACCATGCCCAGGAATCGGATGCGACTCAGGTCGTACGAGTCCTGGTCGAGCACCCACTGCTTCATCGTTTTGCCGTTGAGGTACTTTTCATCGCCGCCGTACACCACGCGGTCATCGCCGGCGACGAGGAACATCACGTCGCGTCGCGCCTCGCAGATGAGCTTTGCGGCCCGCATGAAGATGTCGAACCCGCGCATGCTCTCAAACCCGCGACTGCAATACGTGATCACCCGAACGCCGGCCGGCACGTCGACCCCCGCAATCTTCCGCGGCCCGCTCCGCGCCGCGGGCGACCGCAACGCATCGCCATGTCCGTGGAACACCGAGCGGTCGATGCCGTCGAAAATCACCCGCGTCTTCGCCTGGTACTCGGCCGGCAGGCAGCTCCGCTGAAACTCTGTCGGACAATAACCCGCCTGGCAGTTCTGCAACTCCAGCAACTGCACCGCGTTGCGACAGCGGCTGCGTAGAAACGTCTGTTCATCCAGCAACCAGCCGAGGTCTTTGCGGAACGTCATGTCGCTCTGCGGATGATGCGGGCGGTAGTAGTACTCAAACAGCCCGATCACTGGCACGTCCGGGTACAGCTCGCGAAGGAATACGGATGTTCCCAGCCCGCTGTGCGCCACGATCAGATCGGGCTTGATGTTCGGCCGATCTCGCAGCGCGTGGTAAATCCCGTCGGCGTGCCAGACGTAATTCTCAAACGTGCGCGAACAGAAATGGTTGGCCGCCGTCGCCCCGCTGGTGATGGCGTACTGCACGAGCTCCACGCCGCCGAGCGTTCCCGTGCCGACGTGGGTGACGAACGTCGCGGGCCATTTCATCTTTTCGACGAGATAGGTGGCGACGTGTCCGAACTGGGCAGGGAAATTCTGGTGGACGAACAGGACGTGCATGGTGGCGTGATTCTCGCCTAGCCGCGTCGAAGGTCAACGTACTGGCAAAATCAAATCTCGTACGCCCACGCGTCGTCCTGCAGCGTGGCGGACAGCGACGCGATGTCGATCGATACGCCGGCCAGTTGCTTGGCGCGTTCCAGTGCCGCCTTGGCACTGGCGAACACACCCAGGCCGGTTTCGAAGAAGTTTTCCTTGCCGATGAGATCGAGCAATCCAAAGCTACGAAGCACCGGCGTGAGATCTGGCCGGACGCCGCAGACGACGACGTAGCCGCCGCGGTCTTTCATGTCTCGGGTGAATTGTTCGAGCACGTAGAGTGCCGTTGAGTCGATCGAGTGCGTGCGGCGCAGGCGGAAGACGACGACCTTCACGCCGGACCCTTCCCGCGCCAGCGGCGCCAGGCGGTCGCGCAGCTCGTCAGCCACGCCGAAGAAGAGGTCGCCTTCGACTTGCAGGAACATGACCTGCCGGGTGCCGGAGCGGTCGGTGAGTTCGCGTTCCTGGAACGGGCCGCCGGGGGCGCCTTCGATCATTTCCGTCACGTGCAGGCGGCTGGATTGCCGCAGGTAGAGCGCGATGTTGAGGAAGATGCCGATAAAGATCGCGTACTCCAGCGGCACGACCAGCGTGGCGACGAGCGTGATAGCGAACACCACCGCGTCCGGCCGGCTCGCGTACAGCACGCGCGGGATGTAGCTCCACTCGATCAGCCCCACCGCGATCACAAACAGCACGCCCGCGAGCGCCGCCAATGGAATGAGCTGCGCCAACGGCGCGGCGATCCAGAAGATGATCGCGACGAAGATGGCGTTGAATACGGCGCCGAACCGCGTTTCAGCACCGGCCGCGTAGTCGAGCGCACTGCGGGTGAAGCTGCCCGAACCAGGGATGCACTGGAAGCAACTGGTGAGCAGGTTTTTAAACCCTTGAGCAAAAAACTCCTGGTTGGGATTGATCTCTTCGCCCGTGCGGGCCGCGATGCTTTTGGCGATCGCGACGCTTTCGAGCATGCCGATGACCGCCAGCGCCAACGCCCCGCCGAAGAGTTTTTCCGCCCAGTCCCAGCCGGCCCAGGCGATTTGAAAGTGCGGGAACCCGCGGGGGATTTCCTTGATCAGCGGGATGTCGGCGGTGGTCCAGCGCATCGCCCACACGATGGTGGCCGCGCTGACGACGGCGATCAGCGCCCCCGGCAGCAGCTTGCTGATCAGCCGCACGCCGACAGTGATCGCCACCACCGCGAGTCCCACCATCACCGCGCGCGGATTGATCTCGTTCAAATGCTGCGCGAGTTGCTGGATCGGCCTTGCAATCCCCGGCAAGCCGCCGCTGCTCCCGGAACTTCGGACGCCGAGGAACGAAGGAAGCTGCCCGAAGAAAATCAAAATCCCCGCGCCGCTCACCAGCCCCGCGATGACCGAGCGACTCACGTACCGCACCATGTTGCCCATCCCCGCCGCCGCGAATGCGAGTTGGATGATGCCCTTCAGCATCGCCAGCATGAACACAAGCTGCAGGTACAGATCGGGATTGCCCACCGGATCGGCCAGCCGATAGAGCGCGGAAAAGATCAGCAGGCTTTGCGTGTTGGTCGGCCCGGTCGTCATGTGCTCGCTGCTGCTGAGCAGCGCGCCGATCACGCCCTGGATAACCGACGTGTAGAGCCCGTACTGCGGCGGCACGCCCGCGACGATCGCGTACGCCATCGACTGCGGCACTTCCACCACCGACACCGTCAGCCCCGCGAGCAAGTCCTTGCGCAGCTTGTGAAGGTTGTAATGCTTGATCGTTTCAATCGCCGGCTTCAACGGCGCGAGCCAGAACGGACCATCGGTTGTTGCGGGTTGAGGAACGGTTGCGTCTGACATGTTGAGCGGAGCTCCGATCGAGCTCGCATTCTTGCAGAGCGAGCATGCCGGTCAACTTTGTGCGTGCGTAATTCGCGACCGGAAATTCCTATCTGTCCTACCGAGATTCGTTGCGGCGGATCGGAATCACATCAATCGCGTTTGCTGTCGGTACGCTCGCGGGTTTGTGCCGGCGTGGTGCTTGAAAAAACGCGAAAAATGGAACGGATCATCGAACCCCACGCGGGCCGCCACCTCGCGTACCGGCAACGACGTGCCGCCGAGCAGTTGCCGCGCCATCTCCACCCGCTGGGCGGCGTGCCACTGAAGCGGCGAGGTTTTGAACGCCTTCAGGAACAGGCGATGCACGGTGGCCGGGCTGCAGCCGGCGATGCGCGCGAGCGCGTCGATCGTGACCGGCTGGGCGATTTTCCGCCGGATGTACTGCTGCATGCGGCGCAGGCGGTCGGTCGGCTGATCGAGCTGCTCGGCCGCACCGGCGAGAATCGCCTGCTGCAACTCCGCCAAGAGCAGGTTCGCCAGTTCCCGCATCGGCTGCTCCTGCTGCGGGCCGGCTTGAAACCGCTCGACGACATACGTCGCCAGCAATCGCAGTCGAGGCGCGTCGGCGAAGTGGCCGCGAACGAATTTGCTCGTGCCGGCGATCGGCCGATCGCGCCGGGCGGTAGCCAGGTGCTCCAGGCCATCCCCCGGCCGGTGTGAGGCACGAAACTCCACCGGCCGATTGCACTCGTGATCCGGAATCAGATGTATCCCGCCGACGCAGAACGGCCGCTTCGCGTCCGGCGCGTACTCCACCGCGTGCGACCACGGCAGGAGCAGCCACTGCTCGGGCTCCAGCGATTGCCACTGCCCGTTCACCCGCACGCGGCCGCGCCCTGCACGAGACCAGAGCAGCATGCGACTCAGCACGCGCGGATTGTCGAGCCGCTCATGAGCACCGAACTGAAACCAGTTGGCGAGCACGACGACTGGATGAGTGGTGATAGTTTTATCCATATTCTGAAAGAAGAGTCTATGGTATTTCGGCCCGCGACGCGACAAGCTTTGTGCCATGAACACTGCCGCGCCGACTGCCGCCTCGCACGCCGAACGAATGGGGCCGTTCGTCGACTCTGTGCCCCTTCTGAACGACGCCGCCGCGCTCAAAGCGCGGGCAGCGGAGGATGGTTATCTGTTTTTCAAAGGATTGATCCCGGCGCAGGATATTTCGGCCCTTCGCGCCAAAATGCTGGGCGTAGTCGACCGAATCGGTTGGCGGGCGGCCGGGCAGGACGAACTCGGCGGACGGCTCAACCTCGGTGCCCTGCCGCTCGTTCCGGAAGACGCCATGCGGACCGACATAGGCGTACCCAAGACGGCCTATCACGACACCCAGCGCCTACAGGCGATGCACGCGCTCCCGCACCATCCGAACCTGATCGCACTGTACCGCACCCTGTTCGGTCGTGAGGTTCTGGTCCATCCACGTCACATCGCGCGGATGATCACGTCGCACCCCAACGTCTTCCCCACGCCGCCGCACCAGGACTTTCCGCTGATCCAGGGAACCGGCAACACGTGGACCGCGTGGATCCCGCTCGGCGACTGCCCACGGCCCATGGGCGGGCTCGCAGTGCTGCGCGCGTCGCACAAGCACGGCTACCACCCGATCCAACCGTCCAAGGGCGCGGGCGGCATTGCCGTCCCGCTCTGCGCCGGCGAAGTCGATTGGCGCACCACCGACTACGCGGCCGGGGATGTGCTCACCTTCCCCAGCTACACCATCCACCGCGGCGTAAAGAGCGAGCGGCGCGACGAGATCCGCCTGTCGCTCGACGTGCGGTTTCAGCCGGTGGATGAAATCGTGGAAGCGAAGTCGCTGCTGCCGCACTGCGATCTGACGTGGGACGAGATCTACGCGGAGTGGACGTCGGAGGAGCTCAAGTACTACTGGCGGAAGCTGCCGCTGAAGATGAGCGGATGGGATGATTCGCTGTTGCAGCCGAAGCGGCGGATTTGCTAGCGGACTGGAAAAGAGTCTGTCATCCTGACGTCGCGACGCCGTGACATTTCTTGTACTTCTTCCCGCTGCCGCACGGGCACGGGTCGTTCCGCCCCACCGTCGCCATCGCTTTTCGCGAATCTTCCGTCGCCAGCATGCGCATGATCGACGCCGGCGCCTGCTGGGCGTTCAACAGGCTGGTCATCGTCTTCATGTACGGATCGATGTGGTTGAAGAACCGCTTGTACGCGGCGCACAGGTAGTTCAGGCCGTCTTCGCCGTCGGGGGTTTTGATGAAGCGGTGCTTGGGGCACTCGCCGTTGCAGGCGAATTTCACTTCGCAGTTGCGGCAGTACTGCGGGAGCGTGTCGAGCTTGTCGCTGCCGAACTTTTGTTGCTGCGGGGAGTTCACCATCTCGCCGAGGGAATGCTGCAGCACGTTGCCGAGCTGGTACTTGGGGTAGACGTAGTGATCGCAGCTATAGAGGTCGCCATTGTGCTCGATTGCCAAGGCCTTCCCACATTTTTCTGCGAACACGCACAAACTGCTGCCGACGCCCATCCAGTTGCCGAGCGCCACGTCGAAGAGCTGCACGAAGTATCGGCCGACGTCGTTTCGCACCCATTCGTCGAAAATCGTGCAGAGGAACGTGCCGTAGGTTTTGGATTCGACGCTCCAGGCCGTTACCGGAGATTCCGGATCGACGGCCGGCATGGCCGGGTCGGGCGGCTCGGCGAAATCGAAGCCCAACACCTTCAGCCGAGTCTGCGGCAGGCGCTCCACCAGTGGGATGAACTGGATGTACCCGCTGCCGATCTGCTTGAGGAAGCGGTAGACCTCCAGCGGCTTCTGGCTGTTGGCGCGGTTCACTACGGTCAGCGTGTTGAAGTCGACCTTGTGCTTCTTAAGGAAGTCGATGCCGCGAACCACCGCGTCAAATGTCGATTGCTGTTTCTTGTCGACGCGGTACTTGTCGTGCAGTTCCTTCGGCCCGTCGATACTCAGGCCGATCAGAAAACCGTGCTTGGCGAAAAACTCGCACCACGCGTCATCCAACAGCGTGCCGTTCGTTTGCAAAGCATTGCTGATCTTCTTCCCGTCGGCGTACTTCTGCTGCAGATCGATCACCTTGCGGAAGTAATCGACGCCGAGCAGCGTCGGCTCGCCGCCCTGCCAGGCGAAGCTGATCTCCGGCGAATTCTGCGACTGGATGTACTGCTTGATATACGACTCGAGCACGTCGTCGGCCATCGCCCACTTCCGCTCGCCGGCGTACATCTTTTCTTTTTCGAGGTAGAAGCAGTATTTGCAATCGAGGTTACAGATCGGCCCGATCGGCTTGGTCATGACGTGGAAGGCGTTGATGGGATCGGCGGTCGTCGTCATGGGGCTTGGTCTTCACGATAGCGGGCGGGGACCGCGGCGTCGATTGTTAATGCGCGGCTTTACAGTTGCTCAATCGCCAAGCTCAAGATTACACTAGGGTTGCACACTTCCTGGCGATTATTGGAACGAAACGGTTTGGCGGACGAGGGTCCCTCATGACGCCGCAGCAGAACATCTTTAAAGTCCTGATTCTCCACAACAAACTGGCGACGGAAGACGACGTCACCATGCTTTTGGCGCAGGCCCCGGATCCGGAAGACGTCATCGCCAAAATGGTGATCGGCGAACTCATTCCCGAATCCACCGGCGACAAGCTCCTAGCGCTGTACCGTCATAACCTGCAGAAGCAGGGCCTGACCGGCATGAATCAGGAGGAGATCGCCGCACTCGCGGCCAACGCCGAGGTGCGGCGGGCATCGCACGCGCCGCTGAAGTCGCACGACTCGGTGCACGGCATGACGCACGCGCCGACGATCCCCGCGAAACCGGCAGCGCCGCCGGTGGCGGCCAAACCCGCCGCTCCCGCCAGCGCGCCTGCCGCGCCGCAGCGAACGGCCCCGGCCGCCGCTCCGTCACCATCGACGGCCGGACACGGGCACGGCGCACCGACGCCGGGCATCACCCGCGGAACCGCGATCCCCGTCAACGTCCGCCTCGATGGCGACGATCGAACGCTCATCACCGACCTGCTCCGCGCTGCTCGTCAGCTCAACGCCTCGGACTTGCACGTGAAGTCCGGCGCCATCCCCGTCATTCGCAAGGCAACTTATCTCCACGAGCTGGCCGTGCCGGAACTGCCGGCCGCCCGTGTGGAGCGCGCGCTCAAGTCGATGCTGTCCGATCGCGACCGGGAAACGTTCGAAAGCACCAACGATCTCGACTGCTCCCTCGACGGCGGCCCGGGCCTCGGGCGGTTCCGCCTGAACATGCTCCGCCAGCACCGCGGCGTGGATGGAACGTTCCGACTGATCCCGGAAAAGGTCCCCACCTTCGACGAACTCAAACTCCCGCCGCCGTGTAAGCGATTCACCTCGTTCCGGCAGGGCATCGTGCTCGTGACGGGCCCGAAGGGGAGCGGCAAAACCACCACGCTGGCGGCGCTCATCGACGTGATCAACTCCAGCCGGGCCGACCACATCATCACGATTGAAGACCCGATCGAATTCGTGCATCCGAGCAAAAAGGCCCACGTGAACCAGCGCGAAGTGGGCGTGCACACGATGTCGTTCGCCAACGCGCTGCGAGCAAGCCTGCGCGAAGCGCCCGACGTGATCATGGTCGGCGAAATGCGCGACCTGGAAACCGTGGCACTGGCCATCACCGCCGCCGAAACCGGCCACCTGGTGTTCGGCACGCTGCACACACCCAACGCGCCGCGCACCATCAACCGCGTGATCGACGTGTTTCCGCCCGAAGAGCAAGGCCAGATCCGTGCCATGTTCAGCGAATCGCTCCGCGGCGTGATCAGCCAGTACCTCATCCCCGGCAAAGACGGGTCAAGCGTGCACTTGGCGAGCGAAATCATGTTCAACACCGGCGCGATCGCGAACCTCATCCGCGAAAACCGCGGCTTCCAGTTGCACGGCATTATGCAGACGCACCACAAGCAGGGCATGCATTTGATGGACGAGTCCCTGTTGGGTTTGGCCAAAGAGGGCAAGATCACCAAGGAAGACGCCATCGCACGTGCCGACAACTACGGACAGATGGAACGCGATCTGGCAGCGATTAAATAGGAGATTTCGGATTGTGGATCGCGGATTGCGGATTGATTTTTTCATTCCGAAATCAGCCATCCGAAATCCGCAATGTAATCATGGCTAATCTTGATCCGCTCTTGCTTCGCATGATGGAAAACGGCGCGTCCGACTTGCATGTAGTTGTCGGCCAAAAGCCCAAGTACCGCGTGCACGGCGCCGTCACGCCGATCGAGGACTACCCTGTGCTCGACGAGGAGATGACCAAAGAATGGCTCTTTGAAATCTGTTCGAAGGAGCAGCAGGACCGCTATATCGAAAAGAAGGATTTCGACTTCGCGTACGGCATCGGCGAGAAGGCCCGTTACCGCGTGAACTACTTCTTCCAGCGCACGGGGTTTGGCGCGGTCTTCCGAATCATCCCGTTCGAAATCGCCACCATCGAACAGCTCAATCTGCCGCCGGTGCTGAAAAAGCTCGGCGAGTTCCGTGGCGGTCTGGTGCTGGTGACCGGCCCGACGGGTTCGGGCAAATCGACCACGCTGGCGGCGATCATCGACATGATCAACAAAACCCAGCGCCGCCACATCGTCACCATCGAAGACCCGATCGAATTCGTGCACCGCAACATCAAGTCGATCGTCACGCACCGCGAAATCGGCGAACACACCAAGGATTTCGCCTCCGCCCTCCGCGGCGTGTTCCGCCAGGATGCGGACGTGGTACTGGTCGGCGAAATGCGCGATTTGGAAACCATCGCCCTCGCCCTCTCCGCCGCGGCCACCGGCACTTTGGTTTACGGAACGCTGCACACGAACTCGGCCGCCAAGACGATCGACCGCATTATTGACGTGTTCCCTTCCGATCAGCAGGAGCAGATCCGCATCATGCTCAGCGAATCGATCAAGGCGATCGTCGCCCAGCAGCTTCTCCGCAAGAAAGACGGCAAGGGACGCTTCGCCGTCAACGAAATCCTGCTCGGCAGCCCGGCACTGAGTAACCTGATCCGCGAAGGCAAGATCGAGTCGATCATCAACGTCATCCAGTCCGGCAAGGCACAGGGCATGCAGACGATGGACGAAGGCATCGAAAAACTGCTCAAGCAGGGATTGGTCGACGTGGAAGACGCGTACGTGAAGTCGATCGACAAGCGGCGCTTCGAGCAATACCTGCCCAAGGAAGGGTTGGAAACCGCTGGACACCACTGATCAAAAGCACCGGCGTGGTCAACTTAGCTGACCACGCCGGAACTTCGCTTTACATATCGCTCATCATTCAGAACCGGAAACCGATACCGATGCTGTAGACAAACTGTCCGTCGTCGAAGGCGTCGTCGGCGCCGTTCGCATCACGGAAGAAGAACTGGTACTCGATCTGGCCGTACAGGAACGTGGTGTCGTTGACGAAAAACTTCACGCCGCCTTCGGGCGCGGCTTCCCAGGTGTCGTTCACGCCATCGCCGTACACGTAGCCGCCGTTTACGCCGATGAACGGGCGCCAGCGGCCCAGATCAAAGTTGTAGTCGGCTGCGAGACGGGTGCTGCCGTTCCAGATTTGGTCACGGTTGTCGCCGGCGTCGGCGTAGTTGATCGACTGCCGAACCGACAGCTCGAATCCGTCCGTGACGAAGTAGCCGATCGAGGCATTGACGTTTACGCCGCCGGCCTCAAACTTCTTGTCGTTGCTCCCTGAACCGCTGAGCGTGAACTCCTTGTCGCCTTGCCTGAAGTTCGCCATCGCCACCGACGACACCGCCAGCACGGCGATTGCCGCCACCCACGTAAGACGCTGCTTCATAAAATTCCTCCGCAAAAATGGGAGGCGAGTTCCAATCGCCTCCGGACTGGTGTGAACTCTAGCGCAACCGAAAACGCGTCCTATCAGGGACTTGCGGAGCATCTGGGTAGGGGTCAGCGAACTGAGCCGAATTCGTTTCAAACGCTGGCGGTTGAACACGCTCTGCGCGCGGTAGAATGGTTTTTGAAATCGCTCACTTCAGCCGAGGTGCACTATGGCCAGCATGTATCACGACGGACAGCGCGAATTACAGGACGAGTTCGACACGCGGCGACTGGCCGACAAGATGGAAGAGAAGATCGTTCGCGATTTTCTCTCGCCCAAGCAGATTGCGTTCATCGAATCGTCCGACATGTTCTTCCTCGCGACCGCTGACGAGGAGGGTCGCCCCACCTGCAGTTACCGCGGCGGCGATCCGGGATTCATCCGCGCCACCGACGACCGCAACCTCGCACTCCCCAACTACGACGGCGACGGCATGTACGTCTCGTGGGGCAACACTCTGAAGAATCCGAACGTCGGACTTCTGTTTATCGACTTCATGAAAGGATGGCGCCTGCGCATCCAAGGAACGGCGGCGCTATCACGTGATGATTCATCGATGGCGAATTATCCTGGCGCGCAGTTCATGATTCACATTAAAGTGCGCGAGGTGTACCCCAACTGCCCACGGTACATTCACAAATATCAACTAGTAGAACGATCCGTTTATGTGCCCCGCGCCGGTTGTGCCGTGCCGATTCCGGATTGGAAAAAGCAACCAGACGTGCGACAAGTGCTCCCTGCAAACGATCCCGCGCGTGATACATCAAATGCCTAAATATCGGGTTCACTCGATCTATCGCGCCATCGAAATATTTCTAACACTCGCGTTCGCCTCAACCGATAAATACGTACGCAATGGAGTGACCGCCGCAAATGGATATGCACCTGTCCCCCGAAATTTCCGCTGATGTAAACCTAAACGCGCCGCCGGCGATTGCGCTCGTCGACGAGTCGCACCGCTTCCTCGCAGTGACCGCCGCGTTCGCAGCCGTCATCGGTTACACGCCCGGCGAATTATTTGGAAAGACGTTCGAGCAGATCACCCACCCGGCCGACGCGGACGTGGACAGCGACCTCACCCAGCGGGTCTTCAGCGGCGAACTCGCGTCGTACGACATGACGAAGCGCTACTACCACAAGGACGGACACATTGTCCGCATCCTGCTGACGGTGACGGTGGCTCGCGGCGAGTCCGACAAAGCTCGATTCGCGGTAGCTCAAATCCGCCCGCTCGGCGATATGCTCCCATCCACGACGATGCCCGCCTTCCAGCACGCCGACGAACCAAACGACGAAGTCGAACGGATCAAGCGCGCGATGTTCTTCTAATACACAAATTAGGCAGGAATCGGCACCGGCACGCGACGAAACGCACGGCCGCACTCGGGGCAGCGCGCGTGCGAATGCCGCAGGTCGTACCCGCAGGTGCAGCGACCCATCGCGTTGCGACGACGACGGCGACGGAACACGCGACGAGCCGACCGTGCGTTGCGGAGCTTCCGCCAACCGACACCGACCCCGACCAACGCCGGCCAGATCGCGAACGCGACCAACACGCGCCACATTGGAATGTAGAGAAACTGAACGATCACGGGAGATCCTGTTAAGTTGCTCACGGAGTGGTACGTGGTGAGCCGCGCTACAACGTACGGTTCGTGAACTGACCCGCTGTATTCCCAATCGGTCGTGAGATGCTGGAAGAGCGCAGGCATGAATCCGTGCGGGCTGATGAGGGGCAACGCGTCGCCGGCTGGATTGGCAAAATGGCAGATCAGCAGAGTACGAGAATCAATAACCCACCCGAACTCGTGGTGCTGCGTGACGATCGAGGCTGTCGGAAAGGGTTTGATCTCACCGTCCAAGCCTCCGAAGTCAGACCCGACGCGAGTCGCCACCGCCCAGTAAATGAGTGTGATGACCAGCAAGCTAAGCGACACCTGGAACAAGCATCGCGAAAGGCGGGAGCGAATCGATGAGTCGATCGCTTTTTTCATGACGATGCGATGTTACGACGCCGCCTTCACGCGGCTGTCGCGGATCGCCTTGCCTTTGCGGGCACGGGTCACGCGCTTGCGGCCGAAGGCGTCGGTTTCGGTCATCACGCGACTGGCGCGGGCGACGTCTCGGGTGATCGCGAGCGTCTTGTTCGACGCGTTGCCGGGCTTGGCGGAGGCTTCCAGCGCGTGGGCCAGTCGCTTCTTCGCGTAACCGACGTACTCGGCCGATTGATCGATGCCTACATACTTGCGGCCGAGCAGTGCGGCGCTCACCACCGTCGTGCCGGATCCGTTGAACGGGTCGAGCACCACGTCGCCGGGATTGCTGGCGGCGGAGATGATCCGGTTCAGCACGCCCATCGGCATCTGGCAGCCGTGCCAGCCCTCGCGCTCTTTGAACGTGCCGCAGACGCGGGATTCGTTCCACGTATCAGTGTTGCTACCGAAGTACCCGAACGCGGCCGCGTCTTCGGGCGAAAGCATCTTGCCGCCCGGCTCAACCAGTGCGTGCCCGCCGGCCTCTTGCGGCCGCAGGAACCACGTGTCGTCGGGCAGCTTGCCCTTGGTATTCGCCCGCGAGTCGGCGTAAATCGTCTGCCGGGCCGACTTCACGCGAACGGAGTCGGCGTTAAACGTAAATTCCTTGTCGCTCTTGGTCAGGTAGAGAATGTGCGTGTGGCTCTTGGCGAACTTCTTGCTCGTCTGCTGGCCGAACGTGTAATGCCAGATGATCCAGTTACGGAGCGTAAACCCGATCTTGCGGCGGGCGATAACCGCCAGATCCGACGCGAATTCATCGCCGATCGCGAGAAAGAAGCTGCCGTTCGGCTTCAGGGCGCGGTAGACCGCGCGCATCCACTGTTCCGACCAGTCGCAGTACTCGTTTACGCTCTTCTGATCGTCGTAGTTGTGGTAGAGATAGCCGATATTGAACGGCGGATCGGCAAAACAGAGATCGACCCAGGCGGGTTGCCCCTCATTGAGCAGCTTGATCGAGTCGCCTTGGACGATTTGGTTGGTGGCCAACATGGTCTGGCCATTGTAGCGCATTTTCCCCGGAGCGCAAATATCGCCGACTTGTGAAGACGGTTTGCCCGCCTTCAGTGTTTGCAGCCCTCGTTTGAAGGCCGCCTTTCGCTGATTCATGCCTGCCCTTTCGCGCTGAGGATTCCGTCCTATAATCGGCGTTTTAAGGTTCCCACCATGAGTCCCGCCCTGCTGAGAATGCTCGACGCCAACGCCAACCGCGCCCGCGAGGGCCTGCGCGTCGTCGAAGACTACGCGCGGTTCGTGCTGAATGACGCTTCTTTACAGTCAAACCTCAAGCACGTTCGCCACGATTTGGCGACGGCCCTTGCGCCGTTTTTGACTGACGCAATTCTGAATCGCGATACGCCCGGCGATGTGGGAACGGCGAATAAGACGACGTCGGAGCAACATCGCGAGGATTTCACAGATTTGGTGATCGCGGCAGGCAAGCGACTCGGCGAAGCGCTTCGCGCGATCGAAGAAGTACTGAAAACAGAACCGACCGAATCCGCGCCTGCCATCGAATCGCTTCGCTACCGCTTTTACGATCTCGAACAGCGAATCGCGCTCACGCTCCGTCCGGCAAAGCGATTCGCGAACGTGCGCCTATACGTGCTGATCACGGAAAGCGCGTGTTCTCGACCTTGGCTCGAAGCGACCGAGCAAGCCATCGCCGGCGGCGCCGACTGCATCCAGTTGCGGGAGAAGAACTTAGAGGGCGGAGAGTTCCTCGCCCGGGCAAAGAAGCTCGTCGCGCTCTGCAAGGCAAAGAACGTCCCCAGCATCATCAATGACCGGCTCGACATCGCGATGCTCTCTGGCGCGGATGGCGTCCATCTCGGCCAGGACGATCTCCCCGCCCGCGACGCCCGCAAGCTCCTCGGCCACGACAAAATCATCGGCGTGAGCACGCACGAAATCGCCCACGCCCGCCAGGCTGTACTCGACGGTGCCGACTACATCGGCGTCGGCCCCGTGTTCAAAAGCGGCACGAAGCCGAGGGATTTCATCGCCGGACTCGATTACGCCCGCCAGGCGGCAGCCGAGATTTCGATTCCGGCCGTCGCCATTGCGGGGATTACGCTGGAGAACGTCGACCAGGTGATCGCCACCGGCGTGCAGGCCGTCGCTGTCACCGCCACCGTCGCGGGGGCCAAGGACATCACGGCCGCGGCGAGACAATTCAAACAAAAATTCAGCCACAGATGAACACAGATGGACACAGATAAGAGAATGAGCCGATCCTCATCCTATCTCTGTCCTTCTGTGTTCATTTGCGATTGAAAATTCTTCATGCCCGAAACCGCCGCCAAGACTCGCTCATTCCTCGGCCATGCAAAGCTGATCGGCGGGCTCACGCTCGTCAGCCGGCTGCTCGGGCTGGCCCGCGATGTCGTGGCGTCGCACGTGTTCGGGGTGGGGATTGTCGCCACCGCGTTCTCCGTCGCGTTCACCATCCCCAACCTCTTCCGCAAACTGCTCGGCGAAGGCGCCCTGTCGGCGGCGTTCATTCCGCTCTACGCCCAGGCGCAAAAACGCGGCTCGACCGAGCACGGCGACACCGCCCGCGCGTTTTCGGCCGGCGCGTTCAACCTGCTGCTGATGGTGCTGCTGTCGCTCACGTTCATCGGCGAAGGCGTGCTCGGCACGCTCCTGTTCCTCGAGCGCGGCAGCGACCGGATCGACCGGCTTTTGCTGCTGCAGTTCACCGCCATCATGCTGCCGTACGTGGTGTTCGTGTGTGGCGGAGCGTTTCTGTCCGCCATCCTGCAGGTGCACGACCGGTTCGGCCCGCCGGCGTTTGCACCGGTGATCCTGAATCTTTGCCACATCGCCGTGGTCGTTGGCGGCGCGTGGTGGCTCGGCTTGCGCGGGAGCGATCTGCCTTCCGAGCGCGTGCAGGCGCTGCAAACGACGCTCGGCTACTGGCTGGCGATCGCCGTCCTCGTCGCCGGCGCATTGCAGGTGGCCGTGCTGTGGCCGGCGTTGCGGGAGAGCGGTTTTGCCTTCCGCCTGCGGGCCAAAGCGTGGACGCCATCGACGAAAAAGATGCTCCGCCTGGCCGCCCCGCTGGCGATTGGCGCCGGCGTGCTGCAGTTGTCGGTCGTCATCGACGAGGCGATCGGCTTCGCGTTCATGCAAGGCGTTCGCGACGACGGAAGCGTCACGCATTTCACCTTGCTCGGCCACGTGATCCGCTACCCGCTTGAACTGGGCGCGCCGCGCCGGCTCGATCTGGCGCAGCTCCTGTACCAGTTTCCGCTCGGCATTTTCGCCACGGCGCTGGCGACCGCGATTTTCCCAAAACTGTCGGCCGACGCGCTCGAACCCGGACGGGCCAACTTCAAGCGTACGCTGCGACAAGGGATCGAGGCGGCGCTGTGGGAAGGCTTCCCCGCCAGTTTGGGGCTGATGCTCATCGCCGTCCCGATCACCCGGCTGCTCTTTCAACACGGCCAGACGGATGCTCACAACGCCGCGCTCATCGCCCGATCCGCCGTGTACTTTGCCGCGGGGATTTGGGCGTTCTCGCTGCTGCAGGTGATCAACCGCGCGTACTACGCCATCCACGACGCCAAAACGCCGCTGATCGCCAGCGTGATGAACATCTTGCTCAACATCGCGATCGAAATCCCTCTCATGTGGTGGATGGGCGAAGCCGCCATCGCGCTCGGCACGATGGTGAGCTTCTTCGCCCAGGCGATCGTCATGGTTTACCTGCTCGACCGCCGGCTTGGCGGGCTGGGCATGGCGGAACTGCTCCAATCGACCGGCAAAATGCTGGCGGCGACCGCGCTGATGGGCGCGGCCACCTGGGCGGTCACGCTGGCGCCGTTTTTCCCGCGCGGCGACTCGCGTGGGGATTGGGTCGCCCAACTGGCGATCCAGATGACCGTCGCCGTCGTAGTCTACTTCGGGGCGTGCACGGCGCTGGGCGTGAACCTGATGACGCGGATCACAACGCGTAAAGGGAACGCATCGCGACGTGTTCCCCCCGCCGACATTCCCGAGCCCTGATCCTATCATTGGTCGTCCGGGCGAGCGTCCCGTTGTACTGCACGCGCGAGCGTGCGCGGCGATGTCCGGGCGAAATGTCGCACGATCGCGTGCGAAAAGGAGGGTAGTCATGTTCTCTGCCACCGGCTTCGCGGGCCCGCCCCATTTGCCCCGGGAAAGCTGCCGGCCGCGCAGGCAATTTGAACAAACGAACCCAATTCTCAGTCCCGCAGTTCTGAACAAACGAACCCAATTTTATCGCTCGCGTTTTTGAACAAACGAACCCAATTTCGCTCCAACTCCTTTTCCTGCTATCCTTTACAACCCCATGAAGACGCAGCGTTATAAGCTCGAGGTCGCTTACCGCGGCAGCCGGTACCACGGTTGGCAGTTCCAAAAGGCCCTCGCCAACTACGGCGGCATCATGCCGCCCGAGGGGGAAGGGCTGCCCACGATTCAAGAGCGACTCTCCAAAGCGATCTCCCACGTGATCGGCCATCCGATCAAGGTCGTCGGCTCCAGCCGCACCGATACCGGCGTACACGCCAAGGGGCAGTTGGCCCACTTTGACACGCACAACCTGTCGATCCCCATCGAGGGCATGCGCCGGGCGATCAACCATCAACTGCCGGATGACATTCTCGTTCGCTCCATCGAGCCGATGCCCGACTGGTGGCACGCCATCCACAGCACGATGAGCAAGCGGTACCAGTATTTCATCTGGCACGAGTACGACCGCCCGGTCTTCTTCGGCGAGCTGGCGTGGCACCGCTGGAAGCCGCTGGACGTGCCGGCCATGATCGAGGCAGCGCAGCATTTCGTCGGCGAGCACGATTTCAAAAGCTTCGTGCGCCCGGGCCACAAACGCGAGACGACGACGCGTACGCTTTACTGCTGCGACGTGTCGTACCGCGCGCCGAAGCTGGTGATCGGCATTGAGGGAAATGGTTTCCTGTGGAACATGGTTAGAATCATCGTCGGCACGCTGGTGGAAGTCGGCCTCGGCCGGTTTACGCCGGACGACATTCCGAAAATGCTCGAAGCCAAGGACCGCACCGCCGCCGGATCGACCGCGCCGGCCGTCGGACTTTACCTGCAATGGATCCGCACGTGGCGCGGCGACGAAGATCTGCACCCCGGCGAAGACGATCAAGTGTTGAGTGAAGAATGAAAATCGTCCACATCATTACCCGGCTGATCATCGGCGGCGCGCAGGAGAACACGCTGCTGTCGTGCGAAGGGCAGCACGACCTGGGGCACGAGGTGACGCTCATCACCGGTCCGGCCATCGGGCCGGAAGGCTCGCTGATGAAGCGGGCCCAGAGCTACGGCTACAAGGTGATCGTGATCGACGACATGCACCGGGCGATTCACCCGCGCGAGGATTGGCAGACGTACCGCACGATCATCGCCACACTGCAGCGCATCAAGCCCGACATCGTGCACACGCACAGCAGCAAGGCGGGCATCATCGGCCGATGGGCGGCGAAGAAGGCGGGCTGCCGCGGCATCGTGCACACGATTCACGGGCTGGCGTTTACGGCGTCGACCAGTGCGAAGATCAACGCGGTCTACAAGTTTTTAGAACGCCGCACGGCGCCGATCACGGCGAAGATCGTCTGCGTAGCCGACTCCATGCGCGACCAGTCGCTGGCCGCCCGCATCGGGCGGTTCGATCAGTACGTGACCGTGTACAGCGGCATGGAGACGGGCCAGTTCGTGAACCCGCCGGTCGATCGGGCGTCGGTTCGCAGGCAACTCAATCTCGCCGATGAGCACATCGCCGTAGGCACGATCGCGCGGCTGTTCGACCTAAAGGGACACGACGACCTGCTCGACATCGCCCCGCGGCTGTGCGAGCGGTACGCGAACCTGCGCTGGCTGTGGATCGGCGACGGAACGCTCCGGCCGAAGTTTGAGGCGCGCATCAAGGAGATGAAGCTGACCGACCGCTTCATCTTCACCGGCATGGTCCCGCCGACGCAGATCCCGCAGTTGGCCGGCGCGATGGACATCCTCGTGCACCCGTCGCGACGAGAGGGGCTGGCCCGGGCCCTGCCGCAGGGGCAACTCGCGGGCAAACCGGCCATCACGTACGACATCGACGGCGCCAAGGAAGGCGTTTTAGACGGCGTGAGCGGATTCGTCCTGCCGCCGTTTGAGAAACATCTCCTCGCGGACAAAATCGCGCTATTGTTGGACAACCCGGCGATGCGGAAATCGATGGGCGAGGCCGGGCGCGCGTTTGCGCTCGGGCGGTTCGATACCAAAGTGATGGTCGCAGGACTTGAGAAAGTGTACGAGGATGTGACCCGACGCGTTTAGCCGCCTCGCGTGCGAGGCGTGCACGCCCCGCACGCGGGGCGGCTAAACTTGGAGAATTTATGGCATCTTTTCTCGTATTCGGCCCCCACCCTGACGATCAGGAACTCGGCATGGGCGGCACGATCATCAAACTCGCCAAGCAGGGACACAAGGTCCACCTCGTCGACATGACCACCGGCGAGCCCACGCCCAACGGCAGCGAAGAAATCCGCGCGAGCGAAAAAGCCGCCGCCGCGAAAGTGCTCGGTGTCGAGCGCACGCTGGTGGGCCTGAAGAACCGCGAAGTCGTTCACACGATCGAGGCGCGGCACAAAGTGGCGGCGGTCATTCGCGCGCACCAGCCGAACGTGCTGTTCGTTCCGTACCCGATCGACGCGCATCCGGATCACGTGGCCGTTACCAAAATCTGCGAAGACGCGCGGTTCGATTCCAAGCTCACCAAGAGCGGAATCCCCGGCGAGCCGTGGCATCCCAAGCGCATCATCTACTACTTCTGCACGCACCTGATGATGAGCTTCCAGCCGACGTTCTGCATCGACATCTCCGACACGCACCAGCAAAAGATGGAGGCGGTGGCGGCGTACAAATCGCAGTTCGCCCACAACCAGGTGCCGCAGATGGTCAGCACGCTGACGGGCTACTTCGGCGGTCGCATCGGTACGGCCCACGCGGAGCCGTTCTTTTCTTACGAGGTCGTCGGGCTGGGCGGGCTGGATCAACTCATCTAGCAGTGACCAGCAATTGCAGCGTGATTCGCTCGCTGCCTGCCGTGCAGATTTGGACATCCTTACGATTTCCGGTTCAATACAAGGTGCATGGCCAACAACCCTCCAACCCGTCGCCCGCCTAGCGTGCTGTTCGTGGAAGACGAACCACGCCTGCGCGAAATCTTGTCGTCGGCGATGGCGTCGTGGGGATTTGCCGTCGACACCGCTCGTTCCGGCGAAGAGGCGCTCCGCCACATGGACGCGAATCCGCGCGACATCGCGCTCCTTGATCTCAACCTTCCGGGCGTGGGCGGGATCGAACTGTTCGAGCAGATCCGCCAGCGCTGGCCGCAGACGGCGGTGATCATCCTCACCGGCTTTGGCGATCTCGCCGCGGCGCGGGCCGCCATCCGGCTTGATGTCGTCGACTTCCTCACCAAGCCTTGTCGGCTGGATGACTTGGAGACGGCGCTGGATCGCGCGTGGAAGCGCAGCCCCGCCAGCCAACTCCCGATCGTGCCCGAGGCGCAGCTTCAGGCCGACCCCGCCGCACCCGCCAAGACGCTGGAAGAGATCGAACGCCAGCACATCCTCGGCACGCTCGCCCGCAACAACGGCAACCGCACCGCTGCCGCCGCGGAGCTGGGAATCAGCCGGCGCACACTGCAATATCGGCTCAGTGAATATCAGGAAAAAGGATGGGTCGAGGGCGGCGAATAGCGGCTACGGCTTGGTCAGCGCGACGTTGTTGTAGGTGCTGTCAGTGCGAATCATCAGGTTGGTGATCTTCCCCTTCATGATGGTTTCGGCATGCCCGTCGGCGAAAAGGCAGTTGATGCCAAGCCCGCCGCGCTGGCGGAAGCGAATGTACGCGCCGGGCGGGAATCCGCCGGTGGGCGAGTCGTAGTTGAACGCCTCGTTGTACACGATCGGCGAATCGTTCTTGTACTTTTTGAGGTAGGCGGCTCGCGGGAAAAATGAGGTGTCTTGGAAGACGATGCCAGCGTTCATCTGCCACGCCACCGGCTGCGCCGACCAATTGTCGCCGCCGCGTTGGGCGGTATCGAAGATGAGGATAATTTCACTGTTCGGCCGCACCTGCCCGAGCTTGAACTGCCGGAGGTAGCGGTCTTTCCCGTACGACGACGCACGGCTCATGTCGGGAATGAGAATCGGGTTGGACGCGTAATGCAGTTCGCCGCCGTCGACGCACGCGTTCGGGTCTTTGAAAATCGCCGGCATCGGGTGCTTCACCGTGTTGGTCGAATTCCCTTGCCCGCCGCAGTATGGCGTGATCGCCATCGCCCAGTTCGTGCTGTCGCTGCCTTTCGAGAAATAACCCGGCGGGAGAAAGTCGTTGCTGTCGGCCGCGTACAGATACAGGCCGATCCCGATCTGCCGCTGGTTCGACAGTCCCGCGAGCGTTCGCGATTGATCGCGCACTTTATGCAACGCCGGCAACAGGAGTGCGGTGAGCACGGAGATGATGGCGACCACGACGAGCATTTCCACCAACGTGAATGCACGTTCGTGCCGTTTTGAAACGGGCCGCATGATTTGACTTCCTCCAACGATGCAAACCGGCTTGATACCGGTCGAGAGATCCCCCGCAACTCATTGTATCGCGATTTTTTATTCACGACACAGAAATTTTTCGACACGGACAAGAATTCGGTGCTGTCATAATACCGGTATTACCCCGTCTTTGGCCGGACGAGCTAAGGGCGAGCGGGGCCGTAACGCATCGAAACGCGTCGCGCCTGCTGACGCTTCGTCCCGCAGGAGTTTGAACGTTATTCCTCTTCGTGCACCGGCTTATACGCCGCGGCGATCTGCTGCTGCACGTGTGGCGGAACGGCCTCGTAGTGGCTGAACTCCATTGCGAACGTGCCCTGTCCGCCGGTCACGCTCTTGAGCTGGCTTTGATACTGCATGACCTCGGAGAGTGGCGCAAGTGCCTTCACGACTGTCATGCCGCCCGGAGCGATGTCGGTCGATTGGATCCGCCCGCGCTTGCCGGACAGGTCGCCGGTGATGCTACCGACGTTGTGCTCGGGCACAGTCACTTCCATGCTCACGATCGGCTCGAGCAGCACGGGCTTGGCTTTGGCGATCGCGTCGCGGAATGCGAACTTGCCGGCGGCGCGGAACGCGACTTCTTTGCTGTCGACCGGGTGGTGTTTTCCATCGGTCACGATCACGCGCACATCTTCCACCGGATAGCCGGCGATCGAACCCGCGCTCACCACGTCGCGCACACCCTTCTCGATGGCCGGGATGTACTGACCGGGGATCGCCCCGCCGAACACTTCGTCGGAAAATTCAAAACCCTTGCCGCGTTCGAGCGGTTCGATGCGCAGGAACACTTCCCCAAACTGCCCCGCCCCGCCGGTCTGCTTCTTGTGGCGGTGATGGCCTTCAGCCGTCGTGCTGATCGTTTCGCGGTACGCGATTTTGGGCGGCTTGGTATCCACGTGCAGTCCGCGGGCGGCCAACTTCTCTAGCACCAATCGCAGGTGAAGCTCGCCGATGCCGTTGATGACGACTTCGTGCGTCTGGCGATCGGTGTGCCAGTGGAACGTCGGGTCTTCCTCGGCGATTTTTGTGAGTTGCGTGGAGAGCTTGGTTTCGTCGCCCCGTGCCTTGGGCGAAATCGCCAGGCCGTACATCGCCGTGGGATAGGCCTGCGTCTTGAGGTGCACGTTGTCGAGCGCATGATCGTCGTGCAGCACGTCGCCGGCGTGGATGTCTTCAAGCTTGGCCACCGCGCCGATATCGCCGGCGATGATCTGGTTCACTTCGCGGTGCTCCTTGCCCTGCAGATGAAAGACGTGGCCGAGCTTCACCGGCTTTTTGCTGTGGCCGATGTAAACCATCGACTGGCCGGTGCATTGGCCTTGGTGAACGCGGAAGATCGCCAGCTTGCCGACGAACGGATCGGCCGTGACTTTAAACACGTGCGCCAGCAGCGGCTTGGCAGGATCGTTCCAATATTGGAAGGGTTTCGCCGCGTCGCCGTCACCGGTGACGAACGGGCGAAGATTCCCTTCCTCCGGGCTCGGGAAGTGTTTCGAGATCGCGTCGAGCAACTCCGCTACGCCGATGTTGTTTTTCGCGTCGGTGAAGCAGATCGGCACGACGTGGGCCTCGTCCATCGCGCGCTCGAACGCGCCGTGCAGCGCGGAGTAGTCCGGCTCTTCGCCGCCCAGATATTTCTCCATCAGGTTGTCGTCCATTTCCACGATCTGATCGAGAATGGCCGCATGACAACGGCGGACGGCGTCGAAATCGCTCTCGCCGCGGCTGTTGAGCAGGCATTCAACCACTGCCTTCCCGCCGCCGCTGGGGAGATTGATCGGCAGGCATTCGTTGCCGAAGGTTTCGCGAATCAGGCTGACCAGCGCCTCCAATTTGCCGGCCGGCACGGTGTCCATCTTGTTGATGACGATCGCCCGCGGCAGGTTGCGCTCCTTAGCCGCGTCCATCAATCGCCGCGTGACCACTTCAATACCGTTCTGCGCGTTGATGACGACCATCACCGTTTCCACCGCCGGCATCGCCGCGTACGCGCCGCCGACCAGATCCGGCGAGCCGGGCGCGTCGATGAAGTTCATGCGCTTGCCGAGATGGTCCGCGTGCAGCACCGCGGAGTAGATCGAATGCTTGTGCTCTTTTTCATCCTTTTCGAAGTCCGAAAAGCTCGAACCATCGACCGTATTGCCACGGCGGTTGACCGTGCCGCTGGCGAAGAGCATCGCATCAACCAGCGCCGTCTTTCCTGATCCGCCGTGGCCGCACACTAACACATTTCTGATATCCGCCGTGGTGTAGGAAGGCATGGGGCACCTCGTTTGTAGGGAGCAGGCGCCGGCGTATTTTCCGCCGCAGCCCAGAAGGGAGGTGGGCCGCGAACACGTCAGCGAACCCTGCTGAAACGGAGGTAATTCTAACGGAGTCGCGGTCGCGACGCGAAATAAATTCGCAGATGTGGATTTGCCGCAGGCGTGGTCAGCTAAGCTGACCATGCCGAGACTGTGTTGAGAATCAGTCTTCTTCCTTCCCGCCCTTGTGCTTCATCATCGCACCCAGCAACGCCCAACGATCGGCGGGTTTTTCGGTCGTGATCTGCATGAACAGGAACGCCATCTCGTTGGTCGTCTGCTCGCCGAACGTCACGCGCTTGGGCGGCGAGTTGGGATTGTGGGGATTATCCGCGGAGTTGTCGTACACGTACTTCATCTGGATCGTCGAGCCCTTCGGCAATTTCACGGCCGACTTGTACTGGTACTGCTCCTGCCAGTTGAAATCCCAGTCCTTGATCCAGATCAGCTCCTGCGTTTTGCCATTCGGCAGCGTCGCCCAGGCGTGCATGTCCTTACAGATGAGATGCGCGTGCGGCGTAACGCCGATCACATCGACATCCACTGGCAGCTTAATCGAATCGGTGAGCGTGTAATCCGTCTTACCCGGCGGAATGTCGATGTCGCGACTGCGCAGTACCAACCCCGCGAGCAGTTTTTCCGGGGGCCTCTTGGAAAAATAAATGCCGACGCTCGACTGCTCGACTTCAGTCTTGCCCGACGGATGGAAGTGCGTCTGGATCACCAAGTCAGCGCCCTTAGGCACGAGTCGCGCCACGCCCGTCGGCAGCGGCGTGACAAACGCACCCGGTGCCCAGCCTCCGAGACTTCCACTCGGTGTGAAGCCCGGGCCCCCGGCGCGGGAATACCCGGGCAGCGGATCGGCGTCATCCAGCTTTTTTGCCCGGCCTTTGGTGTCCAAAAACATCAGCGCGTGGTGAACCACCTTGCGATTGTCCGGCCGAAACTCGACGGCCGACACGTACTTCTCTTCCTTCAACCCCAGCGGCACAACGAAGCAGCGAAACTCGTCGCGCCCGTCGGCCTTTACGGTGTAAGGGCGATCCACCTTCACGATCAGATCCGGCTCGCCGAGCTGCCAACCGTCCACGAACTTCGGCATCTTCGGCAGGTCCTTGGGATTTCCTTCCGGCGCGCCCTGCGCCAGCCACTTGCCGAACAACTCGATCTGTGCGTCGGTGAGATGCCGTGCCCCTTCGAACTCGCCGTAACCCGTCTCGGCCTTCCAGGGCGGCATGAACCGCGACTTAGTGACTTCGGCCAGTTGATCCGCCCGCTTCTTCGCGTCGTCGAACGTCGTCAGCGAGAACGGCGCGACTTCTCCCGCGCGGTGGCAGCCGATGCAGTTGTTGTAGACGATCGGCGCGATGTCCTTGGAATACGTCACCGGCATTTCTGCCCGCGATTTCGCAGCGAACAACCCGACACAGGCGAACGTGACAGCAATCCAACGCTTCATGGCTTTTTTATCTCCGGCATGACGATCATGCACCCCACCACATCGGTCACCCGCGGCTCGACCCGCTTGCCGGCGACGATCGTTTCGAGCGCTTCCCGGAGATCACGCTTGGTCGGTGCGAATCGCTTTTTGCCGAACGTGATGTACTGATCGTCGATCCGCCCGCGGTACGCGAGTGAACCATCCGGCAGAATCACCGCCGCTTCAAGCGTTCGCGTAACGCCGACTGAATTCGCGAGAGCGCACTTCACATCCAGCACGGCTGGGCACGTGAACGCGTATTCCTTCGCGTGTTTGGCCGCGCTGTCATGGTTTACATCTGCCCCAGCGTAAACGACGTAGAACGAGACGCCCCGCGGCCCGAACTCGTTGGCCAGTCGGCTGATCTCCGGCGCGTAGCCGTTAGAAACTGGGCACTCACGCCCCACGAAGAGCAGAACCACCGCCTTCGCATCAGCTGCAAGCGGGCGATGAACGCTTCCCGCCAGATCGGTGAATTCCAAATCGCGCGGCAACGCTGGGCGCGTCGTCGGGGTCGCGGCGATCGAGCCGAGCAGCAGAAAAGTGAGCAGAACTCGACGCACCCTCATGAAACGCAGTAGACGCGAGAATATTGCCGCTTTCCGGCACAAAGCGTGTGGAAATCGCGATTACCGCAAGTCAGCGAGCAGCATCCTTATTTCCAATAAACGGTGGACGACCTGCTCTCGTTCACTCGGCTCACCGCTCTATTCGCACCACAGCCCCGTAAGGTTACGACCAAGCCGCCTTTGTCCTTCAGAGGACTTTCAAGTTTTCCGCGTCACCCGTCCGATAAATCAGACATGTCACCCGAAAACCTTATCGCGAACCCCGGCCGACTGAAAATCCTCACCGCTCTCGCCGTCGATAGCCGGCAGGAGTTTGTTCACCTCCGCCAGCGGACGAAGCTGACCGACGGCAACCTCGCGTCGCACGCGCGTCGATTGCAGACGGCCGGCTTCATCGCGATCGACAAGCAGATCCGCGACGGTAAGCCCGTGACGAGTATTGCTCTTACGACCGAAGGTCGCAGTGCCCTCGAGTCGCACGTGCGTCGCCTGATGGCGGCGATCAGCCAGCGACGCGTGTTTGCCGATGTCGCGACGGGCGCGGAGTCGACCCTGCCATCTCAGCACGTCGGGTAACCCGCTCAAGACGAACAACGACAACATTCTAAAGCCCAGGGATAGCTATCCCTGGGCTTTTGCATTTCAGCTCCACCTTTGCGCGCAACTTCACTGCGCCGCTCGCCGCATCGCGCCGGTGACACACACAAAATCGCAAATCCAGAAAATATTTCGTCAACTTTCCTAGGCCTTCCGCACCTCCCCGCGCCGGCGGTGCGCGCCAGCCTCGTCAAACGCGCACCACCCCCAGGGATTACGAAGGGACGCCCAAGTGGCGACCCGCGGCTGACGCCCGTGCGACAGCCAACAACCCGCGAACCCTTGCCGGAGCGTGCGATGGCTTATCAACTGGCGACTCTTTCGATTTCCCCGCAGAAACTCACCCGCGCGATCCAGCGCCTCACCACCGCCGACCGCGCCCGATTCCGCCGGCTATGGGCGTACTACCAGAACCCGATGCAGCCGCTGGGGGCGGTGAACGACGATCGCCCCTACCGCCAGGCGCAGGAATGGGGATTGCCCGCCCGCATCACCGGGTTCCGTAGCGGCCGCGAGGTCGACGCGTCGCAACGCATCGACGACGTCGCCCGCAAGGAAGTCGTGATCGAAAACGACATCGGCTGGCGCATCGAGACGATGGCGGAGTATCTGTTCGGCAAGCCCCTCGTCATCGCGTCGGCTGCGCCTGATCCCGCCCGACGAGAGCTGATCACCGACCTGCTCCGCCAAATCGTCGCCGGCAATGGCGGGATGATCTTCTTCCAGCAGCTCGCAGTCCTCTCCAGCGTGTACGGCTTCGTCGACGTGCTGGTAAAGCTGGATTTGGCGAAACTTCACGACACCACGTGCGAAAACTCCACCGGCTGCGGCGACACGCAATCGCTCGGCCGCCCACCGATGGAATCGACTACGAGCGGCGCAACCGAAACGGCCGACAGTACCGACTCGCCTGAAACGCCCACCGCCCCGCAGGGTTCCGCGCCGGTCGTGCCGGCGGATGCTAACTCACCGGCCGCATCCGCCGCTGCGACGGAACTCGCCCCGCCGTCGATCGATCCTGCTCTCACCGCGAAACCAGCTCCCACCCTGGCGTCGCTCGCCCGGCTGGTTCGCTTCGAGACGATCGAACCGGCGCGGGCCCTGCCTTTGCTTGCGGATGACGACTATCGCGTCGTTGAAGCGTACGGACAGGTGTTTGAAATGGCGACCTGCGCCACGCCGGTCGCTGCGCGACCGGATCCGGTTGCACAGCAACCGGCGTGGATCGATCGCATCTATCACGCTGCGAAATCGGCTCTTCGTCCACCGCTGATTTCATTCAGAGGCGCCGATGCCCTTCACACCGTGCAAGTCATAGAGCTGCTCACGCCCACCGCGTGGCAGCGTTACGAAGACGGAAAGCTCGTCGCCAGCGGTCGCAACTCGCTCGGGCAGATTCCGCTCGTGCACATTCAGAACATCGCCGCGCCCTTTGAATACGCGGGCGTGAGCGACGTGGAGCCGCTCATCCCGCTGCAGGACGAGCTGAACACGCGGCTGAGCGATCGCGCGCACCGCATCACCATGCAGAGCTTCAAGATGTACCTGGGAAAAGGGATTGAGGACTTCACGTCCATGCCCGTCGCCCCCGGCCGCATGTGGGCCACCGACAACACCGACGCCAACGTGATCGAGTTCGGCGGCGACGCCGCCAATCCTTCAGAGGAATCCCACATCGCCGAAATCCGCGAGGCGCTGGACAAAACGAGCGGCGTGAGCCCGATCGCGTCCGGCGGCGTGAAGAACAAGCTGGGACACCTCACGAGCGCCGCCGCCCTTCGCGTGACGATGCAGTCGCTGCTCAGCAAGACCGAGAAGAAGCGCATCACCTTCAATCTTGCCGTCGCGCGGTTGTGCGAGCTGTCGCTCGCGTGGCTCGATGCCGCCGGCGTGTTCCACACCACCAAGGAAGAACGCGCCGTCGAACTCCATTGGGCCAGTCCGCTGCCGCAAAGCACTGCCGAAGACCTGGAAGAAGCGAAAGCAAAGCTCGATCTCGGCGTGCCGCGCGAAGTCGTCCTACGCGAACTCGGCTACTGATTTTTTCTCAGCACTCAGTCCTCAGCACTAACAAAGAAAGGAGGTCCCCATGTCTGAAACCATCGAAACCGTTCCAACTGTTTCGACTCCGCCGTTCGAGGCGCCGCCACCGTCGCCGATGCCGATGCAAACACCCGGCGACGCAGCACGGTCACGACTGCTCGAACTCGCCGGCGAGTTGCGGCGGTCGCACAACCGCAAGCTGCTGGTCGAGTACCTGCAGATCCGGCGATCGCTGCGGTGATCGCAAACACTTCATCGTCCATCGTTCCTACTTCATCGTTTCTTCCAAAGGAGATTCCCATGCCATTTTCTGGAAAAGCAACCTACTCGTCCGGTGTTTCGCTTCCCGAGATCGCCGAAGACGTGAGCGACCTGGTCTCGATCAACTCCCCGCACGAAACGCCGCTGCTCGACGCGCTCGGCGATCCGGCCCGCGCCGCACGCTCCACCGTGCACGAGTGGATCGAGGACACGCTGCTGCTCAACACCGCGCTCACGGGCAACAACACGTTCGCCGATCCGTCAACCGACACGAGCGTAAAGGTGACTAACGCCTCCACCTTCCGCGTGGGCGACCAGGTGCAGCCCGAAGGCGGCATCGAAGTGATGCTGGTGACCGCCATCAACAGCGGCAACAACACGCTGACGATCACCCGCGGCTACGGCGGCTCGACGGCCGAGGACCTCATCTCGGACATGCCGCTCCGCATCCTCGGCAACGCGGCGCTCGAAGGCGCCGATGCCGACGCGGCCCGCTTCACCGCCCGCGCCCGGCGCACCAACTACACGCAGATTTTCTCCTCCACCGTTGAAGTCAGCGGCAGCGAGCTGGCGGTGCGGCAGATCGGCGTGGCCGACGAGTTGGACTACCAGAAGCAGCAGCGCACCCGCGAGTTGCTGCGTGATCTGGAGAACTCGGTCATCAACGGCCGAGCGCCCGCCGCCAACCCGCAGGGCACAAGCACCGTGCGCCGCACGATGCGCGGCATCGTCGGGTCGATCGCGAGCAACCGCTTCTCGGCCGGCATCGGCGGATTCCCCGCCGGCTCCACGCTCACTGAAGCCCAGGTGAACGAGGCGCTGCGGCTGATCTGGAAATCCAGCAGCGGCAACGTCGACCTGATCGTGGTTGGCGGGCCTGAGAAGCGGGCGATCAACCAGTTCGTCGCCGCGTCGCGCCGGTTCACGCCGCAGAGCGACAGCTACCGCGACATGGTGAGCACGTACGAAAGTGATTTCGGTGTCTGCCGGATCGTGCTCAGTCGCTGGGTGCCGGCCGGCATGGTGCTGCTGCTCGACAGCAGCCGCGTTGATGTCATGCCGCTCTCCGGCCGCAGCTTCCACTACAAGCCGCTGGCCGTCACCGGCGATAAGGAGAGCGGCCAGATCCTTGGCGAGTACACGCTCGAGCTGCGCAACGAATCGGCGCACGGCGTGATTCAGGTCTAGCCCTGCTCTCTCTCCCCAGCAGGGAGAGGGCTGGGGGTGAGGGGAGAGACGCTGTCCGTCGATAGGCGTGGTGATCCAATGACCAATGTTGATCTGTCGTCGCGTTTGGCGATCACCGGTTGCTGGCCAACACCACGCCGTTTGACTCGGCACGTCTTCTCCCCTCACTCAGCTTGTCAGGAATCGAAAGTCGTTCGCCTTCTTCTGGAGTTTCAACATGAACTACGCCACCGACACCGATCTTCTCCACTGGGAGCCGTCGCTCTTCAAAGACGCGACGATCCCTTCGCAAACGCTCCTGTCCGGCAACGGTACGCTGGCCGGCACAGGATTCACGATCGCCGCCGGATCGTTCGTCGACGCGGGCATTGCGCCCGGCCACGTCATCACCATCGGCGGGTCGATCAACGGCAGCTTCCCGATCGTCGAGGTGAACTCCGCCACGTCGCTCACGCTCAGCGTGCTGTACGACCGACTGACGCCTGATGACACCGCCGTCTCGCCGCTGCCGGTAGGCTCGACCAGCGCCGTACCGTTCACGATCAAAACCTGCAAACCGCAGATCGGATTGATCAGCGAACTACTTCGCCAGGCGGTTGAAGTGACCGATGCTTCTGCAATTCTCAATCCGCAGTCACTGCGACGGACTGCCGCGCTCGGCACGCTGCAGATGCTGTACAGCGCCGGCGCTGCGGTCTCGATCGACACGTCGGATTTGCTGGTGCGCGCGCAGATGTACGAGCGCCTTTACCGACGGGCATTGCGCAGCGCAAAGGTTGAGATCGATCTGAACGGCGACGGTCGCACCGATTTGATCCGCTGTCCTGCGCTCCCGCGACTGCACCGCAGCGCGTAACTCTCTCCCGGCGTGGTCAGCTGAGCTGACCACGCCCGTCAGACATCACCTAACCCTCTGGAGTCGTCATGAACAAGCTTGAGATGCGCCTCGTTCTCACCCTCACCGTCGTGCTCATGCTCCTCGCCACCCGCGTGCGAGCAGATCCCGTCACACGAGTGGTTCTGCAAGGCACTACGTACGACATCGTCCCGACGACCGACCCGCTCGCCGCTACATTCACGCTCGACGGACAGTCTTACACGCTGCTCCGCGTGGCGCTGACCGCGTCGCCCGCAACTCGGCCCGCGACCTTGCCCACGACCACCCCCGCCACGCGGCCGGCGGCGCCGATTCGTCCCAGTCCCGCCACCGCCGGCGTACCGGCGGGTATCGTTCTCTCGCCCGCCGCCGCTAACACAATCAAACCCAATTGCAGGTACGACGGCCTCTCGTTCGCCGGCACACTCACCGTGAATCTCGCCAAGGGACAGACCCTCACGCTCCGAAACTGCCGCATCGATGCCGCCGGCGCGGCATTCGCCGTGCGGTGCGATCGCAACCTGGGGAAACTCGTCATCGATCACTGCGAGATCGTTAACGCGTCGAGCGCCGCGATCTACGGCAGCAACTTCGACGCAACCGCCAACCACGTCCACCGCATCGGCGGTGACGGCTTTAAGCCGATCAGTGCTGCGCTCATCCAGGGCAACTACGTCGCCGAGCTCGGATGGAACAACCCAACCGCCCATGCCGACGGCGTGCAGATCAGCGGCGGGAGCGACATCCGCATCATCGGCAACTTCTTCAATTTGCCGCTCGACGTGCCGAACACGAAATGCAACGCGGTGCTGTTCCTGCAGAATGCCTCGCACGATGTCGTCTTCGAAGGCAACTGGTGCGCCGGTGGAAACTTCGCGATACACGCCTACGCCGACAGTGGCGGCAACCCGAGCATCCGCATCACGAACAACACGTTCACCACAAAATCCACTCGCTACGGATTCGGCTCAATCGGCACGAGCGTGGTGTGGACAGGCAACGTGAACGAGGCGGGAAACCCCGTTTCAAACAAGGACAAATAGCCGCCCAAATACGCTCCGCGTTTAGCCGTCGCCGCCTGGCGACGGACGGTCTCCGTCGCCAGGCGGCGACGGCTAAACGCGCGACGGTTTCGCACGATCAATCATTCTTGGAGGCCACACCATGGACCCTGCACTTCTCCCCAGCTTCTCCCAACTCGCCAACCTCGGCGTGGCCGGCCTGATGGGGCTCATGTGGTTTTGGGAACGCCACAACAGCTCCACCCGCGAGCAGCAACTCGACGAAGCCCACGCCCGCATCATGGCCGACCGCGTGCAGCTCGATCAGCTCATCGAAGTCGTCCGCAGCAATTCCGACGCGATGAGCCGGCTCACCGTGACACAGGAACAACTGCTGCGGTCGATCGAAGGGGCGAAATGACCTCCGACCGTGTGTCAGTAGGGATAAATCCGGGGCAAGCGCGAAGCGCCGATGGCGAGGGTGCGCGTGAGCATGCGGTCGCGCAGTTCTTCGAGCACGGGCTTGTAGCGGGCGTCGCCGGCGCGATTGAAGCGTTCCGGATCCGGATCGGCGAGGTCGTACAGCACCTCGGCCCCGGGCGCATAGCGGAGATACTTGTGTTTCGCCGTGCGCAACATCGCCATGCCGCGGCCGTGGAACGCGAAGACGTCCTCTCGCCCGGCGATCTCGCGGCGGCTGAGGAGGGAGTCAGCATAGTTGTTGCCTGCCATCGCCGGTGGGACATGCACGCCACTCAGGCCCAGCAGCGTTGGCAGCACGTCGACCATTTCTACGAGCGCGTCGACGTCGCGCCGCCCGCTCCCGAGCCCGGTCGGCCAGTGCAGCACAAGGGGAACGCGCATCACCTCGTCGTAGTAGGCCGCGTTCTTCTGGGTGATCGAATGATCGCCTGCGAAATCGCCGTGATCGGAGCCGAACACCAGCAGCGTGTCGTCGAGCAAGCCTTGAGCACGCAATTGTTCGACGAACCACCCGATGGCAAAGTCGGCTTCAGTCACCATCGCCGCCAATCCCTTGCGGTAGGCGAGGAACTCGGCGTCGCTCCAGGCGCTGCCGGCCTTGAGCATCTTCGCCAGCGGCTCCGGCTTGTCGGCCCACTCGTCCGGATATCGCCGCGGCGGCGCGGGGGCGCGATCCTCGTAGCAGTCCCACGCCTCGCGCACCGGCGTGAGCGGCGGGTGCGGATTGAACAGGCCCAGGTGCATGAACAGACGATCGTTGTGACGCATCTTCAGAAAGTCGCGTGCCGTCTCCACGATCCATCGTGCATGGCTCGCCTGCCACGGAGCGTCGATCGGGCGAGGACTTTTCTCTGTGCCGCCGCGCGCGTCGTCGGTCGGTCGCGGCGTATGAAGGAGCGCCGCGTACTGCGGATGCTTGCCTTGCAGCCAGTGGAAGTATGGATCGGCATACACGCCGCGCGATTCGCTCGGCCAGAAAACGTCAAAGCCGTAGCGATGGCGCGGGGTTGGGTCATAATCCAGATTTTCGTGCGGCTGAAAGTGCAGCTTGCCGATCTGCGCTGTTTGGTACCCGCCCGCGCCGAACGCCGTGGCGACTGTCGGCGAAAAATCCGCCGGCAGGCACTGGCCGCTGTCGGTCACGCCGGTCTGCTGCGGGTACAGCCCGGTCATGAAGCTGCACCGGCTCGGCATGCACACCGGGTTCTGCGCGAAACAGTTGTGGAAGTTCACCGAGTTGTTGACCAGCGCGTCCAGTGCCGGAGTGACCATGCCGGGATCGCCATTGGCGGCGATGTGATCGTGACGCATGTGGTCCGTGGTGATCCAAATGACCCGTTGCGGCGGCTTGATCATGTTGCGTTCAGCCTACAGACAATTTGGGCGCAACTCCATACGAATTCATGAACGCAGAGACGCGGAGACGCGGAGAAACCCAATTGAATTCGCTCTTCTCTGCGTCTCTGCGTCTCTGCGTTCATTTCCGTTACAATAGAGTGCATATGGCAGACCCGAAGCAACAGGAAAAGAGCTGGCAGGCCCGCATCGGCGAGGCGACCGACGCGATCGCGCAGAGTTTCGTCGAATCGATGAGCTACGACTGGCGGCTGTACAAGGTCGACGTCGCCGGCAGCATCGCCCACGCGACGATGCTGGCGAAAGTGAAACTCATCACCGACGCCGACCGCGACGCGATCGTGGCGGGGCTGAAACAGATCGAAGCCGAGATCGACCGCGACGGCCCGAAGTGGGCGGGGTTCAAGCCGGAACTGGAAGACATCCACATGTGCGTGGAGTCGGCGCTGACCGAACGCATCGGCGAGCCGGGGCGTAAGCTGCACACGGGGCGGAGTCGGAATGATCAGGTGGCGACGGATTTGGCATTGTGGGTAATGAACGCCGGTGAAAAGCTCGGCGCGTCATTGAACAGGATTTGCACCGCGTTCGTTTCACTCGCTGATCGTTCGTCCAAGATCGTAATGCCCAGCTTTACGCACTTGCAGCGCGCGCAGCCAATCAGCGCGGGAGCCGAAGCACTTGCTTGGGCAAAGATGCTCGATCTTGATCGACAACGGCTAGACGGAATCTTGGCTGCTTCGACGTGGGAACTGCCTCTTGGAAGCGGCGCTATCGCGGGCACGTCGCTTCCGCTTGATGCCGCAAGCGTTGTTGATTCATTCCGAGAATCACGTGAAGCAGAGCGCAAGACAGATCCAGACCTACTGGGAAATTCATTTCAAGAAGGCGCACAGAGCAGCATCGAGCGCACCGCATCACGCGATACCGCCTGTGACTTCGTCTACGCCTGCGCCATGATCGCCCAGCACCTCTCCCGCTGGGCCGAGCAGTGGATTATTTACATGACGACCGAGTTCGGCTTCATCAAGATCGCCGACCGGTACACCACCAGCAGTTCGATGATGCCGCAGAAGCGGAACCCGGACATGCTGGAGCTGATCCGCGGCCGATGCGGCAACGTGTACGGCGATCTGTTCGCGCTGATGACGATCCTCAAGGGCCTGCCCATCGGCTACAACCGCGACCTGCAGGAAGACAAGCGCATCGTCTTCCGCGCGTACGACACGGTGAGCCAATGCCTCACGATGGCGGCGGCGATCGTGAACTCTGCTTCGTACGACAAGGAGCGGATCGAGCCCACGCTCGACCGCGGTTTTTTGGACGCGACCAGCCTCGCGGAGTACCTCGTCACGCAGGGAATCCCGTTCCGCACGGCGCACCACATCGTGGGCACGCTCGTGGCGCGGTGCGAGAAGGAAGGAAAGCACTCGCTCAAGCAGTTGGGCGTGGATGCATTCAACGAAGTGATCGCGAGCTCTTCTTCCCGGAACCCGGAACCGGAAAGAAAGAACTCGATTCGAGTCACCGACGACGTTTATACGTGCCTTGGCGCAGCGAACGTCGTCAAGCGGTACCAGAGCGCCGGCGCCGCGGGCGGGAAACCATTTGAAGAGCAGCTCGCTGCATGGAAGAATCGACTGGGGGTTTAGATGAACGTCACGTCCGAGCCGTCTCCGGCGGCGCCCGCTGGTCGGGCGCATCGCACGCCTGTCACCCATGAACCCGACCACGGCCGATTGTGGAAGTTATTCACCGTCGCCGAGCGAGAGTTTCTCATTGCGATGGCGGTGGATGTGCTGGCGGCGTCGCGGATTGAGCCGGGCGTTGAGGCGTCGGAAGAACGCGACACGGCGCATCGATCCGGCGCGATGCGACTCCCGCGCCTCCGCCCCGCCGGCGGCGAATTGTACCCGGCGTTCTGGGTGCAGGATTTTACGATGGGCTACGCCAGCGGCTGCATGAGCGTGGCCGAGGGGTGGCAGCACCTGGAATGGGTCGCCCGCACACAGAACGGGCCGACCAACCGCGCGCTGCAATCAGGCGCGGATATTCCCGCGTGGTCGGTCGCCGATCACATCAATCTGGACGGCACGGCGGTGTTCTTCCCCGGCACGCTGGCGGCCGATGACACGCAGGGCGGCGAACCCTGGGGCGTACTGCCGCCGGCGAGCAATCATTTCGATTTCATCTGGCTCGCGTGGATGCTCGTGAACGACGGCGTGCCCGTGCAGCGGATGCTTGAGCCGATGTTCGACGTGCCGCTGCTCGACCGGCTAGAGCGCGCGTTCGCGTGCGTGGAGGCCGAGCCGAAGACGGGTCTGGTCGTTACCACGCCCGCAACTCGCCGCGTGGGCATGGTCTCTTACGACTCGGTGCGATTCACAAATCGCGTACTGTCCGCGTCGATCCTGCGATATCGCGCGGCCCGGCAGATGGCGGCACTGCTGGAAGCACTCGGCCGAGCAGATGACGCCGCCGCGTACGCGAATATCGCGCGGGCGATCGAGTACACGCTGGGCGATGCCTTCAGCCGCGACGACTTGGGCGGATGGCTCGCCGCGTCCACCGGCACTTCGGCGCAGGCCGACGTGTGGGGCACGCTCATGGCGCTGCACTTCAATCTGCTGCACGACTCGACGCGGGCACTGGCGCTGTCGGCGGTCATGGGCGGACTTCGCGCCGGCACGATCGTTCATGAAGGCGCCGTGCGCCACGTGCCGCTTGACCGCGACGCGTCGCCGACGTCGGCCTGGGAGCAGACGCCCACGCCGCACCACCGCTATCAGAACGGCGCCTTCTGGCACACGGCCACGGGTTGGCTGCTCGACGCGGTCGCCGGTTTCGCGCCCAAGCGGGCCGCATCGCTGGCGGGGGAGTTTGTTGTACACCTGCGCCGCAACGATTTCCGAAAACGCGGCACCTGCGGCGCCCCGTGGGAATGCATCGGCCCGGATCTTGCCCAGTACCGCGGGCCGACGTTTCATCCTTCGCTCACGCAAACCCTGAGCGTGCTGCGGTACGGCAGCCAGCGTTCGCTGCCGCCTCGACCGCGGTGATTCGCCCGTGGATCAAGTGATCGCCGCGTGGATTCACCAGCCGATCACGGCGGATTATCGGGCGGCCGGTCGTTTATTTCCCAACCTAACGCGTGTTGAACCGATAGTAGCTGGCCGGTGTCACGCGTCCCTCGAGCGATGGTGTCGGGCGTTCTTACAACAAAGGAAGCAGTACATGTGCAAGATGGCTACGCTGATCCTGGGGTTGTTCGCGTTGGGATTGCTCGGCTGCGCCAGCGAAGGCGGCGGCGGCTCGGCAGCGAATTCCAATCCGCCGATTAGTCGTAAGCTGCTGGCCGCAGTTGATGTGTCTCCACAGGAAGCCGCGGCCAACGCAGAGATTGCCGCGCGACTCAACGCCAAACACGTGACCATCACGCACACGCCAACCAATGTCGTCGCGACCGAATCCCTGCCTCGCTGCGTGATTACGCCGGATGACCAGTTTCTGTTCACCATGACCGGCCACCAGATTAAGAAGTGGTCGCTGGCCGACGGGAAGCTGGCGGGCAAGTTCGACCTTGAGCCTAATGCGCGCCCTTGGGCGGGAAAGTTCCCCAACGGATTTCGCTCCGGCGTTTCTGCCTACGCAATGAGCAGTGATTTTGCGCTGGCTGACGGCTTCAAGACCGTCATTTATCGCATCAACGAAGGCGCCAACTATCGCAGAAATCTGGAGACCGGCGAGCAGACGTACGACCGTCTTGTCCACGTCATGCCGAAGGACCCGCTGCTGACGACCGACGCTTTCCCGCGCGTGCAGGAAATCGATGATCAGTACGTGTCGCAAGGCCAAGGTTACACGGTTGAGCTAATCAACCTGCGGACGCTGGACAAGGAAAGCGAAGCCAACGTTCACCCGGATGCAGAGTGGGCGGACTGGCCGGCAGAGTTGCGAACGGTTCGCCGGGCGACGCTGGCCGGCTTTGACGCGCCGCACAACGTGGTCTATCTGCTGCGCGTGAACAGTAAAAGCCAATGGGTGATCGACGCGATCAACATGAAAACGCCGGGCAGCATGTATCCGCATAGCAAAGCGCGATCCACGTTGGCCGAACTCGGCAAGTTCGCGTGGACCGCATCATCCGCGGACGGCCAATACAACAACTGCGTCGCCACGGTGTCGGCCGACTTTCGTTACGCTGCGTTCGTGCGGACGCCCGCGTACTATGCCGCAAAGCAGGATTGCGTGGTGGTAGATCTGACCACCGGCCAAACGTTGGGCACGGTCGGCCCGGCCGGAATGACGGACATGGCCGTCAGTTCGTTCGCGCACGGACTGCTGACGTTGCAAGGCGACATCGGCCACTCCAGCCGCGTCGTGACGTATCGCGTGCCGGATTTGACGCCGATGGAATCGCTCCAGATCGATTCCGGCGGCGAATCCGAAGGCGTGCACACGACCATCTCCAACGTATCGGCCGGGCACCGGTTCATCGTGGTGAAATCGACGATGATCGGCGGCGCGGTGTCGCTGACGGTGTATGACCTGCAAAGCAACGCAGTGCACGTGCTTGATGACGACACCAACACCCGCGAGATGATCGCCAAGGTGTCGACCAATCTGAGCGATGCTTATGCCGCGCTGCCGGCGCGGCTGGCGGAAGAGGTCGAGCGCGAGCGCGTGAGCGACGAAAAGCGAGCCCAGATCATGCGCGAATTTACGGCGATGATCCGCCCGCCAACACCCCCCGCCCCGCCGCCGCGTTTGTACTTGCCGAAGCAGACGTTTAACAACAACACCTCGGTCACGTGTTCAGAATGCAACGGCGACGGCGTCGTCCTGACTCATTCCTACATCGGCGGGTTTGAGCGGGAGGAGAAAACCGACCACGGCTACAAAACCGTCCGCTACTACGATGAAAGCAAATGGGGCACCACCACCTGCCCGCACTGCGGCGGATCAGGCCGCGTGAACTAGCCGCAGTTGTTTTTAAATGATTTACCAAACTGGACACGCCGAAGACTTTCCCAGGGCGAGGGACATCTTCGGAGGTAACCCATGTGCAAACTGGGCGCGGCCCTGGTGGCCGCCGTTCTGGCTTGGAGTGCGCCTTGTGTTCGTGCGATGAACATCGTCATCACGCCCGACGCGGGACTCGCCGCGAACCCCGCGGCGCTGGCGGCGTTTAACCGGGCGGGGGCGGCGTGGTCGAGTCAGTTCACCAACAACATCACCATCAACATCTCCGCGGGGCTGAGCAGCGATTTCGTTCGGCCCGACATCATCGGCAGCACATCGTCGGTGAAGTTTCAGGCCGGATTCGACTTTTTCCGCAGCAAGATCCAGGCGTCCGCGGCGAAGGAGGCCGACGACGGAATCGTCGCGTACGTGCCCGATCTGGCACACTTCACCGCAACACTGCCGACTGGCATCACGCTGAGCGGCAACTTCATCGCCACCAAGGCCAACTTCAAAGCGCTCGGGTACATGGACCTGATCAACCTCGACCAAATCTACGGCGCCACCGACTCCACCATCACCTTCAACTCCAACTTTTCGTTCGACTACGATAACAGCAACGGCGTTGACGCGGACAAGATCGATTTCGAATCCGTCGCCATGCACGAACTCGGCCACGCGCTGGGGTTCATCTCCTCGGTCGACACGGTCGACGGGCTCAAGCACGCCGGCACAACGGGCAGCTTATCGATCACGCCGCTGGACCTGTTCCGCTTTCAAAACAACGTCGCCGGCAAAGATCCGACGAACACGACTGAGTTTACGAACGACCCGCGCTTTCTCGACACCGGCGGAAACGCGATCTTTGACGACTTGACCTTTGAACTCGCCACAAGCACCGGCGTGTATACCGGCGACACCCGCGAAGCCAGCCACTGGAAGGACGACCAGTTCACCGGCCACCTGCTGGGCGTGATGGACCCGTCGATCACGTACGGCATGAAGGAATCCATCTCGTACTACGACGTTCATGCGCTGGACCTGATCGGCTATGATCACGTGCCCGAACCCGGCACGGTTGCGATGAGCGTGCTGATACTGCCGCTGATGCATCGGCCGTCGCAGCGGCGCACGCGGCGATGACCGGAGACGATGCAGACGAACGGAGCTTTTTTGTGCACGCGTAGATCACCTCCCGCCGTTTTCATAGTCGTCTTGATGGCGATGGTGTGCCTTGGCGCCTCCCCCGCCACGCAAACCGCCCCACCGCCGGCGACTCGGCCGTTGATTTCGCTCCACGCCGATACCGCCGAGCAGCACGGAACGCTTTACGCCACCACGCGACCCGGGTTTACCGGCGCGGCCTACGTCACCGGCGTTGATGGCGACGACGATCACCTCACCTGGCACGCCAAGTCTGATCTTGGCGGCGTTTACCTGGCGGAGATTCGTTACAGCGCCTCAGTGAAGAAGCGGTACGACCTGGCCGTCAACGGAATCTCTCACGAAGACTTCTTCCCCGAAACCGGCGACGCCTTCGCTACCCACGCGGCCGGCAAGGTGTTGCTGAATGCCGGCGACAATCTCATCGAACTCAAACGCGGCTGGGGTTTTTACGACGTCGACCGCATCGAGCTGATTCCGTGCGATTTGCCAGAGTTGAAGAAACCGCCGGCCACTCTGACCGATCCGGATGCGACGCCCGCCGCCAAGGCGCTGATGCAAACGCTCGTCGACGACTACGGCCGCGTCACGCGATCAGGCGTGATCAGTCCGAAGGACGCGTCGATCGTTCACGACCGTACCGGCGTGTGGCCCGCCATCATGGGCGGCGACCTGATGGACTACTCGCCCTCGCGCCTCGGCCATAACATCACGCCGGAGCGCACGCCCGAGCAACTTATCGAAGACGCCCGCGCCGGCTACCTGCTTACCATCATGTGGCACTGGAACGCGCCGACGAAACTGATCGACGGCCCCGGCGAAAAGCAGTGGTTCAACGGCTTCAGCACCGTCGCCACCACGTTCGACATCGCCGCCGCGCTCAAAGACCCAGCCGGCGACGATTACAAACTCCTGCTGCGCGACATCGACGCGATCGCCGTGCAGCTCAAAAAGTTCGACGACGCCGGCGTGCCCATCCTCTGGCGGCCACTCCACGAAGCCGACGGCGGATGGTTCTGGTGGGGCGCCAAAGGCCCCGCCGCGTTCAAGCAGCTTTGGTCGCTGATGCACGATCGGCTGACCAAACATCACAAGCTGCACAACCTCATCTGGGTTTACACGGGCTCGGCTGAGTGGGATTGGTACCCGCCCGCCGACGAGTTCGACATCGTGGGCGTCGACTTTTACCCGGCCGACCCGGGCGATCCCGCCAGCGCCGCGTGGGACGCCATCAACGCCCGCTACGGCGATCGCAAACTCATCGCCCTCACCGAAACCCGCGGCGTGCCCGACCTGAAAGCCGCCGCCAGGCTCGGCGTGCGATGGAGCTACTTCGTCTCCTGGGGCGACGCCAACGGCCCCGGCATCGTGCCGCCGGATCGGCTCAAGCAACTCTACGCAGCGCCGATGATTTCGAATCGCCCGACGACACGACCGGCCGAACGCACTTCTCCGTAATGCACGTTCCGCATTTTCATCGCCAAAAAACATCAAAATCGACCGCCCCGCCGCGTAACCACTGGCCGGGCCGAGCATTGACGATTTTGCACCGGGTGCGAAAAGGTACGAAAAGGTGCGAAAAGCGGGCCAAAACGCGCATGTTGGGTACGCCTGACTGACTCTTCAGTCCCGTAGGGTGGGGTTCATCCCCACCGATTTTCTTTGCGGATGGTGGGGATGAACCCCACCCTACGGCAGAAAATCGCTCGGCCAACCTCACGGCCACGTAACCCTCGGCCCGGCCGAGCGTTGGCCGGAAATCGGCGGTGTCGCCGAGTGACGTTTAGTGACGTTTAGTGACGAAAAGTGCCGGTTAGTGACGGGTTCAAGTCGGACTCTTCCGAACCTACTCGGGCTATTCACTTGTCAAAGAGCGACCGCCACGCCAAACAACGCGCCGCGATAAATGCGGGCGCAATGACCCTCATCTATAACCACTGGCGGCGGTGCGCGTTTGACGAGGCGGCCGCGCACCGCCGACGACCAAATCCCCCACGGCCTGCGAAAAATCGCGAATATTTTTCCGGATTTCCCATTTTGCGCGTGTCACTTTTGGCGCAGTCGGGGGATGTTTTGAGAAAGACCAAGACACGTCATCCTGAGCGTACTCGCGAAGGATCTGCGTCAACTGTCGATCGATGCCAGATCCTTCGCGGGTACGCTCAGGATGACATCGCCCCGCAAGTCGCGGACGATTGACTTCTTAGACACCCTCTCAGGATGACAAGCTTTTGATGTTGATCGCTGAAAAACTTCTGAAACACGCTTACCCGACGACACGCTATGTGTTGTCGCGCTTAACGGCTTCGTTGAGCTGTCGAAACAACTCCCCCAGCGCCTTAGGCGTGTAGTGCGCATTCAGCCCGCTCGGATTCGGCAGGATCCACACCTTCGTCCGGCCGATCGTTTCGTCCTGCAATCCCAGCGTCGCCGTCTTGCGACCAAATCCGACGCGGTACGCCCCCACGCCCAGCACCGCCAGCACCCTCGGCTGATACCGCAACACCTTACGGTGCAGCCGCTTCGCGCCGGCCCGTAGTTCCTCGTTGGACAGCTCCGCCGCCGCGTTCGTGGTGCGGGCGACGACGTTGGTAATGCCGACTCCATACGTCAGCAGTTCCGATTTCTCCCAAGGCGTCAGCAGCCGCGGCGTAAACCCACCGGCGTACAATGCCGGCCAGAACCGATTGCCGGGCCGCGCGAAGTGATGGCCGGTCGCGCCGGAGTACAGACCGGGGTTAATGCCGCAGAACAGCACGCGAAGGTTCGGCGCGATCAGGTCCGGGATCGTGCAGTCCTTTGCAGCCAACAATTGCGCCGGCGTCGGCCTAAATGGAACGGTGGATCGAATCATCTTGTTGTATTTCCATGCCAATGCATCGCCGCGGCGTTGCCTCGGAACAATCCTTCATGTCTCATTTGTGTGATTCATGGCCGCCTTGAACGCGATTCTTTTCGAATGCGCTCATGAGTATTCGCTGCCGCAGCGTCGGTTGTGTGGCGGGCGTTTCGTCGTTCTTGTCAGAACCGATTTCGACGTTCCATCCCTGCCATTCACGGTAGGCGTGATAGCTCCAATCCCACCCGTATTCTTCGAAGATATCGATGGCGTCGCGCAGGTACCTGGGCGCGCTCTCGCCGGGCGCCCAGCGAATGCAACTGAATTCGCCGATGTAGATCGGCACGCCGTAGTCGAGTTGGAATTGCCGCACCGGTTCCAGTGCGCGACGCAGCGCGTCCTTATCCCATCGTCGGCCGGCGATTTCACCGGGGTATGACACGCCGACGGGCGTGCCGGAAAGTACGCCCTGGTGAGTCAACTGCATGGGGTCGTAGAGATGCACGCTGTAGATGACGCCGGGGACATCGAGCGGCTTGATGAAGGGGAGATTGTCCCACCCGCCGAACGGGCCGGGCTCGAAGATGATCGCGCGGACTGGATCGATCGCCCGCACGCGTTTCGCCACCCGCTCCGCCAGTGTCGGCCAATCTTCAAGGCCGGGCGCGATCGCGCCTTCGACCGGCTCGTTCAGCAGGTCGTACGCCCAAATGGCCGGGCGATTCTTAAAACGTGTCGCGATCCGATCCCACGATTCAACGAACTTTTCCTGAAATCGCTTCTCTTCAAAAATCCCCATCTGCCGATTCCGCGTCCCGCCCGGCGGTGTGTGCAGATCGATCACGACACGCAAGCCCAGCTTTTCGCACAACGGCAAAAATCCGTCGATTTCATCCATCGTCTTGTTCAGCCACCGATCGTACGCGTCGAGATCATGCAAACTGCCTTTGTACCAATAGAGTTGCCAGCGGATGAGATTGGCGTGCCACGACGCAAGATCGCGAAGATCGCCCTCTTTTCCGTGCGGTCCGTACATGACGCCGCGAAGGCGCGGCGCGTCGGTGCGGCGATCGAGTTGTTCGGTCGGGAGCAGGACGGGCCGCGTCGCAGGGCGTGGTTGTCGGGCCCCGGTGACGGTCAACGTAAGATCGTCGTACCAAACGCGGCCGGTCGTCGCTTCGACACCGATGAGGACGGAGATTTCCGTCGCGTCATTGGGCACCACGGCGGTCACCGCCAGCGGGCGCCAGTCGAACGTGCCGAAGACGCCCGTCGGGCTGCTGTAGGTCGTACCGGCGGGGCTGACGATGATCAGCATCAGCTTGACGCCGTTCCATTCCGCCGGCGGCTTGACGACGTCCTGCGCGCGAACGTTCGCGGACAACGTAAGACGCGCCCCGCGAATTCGCTCGACAGGGATCGCAACGCGCGCCACCTTTCCCTTTACCGACGGCGATTCGATCGCGAGCGCTTTTGAATCGCCGGCGTGATCGACGATCTGCATCGATCCGCCCTCACTCCCCTGCCAGAGGTCGATCGCATGGGCGTCGTCAAACGCCGTGCTGAATACGACCTCGCCCCGCCGCACCGGGTCGGCGCCGATTGCCAGCGTCGCGAGAAAACTCACGATCAAAACGGCGAGAAAGAAACATCTCATAACTCATAAGTAAACACGCCGGCCGACGAAATGGGAAGCCGATCATCTGCCGCCGCTGTTGCAGGAGTGCGGCGTGGCGGTCGTCGCGATACACTGACGGGCCATGGACCCGCTTCCCACTTTCAAATTCCATCCCGATCCGATCGCCAGCGGCAGTGTTGAGCTCTCGGACGCAAAGTGCGTGTGCTGCAAGAAATCGCGCGGCGCGATTTACGTCGGGCCGGTGTATGCGGAGGAGGAGTTGTCCGGCAAACTCTGCCCGTGGTGCATCGCCGACGGGTCAGCCCATAAAAAATTCGACGCGACGTTCGTCGACGAAGAAGTGCTCGACGAGGAATGGCCCAATGGCGCGGCCGAGGAGATCGCGCAGCGAACGCCGGGGTTTGATACCTGGCAAGGCGAGGCATGGCCGACCTGCTGCGATGACGCCACCGCGTTTCACAAGCCAATGGGGCTCGCGGAAATCCGTAAAGAGCACTACGAGTGGGAGGGACTGATCACCGGCCACGTGGTGCACAACATGGGAATCTCCGGCGGAGCGGCCAACCGGCTGGTCGACTCGCTGAACCGCGACCACGGGCCGACGGCATACGTGTTCATCTGCCGCCACTGCAACGCGGCGCGGTTTCATATTGATCAGAAATAACGCGGCCCGCTGAAGTGGGCCACGCCGACGACGAATCACCCCTCACGACGACGACGGAGCATCGCCTCTCGCTTGGTCTCGGGTCTTGGAGCCGTGCCTCCGCGGATTTGGCGGATCGTCGCCTTCAGCTCATCGAGCGCAGCAGCGCCGAAGAGGTTCGAGACTTCGCCGTCCATCTTGCCGGCCAGCACATCGTCAAAGCTCGTCAGCTCGGCGTTGCCGGGCGAGTGATCGAGGTAAGTTTTGACGTGCGAGGCGCTGGCGATCTCGAGATACAGTATCTCGCTGGACGAATAACGACATTCCCATCGCGTTTGCATAGTGATTCCCCATCGACTTCGGCGATTTTGCCGCCGCCCCGCTTTCATAAGAAACTACAAATTTACCATAAGCTTCGCTATTGCCGCGTTTCCCAAGGGGCGTAGTCTGTTATTCAGAGGAATTCTCACCCCAAGGACCAACGCATGCTTCACGACCTGACACGCATTCGTGACCGCAAGACCGGCCGCTGCTCGAGCTGGGACACGACCGGCCGCAACCGCGACGTCTGGGACATTCCAGCAGGCGAGACGAAGGTGCTGGCCGACATTAAAGGCCCGGGGCAGATCACGCACCTCTGGATGACACAGCGGAACCATTACCGCGAATGCCTGATCAAAATCACCTTCGACGGCGCGCCGTACCCGCAGGTGCTTGTGCCGCTGGGGGATTTTTTCTGTCTCGGACACGGGATCGTCAATTCATTTCAATCAGCGTTGTTCACCGCATCGACCGCATTGCCGTACCACTTCAACGCCGGCTGTGCGCTCAATTGTTATGCGCCCATGCCGTTTCGCAAACGGGCGGTGGTGGAACTGGTGAATCAATCCAAAGAGAGCCACAGCCAGTACTTTTACGTCGACTATGAAACGCTCTCGCCGGGCGAGATGGACGACAGCGTTGGGTATTTTCACGCCGAGTTCCGTCGCACGAATCCATTCAGCGGCTGGGGCCATGAGATAGGCGTTAACACGCCCGAGGCCGACGCGGTGTGCAAAGAGCGCTGGGCGTGGGACAACAATTACGTGCTTCTGGAAACCAAGGGCCGCGGGCACTACATCGGGTGCAACATCAGCGTGACCGGCCTTAAAGGGCAGTGGTGGGGAGAAGGCGACGACATGATCTGGGTCGACGGCTACAAGTGGCCGCCCGACCTGCACGGGACCGGCACCGAAGACTATCTCAACCAGGCCTGGGGGACGCAGCCGACGGCGTTTCTATACAATGGATCGAGCATCGACGAAGGGGAATCGCAAAAGCGCATCATGTCCAGCGGGCGCGGCGGATACTGCACGCTGTACGTTTTCCACGTGCCGAATCCCGTGCGGTTTCAGAAGGAAATCAAAGTGACGATCGAGCACGGCCACGCCAATCACCTGGCCAATGAGATGTCGTCGGTCGCCTACTGGTACGCGGAAAAACCCACGCGCGTCATCGCCCCGCCGCCGGTCGCCAGGCGCATGCCGGTCATGCGAGACGCGGAGGGGAACTGGCTGATCGAGCCCGCCAACCAGTGCCCCGGTCCGGCGGTCAAGCCGACACCGGAGATGAAGAAGCTGAAGCGCCAATGGGCGACGAAGCAAAAGAAATAGCCTGAACCGTTTCGCGGCGCCGTCGCGCGGGCCGATCTCCGCGCGACGGCGGCGACGTACTTTCCAACGCATCACGTGTAATGCAGCTGCGCGGTGGCCGTGCAGGTGGTGTCGCTCACGACGCGCACCCAGTGGGCGCTGAAGCCCGACGGGAACGTGTAGCTCGCGTAGCCGTTGGGGCCGATCTTGATCACGCCGAACGAGTTGAACTCGCCGTGGCCCATGTAGTCGACTTCGATCGTGACGTTCACTTCCTTCGGTGCATCGTGGTTGATGTGGATGCACTTCTGGTCGAAGCCGGTCATCAGGTACGGATCGGAAGGCTCGCCGGCGGTGACTTTCGTTTTCCACCACGGGCCGCCCCAGCCCTTGGGTTTGCCGAAGTTCCAGAGGTCGTCGGTTTTGCCGAACCAGAGGCCGGATTGCGGCTCGGCGCAGGTGTGGTTTTCGCCGTTGCTGGGGCTGGCGTTATCGGCGCCCATCACGAGCATGCCGCGCCACGAGCAGAAATCGCCGAGCACCCACAGGTGCGTGCTGATCGGCCGAACGCCCCAGATGCGGCCGTTGTAGGCCCACGGACTGAGTTCATAGAACATGCCGTGGTGATCCATGAGGAACCGCTCGTGCTCCACTTCGCGAATGCGCGGCCACTCGGTTTGCCACTTGTGATCAAAGCAGTGCGATGCCTTCGGCAGGCGATACGTGGTCCACTTCTTGTCGGCTTCGGTCCACACCTTGAGGATGGCCGACGCCTGGTCCCAGCCGTTGGCGAACATGGTCGGCGCGAACTTCGCCCGGCCGGTGATGCCGATGAACGGTTTGCGATCGATGATCGTCCACTTCGTGCCGTCGTACTCCGCGAGGCGGCCCTGGCTGCGATCGCCCTTCCAGTCGCTTTCGAAGTACTCGTTACTGCAGACGACCAGCTTGCCGAACTCGCAGTAGCAGTCCTTGAAGTGCACCATGCCTTCTTTTTCGGTGCTGAGTTCTTTCTGCAAGTCGAACACCTGTACGCACTCGAGCGTGCGGACGTTGAGCTCGAAGACTTCACCTTCCATCGCCAGCACATACACCAGGTTGGCCGGATCGGTGAGATGCCGGCACGTGCCGCACACGCGCAGCGGCTGGAGTTCCTTCACCGTGCGGATCTTGTGATGCTCATCGATCACATGCGGGCCGATGACGAGCTGGTTGCTCTGGAAGTGAATGAACCGGTTGGTGTAAGTGCCGTCGACGCCTTTGGTTTCTTTCACAACTTCCATCGACATATCCGCCGAGATGCGGCGCAGGCTCGTGCCGCGGCCGGAGCGTTCTTTGTGCGAGTTGTAGTTCAGCACGTACAACTTGCCGGCCCAGGGCATCAAACAGCCGACGCCGCATTCAGTACGCGGCGGGCCCAGATCCGACACCTGCGCGAGGCTCGGCACAACGCCGCTGAAGCTGGGGATGGAGAGAGAGTGCGTGGTTTCCATGATCTTCGCTCTTTCTTGTAGGGTGGGGTCATCCCCACCATTGGAGTAAGAAGGTGGGGATGAACCCCACCCTACATTAGATATTTCCGCCGGCTTGTACTTTGGTCGTGATGCCCAGCCGCTTGTCGTACCAGGCCTGCAGCGGGATGTCCGCCGGTTCAGGCATGATATACCCGCACGGCGTGGCGACGGCGCCCAGCAACTGCCGCTGCTCCGGCGTGGCTTTTTCGAGCAGCTTCTCGTCAGGCGTGAGGTAATCGATCGGCCGCATCCACCGGCGCGTGTAGCCGATGTAAATGTTTTTGCGCGGCACGTTCGAATAGTTCGGCCCGACGGCGTGCCACAGTCGGTTCTCAAAAATCACCGCGGTGCCCGGTTTGCATTTGATCTCGACGTAGCCGTACGGATCGGCCGCCCCGGGCTTGCGGGCGGGCTTGGTCACGCGATGGCTGCCCGGCACGACCCGGAGCGCGCCCGCATCGGGAATCGTCAGATCCGTGAGGAAGTACCCGATCTTCGAATACAACCACGGCCACGCACCGTTCTGTGGGATGGTGCTGTCGGATCGCGGCCCATCCTTGTGCCATTCGATCGCCTTAAACGTGTCGGCCGCCCCGGGCGTCGGCGGGCGGATGAACACGTGCGACGTGGTCATGCAGATGTTCGTGCCCATCAGGTCGACCATCGCCGGGAAGGTCTTCTCGTGCATCAAGATGTCGAGCAGCTTCGGCTCGAACGAAATCGAGTTGCGAAGTTCCAGCCCGTCGCCCGGCTTGCGGGCCTTGCCGCCGTGCGTTGTGGCGGCGCGCTGGTCGATCGAATCTACGATGCCCAGGTAACGCGTCACCTCGGCCGGCGAGAGCGCGTCTTCGATGACGAGAAAGCCGTTCAGTTCAAACTCTTCGCGCTGCGCTTCAGTGAGCGACAGGAAACTCATGCGATCTCCACGGTCAAAGGTTTTGCGATTTGCTCAGCCGCCACGCGAAGGGCTTGCGTGAGCGACGATTCATCCTCGCGGGCGATCTGCCCCGAGAGCGCGATCGCCGCCGGCTCGTTTTCGATCGCGACGGCGAGTGTACGGGTGGTCTGGTTCTCAAAAGGCTGCACGATCGCCACACCGGCGCGACGGACAATCGCCAGTTGCCGCAGCAGCGACTCAATGCCGTCCGGAAAATTCGGAATCTCCGCGCCGCGGTAAAGCGCCCGCACTTCATCCACCGGCCGGCGCGACAACAGCATCATGCCGATGCTCGACCGCGTGGCCGGGAACAGCCCCACGCGCCCGAGCGCTTCAGCCGGCTTCACCGACGGCCCCGCGTGATACAGGTAAGAGACGTGATCTCGCCACAGCACGCCCATCGCGACCGACAGCTTCGGACGTCGCAGCGATTCCAGCGGCCCGAGTGCCCGCTGCAACAACCCCGATCCGAACATCGCCTGCGCCGCCAACACGTGCATCGCCGGTCCCGGCGCGTACTGCCGATCGGCCGTCTGCTGCGCGATGCCCAAGTGCGCCAGCGTCTTGAGGAGCCGATTCACGCGCGTCGATTCGAGATTCAATTCGCGCCCGAGCTGTCGCGACCCCACAGGCCGCCCTGCCGACGCCAGCGCCTGCAAACAGGCGAGGCCGTCAATGAGTGATTGGTTGGGCTGGGCGGGAAGCATTGGTGCTATAATAGCACCAATCTGGCCGTCGTCAAGAGAATTCTAAGAAGGATCGCGTGGACACCGCAGAGCTCGCCTATCGGGGAATGGATGAGCCCAACTCCCGTATTTCCCGAGACTTAGACGCTCGTTAAACCGACTGATGAGCTATTCAAATCTTGCTACCTTTGCCCCAGTCAGTCAGTGGCGGGTGCCCGTCACGACTCTCAGACTCTTTTTAGGAGAAGGATATGAAATCGCTTCTTTTGTTGGCCGCCCTCATGGGTGGATTGTGCTACGCCGCCGGCTGCCAGACCTCGGACGGCCGTCGCGTCGGTGTGACCGATCGTCCGTCGGATTACGACCGCGCGTACGTCGCCACCCGCGACACCGAATGGCGATCCTCAAAGGCTGATGACGCCCAGACCGGCACCATCCCGCGCGGCACCACGGTCTACTTCGACCACATCCCCACCTCGGCGATGAACTGGATGCAGGCCCGCGTTCCGGACGGCGCTGTCCGCTACGTTCACCCGGCTGATTTCACGTCCGCCAAATAAGTCGGCGATTCAGTGAATCACGCAGATGAATCTCGTTGCGCGGTGTTAACGCACCGCGCAACGTTTTTATGTTCGCTCGACGCCTACAACTTCCAGGCGCCATCGCCCTTCTGATGCTGTTTGCCGTCGGCTGCAAGCAGATGCCGCACACCAGCATCGCGTCGATCGGCGGGCGCGAAGAAGGCATCCGTATCGATCAAGCGCCCGACCCGATTCGCGTGCAGGCGTTGACGGAAGAGATTAAACGCCTCGATCCAAGCGTCTCGCCGCAGGAAGCCGAAACCGTCGCGCGCACGGCCGTCTACTACTCGGAGCAATTGGCCGACCAGTGGCACATGGTCAAGCCGGTAGAGCTACACAACGTGCTGGTGAACATCGGCCTGCGTCCCGCCGGCCTGTGCTTCCAATACGCCGACTGCCTGCAGGCCGAGCTCCGCGCCAAGTCCCTCAAAACACTCGATTTCGAGCGCGGCATCGCATGGCGCGGCGACGTCTACAACGAGCACAATTGCGTGGTCGTCAAAGCCGTCGGCCACCCGTTCGAAACCGGCATCGTCCTCGACGGCTGGCGTAACGCGGGCCATCTGCGGTACGCGCCGGTGTTGGCGGATGACTACCCGTGGAAACCTAAGAATCCCGTCAGCCAGTAACTCATTGGGCTGGCCGGAATGGTCGGTGCCACGAAGCACCCACGGGATCGGTGCCGAGCCGTCATTTATTCGCTATAGTTCGGGGTTGATGACGAAGCCTCCGCCCTTTCCGACCATCGATGAATTGCGGCCCGCCATCGAGCAAGTGTTAAACGTGATCCTCGCGAGCGGGCAGGCACTCAAATCTCATCGCGAGACGCTGATTTCAGGGGCAATTTACGCGCCCCACCTTCTGGACGGCCACCGGTTCAAGTTGCTGGAAGCCGGTTTCGACTATCCCAGTTCGATTTACTACTTTCAGCCAACTCAGGCCGACTTTGAAGCCTTGGTAGCGCGGCAGCAGGCAATTGTCGACAAACCGCCAAAGGACATCTTCGATCCGATCCGCCTTCCCGGGTTGAAGGGGGCCCTCCTCGTCGGCGCGCCGGCCGAATTCGGCAAGCAGATTCACGCTTGGCGAAAGCAGGATCCGGACGGGACGGTCTTCGATTCGATGACCCAGCATTTGGTTGGACGCTCGCTGACCAAGAGCGGCCTGCTGCGACAGTTGTATTTTCGAGATTCGATCGAATTGGATGTCGTCACCGGTGAGCCGGGCGAAAACGAAGTGCACGTCGGCCCATTCGACTTGGATGAAGCCTGCGACGAATGCGGAACGCCGTTATTCGCAGTCGTCGCCGGCGAAACGACAGGACGGTTGGCGTTTCTATCGAACCTTGGGCCGACCATTGTGATTCCGCTTTGCCCGACCTGCGTCGCCGAACACCGCAGTACAACGACAAGCGTTGACCTTCCGATGCCGATGAACAAAGCGTTCGACCCAGCAACCAAGCGGCTCGTGCTGGGCCTGACTTTGCCGACGTTCGGCGGATGGCACCGCTATACGTGCCATCTGGGCGGATTTCCCCGCTGGCAGCAGGACCCGGAATATCCCAAGTGCCCAGACTGCTCCAAGACCATGCGTTTTTTATTGCAAGTCAGGGGATATTCGCTGGATTGGGGCTACTGCCATCCGATGTGTTTTGTGTGCGACAAGTGTCGCACGCTGAAAACGGTTATGCAGACTGATTAGGCTTGCCCCATTTGCGCACGGGCATTCTCCGTCGTTGCGACGTAGGCGTCGCAACGACGAAGAGGCCACGCCCTACCGCCCCTTGTGCAAAAACCCCAGCCCGAACGGAATTTCTGGCTTGTCCGCCGGGAAACCGCGGAGGGCGGACTCGTGGGCGTCCTTCACCTCGGTCAGCGACGTCAGCACGTCGTCGGCGGTGCGTTGCGAGCGGCCTTGGTAGATCGCGCGCAGGCCCGAAAGCCGGAGCACTTCCTGCAGGTGCGCGAAGCTCAGGCCGTCGGAGAGGCTGACCGCCTTAGTCAGATCCGCACCGATCAGCTCCGGCAGCTTTTCGCGCAGGAAGCGTTCACGCAGCGCGTCATCCGGCGGAGCGAGTTCGATCATCGCGTCGAAACGGCCGGGGCGGTTGTTCACGGCCGCGTCCAGCTTCTCCGGATGATTCGTCGTCGCGATCAGCAGCAGGCCGCCGCTCGTCGCCGGCGTCATCAGGCCGTCCAGCGTGTTGAGGAACGTGCTCACGTTCACCTGCTGCAGCAGCCAGTCGAGGTCTTCCAGCACCAGGATGGCCGGCGCCTGGGCCGTCCACTGGTTGATCACGTTCTGCAGGTCGTCGGAGTCAAACCCCTGCCACGCGCGCAGGCTCAGCGCCGACACGTGCGGCAGGCTCGCACCGATCCACTTGATCAGCGATGTCTTCCCGTTACCCGGCGGCCCGTACAGCAGCACGCCGCGACGGTACGGCACGCCAAGGTTGCGGTAGAGCTGCGCCACTTCGGGTTCGAAGAAGCCCAGCACTTCGCGGCGGATGCGATCCAGCAGCGCCTCGGGCTGAACCAGCGCGGCGTGGCTGTTGGAATCGAGCTCGCGTGGCGGACGCGTTTCGCCGCCGTACTCGCCGATCACCTGCCACGTCTTGCGGTTGGATTCACGCCGCGCCGCCAGCACCGCACGGCGCAGCGCCGCGAACGCCGCCGGCGACGGCGCCGCCACCAGCCACAGAACGCCGTCGCCACTGTGCGCACTCACCCAGAACCAGCGTGCGAGCACCGCCTCGTGGCGGAACAGGCGCAGGAAGCCGCTGGGGTGTTCCCAGGCGTTGGTCTCGTTGTACGTGAGGTTAGCGACCGGCTGCCCGCCGCGGATGTGCGCGGGCGGCAGTTCCCACGCGGCCTCGGATTCGCCGAGCGCGGGGAGCAGGCGCGTGATGTCGTTCAGGTCGAAGTTGGTGGCTTCGAACAGGCGATACGTCGGCAGTTCGTTCGCCTCGAGATACGCGCGCAGCTGGGCCGCGGCGCATTCGGTCAGCGTCAGAGAAGCCGGCAGAGCACCCGCCACCTGGGCGGGATTCAAGGGCGGCGCAGCATGGCTGCGGCGATCGGGCGTGAAGATTTCCAGTTCCGTGTTCATGATGACAAAAGGCTCAATGGCCCAGTAGCGCCAGCGCTTCCAGCGCCGGCGAGATAATCCGTGCATGCGACTTAACGGCCGGGGTTAGCGGCTCGTAAAAACACAATTTTAATTTCAACAAAGAATCGAACGGCGATGCACGCCGTGATCAGGCTTTCGCGCCGCGCGAGAGCCATCGCATGTGCGATCGCTCGACGCGGCGGAAGAGGGTGTGGATTTGACTTGTCTGCATAGGCAATCCTTGGACGCGAGGGAAAATACCCTGTTTTCTGGGGATTGCAACGAAAAAATGCAAAACCTTTTTTCGATGGATGCAATTTTTGTAGGGTAGGGTTCATCCCCACAGATCGCAGACGGTGGGGATGAACCCCACCCTACCACTTGCGCTGGCGCGACTCGCAAGCAGCGATGACGTTTCGCAACGGCGGCGCGTCAGGCGAATCGGGCTTTAGTCGCAGAGATCGTTCGATCAGCCGCGTGAGGCGATCAAACCAGAGATTGAGCTTGTCGATGTCGTCGGCTTGGCGTCGTTCGCTGCCTTCGGCGAACTGCATGCGCCACTTGCGCTCGAGGCGGGCGAGTTCGTCGTGCAGGCCGATGAGTTCCATGGCGCTCGGGTCGCCCTGCTCGGCTTCTTCGAACAGGCGCTTGATGATATCGACGGTATGGGCGACGCGTTTTTTCATGGTCGGCTCGCGTTAGCTCGCGTCGTCGGCGTCGAGCGGCGTGACGGGATCGGGCGGAAGCCCGGTCGCGGGTTTTAAGATCGGCAGCGATTGGTGCGTGCTGAGGGGCATTTCGTCGGGCGACGTGAGCGCGCTCGAATCGCCTGACAGCGGCGCAGGTTTTTTCGGCTTTCGCTTCCGCGGCGGACGGCGGCCATTCTTCACGTCTTCTTCTAACTGCGACTTGCGGCGCAGGATGTGGTGGTACTGCTGGGCGAATCGGTGGGCCTCGTCGCGGATGTACATCAGCATCCGCAAGCCGGTGTTGTTCTTCGGGAGGCGGATCGGTTCGGCGACGCCTTGCACGTAGACGAGTTCTTCCTTCTTCGCGAGGCTGATGACCATGGGCGGCTTGATGTCCATCTGCTTGAAGACGTCCAGCGCGGCGTGGAGCTGGCCGAGGCCGCCGTCGATGAGGATCACGTCGGGATAGAGCTCATTGTTCTGGCCGGCTTCGCGGTAACGGCGGCTGACGACTTCCTGGATGCTCAAGAAGTCGTTGTTGCCTTGGCCGTGCTTGATTTTGTAGCGGCGGTAGCAGTCTTTGAAGGGAACTCCATCGATGAAGCAGACTTTGCTGCCGACCATTTCGCCGCCTTGCAGGTGGGCGATGTCGATCGCTTCCAGAATCCGCGGCGGCTCGGAGAGTTTCAGCGCGGCCTGCAGTTCAACCACGCCTTCCTGTGGGTTGATGACGAACGACTCCGGCTGCCAGTATTCCTGATCACCCTTGCCGGCGCGGTGGCCGAGCGACTGCAGCGCCTTGATCTCATCCCGCAGCTTGGCGGCCCGCTCGTACGACTGGTTCATCGCGGCGGCGGCCATTTCCTTTTCCAAGTCCTTCAGAACGGATTTGCGGTCGCCGTCTAAGAAACGCTGAAGGCGGCGGATGTCGTCGAGGTACGCGGGCCGTTCGATTTTGTCGGCGCACGGCGCGGTGCACTGCTTGATCGCGTAGAGCAGGCAGGGGCGGAAGAATTTTCGTTTCGTATCGCTTTCGGAAATTTCCAGATGACACGTTCGAAACTTGAACGCCTTTTGCAAATGTGTGACGGCTTCCTTTAACTGATAGACGCTGGTGAACGGGCCATAGAGCTTGGCCCCCTTCCGCGGCTCGCGGGTGACGTAGACGCCGGGGAATTCGTCGTCGGTGGTCACCATGAGGTACGGGAAGGTCTTGTCGTCGAGCAGTTTGGCGTTGAAGCGCGGCTGGATGTCCTTGATCAGCCGCATCTCGGCGAGCAGGGCTTCCACTTCGCTGTCGGTTTCGATGATGTCGAAATCGACGACGAACTCGCGCAAGGGCGCTTTCTTCACCTCGAGCTTGGTGCTCGGCTGAAAATACGAGCCGACGCGGTCGCGCAGCGACGAGCTCTTGCCCACGTAAATGACCCGGCCGGCGGAATCCTTCATCAGGTACACGCCGGGCGTCTTTGGGAGGGCTTTGGCCTTGTCGGAGAGTTTTTGAAGGCGGTCTTCCATGAAACCAGTGCAAACGTCCTGCTCGATTGTAGGACAAAGACTATTGCTGCGTCGCGGGCGGCGGCGGGAGCGACGCGGGCTCTACGCCACTACCGTCGATCTGCGCCCGGCCGTCGGCGAAGAGCGTGATCGTCGGCTGGCCCGGGATTTTTCGCGTCGTCGCCAGCACGGATGCGGAAATCGGCTTGAGCTTCGTGATCTTCTGCCCGGCCGCCGGCGCCAGATCGAACTCACAGTGGTCGGCCACCCAGGCCTGCTTTTGATCGTCGGTCATTTCATCCCAGTTCGCCGGCGCTTTGCTGCCGAGCCGCGGATCAAGATAGACGTCGGCGGATTGGACGTACTTGAGCGTTTGCGACCAAGTCGACGGGAGGAAGCCGCGGTTTTCGTTGCAGTACATCAGACTGGCCCGGCCGAGTTGCTGGAGATGGCGTAGCGTCGCCTGGTCGGCCGCCGTCGGGTCAGCCGCGAGGACGCGGATCGCCAGCGCACAGACGATCGCGACAGCAGCCAGGGACAACATCAGATTGCGCATTTTTCCTCCGGTACGAGTTCTCAATTCTCGCGTCGCGCGGCCGCGCGTTCAACCGGCCTCGCGTGTATGATGCCTCACCCTATGGCCAAGAACATCAAAACCCGCAAGGACGATTACGCGCAGTGGTACCTCGACGTGATAAAGGCCGCCCAACTGGCGGATTACTCGCCGGTGCGCGGGTGCATGGTCATTCGTCCCGAAGGGTACGCGATCTGGGAGGCGATTCAGCAGGATCTCGACCGGCGGTTCAAAGAAACCGGGCACGTCAATGCGTACTTTCCGCTGCTGATTCCGCAATCGTTCCTCGCCAAAGAGGCGGCCCATGTGGAAGGCTTTGCGATGGAGTGTGCCATCGTGACGCACAGCAAGCTGGAGAAGGACCCGAACAAAGCCGGCGCGCTGCGGCCCGCATCCCCGCTGGAAGAGCCGCTCATCATTCGGCCCACGAGCGAAACGATCATCGGCCATATGTATGCCCAGTGGATTCAGAGCTATCGCGACCTGCCCTTGCTGATCAACCAGTGGGCCAACGTGATGCGATGGGAACTCCGCACGCGGCTGTTCCTGCGCACGAGCGAGTTCCTCTGGCAGGAAGGTCACACCGCCCACGAGACAGCTGATCAGGCACAGGTTGAGACATTAAAGATGCTCGACGTGTATGCGGATTTTGCCGAACAGATCCTGGCGATCCCGGTGGTGAAGGGAACCAAGACCGAAAGCGAGAAGTTCCCCGGCGCGAATACGACATACTGTATAGAAGGCCTCATGCAGGACGGCAAAGCCCTGCAGTGCGGCACCAGCCACAACCTTGGGCAGAATTTCGCCAAGGCGTTCGACATCAAGTTCCTCGGTCGCGATCAGAAACAGGAATTCGCCTGGACGACGAGCTGGGGCATGAGCACGCGACTCATTGGCGCAATGATCATGGCCCACTCAGACGACGAAGGACTGATCCTGCCGCCGAACGTGGCGCCCGTCGTCGCGGCGATCGTGCCGATCTTCAAAACGCCGGAGGAAAAGGCGCAGGTGCGCGAGTTCATCGACAAGGTGCTCACCGGCCTGACCGGCGGAACCAAGTCCATCGGCGAGCAAGGCGGCGAAGACATCGTCAGCTACTTCTTCAACAAACAGACGCACCAGAAAGTCGTCGTCGACTGGCGCGACGCCCGCCCCGGTGACAAGCAGTATCACTGGGAACAACGCGGCGTGCCCTTCCGCATGGAAGTCGGCCCGCGCGACGTGGCCGGCGGCGTATTTGTGCTAAAAAGCAGGCTAAGTCGCGACAAAATGATCACGCCGATTGCCGACGTAACGCCTGCATGGCTGACCGAGAAGCTGGCGGCGATGCACACCACGCTGCTCGAAAAAGCGCGCACCTTCCGCGACCAAAGCACGCGGCCGGCGAGTTCGTACGACGAGATGAAAGCGATTCTCGAAAAAGACGGCGGCTTCGTTCGCTGCTACTTCGAGCCGGACGCAGACGCCGAGGCGAAGATCAAAACCGAAACCAAAGCGACTGTTCGCTGCATTCCATTCGATCAGCCTGATGTTGCAGGCAAATGCATTTTCAGCGGCAAGGAAACCAAGACGCAGGTGTTGTTCGCACTCGCATACTAGAAAGAGGGAATGAACGCAGAGACACAGAGGCGCAGAGAAGAATCAAAGAACTAAATTCTGGTTTTCTCTGCGGCTCTGCGTCTCTGCGTTCATGAATGTATGTTGACGATTGTCCCCAGCATCGACTTGATCAACGGCAAGGTCGTTCGCCTCAAGCAAGGCGACTACGGCCAACAGATTAATTACGACGTCGACCCGCTCGACATCGCGCGCTCGTTCGCCGCCGCGGGTGCCAAGTGGATGCACGTGGTGGATCTCGACGGCGCAAGGGAAGGTCGGCCGATGCAGACAGACCTGATCGCCCGCGTGGCGCAGGCGTCAGGGCTGAACGTTGAAGTCGGCGGCGGCGTGCGGTCGACCGATGACGTGAAAGCGCTGCTCGATCGCGGCATCACACGCGTCGTGGTCGGCACGCGCGCGATGGAGGCGTGGGGCTGGTTTCAACATCTGGCGCATCTGCCGGGCATGGAAGAAAAACTCGTTCTCGCGCTCGACGCCAAGGGCGGACAGGTCGCCACGCGCGGCTGGACGCACACCACCGGCAAACTCGCGGTCGACGTGGCGAAGGAAGTTTCAGACTGGCCGCTCGGTGCGCTGCTCTACACCGATGTGGCCAAGGACGGCATGCTGTCGGGCCCGAATTTCGACGAGACCGAGCGGCTGGCGCAAGCGGGAAAAGTTCCCGTCATCGCCAGTGGCGGAGTCGGGTCGATCGATCACATTCGGCGCCTCACCGGACTATCAGTGTGGGGCGCGATCGTGGGCCGAAGTCTGTATGAGGGAAAGGTCGATCTGGCTGAGGCGGTTCGTATAGCGACCGCCCGATAAGAACCGCAGCGATTTGAATTTAGGCAACCTTTTCCGGCTAGCGAACACGACCATAGGTTCGATAATCCGCGCGATTCAGAGCAGTTCCTGCACGTCCTCCGCGCCCGAAATCCCGCTCGGGCGGCCACTCACGGCGACCACGCGCGGGATCAGTGAATCCCTTATGTTTGTGATCCACTTCACAAACAACTCCGTTATTAGTCAAAAATCAGCGTTTATGTTATCGGACATTTTATCTGGACGTTGCTGAGTCTGCATGACCGTCACAAATTCACTGGACAAGCAGGGAATCTTCGTTACCGTAATACGCAGTCGATCTCGCTGCGCCCAGCCCTGTTTGAGCCGAGCAACGCGGGAGAGACGATTTGAAAATTAACGGCGTCACGAGATCGGAAGGGAAGAGCCGGCCTCGTGTCTTGTTGCCAGTTTTTTGTTGTTTCAGTTTTACGGAGGCTCATATGAGCAAGCGTAGTGGGTGCAAGTTTTTGGCTGCGGTGGCTGCCCTTGGACTGAGTGTCCTCGGGGCCAGCAATGCCTTCGCAGGTTTTACTTCGATCGGCGCTCCGAATTTCGGACGCGGCGGCGAAGCTTCACAGGCTGAGATCCTGTCGAACACGTACGGTGGATCGTTCACGGCTAACGGCCTGGACTTCACCAACGGCTCGATCACGGCGACCCGAATCGACGACTCGAAAGACCAGACGTTCAAGGGCGACATCACGTCGTCCCGCGCCTTGGCTCGTTTCGCGTTGTACGGTCAGGGTTTCGCTTACGGTGACGTCAGCTCGCCGACCCAGTTGTTCACGGTCGGTGGCAATAACTTCACCGTCACCGGTTCGACCGGCGCGGTCGATCTCCCGGCCTCGTACTCGTTCGTTCGTACCGGCCAGGGCGGCAACAAGTCGTCCAGCAACGCGGCGAACAGCGACGGTCAGGATCACCTGGTCACCTACCTGCTTACGGGCAGCGGCGTGACGGGTCCGACCTACGTTCTGTTCTGGGAAGACCTGAACAAGAACAAGAGCGACTTCGACTTCAACGACCTCGCGGTCGAAGTGAAGGCGACGTCGCCGATCATCGTTCCGCTGCCTGCTGCAGCCTGGTCGGGATTGGTCACCCTCGCGGGTGGCGCTCTCGTAGCCGGCTACCGCAAGCGTCGCGCGATGGCCTAATGCGAGTCTGATTTCTATATACACAACCCGACGGGACGGATCTTTGGATCCGTCCCGTCTTTTTTTGCGCGCCTTGTCCGCCTTATCGGACCATGCCTCTACAGATATTGGTCACCCCCCGCGAATGTGATCGACATCACCTTCATGATTGTTGCTGTTTCGAAAGCATTTATTTTATCGGACGCCTGCATTTTGGCCCGCGACGGCACGCGCGACAACACCTCCTCAGATTAACGCGTTCGCCCTTCCACAAACTCTCAAATGAGTTTGCATCCCCGACCGCGCCTCAAAGCGTGAGGTAGGTTTCGTGCATAACTGACGTCACGAGATTGGGCGGGGAAGGTTCAATCTCGTGTCTTGTGTCAGCAATGTATTTTCTCTTTTGGAGGCTCAATATGAGCAAGCGTAGTGGGTACAAGAAATTCCTGGGTCTTATCGCCGCCATCGGACTTGGTGTCCTGAGCGCGGGCCAAGCCCAGGCCGGTTACACGTCGATCAGCGCCCCGAACTTCGGTCGTGGCGGCGAAGCGACTCAGGCGGAAATCCTTTCGCACAGCTACGGCGGCAACTTCGTCGCTGATGGCCTCAACTTCTCCAACGGTTCGGTCACCGCTTACCGTATCGACGATGACTTCGACCAAGTCATGCCGTTCGATATTCTCAGCAGCCGCACTTTGGCGACTTTCGCCTCATATTCGCAGGGTTTGGCGTACGGCACGCTCGCCGATGAGCATCAGCTCTTCACCGTCAGCGGCAAGGGTTACGCTGCCACCGGTGGCACGGGCGCGGTCGATCTGCCGAATCCGACGGAACTGATCCGCACCGGAACCAGCGAAGACTTCTCGTCCAAGGACGCGTCGAACAGCGACGGCAAAGATCACCTTGTTACCTACCTGCTCGTCAACGACGTGCATGCGAACAAGGCCTCCAAGCCGGAACTGACCTTCGTGCTCTTCTGGGAAGACCTGTCCAAGAAGTCGCACAGCGACTGGGACTTCAACGACCTGGCCGTGGAAATCAAAGCTTCCTGCCCGGTGGTTGTTCCCCTTCCGGCCGCTGCCTGGTCGGGCCTGGCTACCCTCGCGGGTGGCGCTCTTGTGACCGGCTACCGCAAAGCCCGTCGCCAGATGGCCTAATGGCTTGAGTTAGTTTGCTTTCCCCCACCTCTTCGAGACGGGATGGATCATCGATCCATCCCGTCTTTTTTTATTCGGACTTTTCGCCGCCCCTACAGACGTCACAGCTTCTCCTTAAGGAACGCCGTGGCGCCCGGCAGACCAAAAATCCGTTTGCTCATTTGGCTTCCTCAAAAAATGAATCGTACGTTTCAGCACATGCACGGTACGAGCGAGGCGGGAAGGCTTCGGGGTTTGTGCCGTGAGTTTTTACAATTTTTTTGGAGGCTCTATATGAGCAAGAAAAGTGGGTTCGTAAAGGTTCTTGGTGCAGTTGCAGCGATCGCTCTTGGCGTGCTTGGCACGGGCAAGGCCGAAGCGTCCTTCACGTCGATTCAGTCGCCGTGGCCGGGTGAAGCTTCACAGGGTCAGATCCTGTCGCACACCTATGGCGGGACGTTCGTGCAGAACGGCTTGGACTACACCAACGGCAATATCACCGCCGTTCGTGTGGATGACGCGTTCGACCAGGTCTTCCACTTCGACATCGCGTCGATCAAGACCATCGCGAAGTTCTCCGGCGGTTCGCAGGGCCTGGCGTACGGCACGCTCGATAACGAGCACCAGCTGTTCAACGTCACCGGCAACCACTACGCCGTCGGCGGCAGCACGGGGCATCTGGATATGCCCGGCTCGTTCTCGCTGATCCGCACCGGCACGGGCCAGGACTACTCGTCCGATGCGTCGGTCAATCCCGACGGGGCTGATCACCTGGTGACGTACCTGTTGCAGGGCGCCAAGAACAGCCACCCGACGTACGTGATGTTCTGGGAAGACCAGACGTTCAAGAAGAGCGACCTGGACTTCAATGACTTCGCCGTCGAAGTGAAGTCGTCCTGCCCCGTGGTAGTGCCGCTCCCCGCGGCCACGTGGTCAGGCCTGGCGACTCTCGGTGGCAGCGCCCTCGTGGCCGGCTACCGCAAGGCTCGCCGTCGACTGGCGTAAGCGAATATTTAGTTCTCCCCCTTGGAAGGCCCTGGCAGGTTCACTGCCAGGGCTTTTCTTTTTGCGCGACGGATTCCTCCCGCTGACGCTGGCCGAGCCACGCTTTTTTTTCCTCGCATAAACAGCTACAACGTTTGCATCGCTGGAGGACAGCATTTGAGCAAGCTTCGTTTGATCCAATGTGGTACGGGCGGAATGGGCAAGACCTGGTGGAGCACCGTCACCAGTCAATCGCCCGACTTCGATCTGGTCGCGATCGTCGATGTCGTGCCCAGTTCGCTCAACGAAGCCGGCGACGCGCTCGGCCTGCCGGCAGAGCGCCGCTTCCGATCGCTCGAAGAAGCCATCGACAAAGTCCCCGCCGACGCGGTGCTTACCGTGACACCGCCGGTGGTTCACGCGCAGCACGCCAAGTACGCGATGGAGCACGGCCTGCACGTGCTGACCGAAAAGCCGATCGCCGATACGCTCGAAAACGCCCGCATGATGGTGCGGCTCGCGTCGCAATATCAGCGGCAGCTCGTCGTCGGCCAGAACTACCGATTCCGCCCGCCGGTGCAGAAACTCAAGCAACTGATCACCGACCAAACCGTCGGCGAGTTCGGCCACGGCCACATCGACTTCTACATCCCCGCCGATTTCACCGGCACGTTCCGCGAGACGATGGAATTCCCGCTGCTGGTCGACATGGCGATCCATCACCTTGATTTGATCCGCTGCGTGACCGGCCGCGACATCGTGAAAGTCACGGCGCAAGCCTTCAAGCCGAGTTGGAGCTGGTACCAGCACCAGGCGGGCCTGAAAATGCTGATCGAACTGGATGGCGGCCTGCCGTTCAGCTACAGCGGCGACTGGAGCGCGCTCGGCAAATCCACCAGCTGGAACGGCACGTGGCGCCTGCAGTGCGCCGGCGGATCGATCCACATGGAAGACGACAAGGTTTCCGTCGCGCGAAGCGAACGCTGGTCGAAAAATCAGACGATCGAACAGATCGATTCGCCGTCGCTCGAGTTGGAAGGTCAAGCCGCCCTGCTCGCCGGCTTCGCCACCGCGATCCGCACCGGCGTCGCCGCTGAAACCAGCGGCGCAAACAACATCCCCAGCTTCGCCGCAGTCATCGCCGGCGTGATCAGCGCCCGCGAGGGTCGGCCAGTGAATCTGAAAGAACTGATTCGCTAGTCGATTCCGGACCGTGGAAATTCCCTCGCTGCCGAGCCACGATCAGGAAAAAATCATGCCAATTGGCCCGTCGGCCACGTAAGTGCTGGCCGGGCCGGACGTTGACGATTTTTTGCCGGGTGCGCCAAGGTACGAAAAGGTGCGTTTAGGTGCGCAAAGGTGCGCATTTGTGACCCAATCGCGTGCCCCTCGTCTGACTATTCACTTGTCAAAGAGCGACCGCCACACCAACAGCGCGCAGCGATCGATGCGGGCGCAATGACCCTCATCTATGATCACTGGCGCTGCGCCGCCGCCGGCGCGTCGGGCGCGCACGGCCGACGACCAAAACCCGCAGGGCCGTCGAAAATCGACGATTATTTTTTCGGATTTGTCATTTTTTGTGTGTCATTTTTGGGTCCCTCTCCCGGTACTCCGGGAGAGGGTAGGGTGAGGGTTCTGCTTCGGCGGTCAGACTAATCTTCGATCATGTCGAGGAGACGATAAGTCAAGCCTCGTCATCCTGAGCGTACCCGCGAAGGATCTGGTACCGATCGACGGTTGAAGCAGATCCTTCGCGGGTACGCTCAGGATGACATACTTCTGCGTTTGATCGCGTAATGACTTCTCAGACATTGTCAGCCACGCACCAGAGCTAGCCCGCGTCCTTGGCAGTTTAGGAGCGGTATGAACCGAGGCGACAGTACACTCACCCTGCCCTCTCCCGGCGTACCGGGAGAGGAAAAACGAGGCTCTCAACGTACAGGCATCGTCGTCGGCGGCTTGCGCAGGTCGTAGATTTTGAGCCCGCCGACCCGTCCGCCGCTGATCTCTGGCACGTCGCGAAGGAACGCGTACTGCTTGGGCCCCCAGACCCAGAGAAATTCGACGCCGAACTTTTCCAGCTCCGCCGGTGTGATGCCTTTCGATTCGCCGAGGTATCGCAGATTGAGAAGAAACGCGAGGTTTAGCGTCTCGCCCCATTTGTCGTTGGAGGCGACGCGCGCTCGCTCCGGCATCACACCGGCCAGGCTCGCCGCGTTGTGGCGATGATAATCGTCGCGGCCCCAGCGGCTGGCGATCGACCAACGCCCCAGCGCCATGTGGGCCGGGTCTTTGTCAGAATTCCAATCCGGATTCGAGAGAAACGACCACGCCACGACCGCCACGCCGGCGATCCGCAACGGCACGCGCAGCCATCGCGGCAGCGGCCAGGTCAATCGACAGACCGCAAACACGCCGACAACGAGCAGCCCGATGCACAGCAGCGAAACGAATCGCTCGTATACGTGCAGCAGGTAATAGCCGATCGGATAGAGCAGCAGCAGCGTGCCAAAGATCGCCGCCGGCCGGCGCGGCTTGGGGTCGAGACGCGAGCACGCCAGCCGCACGCCCACCAGCACGATCGGCCACAGCAGCCACGTAAACTTCTGCAGGATCGCGATCAATTCCTTCTCGTTCCGAACGCGATTCTTCTCCCACGTCTCCCGGTCGGCCCGCGTGGCAAGCGGATTCCACGCGACGTACGGCAGCACCGTCGCATCGTCCCACCCGCTCGTGCCGGTTTCATTCGGCAGCGGCAGGAGCTTTCCGGCGTGCATCGGGATGACGAACTTCGGCCGGTTCCAGGCGATGTTGAATCGGCCGGTACTGGCGACGGTAAACGATTTGTATTTGTGCGTGAGCACGGCCGACCAAGATCCGACGATCACGGCAAAGACGAAAAGTCCCGCGATCGCGTGAATTACCTTCCGTTTACGACGGCCCGGCTTGGCCCGCCAAATCGCGACGCTATTAACGAGGACGAAATGCAACGCCAGCACCGGCAGCGCGTAGGCCTTGGCTAGAAACGCGAATCCCGCGAGAACGCCAGACGTCGCGCCGTCGAACCAGCGCCGGCCGTACGACGGCACGCTCATCTGCGCTGCGTACAGCAGCAGCATGGCGGTAATCAGCAGATCGGGCGTGGTCACGTCCATGCAGAAGTAGTACAGGATCGGAAAAAGCGCGACCGACACGATGACCCGCGCGTCGCGCGGCACGCTGAGATTGCGCAACAGCCACCACACGATCGAGAGGGTTGCCGCGCCGACGAGAATCGCGAGCACCTTCGTCGCCAGCGTCGCTTCAATGCCCGCCCATAGCAGCGGCACCAGGAGCCATGAATAGAGCGGGCTCCAATACGCGTTCACCGCATCGGCGAAGTGGCCGGCCAGGTACTGCCGCGCGATGGTGAGGTATGACACGCCGTCCGGATTCATCTGGCCGCGATAGCCCGGCAGCAGTCGGAACCCGATGATGAGAAATACGATCACGATCGCCGGCAGGAGCAGGTGACGCAGCCATCCGAGTCGACGGTGCCACGGCAACCGCGCGGGAGTGATGGCGACTGCAGGCGAAGATGCGGGATCAACAGCGGGGATATCGGTCATGGCGGACCATCTGGGAGTTGCCGAAGCCGATCGCTGATCGCCGTGTCGGTCGTCGTCCACCAGAGCTGCTTGTGGTGATGCACGGTGCAGACGGTCGCGCCGCCGGGGAAGACGAACATGAAGTCCGACTGTGCGAGGTGCATCAGCAGATGCTCGATCATTTTTTCAAATTCAGGCCGCTCGGCCATCAAGAACTCGATCGCCGCGCCGTCGTGCCGGCCGATGAGTTGGACCGGATCAATCCCCGCCTCGCTGAGCACGGTCGGGAGCCACTGGTAGCTGCCGAAGTCGAGTTCGTACGCCCAGTGGCTCATCGGCATGACCCAAACTGATTCGCTCGCCAGACGATCGGCCCATATCGCGCCCGCGAGCGTTGCAAGCGTTCGCTCAGTGGGCGGCAAAACAAGACGACAAATCGCCCGGGCCGCAGGGCGAATGGTCGAGTCGTCTCGCACGATCCACCCGACGGACTGCGTCGGCGCTTCTTCAGCGAATCCGAACGCCCCGCTGTTGTGATAAAGCGAAACCAATCCCGCGCGGTTCAGCGATTCGAGCACCTCGGCATAATCAATGACACGCGGCATGCGTGGATTGTACTGTATGACATTCGACAATCGACGCTCCACAATCCACAATCAAAGGATGCAACGCATCGTCCTTACCGGCGGCCCGGGCGCGGGCAAGACTGTGATCACCACCGCCATCGCGGCCGGCGACACGAACCGCTTCGTGCGCGTGCCCGAAGCCGCCACCCACGTGTACGATTCGATGCAAACCCGCTGGGACCGCCTCGACGTACCCGGCCGGCGCGACGTGCAGCGGAAGATCTACTTCCATCAGATCGAACAGGAAGACCGCCTTGCAGCCGAGTTCCCCGACAAAATCATCCTCCTCGACCGCGGCACGATCGACGGCGCCGCCTATTGGCCCGAAGGCCCCGACGGCTACTGGACCGACCTGCAAACCACCCTCGCCGCCCAACTCACCCGCTACGACGCGGTGATCTGGATGCAAACCGGCGCCGCGCTCGGCCACTACGACGGCGACGCCAGCAATGCCTGCCGCTTTGAAGACGACGCCGCCGCCATCGAGTCCGGCCTGCTCCTTGGCAAGCTCTGGGGCGGGCACCCGTGCATCAAGCACATCGGTGCGTATCCGACGATCGGCGCGAAGATTGAAGCCGTGCGGGCGGTGATTGGCGAACTGCTTTTGAAGTAGGAATGATGAATGCAGAATGATGAATGAAGAGAATTTCATTCTGCATTCGTCATTCATCATTCTGCCTTTCCGCATTACACTGCCCGCATGCCCTACACGATCGACACGCAAGGATGGCTCGATCCCCATCTCGCCCAGGAATGGCTGCTCACCAACGGAATGGGCTCGTTCGCCGCTTCCACGATTTTGAGCTGCAATACTCGCCGCTATCACGGACTGCTGTGTGCGGCGACCAATCCGCCCGTCGGTCGCGTGATGACGCTCAACCGCGTCGCCGAAGTGCTGATTTTTGACGGCGACAACGAGCAACCCGTCGAGCTGTCGATCAACCAGTTCGGCCAACACCTGCACCCGCGCGGGGACCGCTACCTGCGGCGCTTTCAGAGCGATGACGTCATCCGCTGGGAATACGACGTGCGCGACGGCACGCTCGTCAAAGAGCTGCTGCTTTGCTGGAAAAAGAACACGATCGCCATCCGCTACAGCTGGACGGGCCCGAAGATGGAGCTGCAGGTGCTGCCGTTCGTGAGCCTGCGTGATTTTCACGCGCTCCGGCGGGCGGGGAATACCATTTACGCCAAGTCGAGCGATCGGGCGGTAAGCGTGTACGAGAACCCCAACGCGATCAACATTCAGGCCGACGGCGGGCAGTTCATCTTCAAGCCCGACTGGTGGTACGGCCACACGTACGCGGTCGAACAGGAGCGCGGCCAAGATTTCACTGAAGACCTTTACACGCCCGGCCGGTTCACCATCACCTGCGAAACCGGCACGGTGCTGACACTCGTCGCATCGATTGAGGCGATTGAAACCTTCGACTGGAAAGCAGAACTCGCGACTCGCCAACAGGTGTTCGCCGTCGACTCTTCTGCTTCGCCCGCGGTGCAGAAGTTGCTGCGGGCCGCGAAGGATTTCGTCGTCGCCCGCAAGCAACCCGAAGGCGGCGACGGCCAGACGATTCTCGCCGGCTATCCGTGGTTCGCCGACTGGGGGCGCGACACGATGATCTCGCTGCCGGGATTGCTACTGGTTTCCAAACGGTTCGATGAGGCCCGGCAGGTGCTCAGCGTGTTCGCTCGGTACGTGAGCGAAGGGATGATCCCCAACCTGTTCGACGACTACTCCAACGAGCCGCGCTACAACACGGTGGACGCGAGCCTCTGGTTCGTTCACGCCGCGCACGAATATTTGAACGCCTCCGGCGATCGCAAATCGTTCGACGAGGTGCTGCTGCCCGCTTGCCGATCGATCGTCAACGGCTACCGCAGCGGTACGCGCTTCCACATCGGCATGGACCCGGCCGACGGGCTTATCACGCAAGGCGATCACTCCACCCAGCTCACCTGGATGGACGCCAAATGCAACGGCATCACGTTCACACCGCGACAGGGCAAGGCCGTTGAAATCAACGCGCTCTGGTACCACGCCCTGCGCCTGCTCGGCGAGAACCAACTGGCTGATCGCGTACAGAAGAGCTTCGTCGAAACGTTCTGGGTCAGCCCCTTCCGCGGCCTGGCCGACGTCGTTGATGGCGATCGCAAAGACAACGCGATCCGCCCGAACCAGATTTTCGCGGTCAGCCTGCCGAACTCGCCGCTGTCACGCGAGCATCAGCTGGCGGTGGTGGAAGTGGTGCGCCGCGAGCTGCTCACACCGTTCGGCCTGCGCACGCTCAGCCGCACCGATCGCAACTACCACAGCCGCTACACCGGCCCACAGATCCAGCGCGACGCCGCATACCACAACGGCATCGTCTGGCCGTGGCTCCTCGGCGCGTTCCTAGACGCTCATCTGAACGTGCACGACCACTCGCCGGCCTCAGTCCAGCAGGCCAAGCAGTGGCTCTCGCCGCTGGTCGACGGCATGAACGATACCGCGTGCATCGGCTCGATCAGCGAAATCTACGAAGCCGACCCGCCGCAACGCCCCGTCGGATGCTGCGCCCAGGCGTGGAGTGTCGCGGAGACATTGCGGCTAGCGGTGAAGCTGGGGATGTAGCAGAGTTCCATTCGGTTGGCTTGGAATGGAGGATCAACAATGTCCCTCACCGACAAAACAATCACCGAGGCCGCGGAAAACGTCCGAACCATTCTATCGCACGTCTCGGTCACGGACTCCGAACGTACCTTCGTCGATGACGCGGCGAGAAAAGTTGCGCAGACCGTCTGGGATTTGCTGATGGCCGTTCCGGATGAAGATCGCGCGAGTATGCGCGGCATCATTATGACGGTGGCCATCGCGATGAACATCGGCCCGTGGCAAGTGTGGGACGAGGGATCGGGCTATTACGTCGATCCGGCTCGGCCGCCTCGAGCGGAATGAAACTTGGTTCGCTTCACATCTGGGCGGCTGGGAACGTCGCCAGAAATTCGCTGCCCTGTCCGAGTCCTTTACTGACCGCTTTAATCGCCCCGCCGTGGCCTTCCACGATGGCGTGCGTGATCGACAACCCCAGCCCCGTGCCGCGGCGGCCTTCTCTTGGCAGCGTGAAGAACGGTTCGAACACGCTCTCCAGCGTCTGCGGGCTCATGCCGCGGCCGTTGTCTTTCACGCTGAGTTCGACCGACTTATCGGCCCGCCGCACGGTGACCCACACGTCGCATTTTTCGTCGTCGCAGGCTTCAAGCGCATTGGTCAGGAGATTCAACACCACCTGCTTCATTTCTGATTCGCTGGCCATGATGGTCGCGTCGCCCTCATGCGAAAAATGAACGCGGCGGTTCTGATACGGCTTGAGCGCCTTAAGCAGCGGTACGACTTCCTCCGCCACTGCAGCCAAGTCCACCGGTGAGCGGGGCGCTTCGGTGCTGCGGGCCATGCTGAGCAGCTTTTCGGTGATCTGCTTGCAGCGGAAAGCCTCGTCGCATATCGCCTGCAGCGCCTTGTCGATCTGCTCCGTTCCGGGTTGCGCGGGCGACTGGCGTAACTGCTCGAGCGTGAACTCAGCAAACCCGGTAATCACGCCCAGCGGATTGTTGATCTCGTGCGCCACGCCGGCCGCGAGAAAACCGACGCTTGCCAGATGCTGGCTGCGGACCAACTCGCGGCTCTTCTGCTCCACTTGCTGCTCGAGATGGTGATACGCCTGATCGAGCTGCTCGGCCATCTGGTTGAAATCATCGGCCAGCGCGTTGAACTCGCAGTGGCCCTGCATTTTCAGCTTTCGCGAGAACTCGCCCGACGCGATGTGCCGCACGCCGGCGTTCAGCTCGTTCATCGGCCGCATCACCGAACGGTACTGCCACACGCCGATGATGATCGCGTTGAGGATGAGCATCGCGCTGATGCCGGAGACGGTGGAAATCGTGATGAGCCGCTTGGCGTCTGCGCTTTTTTGGGCTTTCTGGATTTCCTCGCGGACGTGCGACGCCGAAAACGCCGTCGCGCCGAGGGCTCGCTGAAAAATCGTGAGGTCCACAGGCGGCGAGCCGTTGCGGATCGCCGTGCCGACGATCTGCTGGGCCTCCTCAATATGCTCGCCGAGGAGCAGTAAGTCCGGCGTCGCCCCGCCGCCCGCGGCCGCCGGTTCATCGCGCTCGATGACGAACTTCGTTTCGGCCGACTGCAGTTCCATCATCGCGCGGGGCAGGTCCGGGTGCTCCAGCGACACCAGCGTGCGAGCCATCGAGACGTGCGTGCCGATCTCGTACACATCGCGGAGTCGTTCATACCCGCGTGTGGCCAGCGACAAATCCTGGTTGAGTCCGTGAATGCCGGAGATCGCCGTCACGCTCACCACCAGCAGGCAGATGATGACGGCGGTGATTTGGTAGATGAGGGTGCGGCGCAGCGATCGCATCGGGCCTTATGGTAGCAGGCCCGATGCGATCGGGCGATTCAAACCTAAACCGCGGCGACGGTGGACAACTTCGCCGACGACAAGGCGCCTTCGCCGAACACCGTCGAGAACTTTTCGCCGTTGGAAGCCTTCGTTCGGCCGTCCATGTAGCACACGCTGAACGCACGACGCGGAATGTCGGTGCGATTCACGTCAGACCCGTGGATCAGCCAGTTGTGCATCAGCACGCACTCGCCGGCGGCAACTTCCAGATATTCGGTCTTGTCAGACGAGCACAACTCCGCCGCCTGTTCCTTGCTGAGAAAGCCCGAGTTGTGCGACGGATTCACCAGCCCCAGCTTGTGACTGCCCGGCAGGTACTGCACGCAGCCGTTGGCGATGGTGGCCGGGTCGAGCGCGGTCCACGTCGTCACCGTCGGATCGCGATCAAGAAACGTCCACCGATCCTGGTGCCACGGCAGGAACGTCCCTTTGTGGCTCGGCTTGTTCATGAACATGGCGCGGAACGCAGCGATCGGCGTGCTCGCGCCGTAGCTGCGGGCGCTGATCTCGCGAAAGATCGGTTTCTGCATGAATGCGAGAAAGAGCGGGTCGAATTCCAGGTCCTGAATTTTGCGGTACGTCAGTGAGGAACCTTTGTGTCCGCGGGATTGTTCGCCGGCGTCTTCGTACTTGCCGCTGTCGCTGTCGAGTTGCATGAGGAGCCGGTTGTAATCCAGGTCCGCCTTGCCGAGCATGATGTCGTCGATGCGCCGGCGCAGCCCGTCGAGTTCCGCGTCCGACAACACTTTCCCGAGCCGCAGATAGCCGTTGTCTTCATAAAATTTCCAGTCCTTGTCAGAGATGAGTCCTGCCATGTCGTTCGCTCCTTTGCGTAATTGACGTTGAGACACATTCTTACGAGACGAGTTCAATCGGCCCATGGAACGTTTGAACCTCAGGATGGAGAATTTGAACCTGCGGCCGCCCGGTACTGCGCGGGGCTGCGGCCGAAATGCTGGCGGAAGAGCCGGCTGAAGTAGTACGGATCGTCCAGCCCGACCGAGGCGGCGATCGCCTTCACGGTGAGCTTGCCGGCCGCCAATTGTGAGGCGGCCTGCTCCATTCGCAGGCGCGTCAGGTGCTGCAGCGGCGTAACGCCAAGCTCACGACGGAACGTGCGGTTGAGATGCTGCGGCGTAAAGCCCGCCCACTCGGCTAGTTCGTGGAGCGATGTCACCCGGCCGACGCGCCGTGCCAACTCATCCAGCAACTCGGCCACCAGCGGATCGATCGCCCGCTGCTTCAACAGGCCCAGTGCCGCGTCGTGCCGCAACAGCTCGAGCGTCACCAACCGGCCCCACGCGGGCATCGCCAGGATCGCGTCGGTCGCATCGGGCCGATCCCACTCGGTCATTACGGCATCCAGATACCGATCGAGCCGGCTGCCCTTCTTCACGGCGCGGGTTCGCGCCGGTACGAGCATTTCAAACACGTCCTGCCCGCCGGGGAGCGTCACGTTCACATGGATCGACCCGAGCGTCACCTGCCGCGTGCGGCTGTACGCCCGGTGCACCACGCCCGGCGGCACGAGGATCAAATCGCCGGGACCGAGCGGATGCTCCGCTTCATCGACCACCCACACCACGCGACCGCGGCGGACGAAGATGAAGTTGTAATCCGGGATCGTTCGCGGGATGAGCGTGTAGCCGGCCTCGTGCTTCTGACGCGAACAGATCTGCGTCGTCACGCGGGCGCGTGAGAGCACGAACTTCAGGAATGCTCCGCGAGGCTCGCCGGCGACTGGAGTCATCGCGATGATCCTCCCGCTTGGCGACGAATCGAGGAGAAGATGAACGCCAAGTTGCCAAGAGGGCCGAGGTGGAAAATGCCAGCAAAGAGTTCCTGGCGTGTCCTACTTCGGCTCCTTGGCGCCTTGGCGTTCACATCACTTCGTCGATGCCAACAAATCCACCGGCGCCGCCTCGCGGACGAGCTTTTTCCTTTTCCCGCCGGACTTGATGAGCTTCTGCATGAATGCTTCGAATACCGCGTCTTTCAGCGGCAGGTCGACGGACTTTTTCTCCACGCCGCTCATCAGGATCGCGTTGCCGATTTCAAGCCCGCGAACGCCTTCCACGCCCTCGGCCACCAGCGGCTCATTGCGGAGGATGGCGGCGACGAACTTTTCGGTTACGCCCTTGTGCATGGCGTTGAAGTCGGACTTGGGGATCGGGATGTCGATCGTCCACGTCTCGGGGCTGTAGAACGAGTGCGGGCTGTTCTCGCGCACGTCGCGGACGCTCTCGCGGGTGCGAACGAAGGTGAGTTTGCCATGCTCGGCCACCAGCTTGCCGCGGTCGCCGCAGATTTCGAAACGGTTCGTGCCCGGCGCTTCGCCGGTGGCGGTGACGAAATGGCCGGTCGCGCCGTTGGGGAATTCAAGGATCGCCGACACTTCGTCTTCGACTTCGATCGGGTGCGTCTTGCCGAGCCCGACAACGGCCGTCACGCGGCTTGGCATCATGCCGACGACCCACTGCAGGAGGTCGAGGTTGTGCGGGCACTGGTTGATGATCACGCCGCCGCCTTCACCGGCCCAGGTGGCGCGCCAGCCGCCGCTGGCGTAGTACGTCCACGTGCGGAACCAGTCGGTGATCAGCCACGTCACGCGGGTGATTTCGCCGAGCTCGCCCTTGGCGATGATGTCGCGCATCTTGCCGTAGAGCGGGTTGGTGCGGTTCTGGTAAACGATGCCGAACTTCAGTTTGTTCTTGTACTTCTGGTAGGTCTTGTTGAGCTTGCGGACGGATCCGACGGTCACGCCGATCGGCTTTTCGCTCAGCACGTGCAGACCGGCGGCGAAGGCCGCCTCAGCGATCGGCGGGTGGTAGTAGTGCGGCGTGGCGATCAGCACCGCATCGCAGGTACCACTCTTGAGCAGTTCCTTGTAGTCGGTGAAGCCGCGGACGCCGTGCTTGTCGGTGAATTTTTTCAGGATCTTAGGCTCCACGTCGCACACCGCGCCGAGCGTTGCGCCCGAGAGCGAGTTCATGTACCCGCAGTGAAAGCTTCCCATGTTGCCGAGGCCGATGACGCCGATCCGAACTTTTTCCATGATGCGATGCCTTTTTGAGAGTTAAGATTCGCAGTGCGAGGGGACAAAAATCGGCGATTCCGGGCGGCAAGTCAATCATTACGACGTAAATCGCGACAAATGCCTGAAAAATCACCGCCCCGGTCGACTAAACCATTCGGGCGATCGTTATACCTATTACGGATTAGCCGTTTTGACCCTCCCGATTTGAGGCAATGACGATGGGTTACGCCGCCGCGTTCCCGATCATCCTGACCGACGCGAACCTCCGCGCCGGCCGCGGCAAACGCGATGGCGGCCCTGGCAAGCGTCACGGCGATCCGAGCGGAATGGGTCCGCTGCCGGCGATGGAGTTTTGATCGGTTCCTATTGCCGCAGTGTCCTCGCTTCCGAGCGGCGAATTCGCGGTGTGCGTCCGGAAACATCTCGCCGCATAGCACTATTGCGGACGCGCTCGCGCCGGTGTTCTTGAAACTTTTGCGTTCATAACCCATTGGATGACCCTTCGCTTGCGGCTTCGCGACCGCGAAACGCTTGACGCTCGCGAATCCGCAATCGGGTCGAGGCCGTTCGTCCCATAGTAAATCACCCTGTTCTTTTCATGACCCTTGCGACGCCCTGCCGAATGGAGCGGTTGAAAGTGAGTCTCCTTTTGAACCGTCTTCGACTGGTCGGAATCCTCGTCGCCGTCGCCGCCCTGCTGCCGCTGCGCGCCGCCCGGGCGGGTGTGACGCTGCTCGTCACCGACACCACCCGCAAGTCGGAGCTGTCGATTCACCTGTCGGACCCGACGGCCACGTCGACGGGCATTAACGCGCTGCCGTACAGCAACTACCTCACGTATTCGGGCGCGCAGACGACCGCGAGCATCACCGCGTCGATGACGACCAACCAGTTCAACTTCAGTTTCACGCAGCAGCGGCCCGCGCTGGTGACCAGCTACGCGCAAAGCCAGTTCGTCACCTACTTCACCGTCGCGAGCAAAACGACGTACAGCCTGAGCGGCCAGTTCGCCGTCACCGACGCGGCCGGCAAGGCGTCGGCGCTGTCGTACACCGTCTACCTCTTCGACGCGACGGCCAATCCCAACAGCGGCAAGTACCTGTTCAACGAAACCCAGTCGAGCACGCAAACGCATGACGCGAGCCTGCAAATCAACGGCTTGCTGAACGGCGACAACATCGCCACCCGCACCGTCTCGCTCGACAACCTCGAGCCGGATCACGTGTACGGATTTGTAGGCGGATTCTTCCTCGGCGAGTCCGGCTTCTCACAACCACCCGCCGCCGCGACGGCCAGCGGCAATTTGACGATCAGTTTCGTCTCGCAGCCAACGCCCGAGCCGGGCACGGCGACTGCGATCACATTTGTTGCGGGCACGTTGCTGCTCAAGCGGCGTTCACGGCGCCGGCCGCTGCGTCATTCAACGACCAGCTTGTAGTGAACGCCGTTGTCGTCTTCGATTTCGTTGATCACCCCGTCCTGGTTCACGATCGGTGCGAAGTAGAGCACGACGCTGTTGCCCTGCATGCCGACCACCACGCGCTTCGGGAGGGAAGACTGCAGCGCCACGGTGCGGGCGTCCATGTACTGATTGTTCATTCCGGTGTACACGACGCCGTTATAAGTCACGCCATTGATGTGCACGTCGACCATCTGCTGCGAGACGAACCGAACGTAATTCCCGTCCGGGGCGGCAAATTTCTGGCCGATGATGCCGGTTTGCGTGGTCGGCTGCGTCGAGGCGGAGCGGCGCGCCCGGCCCGGGATTTTAGTTGGATCGGCGACCGCCGGGCGCTCCTTGGCGGTGGGCAAGAGCACACTGTCTTTCTTGGTTGTCGGCGAACCAATGAAGCCCTCGTTGTCACCATAGGTGTAGATGTTGTCGTGATCAACGCCACACAGCGGCGTGCGGAAGAAATCAACATGGCCGTCGGCGAACAGCACGTTTTGGCCGTCGCCCATGTGGTTCTGGCTGTTCCCCTTCGCCTGCTCGGCAGCGGAGGCGGTGGGCGTGAGCTTTAGAAGCAGATCCGCTCCGGGATTGAGATCGGCCGCCGTGGCAAAGTCTGACGAGAAGGCGGTGATGAACGTCTTGTAGCCGTTCTTGATCGCGTCCTGTGTCGGGTAGACGTTGACGATGCTGTAGCTGAGGTTGTACGGCGAGGAAAAGTTCATTCGCTGGTTCACCGCCTTGCCGGCGAAATCGTCGACCTTGTCGGTGGTGCTCGGGCAGACGAACACGTCGCCGGTGAGTCCTTCCTGGCGAATTAGCAGAAACATGGCGGCCGTCAGGTCGTTGGTGTCGGGCTTGGCGTCTTTGCCGAAAGGATCGGCGGGCTCGGCGTCGTCTTTGTCTTTTGCAGGATGGGTGTAAAACGTGACCTTGCCGGAGTAGTCGCTGACCACGCGCGGGAACAGGCCGCGGTTTTCGTTCGCGTACAGCAGAAACGCGTTGCCCATCTGTTTGAGGTTGGCGGCGCACTCCACGCGGTTGGCGATTTCCCGAGTCCGCACGTTGGCCGCGAGGACCATGCTCGCCAGGCAAGCCGTGACAATCACCAGCGCCAGGCAGTCGACTCGCGTAAACGCCCGCGCGCGGGACATGATCTTCTTCATCGGAACCCTCCCGTAAGAACGTGATTTGATTGACCGCCGTCAGCTTACCGACCGCGGGCCGGGCGTTCCAATCAAAGCATCGGCGTGATCACAGTCACCATCCATTCCTGTGCACGGTCCAGCAGCGAGCGACTCTTGAAATCCTCGTACGTGTACGGCCAGGAGTGGTTCACGTCGTCTTCGAAGACGCGGATCATTCCCTCGGCGAACTTGGTGCTGAGGATGTCGAGGTTGGCTTCGTCGTTCAGGCGGAACGAGCGGTTGTCCATGTTGCTCGAGCCGACCGAGACCCACGCGTCGTCAATGACGAGCAGTTTGGTGTGGTACATCGTTGGCTGGTACTCGTAGATTTCCACGCCGGCCTCTAGCAGCGGGCCCCACGTGCTGCGGCTGGCGTGGCGGACGGTTTTTTCGTCCAGGTGCGGGCCGGGAAGGACGATCTGCACGCGCACGCCGCGCTTGCGGGCGTCAACGAGAGCTCGGCTGGTGAGCTTGTCGGGAATGAAATACGCGTTGCCGATGCGGATGTCGTGCCGGGCAGCCGCGATGGACATGAGGAAGAGCAGCTCCATGCTCTGGGCGCCTCCATCCGCGCCGCTCTTGAAGACCTGAGCGTCGCTGTCGCCGACCTGCTCGAGCGGCGGGAAGTAGCGGCCGTCGTGCAGCACCTTACCGGTGGTTTTGATCCAGTTATCTAAAAACGCGGCTTGCAGCTGCGCGACGACGGGGCCTTCCACGCGGTAGTGCATGTCTCGCCAGTGCTTGGGATCCTGCGCTTGTCCGGTCCATTCGTCGGCGATGCCTACGCCGCCCGTAAAGCCGACTTTTCCGTCAACGATCAGCAGCTTGCGATGGGTGCGGTTGTTGAGGCGGGCGTCGTTGCTGAAGTCGTACCAGCTCACGGGGTGATACTCGACGACTTCCACGCCGCATTTTTTCATGTGACTGAGGAACTTGGGATCGATCTGCAGCGAGCCGATGGCGTCGATGATGATGTGCACGCGCACGCCGGCCTGGGCGCGGTCACACAGCGCTTCGGTGAATTCTTTGCCGATGTCGCCGGACCAGTAGATGAACGTTTCGCAGTTGATGGTTTGCTTCGCCGACCGGACGGCCGCGAGCATATTCGGGAAAATTTCTTCGCCGTTGCGCAGGGGCGTGATCGAGTTGCCGCCGATGATGGGCGGGCCGAGCAGCGCGCCGATGGAACGACGAAACTGCGGATCGGACACGCCGTAGTCGGACTTGATGACGTAATCAGCGTGCTGGCTTGAGGCACAGCCAGCCGCAAGGAGCATACAAAAGGAAGCGACGGCGCAGTAAACCCTCGATTTGATCGTGAGCATGAGACCACCCTCCGGAAAGCCTCGGACCGACGTGGCGAACTAACAACCTATTGGCGGGGGCAGGTGATGCATCGGCACACAGTGCACCCACTGCGATGCATCACCAACCCGCCGCCGTTCGCACTCGCCCTTAACGACGGACGAGCACGACGATGAGTACGATCAACAGGATCAGGCCGAGGGTTCCTCCGCCGATCCAGATGTAATCAGCCAATACGGGGGACATGAGCGTGTTCATGGCAATCTCCTAAAAGGGTTATCTAAACCTTGCGAAAGCATCGTAGACCTGTGGCGAGCCCGAGCGCATCGGGGGCGGCCTCATCTGGGGGTGAGATTCGACCGGACTGGGCGGGTAATAAGTCGCTCCTGCCGCAGGATTTGGGTGTTTGACGTTAGCGGTTACGATGCCGCCCATCCATGAGCCATGACATTCGAACCTTCGGCGCGGTCGGTAACGGCGAAACCTCCTGCACGGCGGCGATTCACTCCGCCATCGACGCGGCGGCCAAGGACGGCGGCGGCACGGTGCTCGTGCCGGCCGGACGTTTTTTGACCGGGGCGATTTCGCTCCGCAGCAACATCACGCTGCATCTGGAAGCGGGCGCGACCTTGCTCGGGAGTAACCGGCCGGATGATTTCCCGCTGTGGCGGAGTGCTTGGGAAGGTCAGGCGGACGCGGCCAAGCCGGTGCAGCCCGGGCGCAGGCCGATGATCGGCGGCGAGGGACTCCGCAACGTCACGATCACCGGCCGCGGCACGATCGACGGGGCGGGCGCGTTCTGGTGGAAGAACCGCCTCACCAGCACGCCCCGTGACGTTCGGCCGACGCTGATTCGGTTTGTCGACTGCTACAACGTGCGGATCGAAGGGATCACCTGCACGAATTCCCCGTCTTGGACGGTCACGCCGCTCGCGTGCGATAACGTGTCGATCCATGGCATCACGGTGATCAATCCG